>SMVA01270210.1_pt1 | contig 12286 bp, 12 predicted proteins | sample 2456451 | NCBI WGS metagenome assembly SMVA01 (sample SAMN11095933, study PRJNA526329) | marine sediment metagenome | biome: Marine sediment; feature: Surficial sediment; material: Deep marine sediment; isolation source: Hadal surficial sediment | place: Pacific Ocean | collected 2014-05 | depth...
ATATTACAGCAGCACAGGATATTATCCTGCGCTGCGAAATAGATTAATATTTATTTTATATCAAGTAGTTCTATATCAAAAATTAATGTTGAATTCGGCGGGATCTTGCCAACTGACATTTCTTTGTAAGCCAAAGAAGGGGGAATTATCAATCTTGCCTTGCCCCCCTTTTTCATTTTACTTATACCTTCATCCCACCCCGGAATAACTTGCTTGCTGCCAAGAACAAATGAATATGGCTCGCCTATCTCAACAGAACTGTCAAATTTAATTCCTTCTTCCATGTATCCTGAATAGTTTACAGTAACCACATCACCAGCGCTAGCAGTTTCTCCCTTTCCTTCTTTAACAGTTATGTATTTCAATCCGCTCCCGGTTGTAACAATATTTAACGTGTCAACATCCCACATTTTTACAATAACTTTATCTTTCACATCCATTAATTCAACACCAACTTTAATATCAGTATTAGGTGGTATTGGTCGTCTTCCCTGTTCACCATATGCGAGTTTTGATGGAATAATAATTGTCCTTGCTCCGCCAACCTTCATTCCAACTATTCCTTCATCCGATCCTTTTATAAATGAATCTTCTCCAAGCACGAATTTAATTTCCCTGCCCTGCTTGTAACTATCTCCTATAAGATAAGCCAATCTAGTAGAATCTGCATTCCAATCTCCAAATAGATCTGTGGAATCGTGAACAATCCATCCCTGATAATTTATTGCAACCAGGTCTCCGGGCTTTGCCCCACGACCCTCTCCAAGTTTTTCATCAAGATATTTTAAACCTGATTCAGTTGTTTTAACTTCGCTCTCATTCGAGCATCCGATTAATAATATAATTAATGAAGCAGAAATGAATGTTTCTAATTTATTCATCCTTTCACTTTCTAAAATTAAAGGGCAAATATATTCAATAAATTATTTTATTCATATTTCTACCCATAATTTTTACCCTGTTTTTTCTAACTAAGGCTTTATACTTTTTAATTGTTAAGCATAATTATTATTCTATAATTAAATTTTATAATTAATAAGAAATTATGAATTCTTTTTCCATAATTCTTACTCAACTTAAAAAGTTACTACAAGTAGCTTTAGTTTTTAGCTTTATTACTTCCGTTCTTAACGCACAACAAAGTCCCCAGCTTTTAAATAGCTCTCAGCTCAATGTAAAATCTCCTGATTATAATAAAATTATCATCGACTCTGATTATACTTTAGAAGAAGCATTACAGGGTATTACAATTCCTGCTTCTGTAAAAAATAAACTTGATTTGTTAACTGTTAATTATTATGGTTACGATGGTTTACTTCACCAGGGACAAATGATTGTGGACAAAACAATAAAGGAAGATATTACAGAGATATTTAAGTTAATAGAAAAAATAAAATTCCCAGTAGAAAAAGTCGTTCCTATTGCTGAGTATAATTGGTCTGATGATAAATCAATGCTAGAAAATAATACTTCATCATTTAACTACCGGTTTGTTTCCGGTGCAAAAATTTTATCGATGCATGCCAGGGGAATGGCGATTGATATAAATCCGAAACAAAATCCGTATGTTAAAAATGGCATGAGCAGTCCTGCCGGTTCCCATTATGAAATAAATACCATTGGTACAATTGGACCTGAATCACAATTAGTTAAAGCATTTAAAAAAAGGGGCTGGATATGGGGAGGTGAATGGAAAAACTTAAAAGATTACCAGCATTTTGAAAAAAAACTAAAATAGATATCAATTATTCAATTCTTCAAAGGCAGCTTTCAGATTCATATTTTTTGCTCCATCCCATCTTTCTTTCATGTTCTTAAAACCGGGAATGTTTTCTGCTTTTTGTATCCCGGCTAATGATTTTCCTGCCTTAATTTCCTTCGCAACAAATTCCAGCAACGAGGAAAAATAATCTCTCATTGTTCTCAAGTCTTTAATTGATCCTGTAACGAATTCATCTGTGCTGGCATGTCCATAGATAAACATTGTATCTTTATCAAAAAGCGGAATAACTTTTTCAAGATAATTAATAGATCCGGTAATCATACAGCCGGCAGGTCGATCCATGTACGGATAAGCATGATTAAAAACCAAATCGCCCATATGAACAACATTCGCATTTTGAAAATGAAGAAATGCATCTCCTGCCGTGTGAGCATTTCCGAAATGCAATGCTTTCAATTTTTCCTTCCCAAGATCAAGTTCCCATTCATTATTGAAAGTTATATTGGCATAAATTTGTTTTTCTTTTTTATCACCTTTACCATAAAACTTCTTCTGTAGTTTTACACAGTTTTCATACGCGACAATATCTTTTACAAAATCTTTTAAATAGTAATTCCCTGAAGTGTGGTCACCATGATGATGTGTGTTAAAAAGAATATCAATTCCACGATCCGTTTTTGCTTTTAATTCTGTTACAAAGTGTTCCACCGTATCAGGAAATTGTGAATCTATAACAACTACAGCATCATCTGATATAAACCATCCTATCGTTCCTCCCCTCTCGGTATATATTCCAATGTTCGGTCTTATCTCTTTAATTCCCGCAAAATAGAAATGGCTTATGGAACCAAGCATATTTTTACCCGGATAAAGCATTGCTCCTAATAAAAAGGATGATGATTTAATAAATGATCGTCTGTTGATTATCATAATTTTTACTGCTCCTTATAAGGTATATAATTAATTTATTTTCCCTGAATATATTGATATGAATTTTCATTACCAAACATAAAAATCAACGGTCGCCAAATTCTTTCAGCCCAATCGCTTTCAAAATGTTTGGCTCCCATAGCTTTGTAAAAATAGAAATTCTCACCTTCAACATATCCGGTCTCCTTTAATGCTGAGAGCATTTCATCAACTCCGTATTGAAGAGAGTCCTCAATCCAACGCTGCCGTTATCAATATAAATTCTGATCTGTTTTTTCTTCCCTGTATAATTCTTTACAGGTGAAATGAAATCAATCATTGAAAATTTAAAGGCAGGAGATATACACGCAGCTCGTGAAAGAACAGGTGATAAAAAAGCCGAACAGATATATTATATTTTTAGTTTTCAATTTATTGCTTTACATTAAAATCAATCTATAATTTATTCGCTAATTAATATACCTAAATAATTTGTGGTACATTTTTGACTGTTATTAGTTATTTCTATTCCTTAAATTTTATTTATGAAGTTAAAAGTGTATTTCATATTGATTCCATTGTTGTTATTAAGCTATGCTTGCAGAGAAAATTTTGATACGGGTAACAACCTTGTTGATCCGACTCTTGGGGGAGTTTATACGGAAATTGAAGGTAACATTTCCGGCACTCTTGCATTTAACGATGCCCCGTTCCTGGTTGTTAATGATATTACTGTTTCGGCAAACAAAACATTAAAGATTGATGCCGGAGTTACTTTGTTTTTTAAAAATGATACCAAATTGAATTCGACTGGAGTTATCATAGCTGAAGGTACAAAACAAAAACCGATTATCTTCACTTCTTTCATGTCCGGCTGGCTGGGAATCAGTATTACAAAACAAACCGATACATCTATATTTAAGTTTTGCATAGTGCAGGAAGTAATCCAACAAAATAATGATCCATTAACGAACGGTGCAATTGAGATAAACAGTTCAAATGTTGTGGTGGAGAATTGTGTGTTCAGAATAAATAGCTGTATTTACGGCGGAGGATTATTCATCTTAAATTCCGGTGCAGTAATTAAAAACAATATTTTCATAAACAATGATGCAGCTGTATTTGGTGGAGCAATGCTTTTGGATAACTCTACTGCTGATATAATAAACAACACCGTTTATAGAAATTCTAGTTTTAACTTTGGTGGTGGGATAGTTTTATGGGAGCCATTAAGCACGAATATGCAAAACAATATTATCTACAACAATTTTTCTTTTACCGGTGATAACCGGATTGCAATTGTTTCAGGTGATTCATCAAAAATAAATGAACAGTATAATTATCTTGCTTTTGGCGAGATGGATCCAATGTTTATTTCCGGTGAAAACCTCTACCTGTCATCAGGATCTCCCTGTATAAATAATGGAAATCCTGATCCGTTTTATAACGATGTTGATGGAACACGAAATGATCAGGGTGCTTTTGGTGGGCCGTTAGGAGATTGGTAAAATTTATTTGCTATCTGAATTCGCTTCGCATTTTCTAATTTGATTTATAACTTACCATTAAATTATTAATTCACTTTTAATTTTTTATTACTAATCCATTTATGCTGATTGATTTGGGCGAATATTATATTCGAAGTTACGAGAAATCCGATACGGATGCCTTAGTTAAATACGCAAACAATTATAACGTTTCAAAAAATTTAAGAGATTCTTTTCCTTATCCTTATACAGAAAAAGATGCAAATAAATGGTTAGGATTGGTTTTCGGTCAGAACCCCGAACTCAACTTTGCTATTGCTGATAAAAATGAACTAATTGGAGCAATAGGTATTATGTTACAGCCGGACGTTTACAGGTATTCCGCAGAGATTGGGTATTGGCTTGCAGAACAATTTTGGGGTAAGGGTATTGCAACACAGGCTGTTAAAAAATTGACTGAGTTTGCATTTAGTCAGTTTAAATTTAACAGATTATTTGCTGGTGTTTTTGAAGGAAATGAATCTTCTATGAGAGTGCTGGAAAAAGCAGGATATAAACTTGAGGGCAAATACAGGAAAGCAGTTTATAAAGAGAATAAGTATAAAGATCAGTTTATGTACTCAATTCTGAAAGAAGAGTTGGATTTACAATAAGTATTATTAAATAATTCACCTTACGCAATATAATATGTGAATTGCCACGACTTTTAAGTCGTGGCAGGAAGATACAACGAAAACCGGGCTTTAGCCCATATTGTTTTGTTTTGTTTTTTTTGACTAAAGTCCGAACCCAGAACATTGAGGTCTTTTTTATCTACGCCCTAAAGGGCGTGTCAAGTCAAAAACAGATTTTGCGTAACATAAGTTAATAACTTAAGTGGGCAGTTAATATTTTAGCCGTTCAAAAACAAGAAAATAAATGAACACGCAATTACTAAAATTATTCGAACAATGGGCAGGAGAAAAAGCCGACTCAATCACTCCTCTTCCTCCATCCGGCTCCTACCGCAAATACTTCAGGATAATAAGTAATAAGAAGAATGCAATTGGTGTTTATAATTCCGATAAAAAAGAGAACGATGCTTTCATCAGTTTTACAAAGCATTTCTTAAATAAAAATCTATTAGTTCCACAACTTTATGCAGATGATATTAATAATGATGTTTATCTGCTTGAGGATTTAGGCGATGAAACTTTGTTTTCATTTATTTCTGAAGAAAAAAACAGAGAAGATTTTCCTGATAAAAGAATGAATTATTATAAATCTGTTTTAAGCGAATTAATAAAGTTTCAGACAGATGCTTCACGAGATCTGGATTATTCAGTTTGTTATCCGCGCAATAGCTTTGACAGGCAATCGATGATGTGGGATTTAAACTATTTTAAGTATTACTTCCTTAAGCTAACACAAACACCTTTTGATGAACAAAAACTTGAAGATGATTTTAATGTACTGATTGAATTTCTTTTGACTGCTAATACAGAATATTTTATGTACAGAGATTTCCAATCACGGAACGTAATGATAAAAAATGATAAACTTTATTTTATTGATTACCAGGGTGGAAGAAAAGGGGCACTCCAGTATGACGTTGCCTCACTTCTTTATGATGCAAAAGCAAATCTGCCACAAGCAGTTAGGGATGAATTATTAACGCACTACTTGTCTGTTCTTTGCAACGAAACAAATATAGAAAAAGATGAATTTATGAAATATTATTACGGCTACGTACTTATTAGGATTTTACAAGCAATGGGAGCGTACGGATTTAGAGGACTGTATGAAAAGAAAGCACACTTTCTGAAAAGTATTCCGTATGCAATCAATAATATTTCGCACCTGTTAGAAAATGAACTTCTGCCGAAAGGTTTAAAAGAACTAAAACTATCATTAGCATTTCTTACTAAGAATAAATCATTTAAAGTTCTTTACTCAAATGATGATTTGGATAAGCTAATTGTTTCAATTAATAGTTTTTCTTATAAGTCCGGTATTCCAGTTGATCTTTCCGGCAATGGTGGTGGATTTGTTTTCGACTGCAGAATTCTGCTTAACCCTGGAAGGAATGAAGAGTTTAAAAATTTAACGGGAAAGGATAAAAAAGTTATTAAGTTTCTGGAGGATCAAAACGATGTAAAGGAATTTTTAACTAATACTATTTCAATTGTTGAAAGCGCTGTTAAAAATTATACAAAGAGAAACTTCAATCACTTAATGATTAATTTCGGCTGCACAGGCGGGCAGCACCGCTCAGTATATTGTGTTGAAAGATTAGCTGAATTCTTAAGCAGATCTTTTGATATTACAGTTGTTGTAAAGCATATCGAAATGGAAAAGAAGGGTATGCTCAAATGAGAGCAATGATTCTTGCGGCAGGTTTGGGAACAAGATTACAGCCTCTTACCAATAATGCCCCAAAAGCATTAATAAAAATTCGTGATAGAACTTTATTGGATATTGCGATTGATAACCTTCTCAATAACGGATTTGATAAAATAATTATTAATGTACACCACTTTGCTGAGATGGTAATTCAGTTTGTCAGCCAGAACAAATATAATGCGGATATAATAATTTCTGATGAAAGTGAAAAGCTGCTTGATACAGGTGGAGGACTAAAAAAAGCCGCCTGGTTTTTTGATGATAAGAAACCATTTCTGCTTTATAATGTTGATATTATTTCAAATTTAAATCTCAAAAATCTTTATCAAACTCATTTAAATTCAAAGGCTATTGCAACTTTAGCAGTTAGGGAAAGAAACTCTGACAGATATCTTCTGTTAGATTCGGATAATATATTATGCGGCTGGAAGAATATAAAAACCAAAGAAGTTATAAGTTATTGCAGTATCAATAATTTAAATCAGTTTGCATTCAGCGGAATTCATATTATTGATCCAAAAATATTTAATCTAATGCCTGATGATGATATTTTTTCAATGATAGATGTTTATTTAAATATTATGAAAGACAGGATAATTAACGGATATATCGATCACGATTCTTTTTGGCTGGATGTTGGTAGAATTGAAAGTCTAAAACTTGCAGAAGAGAATTATGATAAATATCTCCATACAATATCTAAACGATATTAATACCTATCTAACTTAAACTTCTCTCCAAGATATAATTTTTTAACTTCTTCATCGTTTGCTAATTCATCTGCACTCCCCTGTTTGAAAATTACACCATCAATTAATATATATGCTTTATCAACGATACTTAATGTTTCATGTACATTATGATCGGTTATTAATATTCCTATTCCCCTGTCTTTAAGATTCGCAACAATTTTCATAATATCTTCAACGGCAATTGGATCAACACCGGCAAAAGGTTCATCCAGCAGAATAAAATTCGGATCAGTTACAAGTGCCCGGGCAATTTCAGTCCGTCTTCTTTCACCACCACTCAATTGAAATCCTTTATTCTTCCTTATATTCCTGATTGACAGTTCATCGATCAGTTGCTCAACTTTATTTTTTCTTTGCTCGGTATTTAAATCAGTCATCTCTAAAACAGCCATCAGGTTATCCTCAACTGATAATCTGCGAAAGATAGAATTCTCTTGCGGTAAATATCCAATACCCATCTTTGCCCTTTTATACATCGGTACTGTTGTAATTTCTTTATCATCTAAAAAAACTCTGCCAGATTCTGGTTTTATCATTCCCATTATCATATAAAATGTAGTAGTTTTTCCTGCACCGTTTGGTCCAAGGAGACCAACAATTTCACCTTTAGAAACTTTTACAGATGCATTGTTAACAACTTTCCTTTTCTTATAAATTTTTACCAATTTTTCACAGCGTAGTGTTGTAGGCATAATAACTCTCTATTGTTTGTCCTTTAGCAGCTTCAATTTTGTTGGACGATTCTTATAAAAAATAAATTTTGGTAATGTGAACGCTTTTTCATTTCCTGCCACCTTTTTCTCAGGGTAATATTCACTGGTCGGCGAACCGTACAACCTAACTTCACTAACCTTGTTGTCTTCAAATATTATTGTAACTTCTTTTGCACTCGATTTTGTAAGCCCGTTAGGTTCATCCTCTTCATAAAGATAATAAATACTGAAAACACTTCCCGAAAGTTTAGCTTTGTAAAGTTTATTTTTTGCAAAAAATAAATTTATATCTTTGGATGAATTTTGATCATATCTATTCTTATAGATTTTACTTTGTGATAACATAAAAGAATTTTTTAATACATCAAGGTGTGTAATTTTTTTATCTTTTATATAAATTGTTATCGAATCTCCAGTAAGCTGCGAATTTTCATACCATATTATCGGCTGCTGTGCTTCATCGGAAGTTTTTTTCGTTATAATAATATCTCTGTTACGGAAATAAAGAGTAAAATCATTAACAGATGCAAAATCGCCTCTTACTATTTTTACAGAATCAATTGCTCTAAAAACATTCGAAGTATCTCTCAGAGCTTCCATAAGTCTTGCTGTAATTATCATCGTATCAACTTCAATTTGATTACTCGCCGTATAAGTGGTATCGAACTGCATTAAGATAGGATTCTCATCAACCAAAGTGTATTTTTGCTCAGGATAATCTTCGAGATGATCTCCAAAAATCAATGTATTATTTTCCAAACTCCTTATCTTTACATTACCATAAGCAAAACTAATTTTGGTAGTCCTGAAATGTTCCAAAGTATCAGCAGTTATCTCATTACTTGCATCTACAATTTTTACATTACCAACTGCAATTGCCCGGTCTTCTTTCTGATAATAATTTAACTCGTCGGAAAATAAAACCATAACGCTGTCGAACAACGTAACATTGGTTTGAAAGAATGCTCTCTTCTCATTAAAAAAATATTCACCGGTATCAGCTTCTAATATAACTTTTTGATCATCCAAAATAATCCCGGTTGTGCTTTTTGTTCGCCGTTCATTCCCGAAATAAAATCCTTCTGATGTGGTAATTGTTAAACTATCCTGTTTTACAATAACATTACCGTATAACCTTGCTTCATTTCGTATAAGATACTGTACTGCTTTATCACAGGTAATTAATATATTCCCTTGCGTCAGAACGACGTTGCCGTAAATTTCTCTTATTGATTCTCCGTTTAATATCTTACCGATAAGACTATCTCCAACAACTCTTATAGTTTCTGATTTTTCCTGAGCGTATATTATCGGTAAGATTAAAAAAAATGTAAAAATTAATTTCTTAATGATCGGCATTACTTTAAGCTGTCAGGATATGTTATGTAAGTTATCCTGTAAATCACGTAATTACTCAGATTCTGGTCCGATTCAAATCCGTATCCCTCAATTATTTCAGTAGGTGAAGTTATTGTTACATACTTTTCCGAGATAATTTTTTGATCTTTATTCCTCCACATCATTTCATCTGTTCTTATAACAATTCCGCTATCGTTTATGGCAACCACACTGTCTATAGCATACAGGTTATTTGTTTTTTCATCAACCCTGCCTCTTTTTGCAGTTAAGGTTGTTGTCTTTACATTATTCTCGTTATAAAAATCTATCTTGATGTTATCATCCATTAAAGTTTCTTTTAATCTGGAAAACACACTTAAATGACCGGCATGTAGTATAGCTTTTATTTTCCCCGAATCCGAAAAAAATATTGTAGAATTCCAGCTTTCCTGATCGGGTATTTCTTCCGAGATTATTGCTGCATTCACCGTTGGTTCAACTTTCTCTTTTGTACAGCCGGAAATTAGTACCAAAAAAAATATTATTGAATAAATTATATAAATCATTTCTAACTTTTTGTTACAAGATTATGTGATAAATGTTTATCAATAATGGTAAATATAAGGAATTAAGAAGTTTAAATAAGTGAATTCGGATAAACGATATTAATTTCATAATTAACAAAGAAAATTATATATCCATCATTAGTATATTGGAATTATAGAAAATATATTTTATTATCATACCTGTTTATTAATTCATATCATTCAATAACCATTATTCATGTTCTAAATATTCTAAAATGAAAACAAACTATTATTCTAATTTAAAATATTTAGTGATTTGGCTATTGCTGTGCACTTCCTCTATTCTGATCTCACAACCCGTTAAAAGTTACAATGCATCTGAGATTAAACTAGCACTTAAAAAACTTAATGTGCTGGGAACAGTACTTTATATCGGTGCTCATCCGGATGATGAGAACACAGCATTTTTATCTTATTGTTCTTCGGAGATATTACTCAGAACAGGATACCTTTCCCTTACCCGTGGAGACGGTGGTCAAAATCTAATAGGGATGGAACAGGCGGAATTGCTGGGAGTTATTCGTACACAGGAACTATTGCAAGCCAGAAAGCTTGATGGTGCTCATCAGTTTTTTACCCGTGCAGTAGATTTTGGATATACCAAATCGTCCGAAGAAACATTTAAAAAATGGAATAAGAATGAATTACTATCTGATGTTGTATGGGTTATAAGAAAATTCAGACCAGATATAATAGTAACAAGGTTTCCCACAACGGGCGAAGGAATGCACGGACAACACACAACATCGGTAATTGCGGCACTGGATGCCTTCAAACTTGCAGGTGATCCAAATGAATTTCCCGATCAATTAAAATATGTAGACGTTTGGTCTCCAAAAAGAATTTACTGGAATGGCTGGACACCGGCTTTCAAAAAAATGGGTGTTGAACCGGATACTCTTATCAAAATTAATTTAGGCAGCTATAACACTTTGTTAGGTAAATCTTATACAGAAATTTCTGCAATAAGCAGAAGTATGCATAAAAGCCAGGGCTTTGGCGATTCGGGTTGGAGAGGAAACTACCTGAATTATTTTATCTATATGGATGGCGATCCTGCAGAGAATGATTTATTCTCAGATATAGATTTGACATGGAACAAAGTTAGCGGTGGTGATGATGTTAGCCGCCTGCTTGAGCAAGCATACAAAGATTTTAATGATGATAATCCATCGGAAATTATTCCGCTGCTTCTCGAAGCATATAACAAAGTTATTGATCTTCCCGATGAATATTGGACACAGATAAAAGGCAGAGAGATTTTAAATTTAATACGGACTTGCGCAGGCATCTGGATTGAAGCAATTACTGAAGACAGAATATTTACTCCCGGTAGTAAGATTAAAGTTAAAACAGGAATTGTAAACAGATCAGAATTACCATTTAAACTTCAAGGGGTGCATATTTCATATCAGGATCAAGATACTGTGTTGAACACAATTTTACTGCAAGGTAATTTCACATTAATTGAAAAAGAAATTCATCTGCCAGAAAATTTTGATTTTACACAACCATACTGGCTTGTGGAAAAAAGAGACGGAGATATGTACAGGATCGGTGATCAGTCTATGATTGGATTAGCAGAAGGCAGACCACCTTTGACAGCTCATTTCAGAGTATCAATTAATGAAATAATGATCGTTTTCAGAACTCCGGTTCTTTACCGGAAAAATGATCCTACCCGCGGAGAAGTTTACAGCCCTATTGTTATTGCACCACCTGTCACAGCAAATTTTGAGAGTAATTTATATTTATTTCATTCAGATGAAAAAAGAGAGTTAACAGTAACTCTTAAAAATTTTAATGATAAAATTAAAGGAGAATTAAAATTAACTGTACCGGGTAATTGGAAAATTGCACCTCGATCAATTGCCTTTGTAATGATAAAGAAAAATGAAGAGAAACGATTTGTATTTATAATTACACCACCATTAGAAGATAGTCGTGCAAAAATTAATGCAAGTATCACCATTGATAATAAAACTTATACGAAAAGTTCTATAACAATTAAATATGATCATATTCCGGAGCAGACTGTATTCTCATCCGCAAAGGCAAAGATGATCAGATTTAATATCGGTAAGAGAGTTATAAACAGGATCGGATATATAATGGGTTCGGGTGACAAAATACCCGATTACCTGAGAGAGTTGGGTTTTAAAGTCGATATACTCAAAGATGAAATATTATCGAACAACAATTTATCAAATTACGATGTAATTATAGCTGGTATAAGAGCATACAACACAGTTGAAAGAATGGACGCTTACCAGGATAAAATTTTAGAGTATGTTAGGAACGGTGGGACGTATGTAGTTCAGTACAATACTTTGGGTAAAAGATTTGCAGATCCCGGTCCCTATAAATTAAAAATTTCCAGGGATCGTGTAACGGA
>SMVA01318546.1_pt1 | contig 12271 bp, 9 predicted proteins | sample 2456451 | NCBI WGS metagenome assembly SMVA01 (sample SAMN11095933, study PRJNA526329) | marine sediment metagenome | biome: Marine sediment; feature: Surficial sediment; material: Deep marine sediment; isolation source: Hadal surficial sediment | place: Pacific Ocean | collected 2014-05 | depth 0-1...
CCGAAGCATCGCCCATGGCCTGCAGGTAGCAGGACTCGCTCATGTGGCCGTTGTAGTCGAGCCATTCGGGCCGCACCAAGGTCTCGTAGAGCCGCAGCGGCGCCGCCACCGCCGCCCCCGGCGTCCAGCGTTGGAACCCGCACCCGGCATGGGCCGCGGCCTGGTCGGCGGCCAGCACCGCGCCGGCGCCGACGTGGTAGGGGCGCAGGGCGTCCATGATCGCGATCAGGCAGTCGTCGCGCAGGCGCTCGAGCTCCTCGATGCTGCGGTCTCCTGCCTGGGCCCGCGTGCCTTCGACCATGCGCCGGCTCAGCTCCTCGGTCAGCTCCGGCGCCTCGAGCTTGGTCCAGGGCAGCTTCAGTGCCGGGCCGAATTGTTCGAGCATATGGGCCATGCCGGATTCGCCGCCGGCCAGGTGAAACGTCAGGCAGGTGCCCATGATGGCCCAGCGCAAGCCCGGGCCGTAGATGATGGCGTCGTCGATCTCCTCGGTGCTGGCGATGCCCTCGGCGACCATGTGCAGCGCCTCCCGCCACAATGCCTCCTGCAATCGATCGGAGATGTAACCCGGCACCTCGTGGCGCACCCGCAAGGGGCGCATGCCGAGCCCGCGGTAGAAGGCTTCGGCGCGGTCGAGAGACTCGGGCGCGGTGCGCGCGCCTCCCAAGACCTCGACCAACGGCAAGAGGTAAACCGGGTTGAAGGGATGGCCGATGACGACCCGCTCCGGATTCCGGCAGTCGGCCTGGATACGGCTCGGAAGCAGGCCGGAAGAGCTCGAGGCGATGATCGTTTCGGGGGCTGCTACGGCGTCGATGCGCGCCAGCAATTCCCGCTTCAGATCCTCGTTCTCTGGGGCGCTCTCCTGAATGTGGTCGGCATCGGCGACCGCGGCCGCAAGATCGGTGGTGAAACGGAGCCGCCCCGGGTCGGCGCCAGGGGCGAGCGACATCCGGCTCAGCGCCGGCCACGCATTGTCCACCGCCGCACGCAGCCGCGCCTCCGCGTGCCGTCCCGGATCGGTCGCGACTACCTCATAGCCCCGCGCCAAGCAACGCGCCGCCCAACCGGCCCCGATCACCCCGGTCCCAACGATCGCGACCCTTCGGATATCCGTCCCCATGGCCTCTTCCTAGAAACAATAAAAGGTTGAACCAAAGAGGCACAGAGGCACAGAGAACCAAAAAGTTGTTTGTTGCGCGCTTCGCGCGCGGAATTTTACCTTGTTGGTTCTCTGTGCCTCTGTGTCTCTGTGGTTTCCTTACATTACGCCCGCAGCCGCTCGTTCTTGGGGTCGTAAGCCGGTTCGGACAGGACTTTGGCGGCATGTGGCGCGCCGAGCAGGTCTATTTCGAATTCGCTGCCCGGCGCGGCCAACTCGGGCTCGACGTAGGCGAAGCCCAGGCTCTTGCCGGTTGCGTGGCCATAGCCACCGGAGGTGGTGACGCCGACCACGCGGCCGCCCGCGAGGACCGGCTCGCCGCCGTGGATGTCGGAGTCACCCGGTGCGACTTCGATATAGACCAGTTGGGTCGCAACGCCCGCCTGCTTGACTTTGAGCGTCGCCGCCTTGCCGAGAAAGTCCTCCTTGTCGTAACCGACGAAGCGTTCCATGTCGGCCTCGACCATGGTGATCTCGTTGGTCAGCTCGGCGCCCCAGCCCTTGTAGGCCTTCTCCATACGCAGCGAATTGACCGCGTAGACGCCGAAGTTGGCGATGCCGTGATCCTGCCCCGCTGCCCAGATCGAATCGTAGAGATCGGCTAGGCGCGACATGGGGCAATGCAGTTCCCAACCCAGTTCGCCGACGTAGTTGACCCTGAGCGCGCGTAAGCCCACGCCCGCAACATCGATCTCTTTGCCGGTCAGCCAGCGAAACGATTGGTTGGAAAGATCGGTCTCGGTCAGGGTCGCAAGCAGGTCGCGCGCACGCGGGCCTGCCAGCACCAGAACGCCCCAGTCGTCGGTGATGTTGGCGACGCTGACCCGCTCGCCCGCCCCGATCCCCAGGCTCAGGCGGTCCAGGTCGCAGTGCTCGGCGGCGGCGCCGGAAAGGACGTAATACCGCCCTTCACCGAGCCGGGTGATGGTCGCCTCGCCGGCGATGCGGCCGTCCTCGGAGAGGAAGTGGGCGAGCGCGATGCCGCCCTCGCGGCGCGCCATACGGTTGGCGCAAATGCGGTTCAAGTAGGCTTCCGCATCGGCGCCGGTAACTTCGTATTTGGCGAAGCTGGAGAGGTCGAGCACGCCGACCCGCTCGCGCACCGCGCGGCACTCCTCGGCGACAACTTCGAAGACGTTGTTGTGGCGGAATCCGAGCTCCTCCTGGCGCCCGTCGAGGGAGAACCACTTGGGCCGCTCCCAACCGTTGGCCTCGGTGTGCACGGCGCCCTGGGCGGTGAGCTTGTCGTAGAGCGGCGTCACCCGGGTTTTGCGCGCCGCGGGCCGCTCCTCGCCGGGCAGATGGAGCGCGTACATGTGCTCGTAATCCTCGAACGCCTTGGCTCTGGTATAATCGCCCGGCGCGTGACTCCCGAAGCGGCGCGGGTCGAGGCCGGCCATGTTGATCTCGGAATCGCCATGGACCATCCACTGGGACAGGTACTTGCCGCAGCCTGCGCCCTGGGCGATGCCGATGGCCGAGCCACAGCACTGCCAGAAATTGCGCAGGCCCGCGGCCGGGCCGAGCAGAGGATTGTTGTCGGGGGTGTGCGGGATCGCGCCGCTGACCAGACGCTTGATGCCCGCATCGGCCCAGATCGGCATGCGCTCCAGAACCCGCTCCACGTAAGGCCCGATGCGGTCCAGATCGCCGGAGAACAACTCGTGCTCGGACTCCCACTCGGGCCAACCGCCGCGATGGGTCCAGCACTCCTTGGAGTTCTCGGTCTCGTAGACCCCGATCAAACCGGCCTTCTGTTCCTGGCGGAAATAGGACGAGGCATGGGGGTCGCGCATGACCGGGATCTCGCCGTCGCGCTCGATGAATTCCCGGATCGGTTCGGTGACCAGATAGCTGTGTTCCATATTGGTGATCGGCACGTCGGTGCCGGCCATCTGACTGATCTGGCGCGCGTAGCAGCCGGCCGCGTTGACCACGTGCTCGCAGAGCACGTTGCCCTGCTCGGTGAAGACCTCCCACTCTCCGCTGGCACGCTGCTTGACGTCCAGGACCCGGTTGCCGCGCAGAATCTCGGCACCCATGTCGCGCGCGCCCTTGGCCAGCGCGTTGCAGCAACCGGCCGGATCGACGTGACCGTCATCCAAGGTCCAGGCGCCGGCGAGGACTCCCTCGGTGGTAACGAAAGGGTTGATTTGCTTGATCTTTTCCGGGTCGATCACTTCCAGGCGAAAACCGATCAGCTTGGCCACCCCGGCCACGTGCTGAAACCATTCGACCTCGGCGGGTTGGGTCGCAAAGCGGATCGCGCCGCAGCCGTGCCAGCTCACGTACTGTCCGGTCATCGCCTCGAGCTTGGGGTAGAGCTTGATCCCGTAGTCGTGGATCTTGGCCATGTTGAAATCGGCGATGAAGCTGGGGCAGAGGCCGGCCGCATGCCAGGTCGAGCCCGAGGTGAGCTCGTCCTTCTCGATCAACAGGCTGTCGGTCCAGCCCTCCTCGGCCAGATGGTAGAGCAGGCCGACGCCCATCATTCCACCGCCGATCACCACGCAGCGCGCGTGCGATTTCATGAGTATCCCCCTGTCTCTCGCCGGTTTAGTTTTCGGTCTTCGGGCTCATGTTCTTGAGTGGCAGCCTGACCGGAAACTCGCGCCGGATCTTGGCGTCCAGTTCCGCATCGATGTGGCGCGGATAGTGGGTATCGAGAATCTCCCTGGTGCGCACCCGGGCCCGTTGGACAACGTTGGTCGAGCCCATCTCGATCCACTCCTTGGGGCTGCTGCGATCGCCGACCTCGGGATAGACGTACGCCTTCTCCATCAAGTCCAGGGTCTGATCGTGTCCCAGGAAGTGACCGGGGCCCTCCGTGCAGACCTGACGCACCGTTTCGACCGAGAGATTTTCGTCGGTGACTTCGATGCCGCGTACCGTGCGCATGATCGATCCCAGCATGTCGTTGTCGATCACACAACTCTCCAAGCAGAAGCCCAACAGGGACGCGTGCATGCCGGCCGATTCGTAGATCATATTGGCGCCGGATTGGGCCGCGAGCGCCACGGTGTAGCCCTTTTCGAAACCGGACTGGGCGTCGGGGACTTTGGAATCGGTCATGCCCGCGGGCACGGCGCCGGGCAGATCGTAGTACTGGGCCATCTGGGCGCAGGCCGCGCTGAGGATCGCCTGCTCGCCGCTGCCGCCGCTCATGGCCCCGGTACGCAAATCCGAAACGAAAGGCCAGGTGCCGAACAGGCAGGGATGGCCGGGCGAGATCAAATTGACGTAGACCAGCCCGGCCAGCACCTCGGCGACCTCCTGAGCGACCGCACCGGCCAGCGCCGCCGGAGAGGTGGCCCCGGCCTGACCCGCGGCGAGCAGCAGTATCGGCATACCGCCGCGCACCCCCGCCTCGAGGCATCGGCAGGCGTCCTCGGCGAATTTCAGCGGCGGCACCACAAAACAGGCCGACATGGAGACGAAGGGCCGCGCGCGCCACTTGTCCTGGCCACCGGCGACCAGGTGCAGCATGCGAAGGGTCTCCTCCACGTGCTCGGGCTGGAAGAAGCTGGTGCCGACGTGCTTGGCCGTGCCCGAGAGCGTCGCATAACAGGTGTTGAAGTCGAGCTCCCGGCTGCTCTCAATATCGCGCACCACGATCGGGCGCTGAACGAAATGCACGTGTTCCATCTTGTCGAGCAAGCGCGCGATGTCGTAGAGGTCCGCCAGGGTGGACTCCCGGTATTCGCCGGTTTCGGCATCGACCATGTGCACGGCGGCGCCGCCAGTGCCGAAATGCACCTTCTTGCCCCAAGGCTCGATATCGTGAGCCGGATCGAGGGCGTGCAGCGTGAACCGCCGCGCCGCCTTGGCCAGTGCATCTTCAACCAGACCCCGTGGAAACAGCAGCCGGCCCTCCGCGGTCAGCGTTCCGCCGGCCGCGGTCACCAACTCGATGCAGGACGGAATCGCCTCGTTAAATCCAATCTGCTCGAGCATTTCGAGCGCCGCGAGGTTGATGCGCTCCAGATCGGTATCGGAGAGCGGCCGGTAGAGCCCGCCCTCCATACCCGGCTTGACCGGCCGATCTTCGGCGGGAGTCGGCGCGGCCCGCAGCTCGCGTCGTGCCTGGCGCCCGCCCCGCCGCCTGCCGGCAACTTCGGTTTTGCTCATGGCCGCACTCCTTCGCTCATGGACCGGCATCTCGCGCTCATGGACCGGCGTCCCGCGCCTGGCCGCGATAATTTCCGTCCTCGCCATTCTGCGCGCTCTTGGTTAATAGAACCCAAGCAATCGCATCGCGGCGGGAGGCAGGTCTGATGGTTCGGGGACTCGAGAACAAACGCGTCGTGGTAACCGCGGGCGCCGCCGGCATCGGCCGGGCCATCGCCAAAGGCTTTTACCAGGCCGGCGCGCGGGTCCATATTTGCGACGTCGATGAATCCGGCCTCGCGGCCCTGGCGGAGGAAAACCCGGAGATCGGCCGGAGCCGGGCCGACGTGTCCAATCCGGACCAGGTCGCGCGTCTGTTCGAAGACGCAGAGCGGCATTTGGGCGGTCTCGACGTGCTGATCAACAATGCCGGCATCGCCGGCCCCGCCGGGCCCACCGAGGACTGCGGTATCGAAGATTGGCGCCAGACCCTGGCCGTCAACCTGGATGGCGCCTTTCTCTGTCTGCGCCACGCCATACCCATGATCAAGGCGGCCGGCGCCGGCTCGATCGTCAACATCTCCTCCACCGCCGGGCTCTACGGCTATCCCCTGCGCGCGCCCTATGTCGCGTCCAAATGGGCGCTGGTGGGTCTGACCAAGACCCTCGCCATCGAGCTCGGCCCCCACGGCATCCGCGCCAATGCGGTCTGCCCGGGCTCGATCGACGGCCCGCGCATGGACCGGGTGATCGCCGCCGAGGCCAAAGCGCGCGGCGTGAGCGAAGCCTCGGTACGCGAGGCCTATACCCGCCAAACTTCGCTGCGTTGTTTCATCGACACAGCCGACATCGTCGAGATGGTGTTGTTTCTCTGCTCCGACGCCGGCGCCCGAATTAGCGGTCAGGCAATGACCGTGGACGGCCACACCGAATCGATTTCGGGTTGATACCGGGGAAATTCCAGCCATGGCGGATCCTCGCCGGGGCCCCTGCGGTTCCTAGTTCCGGGCCTTGAGGCCGAGCTTCTCTCGGGCTTCGGCGGGGTTGAGTATCCGGGCGCCCATGAGCTCGACAATCTTGATCGCCTTTTCGACCAACTGCGCATTGCTGGCAAAAACGCCGCGCTCGAGATAGAGGTTGTCCTCCAACCCGACCCGCATGTGGCCACCCAGCAGCACTGCCTGGGCCGCCATGGGCATTTCCATGGCCGAGATTCCGAATCCGGCCCAGATCGCGCCCTCGGGCAGCATGTCCACCATGGTCTTCATGGCGGCAGTGCCCGCCGGGGCGCCCCAAGGGATGCCGAGACAAATTTGGAACAACGGCGGCGAATCGATCAGCCCCTCGTCGATCATCGCCTTGGCAAAGCTCACGTGACCGGTGTCGAAGCATTCGAGTTCCGGTTTGACGCCAAGCGCCTGGACCCGCTCGGCCATGACCCGCAGGTAGGCGGGCGTGCTGATGTAGACGCTGCTGCCGAAATTAAGCGTGCCACAGTCGAGGCTGCAGATTTCCGGTAAGATGGCCTCGACGTGGACCAGGCGCTCCAGCGGTCCGATCATGTCGGTGCCCGGGCCGCCAACCGCCGGGTTCTCCTCGCTGGGATAGAAGTCGCCGCCCATGCCCGCCGTCAGGTTGACCACCACGTCGGTGCCGCTCGAACGGATCCGATCGACAACTTCGGCATAGAGCTCCGTACGACGACTCGGCGTGCCATCCGGTTCGCGCACGTGGCAATGGACGATTGCGGCGCCGGCCTTGGCGGCCTCGATGGCGGACTCGGCGATCTGCTCGGGTGTGACCGGGATAGCCGGGTGCTTGCCGACCGCATCGCCGGCGCCGGTTACGGCACAGGTAACGATCACCTCACGGTTCATAACGGGGCCTCTTTTTGGTCGATTATCGGGCGCAGCGACGGAACAATATCCGCCATCTCCAAGGGGACGCTACTGGAGTCGGAGCGGATTACTTGCTGTAGATCGGCGCGGAATTATCTTCCTGCGCCCATTTGTCGTAAAGCGCCATTTTACCGCAAGGCAACCCAGGTGCCGGTCCCCCGAATAAGCCCGCGAAAACAGTATCGAAATTCACTTCGCTCCGCTGAAGATAGTTGCGTAACTTTATAAATTTCAAACAAATACTATATTTGTATTTATCTTTATTTAGATAAAATGAGTATGTATTTAATACAATAATAAAAAATAAAGCGTTATTATTATTTCCCCGTTCATTCTGTTTTAACTATTTCCGGATAATTTTGGTGTTGCTGCGAATGGCAGTCAATTCGGGTGACGCAGCAATGAAAATCGGTGCTCCACGCGGCCTCGGGAAAAACAGCCTCGAAAAGGGGGTCCGAGGCGCCTTCGCGGCGCTATCGGTGCGGTGTGTAACGCCAAGCAGGAGCTTTGGCAGATGCGGGTAATGGCCTTCGCGTCCCAGAAGGGCGGGTCCGGAAAGACGACCCTTGCCGGTCACATTGCGGTGCAGGCCGAACGCGCCGGCGCCGGCCCTGTTGCGATTATCGACACCGACCCCCAAGGCAGCCTCTCCGATTGGTGGAACGCCCGCCTTGCCGAGACGCCCGTCTTCGCCCAGACCTTCATCTCGCGGCTGTCCCAGGACCTTGAGAAGATGCGCGACATCGGCATCAATCTTTTGGTGTTCGATACGCCGCCGGCGATCACCGCCACTATTGAACAAGTCATTCGTGTCTGCGATCTGGTCGTGGTCCCGACCCGGCCGAGCCCCCACGACCTGCGCGCCGCCGGCGCCACCGTGGATTTGGTCGAAAATCTGAGCAAGCCCCTGGTCTTCGTGCTTAACGGTGCAACGCCGCGCGCGCGCATCACCGCCGAAGCCGCAATCGCCCTGTCCCAGCACGGGACGGTGGCGCCGATTACCATCCATAACCGCACCGAATACGCCTCCAGTATGATCGACGGCCGGACGGTCATGGAAGTGGCGGGAAATCGGCGCTCGGTCGAAGAAATCGCAGGGCTTTGGGAGTACTTGGCCGATCGCCTGGAGCGCTGCACGCGTGACGATGCCACGAGCGGCATGGCGGCGGCGCCCGCGGATGGCCGCATGTCGGCTGGCCCGGCAAGGGAGACGGCATGAACTCCCGATCCCCCGCCCACTTGTCCGCCGGACTGCTCAGCCGCAAGGGCATGGCCGCCCCCAGCGCCGGATCCGAATCCCGGGCCAACATGGCCGGCAGGCTGGCTGACCCGGACGCCGAGACGACCCGGCCGCAACCTCGCCAGACTCCGGCCCCGGTGCGCAGCACGCTGGCCGATTGGGTCACGCCCGAGCCGGCACCAACGGCCGGCGCCCAGGGTCGGCAGGATCGAAGGGCGCAGAAGCGCGTTCGCGTGTCGCTGCGCCTGGATACAGACCGCCACACCCGTCTGAAGCTGGTGGCAACGCAGCGGAACTGCACGCTGCAAACCCTGTTCACCGAGGCAATCGATGAGTTTTTCGTCCGCCATGCCCCGGACTTGCACGGCATCTCCCGGCACTTGCGCCACGGTACTGCGGCCACTGCCTGGGGTGAAAAAGCCAGATTCAGCAAGCACGATTCAGAGGACCGTAATGGGCCATTACAATCCAGATAACCGGTCCAACGGATTGCCGGAGCGCCCACCCAAAGTCGAGGCACCCAAGCGCACCGAGGCGAAGCCCGCCGCCGTCGGTTCGCTGATGTCGGTGCAGATCCGACGCAAACCTGCGCCGCGCAAGCGCGCGCCCTGCCAGCCTGCCCGTCGGAAATCCGTCGAGACACCAACCCGCGATGCCGCGGGTGCTCCCACTCAACAATCTGTATCGCCGGCGACCCGGCGCGCGGCCGAGGGCGGCGAGCCCCGGCGCAAGGAAGAAATTATCACCTATTGGACGCGCCTGCGCGGTAAGCGGCCCTATCCCGCCGTCTCCAATCTCGATCCCGAATTGATCGCCGCCGAATGGCCGAACAGCATCATGTTCCGATGCCGCGCCGGCAGCGGCGCGCTGATGCCGGACATGTCGTTTCTGCCGCGGCAAAATGAAGGCCGCGGCGGTCTGGGCGCGAAACCCAATAACGACAAGATCCAGCTTTCACCGATGATGCTGCAGTGGCTGGTGTCGCTGGCCGAGGACGCTGTTCGCAACCAGCGCCCGGTCGAGGATTTGGAATCATTTCCCTCCGCTCAAAGAGCGATCGGCTACCGCGCCGTCGCCCTGCCATTGAGCGCCGGTCAGTCAGAGATCGACCATGTCCTGTGCCACGTCAAATATGCGTGATGCGGGCTGAATTTTGAAGCGCTGCCAATGTGCAGCGCAGGAGAACCGAACCCAAGGCCGTACCGCAACGACGGTCCGGTCAAACGACAGAGAACGAAGATAAAGTTCGTGAGTGCAAAGGGCAAAACCTATGAAAACCAATAATCCCGGAATGCGGTCTGTGAAAGTCGCCGCGGCCTTCGGAGCCATCCTGCTCACCGCGGGTTGTGCCACCGTATACGATCCGATGTATGCGGGCGCCCCGAATAACTTGGATAGCGGAGTCGGGCAACTCCTGCGCTACTGCAGCAAGTTTCAAGCCTCTGGCGATTTGGTGACGGCTGCCGGCCTGTGCGAACGTGCCCATGATTTGGAGCCGGGAAATCCCGTGCCGCTGATGCAGCTGGCGGAAATTCTGAAAAGCATGAATCGGCCCGCACAGGCGATGGCGGCCTACCGGGTGATCCTCGAAGCCGACCCGCGCTACACCGATGCCCGCTACGCGCTCGGCAAGATACATATCGCCCGGGGCGAATACGACTTGGCTGCCGCCCAGTTCCAGACGGCACTGCGCCAGAAGTCCGACGATCCGCGGCTCTACAATGCCATGGGGGTCGCACATGGCCTGCTCGGTGCGAACGCCTCGGCCATGCAGGCCTTCACAGATGGCCTCAAGGTCGCACCGAGAAACATTGCGCTGCGCAACAACCTGGGTCTCGCCCTGGTCATGGACGGCCAGCATGAGGAAGGTGTCCAGATGCTCGAGGCCGTTGCCGCGGACCCGGCGGCGGACGAAACCAGCCACCACAACCTGCAACTGGCATACGGCATGGTAACCGCCGCCAAGGCCGACGCAGAGGCCTCCGCGGTCGAGCAGGCAGACACCGGCGTGGCTCAGGAGTTGGCGGCGGCCATCGAGCCCGTAATGGTCGAAACGAAGAGCCTAATTGCGGCGGCCGCGAGCCCCGCTCCGGAACCGGTTACCAGTGTCTCGACCCCCATTCCTTTTGTCCTGGAAGCCGAGACTGAGCGCGCCTTCACGACGACAGGCGAGATTGAATTCCCGATCGATATAACAGTCCGCGAAGATACGGTTTTCGCCACTCGGTCCGGCGAATCGCCGCTGCGGGTGCAGACGGCCCGAGCCACCACCGGCGTTGCCGCCGATGCCGACTTCGAGGACGCCAACATTGAAAACGCCAGCGCGCCCAACGCATTCATGGGCGCATACATGACCGCCGATGCCACCATGGCGGCCCCTGAGATGGCGCCGAAAATTTCCGAGCCCCAGGTCGCAGCCTTGCAGCCGGTGAGCCCACCCATGTCCGGTGGCAGATATGCGGTCCAACTCGCCTCATACCTTAGCGAGGCCCGCGCCATGCTGGGTTGGTCGGAGCTGCGCGGCACTGCGCCGGACCTGCTCGATCCGGTCTCACCCGTGGTCCGGCGTGCCGACCTCGGTGGGGGACAGGGCACCGTTTATCGCCTGCGCACCGCGCCAACGGCCAAATCAGACGCCACGACGCTGTGTACCGAGTTAAAGGCGCGAGGCCTGGAATGTCTGGTCGTCAAGGAAGCGCCCAGCGAAATTCAAACCGGCCTGCACACCGGATAGGCGTGGCCACAAGCACGGGTCTAGTTGGATATCAGCGAGAAATAGACAAAGGCATGCAGAATCAAGCCCCCCTATCCCCGGCGCGGGTCTTGTACGACGAACTGCGCGAAAACGAATATGCCGGACTGCTGGATATTTGGCCCACGCCCGGCCAAGCCGACGAACAGGCCGCGGCGCCGGACGACGCCTTGCCCGGCCCCGAGGAAATTCCGGGACCGACACCGGCATTCGCCACGCGCGGCTCGCCGGCGGCCAGCCATGGCGACATCGGCCAGATCGATAAGGTAGAGCGAATTCATGCCGTTACAGGGAAATCCGAAGGAGATTCCCTCCAATCCGATTCGGCTTTGTCCACCATCAACCGACTGCAGTCCAGCGAAATCGAGCGCTTGACGCTGGAGAACGAGCGGCTCGAAGAACGCATGGACGCGGTCAATCAGCTCATCGAAGACGAGCAGAATCGGCGCCGGAGCCTGGACCGGCAGCTGCGCGAGGCGAGCTTGCGAAACGAGCCCCCGGCGCCGGCCTTCGATGTCGAGGAGATCCGGCGCGCGGCGCGGGAAGGAATGAGCGCCGAGATCAAGCCGGTCCTGACCGCCATTCTCGATCTGCTCGAATCGGCCCTGTCACGTGGCGCAGAAACGATAGATCCGGCGGCAGCAAACGGGGATACGAGGGTGCCGGCCCCGGCCAACCTCGTCAAAGAGGTGATCGAAGACTTCCAACAGCTTCCGCAGATTCTGACCCGGCCGATCGAGGAACTCATGGACGGTTCCCGTAACGCCGATTTGGCGCCGGTTCGCATCGTGAATCCTCCTGAACAGGCCGCCCCTCAGGAAACGCGCATACAAATCCCCCGGCCGCCCCGCCACAGGGAACGGTCCAGCGCAATGCCCAGCATCTTCGCCTGGACCAATCCGTTTTCCTAATTAGACCCGGCGCGCAACTGGTAGAGCTTGAACTGACCGTTCAACGGCTCCGGCAACACGACCCGATTCAGATAGCCGGGCGGGTCGCCGGCCTGCAGGGCCTCGCTAAGCGTCGTTGCATCTGTTTCCGTGTCGTAGAACCAGTCTTCCGCCGAGTTCGGACAGACCAGCACCAGATCGACGCCGGCGGCCCGGAGCCCG
>SMVA01214770.1_pt1 | contig 12268 bp, 6 predicted proteins | sample 2456451 | NCBI WGS metagenome assembly SMVA01 (sample SAMN11095933, study PRJNA526329) | marine sediment metagenome | biome: Marine sediment; feature: Surficial sediment; material: Deep marine sediment; isolation source: Hadal surficial sediment | place: Pacific Ocean | collected 2014-05 | depth 0-1...
CCATCCTGACGCCAGGGGTAAAACCGGTAACGGCGATTTCGCCGACATTCTTGCACAGACAGATACGTATATTGGTGAACTCCTGAATAAGATCGAGGAATTAGGAATCAAGGACGACACCATTTTTATATTCACCTCTGACAATGGGGGTTATGGGGGGATCGGAAGAGAGGGATTCAATGGTCCCTGGAGAGGTAGCCTTTTTACCAGCTACGAAGGATCCTTTCGTGTGCCCTTTCTGATCCGCTGGCCCGGGAAAATACCTGCGAGGCAAAAATCCAATGAAATTGTCCATGCTATGGATGTGTATGCCACTTTGGCGGCTATGCTGGGTCTTGATATCCCGAACGATCGCATTATGGACAGTGCGGATCATTCTGATTTTCTGATGGGCAAAGTAAAGAAGTCCGCCCGAGAGTCGATTGTGTATTACATCGGCAACGAAGTCGTCGCGGTGAAATGGCGGAACTGGAAAATGCTCTTCAGGGAAATTGAGAGAATCGGTGACCCTGCCGTAACAAACATCGAGCCCGCGTTCTACAATTTACTGAAAGATCCGCAAGAGCAAGAGCGTCTTCGCCACTACATCGAGGACTCGTGGATAGAGGGACCCATGTACAGGGTGCTGGCTGAACACCAGGCATCGCTCGAGAAAGATCCGGGCATACCGGATCCCTAAGCACCAAGAAAAAAGTAACCGTCGACGCCAAACGGCTGATCGATGAAGCTGTGCGGCAGCAACCGGATTTCGCCGTAGCACACGATCTGTTCGGCGACTTGCTACTGCCGCTCTACTACGCAAAAACCCATACAAATCAGCTCATCGAAGCCGGCGTGCCAATCACTGCCGGCACAGTGACAATCGGCGGTGCTACCTGCATAGGTAGAGACATGTTCGCATTTGTGCGAACCGAGACCAGGGTAATGAATCAGTCGCTGACGAGTGCCTCGATCGCCAGATGCGCGGCTTTGAACGCACCTTCGGTCATGGCATTTGCTACAGCGTCGGAGTTTGCGATTGCGATCCGCCCAAATGGCTTGCGCGCCGCAAGCCACGGCGATCGCTCGGGCGGCAGCTCATCGAGCATCCATGCCATCTGACCCGTTTCCGGGTCGTGGCCGTAGGCGTAACCGTGCGGCCAGCGATTTACGGTGATCGCTTCGATGTCACGCGCGGGATCGAATCCCCCTGCAGACAGTATGCGTCCTAGCTGATCTCTGATCTTTTGTTCGAAGGTCTCGAAGGTCGTCGTGAGCAGCCCCGCGCGCGCCGCCCTCCATTGAGCGGGCGCCGGCTGCCCGCGCGTTAGGGGATCAAGCGGGGCTCTGAACAAACGCACGACGATGGGCTCGCCAGGCTTTTGCGAATGGCGATAGCCGCCGATGTTCACCGGCTCCGTGAGATTGATGGACTCGAAGTAGCTGCCGGGACAACGCGCCCCACGAATCCCCAGCTGCTTGAAGGCGGTCCAGTTACGGATCAGGACGTTGGTATAGATCAACGGCGCTTTGAGAGCCTGCGACAAAGCCTTTTTCTGCGCCGCCGGCAACTCTTTGCAGATGTGCGGGATGACGGCGTTGTAACAGGCCAGTACACAGCGCCTGCCGCGGACTCGATACGCACTGTCACGGCGGACGTACGTGACCTCCACCTCCTCGGCGTTTTTCGGGTCGCCACGGTGCCTGACGTCGATGGCGGTGCTGTCGAGGCGGATGCGCACGGGCGAATCGCCCGTGTCGAGGGCACTGTAGTCGAACTGGGCAGTGACAACGTCCTCCATCGTGCTCCCGGGAGCCACGTCGGGCACCAGCGAGCGGACCAGCAGGCGTGCGATCGAGGCATTGCCGTCCGGAAACTGACAGAACAGCGCCTCTTCGGAGGGCACGGCGCCGCTCCAGTTGTAGTCGTCCAGCCCGAGTCCACCAGTTCCCGGCCAACCGCTGTACGTGGCCACCCACGTGGAGATCGCGTCGAGGCCGATAGCCCAGGTGGCGGATCTCTCTACGAAAGAGACTGCCTCCGGACCGATCTTGACGGTCTCCAGGAGAAACTCCTCGTAGCTGGTTCGCTGGAGGAACTCCACCTTGCCCTTAAGGCTGAGGCCTTGCAGGTAGTCGACGTCGGACTCGTAAAGACGGACGCTGTCTTTGCGCGCTGTTTCAGATAGCGGCGTCCGTGCAAGGAACTCACGCCACGACGGCTGGCCTTCGCCGACCACGAGCCGGTCCTCGCCGAACGTCTCTCTGCCGAAGAACACGGAGCGGCGCAGACCGTGAGATTTGTAAAGCTGGTCGTCGTGGAACTCGGAATAGCGCTCTACCTCGATGCCGAGCGCGCCTATCAGGCGGCGTCCAGCCTCGCTGTACCGATTGAGCTCCTCGATGTTTTCCGTGCCGCCGTGTGACAGCAGCATCTGATCACCGTGCCAGAACTCGTTCCGCTTGGCGTGGCCGCCAAAGTCATCGTGGTTGTCGAGGATCAGAATGCGCGCAGCAGGCTCCGCTTCGCGAAAATACCAGGCAGCCGCCAAGCCGCTCAGCCCTCCGCCCACGACGATAAGGTCGTAGTGTTCGCCGGTTTCCTCTGGACTGTCCCAGCGGACGCCATCTCGCAGACTATGGGCGACCTCGTAGGACCCCTCGTGGCTGCCACGCATGCCGGTGCGGATAGGCGGATACGTGTCTGCGTGCACCTGTCGTTGCAGGTACGAAGCAGACGGATCTCCCGCCTCCGACCACCGCCAGGCCAAGCTTCCGCTTATCGCGACGGCGACGCCGCCGACGAAGTCGCGGCGCGTAATTGGCCGGTTCATTCCCAGATCGCGGTCTTTCATGCCTCTCGTTTCTCCCAACGCGCTCCCGCGGATGGGGGTGGCTCCTGGTGTCGTGACATACCGACGTTGCTCGCAGCTCCTTGACCTGCCCCTGAATTCGATCGGCCGGTTGCCATTGTTCTTTCAATTCATTCGGTATGACCACCTAGTCCGGTGCCGAGCGAGGTCGCGCTGCTCAAGAAAATGCGCGCCGACGAACTCGAGATCGTAGATATAAGTTCTCACAGGCATCTCGTCGCTGTATTCGGCGCTTTGTATCCGGGTTAGCGAAAGGCCGGGAGAAATCCCGGCCTTTCTTTGCCTTGCTACTAAATGCCTGGGGATCAATCACCCCAGCGTTTCGTATACCTCACACCGAGTTCCCTCGGCCGATTGACATATGCGTTCTGGTGGTGCTCCCTGCCTTCCGCGATCTGCGCGGCCTGCCACACAATCGGGGGACCGGAAGTGACCGCATAAAACGCGCGCTCATTGGTAAGGTTGTTGACGAACAAGTCCAGTTGCCAGTCATCACCCACGAAGCCGACACGAAGATCGCCGATGTTATAGCCGGGATTCACTTGTTGCGGTGTCGGGTCATCCTGGCCAATTGGCTCGAGCCGGCTGAGGCTGTCACCGGTAAACGACCACTGGAGACGGACGAAGAAATTATTAGCACCGAACAAGTTGGTCGGCCGGCGATACTCGGCCCACGCCGCTGCCTTGAAGTCCGGGGTGAGCGGCAATCTCCATCCAGACTCTATCTCTAAGTCGGGGTCATCGTCGAGGTTATGGTCGGAGTCAGTCTCGGCCTCCATTTTTTCATAGTTGAACCCAAGCACCCAGTTATTACTCGCGGCGTAGTCGACTGAGACATTTGCTCCATTGATATGCGCATCACCCAGGTTGGCGATGACCGTCTGCCATGGCTGACCGCAAACACCAGGAATCTTCAATACGATGGCGGAGACTTCCTCGCCCGTTGCGGGGTCGATACACAAGGTGAAGGATGGATCGAGCGCCTGAAGCTGGTATTCCTCCCACGCCATGTGGTAGAAGGTCAGATTCAGGCGGCCCCTGCCTTCGGCAAAGCTGGACCTGTAGCCCACCTCGTGGTTTTTCATCAGGTCTGATTCGAAACTTTTCGGGAAGAACGGGTCACCGCGGCCCCGGTTCGCGCCGCCCTGCCTCACGCCCTCCGTGTAGAGTGCGTACATCATTGTGTCGTCATTGGGCTTGTAACTCGCGGCTATCTTCGGGATAAACTGGGTATCTTCGCTTAGCTGCGTCGGTGGATACCCATCATTTGCCTCGCGATATTCCTCATCGCTGGTAAACCTGCCCTCGTTGTGATATTTACGACCCGGTGAATTGCTCCAGTATTCCAGGCTGCTGCTGCGGTCGAAATAACGCCCGCCGGCAGTCAGGTCCCAGCTGTCGTTGATGTGCCAGGTCATCTCTCCGAATATCGCTTTCTGCTCCCATGACGTCTTCTGTCCTGCAGACCAGTTCGAGGTCGCATTACTGTAATCCCCCCCGAAATAAAATTCATTGAATTGTCGTGAGATGGAATTGGAATAGGTGCTGGCGGCAAATTGGTCGGTGATCCTGCCACCGGGCGTTGGAGCATGGAACGGGTCTAACCAATCATCGTTGCTTTCCTCGTAGTAGGCACCAACGATCCATTCGAACGTTTCCCCGCCCTGGAGGCGAATCTCCGCCGTCAGTTTGTCTTCATGGGAAGGAGTCCAATAAACACTCAGGTAATCGCCCTCGACGGTCTCTCCCGCGCAATAAGTCCCCCACCACACGATATTGTCCGTATCAGGGTTGGCAAAATAGTACGGATAATCAGCCTGCGAGTAATATGTTGCATCATGGCAATAAGCCGCCGCCCAATAATGGACGTAGGTGGTGGCATCAGTCATGGATTCAATATCGCGCTCATAGTAGGAAACCGCCCCAACGAGTTGCGCAAACCCCAGGTCACCTTCGATTTTCAGCGAATACATGTTGAAATCTTCTTCGCGCCAGTCGTCGTGGAAGCGAATGACCTCGAGGTCGCCCACAAAGGGATCCATAACGTTGTCCGCCCCCGCTTCGGACTTCTGGTAATGGTACGAGGCCGTCGCCGCCCAGTCGTCGTTCATTTCCCAGCGCAGATGGATGCGGGCGCCAGAGACTTCGTCCTCGTTCCAGTTGTCTTCAACGGAAGCGGCATTGTCCAGGGTACCAAATCCCGACGGGGCATGGTTGTTTGCCGGATCAGACCGGTCGCCGCCACCGTACCAATCGGCGGTGTGACCGTATACATTATCAATGAAACCGCCGTCACGATCGTTGTATCCCACAACGCGCAGCGCGAGACTATCCTCGACCAATGGGATATTGAATACGAGCGAACCCCGATAACTCATGTCGCTCTCACTGCCACCTCGAAGCTCGCCGTCGAAAATGGCCTCGAACTTGTTCATGACCGGTTGATTCGTGAGGATACGCATAGTACCGGCCTGGGCGTCCGAGCCATACAATGTGCCCTGCGGACCCGACAGCGCTTCGATACGCTCAATGTCCACGGCGCGAATTGATGGTTGGGAACCGGTCTGTGTGATAGAGATCTCGTCAAGATAGACGGACGATGTCGACTGGGCGAGCCAGCCTGATCCAGTGATGGCGCCGCGGAATACAACCGTGCTCTGACCGGCGCCGTAAGTGACGACGTTTACTGATGGCACAAAGCGCGCATAGTCTTCCATGGTCTTGGCGCCCATAGAGGCCAGGGTTTCCTGCGTGATCGCCTGGATGCTCGCCGGAATATCCTGTATGGAGACCTCGCGTTTGGTTGCCGTAACGATGACTTCTTCAAGCGCGTGTTCGTCTGCTTCCTGTGCTTCCTGTGCGACAGCGGAGGCGCCCGGATAGAGCGCTGCGACAATGGCACCCGCGACAGGAGTGAGTAAGTTTCTTTTGTAAGTTTCCATGTGTAATTAGTCCTCAGAATCATAGATTAAATACGATTCATGGTTTTGACCTCAGCATGCGGTACACGTCTCACCACGGGAAATCTGGCAGTCCGCTACCAGCATGTATTTAACTTTTTTTTAAGTATTGCGTTAACCTTGACATAAAAGTAAGAACAGAAAATCCTGCCCTATAGAGGCGTACAAATATGTTCCCAGTGCTGCCGGACACCCCACACCGGAATTTTCTCTCAATAACAGTCAGTTGACCACGTCAGGTTCAATTTTTCTGAATCCTTGTGGCTGCTACCTGGCGGGCAGAGACCGCAGTACCGGTTCCAGAATTTGAATCAGTGCACCCAGATGCTTGTCATAATTTCGCCAGAGATTGACTGAGCCGACTGGCAATTGCCGATCCGCTGTGGTGAACTTTCGCTTTGTAACATTCCCTGGAGCTGAATATTTCAACTGAATCTCCGCAAAGGAGCCAATATGATCAGGCGCTCGGTTACTTCAATGACGGGAAAACCGTTGCTGCTCTGAAGAAGAGCGAGGCTGCTCTGGAAGAGTACCCCGGCGACGCCAACCTGATTTGTCTCGCGGCGAAAGCAAACCTGGTTCTGAAACGCTTTGGTAGAGCCAAACAGCTGATCGATGAAGCCGTGCGGCAGCACCCGGATTTCGCTTTAGCACACGATCTGTTCGGCGACTTGCTGTTGATTCAGGGACAAGCAAAATCAGCAGTCAAAGCCTATGAACAGGCCATGAGGCTCGATCCAACGCGCACACTTGTGCTGGTAAAAATCGAAAAGGCGCTTGAACTGGCCACGGATTTGAAGAAGAAGTCGCTACGCTCTGAAGAAAATACGGCTCCTGCAAGGCGGATGCCATTTGAGAATGAAATACGCGAGGCCAAAGAGCTGTACGAGTCGGGCAAGCCCGCGGCAGCAGAAAAAATTTACCGCGACATTCTGAAGCGTGATCCCGATCATGTTGAAGCGGCCAGGTTGCTTGCGGGCATCGCGGTCGAAAAAGACCGGTACAGGGATGCGGAGGTATTTCTGCGTCACGCGGCTCAAGTTGCGCCCGACTATGGCCGCATCTGGATCGACCTGACCAACGTACTTCGTGAACAGGACAAACTCGACGATGCGCTGGATTGCGCGTTAAAAGTGCTTGAGCTGGCGCCGGACAAGGCCGAGTCGAACATGCTGATTGCGAGCGTATTCGGGGCAATGGGACGGTATGAAGATGCCATTGCCTCCTATGAAAAGGCGCTGGTTATCTCGCCCGGCAGGTCAGGCGCCATGAACAGCATGGCACATCACCTGAAGACCATAGGCAGGCAGGACGACGGCGTCGCGATGTACCGCAAAGCCATCGCCGCCAAACCAGACCACGCGGAAGCGTATTGGAGCCTCGCGAACCTGAAGACATTTCAATTTGATGAGCACGAGGTGACGGCCATTCAAAAACTACTTGAAGATGACGAAATACCGGATGACTCACGCGTGCAACTTCACAATGCCCTCGGACTGCATTACGAGGCGGGTAAGAAATTTGACCAGGCATTTTCGCATTTCGAGCAATGCAACCTCTTGCGCAGACAGTACGAGATTTATGACTCGGCTGAATCGGAAACGGGTATCGACCAAATCATCGAAATTATCGATGAAGAGTTCATCGGCAAGCGGGAAGGCCTGGGTTGCAACGATGACTCGCCCATTTTAGTCGTCGGCCTGCCACGTTCGGGATCCACACTGATCGAGCAGATTCTGGCCAGTCACAGCCTGGTCGATGGTACCTTTGAACTGAGTAATCTGCCCCGGGTGGTCAAGAGAATTCGGCGCTTTAGCAAAAAGCGGGCGTCATATCCGAAAAACCTGCTCGAGTTATCGGGGGAACATTGGAGCAGAATCGGGGGCGATTACATTGAGTCTACGCGCAAGTTTCGTGCCGATGCACCGTACTTCATCGACAAAAACCCGAACAACTTTATTTTTATCGGCCTCCTGCGTGTTGCACTGCCTGGCGCCAAAATCATCAACGCGATACGCCATCCACTAGACAGTTGTTTCGGAACCTATAAGCAGCTTTTCGCAAGTGGTCAACCATTCAGCTACGATTTTTTCGACCTGGGTGAATACTACCTACAGTATCAACGAGTGATGGATCACTGGAAGCAGGTTGCACCGGGGTTCATCCTGGATGTCCGGTATGAAGATGTCGTCGGGGACCTGGAGGGCCAGGTCAGGAGGATTCTCGATTTCTGCAATCTACCGTTCGAGGAAGACTGCCTGCGATTCCATGAAACCGAGCGGGCCGTGAAAACAGCCAGTTCCGAACAGGTGCGCCAACCCATATATTCCAGTTCAGTCAATCTCTGGCGAAATTATGAGAGCCACCTCAGCGAACTGATTCAAATCCTGGAACCGGTACTGCGGTCTCTGCCCACCGGGGAGCAACCGTCAGAATTCAGGAACATTGAACCTGATCTTGCCAACTGACCGTGCAACGCGTGTCTTTACTTTCCCCAGGGCCACACCTCGAGGCCGTGGATGGCATTGCGTATGTCCATGGAAAGATTGACTGAGCCGACAATTTGCTGAGTCTGGATGTCGTAGATTGTAATCGTCGACGGTGAAGAACCTACCGCAATCAGGCGGTCACTGACCACGCACAGACCGCGCCCGAATCCCTGCCGGGCGACATTCGTATCATCCACACCGGCAAATTCTATGTCTTTTTCCGCATAAGTCTTGATGCGAAATGCACTTTGCTGACCGTCGCGAAAAACATGGCGTACGGCGTTGTTTTTTGTATCGATGAACAAGGTGCCACCTTTCCAGGGCTGTGCGTTGTGTACTCCCGTCGGCAGACTGCAATATTCACTGACGCTCCAGTCCGGATCCAGGTGCAGACAGGCCTGGGTGTGTAATCCGCTCAGAAAGATGCCGCTATCCCCGACGTATACCATATTGACGTGAAAGTCATTGACGGCCGCTGGCCCGGTGTTCATTCGCGGATCAAAAGTGTATCCACCCCAGCGCCCGTATGTCCTGCTCAGCCTGAATCCCCATTCGTAGTTCTGGGTATCAAGATTAAACGCAAGAATGCTGTCGAAGCCCGTTGATGTCAGAATCAAGTGCCGGTCTTTACGAGTAATTTCATGGCAATGCTTCAGGTAACGGTTTTTAAATGACTTTTTGACCTGGAAGTCACGGTCGTAACAAAACAATTCGTCACTCGCAGCCACGTAAATATCGTCGCCGTCGAAGGCAATTCCACGCAGGCCGCGGTCAGCGCCCCGGCCCTCAAAATCGATATCACTCGTGTTCCAGTCGACGTGTAATTCGCCGGACTGTGTTTCGAAATCCACGGTATAGATTCCGCCATGGCTTTCGCCCTGCTTGCTGCCGCGCACCACGGATGTTGCAATGAGTTTTGGGAGTTTGATGGCCATATGTGGATTATGTCCGAATTACCGACTGAAATTACATTGAATTGCGTTCACTCGAACCAATGACACTCCCGGGCAGAATAGCTCAGCAGGGACTTCCGTCCGATTTTAATCGATTGTGCATTAACGCGGGTAGCCGTGCCCTGAAAAATCGAGGGTGTAGTTCCTCAAATCCCGTCGCGGGCAATGCGTTTGTCCCATTGCCGGGAATAGACTTGCTTCTCGCTGTCGAAAACAACAAGCCTGGCTTCGATGAGGAAATGCGTTTCATCACAGGTCATTTTCTGGCGAGCTTCGATGCGGACATCCAACTGTCCTTCCCGACCATAGGTCTCCGTTGCGATGAGATCAACACAAGCGGATGTGGGGTCGTCCGGGTGAATGTGATATTGGTAGTCAGTCTTTACACTGATGGTCCAACCATGGCGGTCAAACCTCTTGGTTCCGGAATCCGTTTGGTAAATGAATGACTGAATACCCGTATTCAAGTCTGTTTTGAATCCTGTAAACCCGGGCTCGGAATCCGCCACGATGGATGTGGGGTGAACGCTAGAATGACGCGGCGGTGCCAGTGGTCGGGCCTCCGCGTCCGATGGACTCGGTTCCCTGGCAGGCAGGCAAAGCGTGCTGACACCTGTGAACAATGAAAGCGTCGCCAGGCCGGGTGATGGCCATACGATGGGCCAGAAAGCCGTAGAAATGGCGATGCGAATCCGGCTGCCGGGTGCGAAAGTGTGGGCGATGTCGTTCAATTGAACCCGGACGGTATATCGTTTGCCCGGCTCAAGCGCTTCGGGAAATTCATGGCTGTCCCTGTGGGTCAGATTCAAAATCCCGTAGCTGATCTGCAATGACTCGCCACTGGGCAAAACCTCATTCAGCCGCACACAAACAAATGCATTTTCCTGGTCGGAAGCCACGTCCAGGTTGACGAACGGGGCACCTAGTATCGTGAGCCGCTCTTCCAGCACAGCGCCGTCAAAACAGGCAGACCTGGCATCATCGAAACGCTGGTCAGTTGGATCCTCGGGTCCGCTTACACCGTTACTACCCAAAAAGGGAGTGCATTGACCAGTTGTCTGTGGAGAGCAAATGGAAACACAACTTTCAGTTCCCGCCGCCTGATCCAGGGTTCCATCGTTCAGGTGCAAGGTCACGGCTTCGATATTTGAAGATGGCCACCCGGATTCGTTTGCCCAGTACCCGGGTCGTTCCTGGTGGCAGGCAGACGGTTGAACACTGTCCTGTACCCATACACGGTAAGCGGGTTCGTCCATCAAACCCGTATCCCTGCCTTTCAACCAATGGTCCCACCAGCGCAGTGCTTCATCCATGAAGCCCATTTGGGGGCCGGGCACGGCTTGGTGCATGTACTGGTGGCCCCACGGGCCAATCAATCCTTTACAGGGTGAATCTAGCCCCGCCAATAATCGCGGGACTGCATTGGAGTACGGATCCGCCCACCCACCGATGGCATAGACCGGAATTTTTATTGCAGAAAAATCTTCACAGACGGACCCATGCTTCCAGTATGCGTCCCGGCGCTGATGTTCAACCCAGGGAATGATCCAGGGCTCCATGGCATCCAGGCGATCCTGCCACATGTCGCGCCAGCCCTCGCCGACCAACGCCGGGTCAGGTGGACGGGCCATGGCGGGGAACATCACGAACGCCCATTCCGGGTTTTGTGTCGTCATGCATCCACCGATGTAGTGCACATCATCCCGGTAGCGGTCATCGGTGGAGAAAACGGTAATGATGCATTTGAGGGCAGGTGGTCGGCGGGCGGCCACCTGCAGTGCGTTAAAACCACCCCACGATTTCCCCATCATCCCCACCTTGCCGTTACACCACGATTGTTCTGCGATCCAGGCGATTACCTCCAGCGCATCGTCCTGTTCAAGCTCCAGGTATTCATCCAGAAGTACGCCTTCTGACTCGCCGCTGCCACGTATGTCGACGCGCACCGCGGCATAGCCGTGTCCGGCGAAATAGGGGTGAATGGCTTCATCCCGGGCTGCCGTCCCGTCGCGGGTACAGTAGGGAATGTACTCAAGAATGGCCGGGACAGGATTCCCGGTGGCATCCTGCGGGAGCCAGTAGCGGCACGATAAATGGACTCCATCGCTGAGTGGAATGCGCTCAAATTCAATTTCACTTACCGCGTGTGGAAAGACATCGACAATTTCAGCCGGCATGTTAATTCCTCGCCCCTGCTGGTAATCGAGTGTCACACTCATGCCCGGTTGGTTCAATTGTACGGATCGCAGTATCCGGACCCAGTTGGCAGCAGGGGGCCGATTCTTCCTGATTCAATTGCATGCGGGTAGTCTACGAAATTTGGTCAGTGGCCGCGAACAGAATGTCGGGTGCTTCAGCATTGGTATTGCTTCCTTCTGTCGTCGTTCCTGTGTCAAACTGTAACACCAATATTTTTGAGATTGCACACTGTGAATGATAGTTTTCCTGGTCCTAAAACACGTGCGGCGCTCGAACGCGGTATTCCACTATTCAAGAACGGGTTGAGGTTCGATGCTGAAATGGAGCGAGCCGGGCAACGCGGATTTCGTCCGGTACGGCAGATCGTTATCGACAAGGCGCAGGGCGACTTCGTCTGGGATCTTGACGGTAAACGCTACATCGATTTTCAGAATGGTTGGGCGACAAACCCGCTCGGCAACTGCCATCCCGAGATTCTGGAGGCCGTAGAGGCGGCCAACCGGCGGTACGGCTTCCATTATGACCACGCTTTGCGCTACGAACTGGCCGAAATGCTCGCCGAGATTATGCCGGACAGGGCGCTGCCGCGAACCAATTACGAAGTATCAGGTACTGAGGCGGCCGAAGCCGCTGTCCACCTGGCGCTCACGCATACGAAACGCCGCTATATCATTACATTCAGTTCTTCCTACCACGGCATGGGGCTTGGCACTAAGGTCTTGAGCGGGCTCGATGGCAGCTACAGCACTTATCTCGAGGGCTGGGGCGGCGGCGTTATCAAGGCGCCTTACCCGTACAGTGAACGAATTCCGGCC
>SMVA01314813.1_pt1 | contig 12267 bp, 8 predicted proteins | sample 2456451 | NCBI WGS metagenome assembly SMVA01 (sample SAMN11095933, study PRJNA526329) | marine sediment metagenome | biome: Marine sediment; feature: Surficial sediment; material: Deep marine sediment; isolation source: Hadal surficial sediment | place: Pacific Ocean | collected 2014-05 | depth 0-1...
CAACGCTATCGGGATATTTTCAACAAACTGTTCGTTGAGGACCGTCGCCTGACGCTGCGCCGTGACACCTGGGGCTTCATGCTTGGACTTTTGTCGACGGCCGCCTTTTATGGCGCCTACGCCTGGATCGTCATCACGACGATCAACGGTCAAATTACGCTCGGCGCGATGACCATGTACCTGGTGCTTTTCCGGCAAGGCCAGGCGGCTGTTGCCGCCATTCTGTCATCGATCAGTGGCATGTATGAGGACAACCTGTACTTATCGAACCTCTACGAATATCTCGCGCAAGAAGTACCCGGTCGCCACGGTGACGCAACCTTCGGACCGGATCCGTCGCGTGGAATCGAATTCAGGAATGTGTCGTTCACCTACGCTGGCTCGAGTCACAAAGCGGTGAGCAACATCAGCCTGCAGATTCGGCCTGGTGAAAGCCTGGCATTGGTCGGTGAAAATGGCTCCGGGAAAACGACCCTGATCAAGCTACTGACCAGGCTGTACGAGCCGACCGAGGGATGCATCATGCTCGACGGGCTTGATTTACATGACTGGGATGTCGAGGCGCTACGGCAGCGCATTGGCGTTATTTTTCAGGATTTCGGCCGCTACCAGTTTTCCGTCGGTGAAAATATCGGTGCGGGCGATGTGCGGTATATTGACGACTCCGAGCGCTGGGCCAAGGCTGCAAAAACCGGCATGGCGGCACCATTTATCGAGGACATGCCGGACGGCTATAACACCCAGCTCGGCCGCTGGTTCAAAGGCGGGCGTGAATTGTCGGGTGGACAATGGCAGAAGATTGCGCTGTCGCGAGCATTTATGCGCAGCGACGCCGACATACTGGTGCTCGACGAGCCGACTGCTGCCATGGACGCGGCGTCGGAGGCAGCGATCTTTGATCACTTCCGCTCGGAAAGCCATAACAAGATGACGATTTTGATCTCGCACCGATTTTCTACGGTCCGTGCCGCGGACAAGATTATCGTCATTCACGATGGCGAGATCGTCGAACAGGGAAATCATGAAAGCCTGCTCGCGTTAAACGGGCAATACGCGAGCCTTTTCAGACTGCAGGCAAGAGGTTACCAATAGCGACTTGCAGCAGGACTACGCGGCGGAAAGCTGCACGATTTGCTTGCCCGTGTTGCCGCCTTTGAGCATGCTAATGAACGCCGCCGGCGCATTTTCGATGCCCTCTGCAATGGTCTCGCGATACTGCAATTTTCCTTCGGCCAGCCAGCCAGCAGCTTTGACGGCGTATTCCTGGCAGGCCTCAGGGTGGTCCGTGACGATAAATCCCTGGATCCGCAGGCGCCGACCGATGATCACTGCCATGCCGCGCGGCCCTGGTTGCAGTTGCTCGTCGTTGTAATTCGAGATCATGCCGCACAATGCAACACGCCCAAAATCGCGCATGCTCCAGAGTGCTGCCTCGAATATCTCACCGCCGACATTTTCAAAATTGACGTCGATGCCCGCCGGACAAACCTCTGCCATACTTCCTGGCAGCGATTTGCTGCTGCGATAGTTGAAGGCAGCGTCAAACTTAAGCTCGTCAGTCAAAAGAGCAACCTTGTCATCGGAACCGGCACACCCGGCGACACGACAGCCGTGAATTTTTGCGAGCTGACCGACGACACTACCAACGGCCCCGGAAGCTGCGGACACGAACACATTATCTTCAGCTTGCGCCTTTGCAACCTTGTGTAGTCCTACATAGGCGGTCATGCCCGGCATGCCGAGTACGCCGAGGTGATAGGACATCGGCAGCTTACCTGCCTCGATTTTTCGCAATTGCTCACCGTCACTCAATGAATAATTTTCCCAGCCGAGCATGCCGACGACATGGTCACCCTCAGCAAAGTCCGGATTGTTGCTCGTGACAACCTGTCCAACGGCGCCGGCGGCCAATACCTCGCCGATCTGAAACGGCGGTACGTACGACTTGGTGTCGTTCATGCGTCCGCGCATGTAGGGATCGACGGACATGAAAATGTTCCGGACCAGCAGCTGGCCCTCGCCGGGCTCAGGCATTGCCTCCTCAGTCAGTGTGAAATTATCCTCTGTCACCCAACCCGAAGGGCGGCTGGCAAGCCTGATTTGTTTGTTGGTTGTCTCGGACATTACGACGATTCCCCTGACTGCACGTTTTATTCAGCCTGCAACAGTATCAGACGTACGCGATTGTTGCGGCTGAACCTGCGAAACCGATTATGATATTCGAGACCAACACCTCGAGCAGCAGGAGGCAGGAAAATGACAATCATGGAACTGGGCGCACTGGGCGAATTACTTGGCGCAATCGGTGTCATCATTACGCTGGTGTACCTTGCGGTGCAAATCAAGCAGAACACTCGCTCAATGAATGAGAACAAACTGCTGGCGCTGGCACAAACCTACCAGATGCGGGCAGATGCGCTGCAGGGCATGCTGGTACGGGCTGCATGTTCCGAAACACTTGGACCACTGATCGTCAAACTCACAAGCCTCGGTTACCCCACGGATCTGACCTCACTTGACAGGATTACCGAGGAAGAGCGTGGCATTTTCAAACAGTGGCAGATCGCCCAGCAAACACACTGGGACAACATGTTCTACCAATACCAGCAGGGGTTTATAGACCCGGAATATTATGCAAATGAGTTTCGGGTCCGCGTGCGGCGGCTCGCCCCGGTCTGGCAGGCACTCGGACTCCTGGGCGGGCGGCCGAGTTTTCGTAGCGAAATCGAATCGATCTTGCTCAATAGCGCGGACTAGTATTCCGTCAAGGTAGTATTGATGGGTTCAGCGAGTTGTGAAGCGGTTGCACCCAGAGGGCATAAAAACTGCTAGGCGCGTCTCGCCGGTAATGGTGTGTCAGACCGGCATTTTCGAATTCCATCTGCGAAATTCAATTTGCTACCTCTATTCCCCACGCACTCAATCAACGCGCCACCAATTCCAATTGAGGACACCCACCAATTCCAATTGAGGACACCCACCAATTCCAATTAGAGGACACCCACCATCAAGGCCGAGTCACTCTCCTATGGAGAACCCGGCGCCATTTGTCCGACCGGGGCAGGCCTCGCCAGATATGATTACTTTTGAAATATTAGAGAGTTATGGTTTTTCTAGGCTGTGAACCGTATGCCGATTGAATGCCGGTTACGGGGCTACAGTGTGACCTGCATCACAAGATGGGCAATGTCTTTCCATAATCACTGCGAGTAAGTATGTTTTGAGGCGCTATATAACAAGGAGTATGCAAACATATCGGACTGCTAATATGCCTCGCGCCCGACCGCAAGAAACCCCACTCAGGTGAGGAAAATGACTAAGAGAAAATTGAAAATACCTGGAAAAATTACTTGCTCCGTAATTGTCTTGTTGTCAACTGCGACTGCATTGGCGCAGGAAGAGAATTTCAAATTCGAGCTGACACCGTACGGCGGCTACCGTGTCGGCGGTGAGTTTGAAGAGACTGACGGCGACCTTTCAATTGATCTCGACGACAACAGCAGCTTCGGATTCATTTTCAACGCCAGGCATTCAGCCATTACTCAATGGGAAATTCTTTATTCTCGGCAGGAAACGAGCGCGGACACCATCGGCACGGGACTAAGTGATCCGTCACTCGACTTAAGCATTGAATACTTGCATGGCGGCGGCACATACTTGTGGGACGGTGAGCATGTTCGACCCTATCTCGCTGCAACCCTGGGCGGAACGCACGTAAATGTGACCACCGACGGATTCGATAGCGATACATTTTTCTCGTTTTCCCTGGGACTTGGTCTGCAAATTCAGCCGAATAGCCGGGTGGGTATCAGGCTCGAGGCACGAAGCTTCGGCACATTATTGGATTCGGACACGGATATCTTCTGTAAGTCCAGTCCTGGTAGTAATATTTGCGCCGTTCGGATCGACGGCACGGTGCTATGGCAGTTTGAAGCTTTCGCCGGACTCGTATTCCGATTCTGAGGCTTCCTCGTCAATCGGGCGCCATCTTTCCTCGCTTCCTGATGGGGACACCCACCATTGATCCCAAAATTGGCCGAATAGCATAAAAAGGGGGCTGGTTTTTGTGGGGTGATTGATTTGTCATGTGTAAAGGCTTCAAGGGAAAGGCTAGCCATGACAGTGCCCAGACGTTTTCAAATCAGTCTTGATCACACGCCCTACTACCACTGCACCACCAGGTGCGTGCGGCGCGCGTATCTTTGCGGCAAGGATCGCCACACTGGAAAAGATTTTGGACACCGCAAACAGTGGCTGGAGAAACGGATGGCCAATTTATCGCAGATATTTGCCGTTGATCTCCTCGCATACGCGATCATGAGTAATCACTACCATATCGTGGTGAGCCTTCGTCCGAGCAAAAGCGACACGTGGTCGGACAACGAGATCAAAGAGCGCTGGAGCAAAGTCTTTTCAACGCCGGAAGATGCGTCTGCCGAGCAACTCGCACTTTGGCGCGAGCGACTATGTAGCCTGTCCTGGTTCATGCGCTGTCTCAACGAGCCGCTGGCTAGAGTTTCTAATCGTGAAGACAATTGTAAAGGCCGATTTTGGGAAGGGCGATTTCGATGTCAGGCGTTGCTGGATGAATCAGCGCTGATCAGATGCATGGCGTATGTGGACCTCAATCCAATACGCGCGGCAGTGGCAAGAACTCCGGAAACCTCACGTCACACCTCGATCGCTGCACGAATTCATCAACGAGACAAACATCTGGTTGGGTTTGCCGGTGATGGTCGTCACGATGCGCATGCCATTCCCATATCACAACAGGACTATTTGCAACTGATAGATTGGACCGGACGTCAGCTCCAACCCGAGAAAAGTCGCCGGATTTCAACCAACACGCCGCCAATATTGGTGCGATTAAACGTCGATGGCGATCGTTGGATTAAAGAAATGAATCACTATGGCAAGTGGTATTACCGCGCCGTTGGATCAATGCATGCATTAGAAAAGTATTGCCAGCACCTCGGTCAACAATGGCTGAAAGGCAAAACCAGATTGGCGGAAACGATAATCTAATTTAATCAAAACGTTCGCCAACCACCCACATTACCCGGGCCACCTACTGCTGCCCCGTTCTAAATACACCCCTCTCCGATCAAGAATTTGATCAGTTTTAAATTGCCTGATTGACCCAGGTACCTTTCTCGATTATTTCATCAGCGGGAACGAATGGGCTTCGAAAGGAAAATGTTGGATGTCCCAAATTTCTATAGGAAAATGTTGGATGTCCCTAATTTCTTGATTTATGCATTGAATTGCGGAACGTATTTTTCGTTCCAGTCTGCGTCGGCGCCGCCACCACGCCGGTCGACTATTACATCAAGCACGTAAAGACCGCCGTGTTGCTCCGCGGCAACCGCGCGCTTCAATGCATCGCCTAAATCACGGGGTCTGGTTACGCGCTCGCCGTCGTGGCCGTAGGCTTTGGCAATGCCCACGTGATCTATTTGTGGATCATCGAGGCTGATGCCGATGTAATGACCAGTATCTGCAGCTCGGCCCCGCAACCCTGCAAGCGCCCAGCGGTTCGCCTGATACCCCAGGTTGTTGAATATCACGACGATCAGCGGCAGTTCGAATCGCTTCGCAGTCCATAAGGCCTGAACGGCGAATTGGTAGCTGCCGTCACCGACCAGTGCGATGACCTGCCTATCCGGCGCGCCCAGTTTCGCACCAATCGCAGCGCCGACTCCCCAACCGAGGCTACCGCCCGACGAAATCAGATGCCGCCGGCCCCCTCCCGGCTGATCGAATGTGACGTAGTCCCAGATCGCCGCATCTGATGAAACGCCTTCTGTGACAACGACGCCATCGCTGGCGATGACGCGATCGAGTTCACTCGCCAGCTGTTCCGGTGCAATAGGAGTGGAGTCCCACACCCGCTCGAGCAACGCTGTACGTTGCGCAACTTTTTGTTCCTTTAGCTCGCCGGCTACGCGGCTTAGCGACCTTGCTTTGGCCTGATCAGGATCCCTCTTTCGTATGGCATCAACCAACTGACCCAGGGTTTCCTCCGCATGCGCATAAATCAGCAAATCGGCCGGGTAACCTCGCGCAAGATGTTCTTCCCTTAAACCGATCTCAATAATCTTTGCCTTGGTCGGAATTAATGGGTGTCCTCTTCTCGACAATGACAAGCGGCTGGCGCCGGCAATCAGCACGACGTCGAATGCCGTCTCAGTCTCGATCGGGCCGCGCATCGCACCGAGATACCTGGGGTGATCGCTCGGAAACCCCATCGAGGAGCGACTCGATGCTGTGTCGCCACTGACAGTTGCGCCCAATTGATCAGAGACGGTAGCAAGTTCAGCTAATCCTCCCCATCGCGGAAGCTCCGCGCCTGCGATCAGCAACGGGTTTTCCGCGTCAACTAACCATTGCGCTGCCTGTTCAACGGCGCTGCTGTCCGGATGTATGCGATTGCTTGATACCGTGCGACTGGCCGGGATCAGCGATGTTTGTTCCGTTTGGCCGGCCCAGACATCGGACGGCACGCCCAGAAACACCGGGCCGGATGGCAGCACTGACGCGAGCCTGAATGCACGGCGGAGTGACTCGCCGAGATTCTCAACACGACTGGATCGAAACGACAATTTTGTAAAAAGCTCCGGAATGCTCTCCAGCTTGTTCGTTTCTGTAAAAACCCCTAGGTTTTCACCACTGCGCTCACTGAATCCGACCGAGATCACGACCGGCGAACTGTCGGCCCAGGCGTTTACGATCAAACCGAGTGCATTGGCGGTACCCGTAATCGAGTGAATATTGACGAACGATGTTTTCCCGGTTATTCGGGCGTAGCCGTCCGCCATGGCCATAACCGAACCTTCCTGGAGGCCGAGCACATAATGGATGTCCTCAAAATCTACGAGGGCATCGATGAATCCGGCTTCGTATGCGCCGGTGTTGCCGAAGACATATTGGACGTCCCAGAGCTTCAGGGTCTCGCAGGTGATGCGCCCGCCTGTGACGTTGTCGAGAACCAGGTTGCGCTCGGACTCGGGAACGGCGGCGAAAACATCAGCCAGCTGCGTCGCTGCAAATGCGCCGACGCCGAGCTGGCCCAGCCGGTTAAGAAATTGCCGTCTCGAAATAGAGCCGCTGAGTAGTAGCTGGAATACATCACGAAGCATGGATCAACTCTCCATCACAATTCACTCGCGCCGACGCGCACTTCCTCAAGCACGCGCGCAACATTGCCGCCGATCACCTTGGCTACTTCATCTTCATCCAGGCCGCTGCCCAACAATCTTGCAGTCGCCTCCGGCAATAGTGGATACCGGTCGAAGGCAACCGGCCGATTGCCGGTACCGTCCATATCGGTTCCGATACCAACATGGTCAATGCCGACCGTTTCAATCAACCTTAGTGTGTGTTCTGTAAATCCGCCCATTCCGTCAGATACGCCACCAAAGGTGCCAATTACGCCGCCGGTCCCTGCAATCATCTTCGCGTGCTCAACTGTCATACCGAAACCGCGCGCAGAGCTATCCGCCGCGCGCACAAGACTGTGCGTAGAAAGGATGGGCTGGGTCGTAATTTCTGCGGCATCCACCGTGGTTTCGAATGAAGCATGTGCCAGATCCGCAAGCAAACCAAGACGATTCATCTCCTGCAACGTCACGCGGCCGATATCTGACAATCCGTTGTCCCGGGATCCGTCAGTCTTGACCAGCGAATTCGGTGCGACGTGGTAAAGCTGCAGACACCGTACACCTGTTGCGAGGATTTCTTCGACCCGTTCCGGCTTGTCCTCGATATGATCGCCGCCCTCACAGCCAACCATTGCAGCGATCTTGCCGGCAGCATGAGCGGCCTCAACGTCGGGGACAGTCGTTGCTTTGACGACGTCGTTGCGGCGCAAGAGACCATCCAGGACAGCGATCTGACGATTGAATTCGGACCAGGCCTCACCGCGCTCGAATGGCCGCATCATGCCCGGCCCATGCGGCGTCATCCCGAGTACCGGTGCATCAACAACCGGGCTGAAAAATCCGCTCCACATCTGACCTTCACGCATGCCTTCAATGCGGGCGGCAAACACATCATCGCCGCGATACGGTCTTGGATTCGATGATCGGGGAATGTCTTTGACCGGGAACAGTGCCGGATGCATGTGCATATCCAGCGAGAAGTGGCGGCCCAGCAGCACGCTGGCCTGCTCCAGGTAGTCGTGCCAGCGCTCCGCCGCGGGTGGCGCCGCAAGCAGACGATCCGGCCCGCAGAAAAAACTCGCCGCGCCAGCTGCGATAAGGCGGCGCAATGCAGATCTTCGCGACAGTGACATCGATAAACTGGGTCCAAAAGTGAACTGTAACGTACAGTCCGATTATGGGTCGCAGGGTTTCAATGTCAAGCTATGCAAGGGCTTGCTCCCGGCATTCTCCACCGGCCTCGGTCCCGTGCTACCTTTTGCACCAAGTCGACCGTAGTCTGAGAACATGCGCATGGTAGTAAACAAAATCTACTTGTTGCCGTTACTCGCCCTCGTGCTGGCCGTAGCCGCCAGTGCCAGTGAGGTGATCAGCATCGCGGCATCAACCAAGGGAACCCTCTTCGATCAGGCCGGCACTGCGGTCGCGAAAGTCGCGACCAATTATGGAAATGTCAGGTCGACGTTGCGCAATTACGCGAGCCCCAATGTCTTTGTTCCGGCGATCGCGCGCGGCCAGGTCGACTTCGGTGTTGCCAATCAGTTCGAGGTAATGCTCGCCGTGACCGGCCAGAGTCACTTCGCGGGCCGGCAGCAAGCTAATCTGCGCGCAGTTGCGGTGTTGTTCCCGTTACAAATTGCAGTATTTGTTAAACAGGATTCCGCGATCCGGCGAATTGCGGATCTAAAGGGACGCCGCATGCCGGACGGCTATGTCGCTAACAAGATTATATTGCCGCTAATCGATGCGTCTTTCGCCGCCGATGGCCTCACGCGTAGCGACATCGAATCGTTTAATGTACCCGGTACGGCTGCCGGTGCCGATGCATTTATCTCGGGACGTACCGAGGGATTCTTGATGGCATTGCGCGCACCGAAAGTCCGGGAAGCTGACGCACGCGTTGGAATTCGCGCCCTGCCAATTCAGAATACCGCCGAAAACCTCGCTGCTATACGACAACATATGCCGGTCGCATATCTCGTACTCGAGGAGCCGGGACCATCGAAGCCGGGAATTCTGCAACCGACCTGGATTATTACCTACGACACACTACTGTTCGCCAGCACTGAAACCAGCGACGATACCGTGTACCGGCTCATCCGGGCCCTGTTCGAAAACAAGCAGCAACTCGCCGCCGCATCTCCAGCGTTCAGACGATTTGACCGGAATGCGATGGCGAAGGACTTAGGATTCCTTGAATACCACGCCGGCGCAATTCGCTTTTACAGGGAGCAGGGCCTTTGGCCGCCAACGCCTCGATAAATGTTCGGGCGAACTCCTAATCCTGCTCATGCAGGCGTTTATTCCTGCTGTCTTTGAAGTCGCTTGGTGGCGGCATGATGTAACGACGCAACCCGGATGGGTCGGCTACGGGTGCGTCACCCAGCGGACGGCTACCGGCGACCGTGACCCGCTCCATCTTGCGGCGCTGCGGGTAATAGTCGTGCAACGCCGAATGCTGTACCAGGCAGTTGTCCCAGAACACGACCGTGTCGGGCTGCCATTGGTGGCGGTAGTGATACTCATGAATAAGGCAGCGGCGGTACAGATAGCTTAGCAATGTGCGGCTTTCGTCGTCTTCCATCCCTTTGATATTCAAGGTAAATTGAGGGTTCACGAAAATGACCTTGCGGCCTGTGACAGGATGCACCCGAACCACCGGATGGGTCACCGCAGGATACATGTCCTCGTATTTTCTGAGTTGCCTGCGACATTCATCCGAGTCATCGAAAAGCGTGCGGAATGGTCCGAGATCATGCACCGCTTGCAGCCCCGAAATATAGCTCTGCATGCGGTCCGACAGGCTCTCGTACACGGCACCCATGTTGGCGAACGCCGTATCGCCGCCAGTCTCCGGTACAATTTTCGAACAGAGAATCGTACCCATGGGCGGGCATTCGCGGAAGGTCTCATCCGTGTGCCAGATGTTTGTCGACAGCGGCGGATTACCTTCCTGGTTGTCGTACACGATCAGCTCGGGCGACTCCGCGGTGCTGGTCGAGAACGGGTGTACCGACAGCTCGCCGAAATAACGCCCGAAGCGCATCAGGTCCGCCGCCGAAATCTGCTGCCCGGGAAATGCCAGGACACCATGCTCGGCATGCGCCTGACGAATCGCGTCGACCGCAGCCGCGTCCAGCGGCTGCGTCAGATCAACGCCCGTAATTTCTGCACCAACAAATGCGCCGGTGCGCATGATTACAGGAACCGAATCTATACTCGATTCAGCGGTTGCCTGTTTGCGCACCATGTCACGTCAGTCCGGGCCGATCCATCAACGAAAATTATATTGCATCCGTATGCCAACAGCGCGGGTTTCCTCCACCGTCGTGAACAGGCAACTGGTGGACCCGCCTCTACTCCCGGCACAAGTCGTCGTACCGGACGTGAAGTGGTAGACCAGTTCGTCGGTCAGATTCTTGCCGACGAGGGCAAGCCACCATTTGCCGTCGCCGCCCAGTAAGGTCAGGGAAGCATCGATCTTGGTAAAGGCATCCTGGAAGCCCGTCGGATTATTGTCGATCATGGTCGAATGATCGTCCATATAAATCAATGTCAGCGCGGCCCGCAGATTGCGGCCACTGGCCAGGTTCCAGGTGTAATCCGCGCCGGCGACAGCTTGCCACTCCGGTGCAAATGCCAGCGTTTGACCGGCCAGGTTCTGTGCCTCTTCCGGATCCTCGGGTGTCGTGCCATCCAGATCGACATTACAACCAAGCGCGGCCGTTTGCTGCGGCAACGTGTAGCACGCCGCCAGGAAGTCGTCATAGGTGGCATCGAGGTAGGCGCCGGCGAATCTCAGATTGAGATTATCGCTTGCAGCCCATACCAAATCCCATTCCAGGCCTTCCGCAGTCGCCTCCCCGTTCACGACAGTCTGGGTAATCGTCGCCGGGTCATTCGAGGATAACTGCAGCCCTTCGATGTTGGTGCTGTAGAGGGTCCAGTTCAGTCTCACGGTATTGCCGACCAGTGTGTGCCGGCCACCGATTTCGTAATTGGTGGATTCCTCTTCGTCAAAAATGAAGTTCGCCGGATCGCCGGCGCCGCGCAGATCGAAGCCGCCGCTCTTGAAACCCGTTGAGGTGCTGGCGTAATACATCGAATCGTCCGTTGGCGACCATTGCAATGACACGTTGTACGAAAAATTGGTCTCATCGATGTTACCGAGGATCGGCGAGCCGACGGGCTGCATTCCGTCGTTACCAGTCGTACAGACACGGAAAGAACTGGGATTGAAAGTCGTCGTCGGCTCGTTGCTGCACAGATTCGGAACGAAGTTGTCGGTGTGGATTTCATGCATCCGCTGGATTTTCCGCCCGTTGCGCTCCTCGCTGGTCAGGCGGCCGCCGACAGTCAGTGTCATCATATCGCTCAAATGCCAGTCAATCTGTGCGAAGCCGGCCAGCGTATCCGTATCGGCGAACTGAATTTCATGACGTCTAACCGGCGGCTGCGGCGGCGGTCCGCCGACCGACGGATTGAAGTTGGAGTCCTGAGTGCCGTTCATCTCATTGGTCAGGTACAGCGCGCCAACAATATAATCCACCGTGTGATCGCCGGTCGAGGTCAATCGAAGCTCCTGCGAAAACTGGTCGAAGTCTTCATTGTTGAAAATGTTTCTGCCCTCGAGCGGCTTCAGGTCGGAATCGAAATGATCGAATATTTCAGACTGGGAGTAGCCGGTTAACGACGTCAATACCGAATTCTCGAATTCCCAGTCGAGCGTCAGGCCAACCAGGTCGGCATCGATCGTGAATGGCTCTCCGACATCGACACCCTGCACGATATTCTGCGACTGGTTGGAGGCGTTGATCGTGCAATCGAATCCTTGTGCCATTGCGCCGGCGGGATCTATACATGCAAAGACCTCGCGGTGTTTGCCGTTACGGTCGAGATCGATATGCTGCCAGAGGAACTCGGCCGAGAAATTATCGGACAGGTCCGCCTGCAGTATTATTCTCGTCGTCAAATCCTCGCGAAACTGCACATCGTCACCAATGACGCGATTCTCGACGAAGCCATCCCTATCCTGGTAGTTGACGACCAGGCGACCACGAAAATTGTCGCTGAAGGGACCGCTGACAATACCCTGGATTTCGTAGCC
>SMVA01032205.1_pt1 | contig 12264 bp, 9 predicted proteins | sample 2456451 | NCBI WGS metagenome assembly SMVA01 (sample SAMN11095933, study PRJNA526329) | marine sediment metagenome | biome: Marine sediment; feature: Surficial sediment; material: Deep marine sediment; isolation source: Hadal surficial sediment | place: Pacific Ocean | collected 2014-05 | depth 0-1...
ATGGAAGGGCTTCGTAACGCCGATTCCCAACTGCACCACAACCGGGTTGGTGGTGACGCTCGCGCCGCTCGTGCGGACCTTCGGTCTTCGCAGCGCGATCGTTACTTCGATGCAGGCGCTCTCGGGCGCGGGGCGCAGCCCCGGTATCGCCGCGATGGACGTCCTCGACAACATCATTCCCTACATCCCGAAAGAAGAGGAGAAGGTGCAGACCGAAACCTCGAAGATCCTCGGGACCCTCGAAGGGGATCAGATTGTTCCGCTCGACATCCCGGTCTCAGCAACCTGCACCCGAGTCAATGTCCGCGATGGCCACACCCTTTGTGTAACCGCGAGCCTGGATCGTCCGGCCGAGTTGGACGAGGTTGCGGACGCGCTGCGGGCCTTTGGCCGGGAGTTCGTGGATCTGGGGCTTCCCTCCACCCCTCCGGAGATCATTCGGGTGATCGATCAACCCGATCGGCCGCAGCCGCGGATCGACCGCTCGCTGAACGACGGCATGACGACCGTGGTCGGTAGGATCCGCAGGGATTCGGTGCTCGAGAATGGGGTGAAGTGGGTACTCTTGTCCCACAACACCAAGCTTGGCGCCGCAAAGGGAGCCATTTCGGTCGCGGAATATCTGCTCCACACGGGATTGTTCTAGAAATCTGCAGCCGAGCCTCAAGCTGGCGATCTGCCTAGCCGATTTCCCAGCCCAATCCGAGGCTTGCGGGCTTTGAATTATCCTCCACACTCCCGATTGGGGGAGCATTCAGAGGTTGGGTCTCCAGATCTTTCAGCGCTTTGAATTTAAGCGGCGATCGCTGGAAGGTTTTCGCCCGAATAAGCGACTTCGGCCCACGTGCACTGTATGGCGCAGGAGTCGCAGACAACGCTTAGATTCCAAAGGAGGATAGCGATGAGGGGGCGATTTGGCGCGATCGTGATTGCGATCGGTGTGATTGCGCTGGGATCCGCGGGTTGTGCATCGAAGCACGCGGGGAGCGACCAGGACGGTCAGGGTACTGGAACGGGTACCGAGTGGGATGACGGTTCGCTCGGGAGTGGATCGTCGGTCTCGACGCAGACCATTTCAGATCTCGAGACGGTCTATTTCGATTTCGACAAGAGTTCGATCCAAAGCGATAGTGCTGGCGTGCTGCGCAACAACGCGAGCGTCATCAAGTCACACGCAGATTGGGGCCAGCTTACCGTCGAGGGCAATACCGATGAGCGAGGCAGTGAGGAGTACAACCTCGCGCTCGGTGAGCGCCGCGCGACGGCGGTGAAGCGATATCTCGTCGATCTCGGTGTTCCGAATTCGCGCTTGCGAACCGTGAGTTTCGGAGAGGCGAAGCCCGCGGTTCCCGGTCACGACGAGTCCGCTTACCGCTACAACCGGCGTTCGGACTTCAGTAACTAGCGGGCGAATCCTTCGGATTCGCTTGCGGGGTTGCGTGGCCCGTGGGGCCGCGCTCCTGGATGGCGAATCTTGCAGGTTTGCTTTGCGGGGTTGCTCGGCCCGCTGGGCCGCGTTTCTAGACGGGCCTCCGGGCCTAGCTTCATGCACACCGGCGACGTGCCCCTGACGGGCACGCCGCCGGTGTTCGTTTGGAGCCTCAAAAACTCGAGCAGCCCCGCGGTGCGCAGCTGGTGAGCGGGTTATCGTCGGTGAAATGGCTGAACTCAACAAATCGAATTCCGGGCTGCTCTCGCCTCTAGTCGTGGAGACACGACCCGCCGAGGAACTTGGGATCGATTTGGACTCGCTTTCGCGTTTCGTCGAGGCGACGGGGCCGCTCGCGGTCGTCGACCTTGAGACGACGGGCCTTTCGGACGACCCAGCGGCGGAGATCCTGGAGTTCGGTGCCGTACTCATTGAGCCCGGCGTGCGATCGATCACGACGGTCGAGAGCCTGCTCCGACCGAAACTTCCCCTGCCACTCACGATCTCGCATCTGACGGGCCTCACCGATGCGGATGTGGAGGCCGCTCCAACGATCGACGAGGTCTCGAAATCCATCGAGTCGGTACTCGATGGGCGGACGCTCATCGCCCACAACGCGGATTTCGAGCGCTCTTTCTTGACCCGCTTTGTCTCGACCGCGTTGGGCGAATACCGTTACCTCGATACCCAGGATTTTCTTGCGATTTCACATCCAGATTCTGCCGATCTGCGACTCGAGACGTTTACGCGCGCAATGTTGCAAAGCGAAGAGCGCCATCGCGCTTTGAGTGACGCGCTCGATACGGCGCGCGTGATGGCGGCTGCGGCTGTGGGTGTGGCTGCTGGAGAGCGTCGCTATGCGGTCGCAAGAAACGCGCTCGAGAGCTACGCGCCAGAATCGCCATGGCTGCCGCTCTTCTGCGGTGATGCGAAACTCGCGCCGGAAAATCCAAACAGCCAATTTTCGGAAATTCTGCCCACCTCCGAGAAGCCCGTTCCCTTCGACGAAGACGCGATCATCGCGGTTTTGTCTGATTCTGAGCGGGGAAAGCGGTATTTCTCGAATTATCGGGTGCGCGAACAACAGCTCGACCTCGCGCGACACTTCGTGCGCAATCTCGATACGGGCGGCCGGCTGTTGCTCGAGGGTGGAACCGGGGTTGGAAAATCACTCGCCTACCTGGCGGCTGCGATCCCCTTTGCGATGGAGCGCGCCGCGGGCGGGGTTCGCGATCCGATCGTGATTTCGACTCGAACCAGGCTGCTGCAGGATCAGCTGCTCTTTAAGGACATCCCAGCGGCTGCAGCGATGTTCGGCTACCCGGACCTCAAGGCCTTGTCGATCAAAGGTCGCGCAAACTACATCTGCGCGCGCCGTGCCGCTGTGGTTCTCGCCGAAGGCCGCGAATCGCAGATGTTTCCCGCAGACCGGCTCGCCTACGCGGCGTTGGCTGCGTGTGCGGGAATCCGCCGACACGGTGAGGTTGGCACGCTACCCGCGGGTCTCCACTACCGATTTCCTCCGCTTCGAGATTTGGCGCGCCGTTCGGTGGCGGCGCGCGCTGAACAGTGCAGCCGCGAGCAGTGCGCGACCGAGCGCGATTGTCCATTGGGAAGGCGGCGGGCCGCGCTCGCGAAAGCTCATCTCGTCGTCGCCAACCACGACCTGTTGCTGCGTTGGCCACCGGATTATCCCACCTTCGGTGATGCGATCATCGACGAGGCCCAGGAACTCGGAGGCGTCGTCGATGAGGTCTACGCGACCGAGGTGAGGCCGCTCGAAGTCCTGGAAGAGATTGACGTTCTATTCGGCCGTCCATCCGAAGGTAGGCGTGGCGCCGGGCTGCTCGGTCGTACGAGTGTTCGCGAGATGGAAGGCGACGTTCGCGCGTGGCGGCGTGGGATTCAGCAGGATTTTGTTGCGCTGGGGCGTTGTCTCGCAGAACGCGCGAGCGAATATGGTGAAGTTCAGTTGCCCGCCTACCCGGACCGCGTCTTTCCACAGGCCGCGGAGCTTGCGCAGATGGCAGCCGAACGCTTGATCGCAGCCGCCGATGCTGCCGATCGCATCGCGCAATCTCGTGGGCTCGAGGAAGACGAGATGCTCGGAATCGAGCGGATTACTTCCGAATTGCGCACATCCGCCGACGCGCTACGGGGTGCGTTCTCAGGTAGTGATGGCGACGCGGTTGCGGCCTTCGAACAACTCACACCGCCCTTCGACCGTTGGCGCCTCGTGGTGCGCGCGGTCTCTCCGGCGGGCGCTTTCCACGAGCAGTTTGCCGAGCGGCTCGAGACGCTCGCCTGCGTTTCCGCAAGCCTCTTTGTTTCCGGCGACCCCTTTGCGGCGCTCGGAGAATTGGAAATCGAAAGGCATGGAGAGCCACCCGTAACCCGCATCACAGTGGAGAGTCCGTTTCCGTATGCGAAGCACATGCGTGTCGCAGCACTGCAGAGTGATGGAAATCTTGTAGAAGAGACCACCGATGTGATTGCCGATCTTGCGCGAATGCTCGGTGGACGAACGCTCGGATTGTTTACCAGTCTGCGGCGAATGCGCGATGTCAGCGATCTGCTTTCCGAGCGACTCCGCGGCGAGGGTTACGAGATATTGATCCCGCGCAGAGCGTCGGACGATCCCGCAGTGCTCGTCGAGCGCTTCGTGCGAGCCGGCGGTGGGATGATCCTGTTGGGCGCTCGCTCGTTCTGGCAGGGCCTCGACATTCCCGGCCCAGCGCTGCAGGCGGTCGTGATCGAAAAGCTTCCCTTCGAGGTTCCGACGGAATTGCGCAAGCGACGCGAGGCTCGGCTGCGAACCGCCGGCGAAGACGCATTCGGGCGCTATACGATGGGAAAGATGCTGCTGAATCTGAAGCAGATGTCCGGGCGCTTGATCCGTTCCGAGGAGGACCGTGGGTTGATCGTGATCGTCGAAGGGCGCACGGACAAGGGGTATTTCCGAAGGCTGCAGGAGGCCTTTCCGCCGGATGTTCCCGTGAAAGCCGCCCGGCGAGAGGATCTTTCGAGCCTGATCGCAGAAGTCGGCATCGAGGTGAAACCGCGGGCTACCCTGCGTGACCGAGATCAGGAGGGGTGTTGATGCCCGCGAATTTTGCACCGGGACAATGGGCAGTGATCCTCGGAGGTTCGAGCGGTTTTGGTCTGGCCACCGCCCAGGTGCTCGCCGACCGCGGCATGAATCTCTGTATCGTTCATCGAGATCGTCGCTCCCAACTTGCGCAGATCGAGCCGGCGTTCGAGAAGTTGCGTGGGTCGGGTGTTTCGGTTCAGATCCACAACACGGACGCGCTTGCTGCCACCAAGCGCGGCGCGGTGCTCGATTCACTCACCGATGCGCTGGGCGACGGACGCGTGCGGGTGCTGCTCCACTCGATCGCCTTCGGAAACCTCAAGCCGTTGGCCCCTCCTCCCGCTCGCACGCCGCGCGATGCGACCGAGAAGCTAGCGGCCACGCTCGGGTTGGAGTTCGGTCACGTACAGGATGTTTTGGACGAATGGTTCGCGACGGGCGCTGCCCCAGCGCACTCGTTGGCGAGCCCGCCTCAATACTCCGAAACAGATTTTTTGGAGGAAGATGATTTTTCGCGAACCATCTTCAACATGGGCACGAGCCTACTTGGCTGGGTGCAGGATCTCTTCGATCGAAAGCTCTTTGCCGACGATGCACGCGTCTTCGGTTTGACGAGCGAGGGCAACCGGATTGCCTGGCGGGGGTACGCGGCCGTCGCAGCCTCGAAGGTTGCGCTCGAATCCCTCGCCCGGTCGATCGCGGTCGAGTACGCGCCCTATGGGATCCGCTGTAATGTCGTTCAGCCGGGGATCACTGAAACCCCCGCACTGGCGGCGATCCCTGGGAGCGATCACATGAAGGCGCAGGCGCAGATGCGAAATCCGTTTCATCGATTGACGACGCCGATTGATGTTGCGAATGTGATCTATCTGCTCGCACTCGATGAGGCCGCTTGGATCAACGGTGCCGTCATTCGCGTCGACGGTGGCGAACACATCTCGGGAGTATCCGAATGACGGTTGATGGGATCGAAGGCTCGGGCGACGCCCGGGTCGCACTCGTAACGGGCGGCGGAACGGGCATCGGGGCCGCCTGTTGCCGCGCACTCGCGGCCGAAGGCTTCAGGGTCGGCGTTCACTATCGCTCGAGCGAAGAGGCGGCTCTCAAGCTTGTCGCTGAGCTGAAGGATTCTTTCGCGGTGCGAGCAGATTTGAGCGCCGAGGCCGAGATCGATGCGCTCATCAAGGATCTCAAGGAAAAAGCGGGCCGAGTCGACGTGCTGGTCAACAACGCCGGCTACAACGTCAACAAACCAATGCTCTCGATGAAGCTGGATGACTACGACGCCGTGGCCGGAGTGGCACGCGGCACCTGGTATCTCACGAAAATGGTGCTGCGCCGCTTCATGCTCCGGAGGGATTCGGGGCGGATCATCAACATCAGCAGCGTGGTGGGACACACCGGCAACCCTGGCCAAATTCCCTACACGATGGTCAAAGCTGGCCTCGATGCTTTCAGCAAATCGCTCGCGCAGGAACTCGCCGGTCGGGACATCCTCGTCAACTCGGTTGCCCCCGGTTTCATCGACACCGATATGACGCATGAACTCCCGGAAGAGATTCGCGAGAACATACTCGCCCGAATCCCCCAGGGTCGGATGGGTCGCGCTGACGAAATTGCCGATGTCGTGGCCTACCTTGCAACGCGCGCGAGCTACATCAACGGAACTGTGATTCACGTCAATGGCGGAATGTTTGGCGGATGATCCCAATCGTTACGGGGTTGGATTGCGATGACGGTTCAGTATCAGATTGATGGATCGATTCGTCGGATCACGACGCGAGCGTTCGAAGAGGTCACGATCGAAGAAGTTCTCGAGCATTTCGACGAACTCTCGGCGGACCCATCCTTCAAGCCCGAATTGGATGTGCTGCTCGATCTGGTCGATTGCAAGACGCTGCCGAGTGTTGACGATGTTCGAACCGCTGCCGCCCACGTGACAGCGAGTCATTCTTCCCTCCGCTTTCGCCGACTGGCGATCGCGGTGGAATCCGAGGCACTCTTTGGGATGCTCCGCATGTTTCACGCGTTTTCAGACACCGCGTTTTCCGACGCGCAGATCTTCTGGGACCGCGATCAGGCGCTGCAGTGGCTTGGCGATTCTGGGCCACTCACCTAATTTGCCACCCGAGCACCCAGGGCCGCATGAAGAGCGAGCCGTCCAACTGCTAACCGGTTCGCTCCGTGGCGAAAGTGGGATACCCTCCTGCACCACCCAGTTCCGTCCGTCGAGCCCACGCTCGGATGGCCGGGCGAACGCGGAGAACGCAACGTGAGCGATGTCATCCTGCTAGAGGGGATCCAAATTCCGGCCGCGCTCGGTGTCACGGCAGCAGAGCGGCGGGTTCGGCGGCCGGTCACGCTGGATCTGGAGGTTGGACTCGACCTTCGAGAGGCAGGCCACGTGGATCGGATCGGGCGGACCATCCACTACAAGCGGATCTTCGAGGTCGTTGAGGACGTCGCGGCCAACCAGGAGCACCAGCTCGTCGAGGCGCTCGGGGACCGGATTGCGCGCGTGGTGCTCTCGAAATTCGACGTCGATTTCGTCACCGTCACGGTCCGCAAGCCCACGCCGATCGCAGGCGTCCTCCAATACGCGGGCGTACGGATCACGCGAACCCGCGAAGATGTCAGCTGATAATCGCCGACCGACTAAATCACTGCGTTGCACTCGGGAATTAGAAACGTAAACCCGATTGGGTTAGTCTGGTATTGGTCCTTGACTACCGGGCTGGGACCCCCGCATTCTTGAATTTATCGGAGACCCCCATGGCTTCTGAGAAGCCGGCCGCTCCCGTAGTGAATCTCGAGAGCGGCGACCTCGCAAAGATGTCCAAGAACGAGCGAATCAAGACCGCGAGTGAGGGGCTGCTCTACGTCCAACCCGCGAACGGCGAGCGCCACGCCTTTACGGACGAACTCGATGCCCTCGACAGCGGGGAGAGTCGAACCGTCTCTGGCGAAGCCCACGAGATCTCCAAGTTCTTCGGCGTCTACAGGCAGCAGACTCGCGGCGAGCGCGGCAAGAAGATCGATGACCACTTTTTCATGATTCGAATCAAGGCGCCTGCGGGCGGTGGCTTTAGCCGCAAACAGTGGCTCGCGCTCGATCGCGCTGCGGATGATTACGCGGATGGCACGCTGCGTGTGACCTCGCGCCAGGCGATTCAATACCACCACGTCTATGGCCCAAAACTCGCCCCGCTGATTCGACACCTCAATCGCGAATATCGCGACGGCGCGACGCTAGGCGCCTGCGGAGACGTGAACCGAAACGTGATGAGCTGCCCGATCGACCGCCTCGATCCAGACTACGATACCGGCGCGTTCGATCTCGCGTTCGAGATTGCCGATGAGCTCGCACCGCAGACCACGGCCTATTTCCAGATCTTCCAATGCGATGAAGAGGGCCAGAACCGGCGATCTATCAACTCTACCGAGCCGCTCTACGGCGAAACCTATCTACCGCGTAAATTCAAGATCGGTTTCGCGCACCCGACCGACAATTCGATTGATGTGCTTACCCAGGATGTCGGATTCGTTCCGTCGGCGAGCGGCGGTGCAATCGACGGAAGCGTTTGGGACCTCTACTCGGGCGGAGGTCTAGGGGTCACCCATAACATGCCGCAAACGGCGGCATTGCTCGGGCTCTACCTCGGCCGCGTGCGCCGCGAGCAGGTCGTCGAGGTCTGCAAATCGATCCTGATCTTGCAGCGCGAGCAGGGCGAGCGAAAAAATCGACGCCAGGCGCGCTGGAAGTACACGATCCGCAGACTCGGTGTGGATGTTGTCAAAGAAGCGCTGCGCAACCGCTTTGGAATCGATCTCGAAGATGTCGAGCCGACGGCGTTGCCGCCGATGAATCTTCACCTTGGTTGGCACGAGCAACGGGGCGGTGGCGGCTATTACGGTCTTTCGATCGAGAACGGTCGGGTGATGCCCGCGCTGCGCGCGGTAATCCGCCGGGTGGTCGAAGAACTGGGTGCCACGGTTCGCGCGACCGCCCAGCAGGACCTGCTGCTCTGCGACGTGCAGGATCGCGCGGCCCTCGAGCAGATCCTCGAAGAGGGCGGCGTCGTGAAGCCCGAATCGATCTCGATCGTGCGCCGCAATTCAATGGCCTGCCCCGCAAAACCCACCTGTGGGCTCGCGATGTCGGAAGCCGAAAATATCCTTCCGCTCTACATGGATGCGATCGAGGCTGCGGGCCTCGGGAAGGTTGACGTGGTGATCCGGATGACAGGCTGCCCAAATGGCTGCGCGCGCCCGCCGACCGCGGAAATCGGGATCTACGGCTATGGGAAGAACGATTTCGTCGTGATGGTCGGAGGATCCAGGGAAGGCACGCGGATCGCGCAGACCCTCTATGCTCGGCTTCCCGGCGAGAAGATGGTTCCCGCGTTGATCGGCTTGCTGACGGCGATTCGCGACCACGCGAAGGACCGACCCGCGGGTGAGTTCCTGCACGAATCGGATTTCGAGCAGTTGCGCGCCTGGGTTGGCGTGACCGACGGGGTCTGATCGAGGACTCCGTACTCGTGGTATCTTCTCGCCTTGGTAGGAACCCCTGGCCGCGGGAGTGATCGCGAATTGAGTGCACCCGATCGTCAGCCTTCGCTATCCCGCGCCGAAGCGGAGCGCCTGGTCGCTACCGCGGTAGACGCGGGCCAACTCGAACGCCGCATAGCCGAGCGCCTTGCCGCGCAGCTCTTCGACCCAATCGTTCGGCAAGCCGTACTCGAGGGCGCAGCCGAGAGCAAACGACGCGGTAAGGGCGATGTGGTCAGCGTTTCTCGGAACGTCTTCATTCCGCTGACGAATCTCTGCCGCGATCGTTGCGCGTACTGCACCTTTGCGAAACTTCCAGACTCTCCGGAAGCCAAGACCTACACACTCGCCGAGGTCGAAACGGTCGTGCGCGGCGCTGTCTCAGCGGGTTGCCGCGAGGCTCTGCTGTGCCTCGGCGACAAGCCCGAGATCGCTTATCGCTCCTACCGCGAGTGGCTCGCCGACAATGGGCTGCGCGACACGACCGATTATCTCGTTCGGGCCTGCCAGGTTGCGTTCGAATGCGGAATTCTGCCGCACACCAACGCGGGCATTCTCAGCGAGAGCGAGATGTCGGAGCTGCGACCCTGGAACGCTTCGATGGGATTGATGCTCGAGTCGACGAGCGCGCGACTTCGCGAAAAAGGCATGGCGCATTATTACAGCCCCGACAAAGAACCAGAGGTGCGCATTCGCATGCACGAGCAGGCCGGCGAGCTGCGGATTCCGTTTACAAGTGGAATCCTGCTCGGCATTGGCGAGAACGTGGTCGAGCGCGTCGATACGCTTCTGACCATTCGCGAACTCGACGATCGCTACGCGCACATCCAAGAGGTGATCGTCCAGCCCTTCCACCCCAAGGCGGATACGCCGATGGCTGCTAGTGCTCCGCTTTCAAACGAAGAGGTGGCGGGTTGGGTTGCGATCGCGCGTTTGATTCTCGGGCCGGAGATGAACGTGCAGGCGCCGCCGAATCTCGCGCCGAGCGCGCTCGAGTTGTTGTTGCGCTCCGGGCTCAATGACTGGGGGGGTGTCTCGCCGGTGACGGTCGACTTCATCAACCCCGAGGCGCCGTGGCCCACGCTCGATGCACTCAGGGAACGCACGGAAGCCGCGGGCCAGCGCCTCGTCGAACGCCTCCCCGTCTACCCCGAGGTTCTCCTCGATCGTCCCGACTTCTTCGAGCCGCGGGTTCGCGAAGCAGCGCTCGCCCAGGCCGATTCGTCTGGTTTCGCGAGGATGACTGCAAGCCGAGTTGGCGTGGAGGCAGCGTGATGTTGGAACGGTTGCTTGTTGGCATGAGCCCTGAGATCGGTCGCATTCTCGAAGCGGCGCTCGAAAAGCGCGAACTCAGCGAGCGCGACGCGTCGGCGCTGCTGTCCGCTGAGGGGGCCGACTTCTTTGCACTGCTTCGCGCCGCGGATCTCGCTCGCAGCGAAGACAACGGCGACGACGTTTCCTTCGTGGTTACGCGCAACATGAATTTCACCAACGTCTGCTATGTGGGGTGCACGTTCTGTGGCTTCTCGCGGCATCGAGACGAAAGTGATTCCTATGATCACCCGATCGAAACGCTGCTCGAAAAAGCGCGCGACGCCGTAGACCGGGGCGCGACCGAGTTCTGTATCCAGGGCGGGATTCATCCTGGCAAGGACCACAACCACTATCGCGACATCCTGCTCGCGATGAAGCGGGATTTTCCCGAAATTCACTTGCACGCGTTCTCGCCTGAGGAGATCGACTTCGGCCACCGAAAGAGTGGGATGGAGCTGTGCGACTATTTGCGCTGGCTGATGGACGCCGGCCTCGGAACCATTCCCGGTACCGCCGCGGAGATTCTCGACGATTCCGTTCGAGCGATCATTTCGCCCCGCAAACTCAACACCGCCCGTTGGGTCGAGATCGTCAAGGCTGCCCATTCTGTCGGGTTGCGTTCTACCTCGACGCTGATGTACGGCCACATCGAAACCGTCGAGCAGGCCGCTGCGCATCTGAATCTATTGCGCGAGATCCAGCGGGAAACGGGAGGATTCACGGAGTTCGTCCCGCTGGGTTTCATCCATGAGCGCAACATCCTGTTCAACCACATGAACGCGCGGCCCGGCGCCTCGATGCCCGAAGACCTGCGCATGATCGCGGTCGCGCGGTTGTTCTTGCGACCCTGGATTTCGAACATCCAGATGTCGTGGGTAAAGATGGGGCCCAAGCTCGCGCAGATGGCGCTGCTCGCGGGTGCGAATGACTTCGGCGGAACGCTGATGGAGGAATCCATCAGCCGGGAATCGGGATCGCAATTCGGAGAGAATCTGCCCCAGGAAGAGTTTCGCCAGCTCATTCGAGCGGTCGGACGTACGCCGGTGGAGCGGTCGACGACCTATCAGGTCCTGCGGCGCTTCGATGATCCCGCCGACGATCCGCCCTCGCTCGAACCCGAGCAGTCCCCCGAACTCTCAGGCCCCGCCCGCTGGCGGCAGGCTTCTCAGTAATCACCGGCGACGTCTTCGCCTTTCTTTGTGGCGTCGGGACCTGTTCGATTTCGTCAGATCCGCGAAAGATTGGCAGCGCGTCAGGCCCCAGGCGTTCATTGTGTCGGGGTCCGCCCTGCGGGCGCGGGCCGCTTCGGCGAGGACAGCGAGGTGCGACTTAGGAGAGGGCGGCGAAGTACGGCTTTGATGAGGGCAGCGACCCGAGCAATGCGGATGCGCTAATCCCGATTGTTAGTCGGCGGCAGCTGCTGCGACCGCGCCCATCTCTTCGAGCAATGCGACTACGCGGTCGTGCCCGTTTTCGCTGGCTTCGGAGAGTGCGGTCTTGCCGCTTTTCTCACGTGCATTCACGCTCGCGCCGAGCTCGATCAACGTGCGGACCGCTTCGACGTAGCCCTGGCGCGCTGCGGCCATGAGTGCGGTGTAACCGTTCTCGTTCGCGAGGTCGGGGGGCACGCCGGCAGCGACGAGCTTGCGCAAGATCGCGCTCTTTCCCGCGCGCGCGGCGTCCCGGAACAGCCTGACGATGTGGCCTGGATCGCGTGCGTTCTCGATCGCCCCGTGCTCGATCAGTGCATCGACGACTTTCCGGCGAGCGTTCTGCTGGATCGCACAGCGCAGCGCGGGTCCGCGCCAGGCCGAGTAGGTCGGGTCGGCACCTCGTGCGAGTAGCAGCAGGGTTGCGTCGTCGCGGTGGTGCTGTACGG
>SMVA01172040.1_pt1 | contig 12264 bp, 8 predicted proteins | sample 2456451 | NCBI WGS metagenome assembly SMVA01 (sample SAMN11095933, study PRJNA526329) | marine sediment metagenome | biome: Marine sediment; feature: Surficial sediment; material: Deep marine sediment; isolation source: Hadal surficial sediment | place: Pacific Ocean | collected 2014-05 | depth 0-1...
CTGATTCCGTTCTACTTCTTCTTTTTCAGCGTGTGGTTCCCCGCGGTCGTGCGATTCGGCCGCAGCCTCATCCCGATTGCCAACCGCCAACGAACGCTGGAACTGATCGACAAGATGGATGCCGTCGTCGCGGGCTTCGTGCGCGGCCGCATCGTCGTAAGCGTGATCATGGGCCTGATGCTCGCCGTTGGCTGGAAGATCGCAGGTGTGCCCTACTCGATCGTGCTCGGTCTCGTGGTCGGGCTGTTCTGTGCCGTGCCGTATCTCGGTGCGATCGGTGTACCGGTGGCGGTGGGGCTGCTCGCCTTCCGGGAACTGGGCATGGCTGACGGCGGCATGCAGTGGTACTGGATCCTCTTGTGGCCGACGCTCGTCTATGCCGTCGTTCAGACCATCGAGGGCTACCTTCTGATCCCGATGATCGCGGGCAAGGCGACGAACCTCGACCCGGTGACGATCCTTGTGGTCGTGCTCGCCGGCGGCTCGATCATGGGCATCTACGGCATGCTGCTTGCGATCCCGGTCGCCGCGTGCGTGAAGATCCTGTGCACGGACCTGCTGCTGCCGAAGATACGCGCGTGGACGAGCGGGGAAGCATCGGACCCGCTGCCGATGTGAAGAAGAGCCAGTAGGCAGCAGGAAGAAGCCAACAGGCAATAGGCAATAGGCAGTCGGGGGATTGCTAACGCCGCTTCTTGCGTTGTTTGAAGCCCCGCTTCACGCTGACCGTCTTTGTCGAGCCGCGGCGGCCGAGTCCGGGCATGTTGTTCATACCGGGGATCATCGACGGGTCGGCCTTGCCCATTTCGCGGATGGCCTTGATACGGCCGCCGATACCGCCGCCGGCCATCTGCTTTGTCATCTTCTGGAGCATCTCGAACTGCTTGGTGAGCTTGTTCACCTCGCCCTGGTTCGTGCCGGCGCCCGTGGCGATCCGCTTGATGCGTGACTTGTTCAGGAGCTTGATGTCGTCGCGCTCCGCGGGGGTCATGGAGTGAATGATTCCCTCGAGCCGGTCGAGCTGTTTTTCGTCGACCTCGACGTCCTTCATCGCCGACCCGACACCGGGCAGCATGCCCATCAGCTGCTTCATCGAGCCCATCCGCCGCATCGAGCGAAGCTGCTTGAGGAAATCGTCCATCGTCAGCCGTCCTGCGGCCATCTTCTCGGCGAGTTGCTCGGCCTCCTGTTCGCTGACTTCCTGCTGTGCCTTCTCGACGAGCGAGACCACGTCGCCCATGCCGAGGATCCGCCCCGCCATCCGCTCGGGGTGGAATTCCTCGAGGTCCTCGAACCGCTCGCCGGTGCCGACGAACTTGATCGGCGCGCCGGTGACACGCTTGACGCTCAGGGCGGCGCCGCCGCGACTGTCGGAGTCGAACTTGCTGAGGATCACGCCGTCAACGGCAAGACGTTCGTGGAAGCTCCTGGCCGAGTTGACCGCGTCCTGCCCGACCATCGCGTCCACGACCAGGTAGATCTGGTGCGGGTTGACGGCCCGGTTGATCGACTCGAGCTCCTTCATGAGCGCATCGTCGATGTGCAGACGACCGGCGGTGTCGAGGATGAGCACGTCGACACCGGCCTTCTTTGCTTCTTTCACCGCTCGGCGGCACAGTCCGACGGCGATGCCGGTGGCCTTGCCGTACTCGGAGCACTTGTCCGGCTCGGCGTAAAAGTGCACCGCCGCCTGGCCGCGACCTTCCTGTTGCACCTGGCGGGTGATGATGCCGAGCTGCTCGACGGCCGCGGGCCGCTGGAGGTCGGCCGCCGCCACCATCACGCTCTTACCGCGGCCCTTGAGGTACGCCGCGAGCTTGCCGCATGTCGTCGTCTTGCCGGAGCCCTGCAACCCGCAGAGCATCAGGATCGTCGGGCCCGGATCGACGAGCATCACGTGGCTGTCCACCGGGCCCATCAGCTCGACGAGCCGGTCGTGAACGACGCCGATGATCTCCTCACCGGGTTTGAGGCTCGTGGTGACCTTGCGTCCAATCGCGTCGGCGACGACCTGGTCGCAGAAGTCAGTGACGACCCCCTCGTGGACGTCCGCCTCCAGCAACGCGTCGCGAACGTCACGCATCGCGTCGCGTATGTTGGCCTCGCTGATCCGCCCGCGACCGGAGAGGCTGCTCAGAGCGGTACCGAGTTGACCCGAGAGTGACTCGAACATGGTTGGGGGTATCTTATCGCTTTGAGCGGAGCCAACTCATGAGCTTCCCGGCCGCCCATGTGTTGACGCATTGCTCGGCTTCCAGCCAGCCGCGACGGGCCGTCATGATCCCGTAGCGAAGCTCGTCGAAGTGCTCGGACTGATGGGCGTCGGTGTTCACGGCGATCAACGCCCCGGCCTGGACCGCCGCCCTGACGTGGATGTCGCTCAGATCGAGCCGCAACGAGTTGGCGTTGATCTCCATCGCCGTGTTGTGCTCGGCGGCCGCTTCGAACAGTTTCGTCATATCCGGGTGGAGCCCCTCGCGTCGGTTCAGGATCCGGCCGGTGGGGTGGCCAAGCACGTGGACCAGCGGGTGACGAATCGCAGCGAGCAGCCGCTTTGTTGCCGTATCGGGGTCCTGACGCAGTGTCGAGTGCGGTGACGCCACGACGACGTCCAGCCGGGCGAGGAGGGCATCGTCATAGTCGAGCCGGCCGTCGGCGAGGATGTCGACCTCCGCACCGGCAAGGATCGTGATGCCGTCGATTTCGGTGTTCGCGTCGTGAATGGCTTCGATGTGCTCGATGAGCCGTTCGGGCGACAGGCCGTTCGCCTGCGCGCTTGATTGGGAATGATCGGTCACCGCGACGGTGTGATACCCGCGGTCGGCCGCGCAGCGGGCGAGGGTCTCGATCGTGAACCGGCCGTCCGAGGCAACCGTGTGGGCATGAAGTTCCGCCCGGATGTCACCGATCTCGATGAGCCTCGGTGTCTCGGTGAGGGCCAACTCACCGCGATCCTCTCTCAGTTCGGGTGGGATGTACGGCAGATCCAACGCGGTGTAGATGCTCGCCTCGGTACCGGCGTCGACCTCGCGACGGCCTGTCATGCCGTATTCGTTGAGGCTCATCTTCATCCGCACGGCCCGCTCACGCAGCACGACGTTGTGGGCCTTGGACCCGGTGAAGTACAACAGGGCCGCGCCGAATGACGCGATGTCAACCACGCGCAGGTCGACCTGGCCGCCGGGCTCCAGCCGGATGGAGCTCTTTGTCTCGCCGGCGACGAGGACCTTGATGACGCCCGGCATGGTCTGGAACGCGTCGTGCAACGCGCCGGGGTGGTCGGTCGATGCGAGAATGTCGATGTCGCCGATCGTCTCGCGGCCTCGCCGCAACGATCCGGCGTACTCGACACGGGTCGTGCCCGGAACACGTCGCAGGTACTCGACGATCTGTTCCGCAAGGGGAAGGGCCTGGCCGAGCCTCGCGCGTTTCCCCGACCTCATGGCGAAGGCGATCGACTCGCGGATGTTGGCGACCGTCTTTGCACCCATCCTCGGGAGCTTCTCGATGTCGCCGCTGTCGAGTTTCTTGATCAGCGACGGCATGTCGGTGACGCCGCCCTGCTCCCAGAGCACGCGGACGGTCTTGGGGCCGAGCCCGGAGATCTTCAACAGTTCCAGCAGCCCCTGCGGCACCTCGTCGAGCAGTGTCTTGTGTGCCGCCACCACGGCCGTGTCGAGGTACTCAATGATCTTCTTCGCCGTGCCGTCGCCGATGCCCTCGATGGCGACCAGTTGTTTCTTGTCCGCAATGTCGGCAACATCAACCGTCAGGTCGCCCAGCACTCGAGCGACGCGCGCGTAGGCGTTGACACGGAACGGATTGGCCCCGGTCAACTCCATGATGGCGGACATTTCCTGGAAGATGCCGGCGAGTTCGGCGTTGGCCGACATGGATCTCACTTTCGGTTCGTGGAGTCCTCGATGCGGTGCAGGGTGAGGGTGCCGTCTGAGGTGTCGATGGCGTAGCCGAACCGATTTAAGAACGACCCGCCGAGCAGGGCCGGCGCGTTGGGATACTCCGGCGGCAGGACGATGCAACGGACATCGGTCGCCTCGAACATGCCGACACGCAGGAACGGGATCGTCATCAACACGGCCTCGACGACCGAGCCGTCGGCGAGCGAGACGCGGATCACCGGGTCGGCCGCCGTTGGCGTCAGGCCGATCTGGGCGGCAATCCGCGCCGGCAGCGAGACGGTGCTCGCCCCGCTGTCAAAGAGCAGTTCCCTGGTGAAGTCGCGGTTGAACACCACCGGCACCCACCAGGTTCCCGCGTGCCGCCGCATGGTGATCCGATCGGTCTGGAGGACGGACTCGAGACGCTCGAAACGCTGCAGGTTCTTGAGAAACCGTCGCGTCGGTCCGAGCGTGTACGTCCGTTCGTCGGCCGTGGAGAGCTCCGCGAGCGCGACGCCGACCTCGGCGTCCGCCGCCAGTCGCGCATACCGCGCGATTGCCCCGTCCACAACGCGACGGGTGTCGAGCAGGTGCTGGATATAGCCCTGGCCGGCGGCGGCAAGTGCTTGGGCAACCTTCGCCGGCTCGTCCGACGCTGCTTTGTACTCGTACAACTCAGTCAGACGCACGCCGATCTGGTTCAGCGTCGCGACCGCCTGGTTGTGGCGACGCGGGTTGCCGGCAAGTCCGGGCAACTGGTCGCCGATCGCGCGGCGGCGACGCGTGAGCTTCTCGATTTCTCGATCGAGATCCTTGAGGTTCTTTGCCATCCGGGTGCTGTCTTTGCGGGCGCTCTTTACCTTGCGATCGAGGCTGCGTACGTCGCGCATCGCCCGGTTCAACTCCGATTCGGCCGGCAGGACCCACGTCGTGGTCTCGCGTCGCAGGCCTTTCTCGTCCAGCAGCGCCGCGGCGTCACGACCGGCGAGCATTGCGGTCGCCAGGCAAAGCACCAGGAGGTTCATGGCGTTATTCTAGCTTGACGCCGCCGACGGCTTCCATTCTCATAGGTCCATGAAGATCTCGATTACATACTGCGTTGAATGAGACTATCGACCTCACGCCGCCGGTCTGGCGGCCGCCATCGAGGAGACGCTCGACGCCGAGGTGCACCTGATCGAGGGGGGTGGCGGCATCTTTGACGTCGTTGCTGATGGAAAACTCATCTACTCCAAGCATGACACCGGCCGCTTCCCGGAGCACGCAGAGATCCTCGACCCGCTCCGCAAGCAGTAGCGTCGCGGACGCCCTGCAGTGGAAGAAAGGTATCTGCGGTGTCTGTCCCGCGGGTTGCTGGGTCGAGGTCGGCCTCGACGACGAGGGCAGCCTCAAGGACATACGGGCCGACACCGGCCACCCGCTGGGAATGATCTGCCGGCGGGGTCGGCACGCCCCCGAAATCGTCAACGCCGAACAGCGGTTGCGGTATCCGATGCGCAGGGTTGGACCGAAAGGAACCAACCAGTTCGAGCGGATCACCTGGGACGAGGCCTACGACGCCATCGTCGAGAACCTCAACCGCTTCAAGACCGAATCGGGACCGGAGTCGGTCGCGATCTACACGGGGCGTGGCGCCTTCGAGACCTCGTTGTGCGACATGTTCAAACCGAAGGGGGTGGCGATCTCCTCGGCGTCCAACGTGCTGTTCCCCTTCGGCTCACCGAACACGATGGGTGTCGGTGCGTTGTGCTACGTCTCCTTTGCGATGATCGCGCCGCATGTGACCATGGGTCGCATGCTGGTGGATATGTTCACCGACATCGAGAACGCCGAGATGCTCGTGGTGTGGGGAGCGAATCCCGCGACGGACTCGCCGCCGCTCGACATGCACCGGCTGGAAGCCGCCGCCGGACGCGGCGCCGAGATCGTCGTCATCGATCCGCGTCGCACCGACACCGCACGCCGCACCGACGCCCGGTGGATCGCGATCCGCCCCGGGACCGACGGCGCGCTGGCGTTGAGCATGATCGCGGTGATGATCGACGAGGAACTCTACGACGAGGTCTTTGCCGAACGATGGTGCCACGGCTTCGACGAGCTTGCGACGTACGTGCAGCACTTCAGCCCGGAAGTTGTCGAACCCATCACCGGTGTCAGTGCCCCGACGATCCGCGATCTCGCCCGCCGAATCTGCAATGCCAACGGCGCCTGCCCGGTGATGTACACCGGGCTGGAGTACTCCAACAGCGGTATCCAGGGGATGCGCGCGGTGTTCACACTGTTCGCGCTGGCGGGGCAACTTGACGTGCCCGGCGGTATCGGCCTGGCCATGCGCGACACCCATTTTCCGATCAACCGCAGCTGCAACCAGGAGAACCCGGACCTCGACCGCGCCGTGACCCGCGACAAGTTCCCGATCTACAGCGCGTATCGCGGCGAGTCGCATGCCAGCGGCCTCGTGACGTCGGTACTCGATGGCCGCCCCTACCGGATCCGCGGTCTCATCGTCCACGGCGCGTCGCTGCTGACGAGCTGGCCGCAGACGGCGTTGTGGCGTGAAACGCTGTCGAAGCTGGATTTCCTGGTCTGTATCGACCGCCAGCTGACGGCGGACGCCGCGTACGCCGACATCGTTCTGCCGGCGACGACGATGTTCGAAATCGACTCGTACATGGTGTACGGCCCGATCTTCCGGCTGCGCGAGAAGCTGATCGAACCGGTGGGCGAGGCGCGCAACGACTACCTGATCATGGCCCAGCTCGCCCAACGGCTGGGGTACGGCGACCTGTACCCGCAGACCGAAGAGGCCCTCGTTCGTTTTGCGTTGGCGGGCTCCGGTTACACGCTGGAGGATGTCAAGGCCGCCGGGGGCTCGGTGACGATCCCCACGCCGATGATGGAATACCGAAAATGGGAGAAGGGCGGCCTGCGGCCCGACGGAAAGCCCGGTTTCGATACGCCGACCGGCAAGTTCGAGATCCTCTCCACGATCCTCCTTGACCACGGGTACGAGCCGTTGCCGAAGTACACCGAGCCGGTCGAGGGTCCGATCGGCAGCCCGGAGCTTGCCACCCGTTTTCCGCTCGTGTTCAACTCCGGCGCCCGACCGCACACCGACTTTCGCTCGCAGCACCACGGCGTCAAGGGCCTGGCCCAGGACAATCCCGAACCCACCGTCGAACTCAATACGCGTGACGCGGCCGGGCGCGGTATCCGCGACGGCGATCTCGTCGAGGTCCGCACCGTACGCGGCGCGGTACCGTTCCGGGCGCGTGTGACCGACGACATCGTCCAAGGCGCGACCGAGTGCAACATGGGTGGTGGTACGGCGGTCGGACCCAAGGCCTGGCGCGAGTGGAACGTCAACGAGTTGACGGATCTGGGCAACTGTGACGAGATCTCCGGTTTCCCGGTCTTCAAGGCGTTGCTGTGCGAGGTGACGAAGCTCCAGGACGCGGTGCCGGCCCGGAACAGATCGGTCGAGATCACCACAATTGGTTGCGGTCCGATTCCGGTCTCGGTGACCGCCGCCGGCCCGCCGCGTCGTCGGATCGACCTCGACAACAATGCGACCACACGCGTGGCGGACGCCGTGCGTGAGGCCATGATGCCGCACCTCGATGCGGTGCACGGTAACCCGTCCAGTATTCACCGGGTGGGTCTTGCCGCCAGGGAAGCGATCGAGCAGGCTCGCCGGCAGGTTGCGGGCCTGATCAACGCCCGGGCCCGCAGGATCGTCTTTACCAGCGGTGGTTCGGAGGCCGACAACCTGGCGCTCAAGGGCGTTGCGTTCGCGCGGCGTGCGCGGGGGAATCACATCGTCACCAGCGCGATCGAGCACCCGGCCATACTCGCGTCGTGCGGGTTCCTCGAGCGTTCGGGATTCCGGGTGACCTATTGCGACGTCGACAAGTACGGCATCGTTCACCCGGACACGCTTCGGGACGCGATCACCGACGACACCATCCTTGTCTCGATCATGACGGCCAACAACGAGACGGGAACCATCCAGCCGATCCGCGAACTGTGCGCTGTCGCCCACGGTCGGGACGTGCTGTTTCACACCGACGCCGTCCAGGCGATCGGAAAGGTGACGGTTGACGTCCAGGAACTCGACGTTGACCTGTTGAGCATGTCGGGCCACAAGTTCCACGCGCCCAAAGGCATCGGCGCCCTGTACGTCAAGAAGGGTGTCGAGCTCGAACCGCTTGTCCATGGCGGCAACCAGGAAGGCGGGCTCCGCGGCGGCACCCAGAACGTGCCGGCGATCGTCGGTATGGGTAAGGCGGCCCAACTCGCCGGATCAGCGGCGTTTGGTGACGGCGACGTCATCGGGCAGTTGCGTGACCGGCTCGAAGCGGGTATCCGAAAGCGTGTTCCGGCCGCGCGGCTCAACGGCCACCGGGAACACCGCCTGCCGAACACGCTGAACCTGACGCTGCCCGGCCTGCGTGGCGAGTCGCTGGTGGTTGCGCTCGATCAGCACGGAATCTCGCTGTCCTCGGGCTCGGCGTGCAAGTCCGGATCGCCGGATCCGACACACGTCCTGCTGGCGATGGGGATGACCCCCCAGGACGTTCACTGCTCCGTACGGCTGTCGCTGTCGCACGCCACGACCAGCGATGACATTGACGACACGCTCAACGCGTTGGGCCGGGTCCTGGAGGACATGGAGACGACGGTGCGTTTCCTGCCCTGCAAGTAGTCGTGGCCGGAAGCGCATCCAACTCGGCGATCGCAGCGGCGCTGGAACTGCTCGATGCGGGTGACTTTGTCGGCGCGGCCCGGGTGTGCCGGGGCGTACTCGACGCCGACAAGCGGAATCACCAGGCGATGGTGTTGCTCGGCCAGGTCGGGAGTAAGGCCGGCCGGCACGATGAGGCGATGGAGTTGCTGTCGCGCGCGGTCACGCTTGCGCCGCGGAACGTCGAGTACAGCGTCAAGTACGGCGAGGTGCTCGTGGCGGCGGGGCGGAACGCCGAAGCGTTGGGGCGATACGACAGGACGCTCAAGCTCAAGCCCGGCTACCCCGCGGCGCTTGCAGGAAAGGCCGGTGTCTACCTGCGCATGCGGGAGCCGGAGAAGGCCCGCGGGCTGCTCGCGCCGTTCGTCGAGGCCGGCACCGAGGACATCGGGATGGCGTTGTCGTCCGCGCGGGCTGCGCGTGCTGTCGGTGATTACGACGCCGCGATCCGGGTGGCGAACCGACACCTGCTCGACGACGCGACCTGGCCGCTTCGCCAGGGTCTGTGGTTCGAGATCGGGGCCGCCCACGAGGCCCAGCGGCGTTTCGACGAGGCATTCGACGCCTACCGACGCGGCAACGAGATGAACCCGTCGGTATGGGATCCGGTCGTTGTCAGCAGGTGGTACGACGACATCATGGCGACGTTCGATCGCGACACCCTCGCCGGTCTGCCCCGGGCTTCCGATGTGTCGTCGCTGCCGGTGCTGATCGTCGGGTTGCCGCGGTGCGGTTCGACGCTGGTCGAGCAGATCATCGACGCACATCCGCAGGCCCACGGGGCCGGCGAACTGACGCTCATGGAGGACCTGGTCACCGGAATGAGTGAACGCATCGGTTCCACGGCGCCGTACCCGCAATGCGTCCGGGATCTGGACCAGGCGGACGTCGACGGGTTGAGCCGGTCGTATGTCGAGCGGCTGGAGAGCATCGCGCCGTCCGCCGACCGCGTCTGCGACAAGCAGTTGTCGAACTTCGCGCACCTGGGCGTCGTGGCGGCAATCCTGCCGGGCGTCCGGGTTATTCATGTCCGCCGCGATCCGCTCGATACCTGCCTGTCGTGTTACGTGAATCGCTTCGCGCCCGGGACGCCGGGATACCTCTCGGACCTGCGGTCGCTGGGCTTCTTCTACAACGATTACCTGGCGGTCATGGAGCACTGGCGGGGGGTGCTCGAGAACCCGATGCACGAACTTGACTACGAGCAGCTCGTCGCCGACCCCGACGCCGAGTGCCGGCGGCTGGTCGAGTTCTGCGGGCTACCGTGGGACGACGGTTGCCTGCGTTTCTTCGAGTCCGGACGCGAGGTGCTGACGCTCAGCCGCGACCAGGTCAACCGGCCGATCTACACCACGTCCGTGGGCCGTGCCCGCAATTACGAGAAGCATCTTGGCCCGCTGCGGGACGCGCTTGGGGCGGGGCGGGCGTCGGCCGAGGGCGTACAATGATCGCGACTGCCGTGATCCGCCACAAGGCCATCCTGGTGATCATTGCCCTGCTGCCGACACTGCAGCAGCACGCGGTTGCCGCACCACTGATGTCGCAACCGGCTACGTCGCCGCCGGCCAAACGGCAATCGGTACGCATCTTCTCCTACAGGAACGCGGAGAAGGCGCGCCGGCTCGCCCGGTGGGAATGCAAGCCGCTTGTCGTGCACTTCGTGCCCGACACGAAGCTCGGCGCCGATCAGCTCAACGCGTTCTACGCGAGAGACGGCGGTGTTCCGCGATCGCTGCTCGACAAGGTCGTGATCGTCGTGGTTCCCACCGAGCGGTTCCGCGGTTTCGCCCGCCAGCTCGGTATCACCGGTGACGGCGGGTATCGAACGATCTCGGCCTACGATCTGAGTGCGCTCGACGATCAATCGCAGCCCACGTGCCGGTCCGGATTCGTGTGAGGGCGTCCACGCAAGTGGAACCTGCGACCGGGCGTTGCAAGAAAATACCTGGAGGAAGTGGCGAAGGACTTCGAGACGTACGCCGAACGGGAGTACCTCGGTGCCGTGTGCCGGACCGACCAGGACATCGACATTCAACTGGCCGGTGTGCGATACGTCGCGACCCGGGTCGTGCCCGACCAGGAAGGCTGTCTGCGTGAGCTGCTCGACATGCAGAGCGTTGACAGGGCCCGACGGGAGGTCGATGCGGGGTGCGTCGACGCATTGTTAGTCACGACCGACGATGCGCTTGACACCGGCCGGTTCCTGGCCCACGCGGCCAGCCATCGCAAGACACGGACGACCGGCTACAAGCTCGTCGAGGACGCCATGCGTCGTCTCGGCAACACGGGCAACGCCGCACTTCTCGCGGAACTGGCACGGGCGGACCGCGACCCCGCGGAGATCCGCAAGCTGACCCGGATCCTCGTCCGCGTGTCAAGGATCGCACCGCCGGAGCCGGTCGGAACGCTCGTACGCTGCACGCCCCAGCAGCGCGTCGAAATCGTCGAGGCGTGGGCAAGAGATATCCAGGCGGCCGGCGGCTTGCCGCCCCAGGAGCAACGCTGAGCCGAAACCACCCGAGAGCTAGCGCCACCTGTTCCCTGTGAGACCCACGTGTTCCCCAGGACGCCCGCGTGTTCCATGACAGCGACGCACCACCCCATGCGCTCGGCGACTGGTCGTCGTGCAATCTTTTCTCGCTTGCCTCTTGACAATTGTTCGGTATTTGTTAGGATCACGGCCATACTCTAACCGGGAGGTGGAAGATGGCCGGGGAACCTACAGAACAAGCTCCAGAACAAGCTCCAGATAGCGCGGAATCGCAGGATATGCGTCACGTCACGGGTGACCTTGTCCTCCAGGAAGGGCTGCCGCTGAAAGAGGTCGAGCGGCGGATCGGCGTCGCGGTGGCCTCGGCGGGGTTGCGGCACCGCGTGGTCGCCTTCTATCTGCGTGACGTGCATGAGCGCGGGCTGCACCAGCTCGCCGGGCATCGGTCGGTCGTGAATTATGCCGTGTCTCGTTTCGGCATCAGCCGGCGCGAGGCGCGTGAGCTGTTCAAGGCCGGTATGGCGCTTGCCGAGCTGCCCGACATCGACGAGGCGTTCCGCGAGGGTCGTCTGTGCTGGTCGAAGGTCAGGGAGCTGGTCAAGGTCGCCGTTGCTCAACACGATGCGGCATGGTTGCAGCATGCACAGTCGGTCCGTATCGATGAGCTCGCGCTGGAGATCCGCCTGGCACGCAAGGGCGATCCGCCGCGCAGCCGTGACGACCGCAAGGGCCTGCCGGAGATCCGGCTGTGGCTCAAGGCGTCCATGCCGCCGGACGTGTACGCCAAGTGGGAGCGTGCGTGCGCCAAGGTCGCGATCGAGTCCGGCGGCTCGGCCGAGTCGTGGCAGTGCCTGGAGGTGGCAGCCGACTTGATTCTCGCTCAACAGCCCGAAGATGGACCGACCATCGCGCCGGAGCACTGCTGCGTCGTCGTCAACGCCGACGACAATACCGTCGAGACGGATGACGGCGATGTCCCGCTCGCTCAAGAAACCGTCGAGATGCTCGCGTGTAACTGCGGCATCGTGGATGCATCGACGCCGGATAGAGATAAGGATCGCTCCGTGCCAAGGGCGTTGCGTCGGAAGGTCTATGCCCGCGACGGACACCGGTGCCGGTGTTGCGGCAGC
>SMVA01165108.1_pt1 | contig 12257 bp, 13 predicted proteins | sample 2456451 | NCBI WGS metagenome assembly SMVA01 (sample SAMN11095933, study PRJNA526329) | marine sediment metagenome | biome: Marine sediment; feature: Surficial sediment; material: Deep marine sediment; isolation source: Hadal surficial sediment | place: Pacific Ocean | collected 2014-05 | depth...
AGCGCCTTGGCGCATTTGTAGATTATTTCCACGACGTCGTCGACACGCAGCAGATTGCCGGGGCGGCAGTAGGCCGCCAGTGTCCGTGCACCCTGGACATGCTCGCTTACAACGTAATACTGGCCATTTTCCTCACCCGCGTCATAAATCGGCATGATATTCGGATGCTGCAGCATGCCGACCAGGTGTGCCTCATTGAAAAACATCTTGCGCGAAACCCGGGCGCGGTCCGCATCCTGGTCTTCCTCGATGTTGTATACCTTGATGGCAACATCGCGGCGGTAATAGGGATCGTGCGACAGGTAGACGTTGCCGGTGCTGCCCTTGCCGATTTTGTTGATAATGACGTACTTGCCGATTTTGTCCGGCGCGTCAACGGGCCGCTGCAATTCGGTGACATTCCTTGCCATTTTTTAGCCTTCCTTCAGCTAATTAACCACTGTGTAACGACCAGCAAAACAGCGGCATACAGAGCAGCAACGAGGTCATCCAGCATAATTCCGGGACCTCCGCCCAGTCTGTGATCCAGGTCCCGAATCGGCCACGGCTTCCAGATGTCGAAAAGCCTGAACAGCCCGAATCCCAACGCCCAGGCGAACAATCCGGGCGGTGCAAACAGCAGCACCAGGTACATGCCGGCGATCTCGTCCCAGACGATGCCCGGGTGATCGTGAACACCCGTCCGGCGCGCCGCCGCGCCACAGATCCACAAGCCGGAGAGGACCAGCCCGATGGCCACCACGATTCGCCATGCGAACCCCAGTGGCAGCGTCCACCAGGCGATCACCAGACCGAACAGCGAGCCGAAGGTCCCCGGAGCCACTGGCGCCAGCCCCGTTCCCAGCCCAAATGCCAGGAGCATGACCGGGTCGGTCAGCACCTTGTGCCGCAATCGCGCCTTGTCAGTGTCGGAACTCAATGAAAATGCCGGTAGCCGTCGTCCCGATAGGGATAGTCGTCACCGTTCCTGGTGCACCTTAGGCCATCGCCCTCGTCGACCCGGCCGATACGGGTGATCGACACCCCCGCTCGCTCGGCAATAGCGCCGATATCCGCGTCGGCAATGCGGGCCGCAAAACACAACTCATAGTCGTCACCGCCTCCCAGCGCAAAGCGAATTGCATCGTTTTCAGCCATTAAACTGGACATGGGCGAGGACAACGGAATGTCGGCAAGCTCCAGCGTCCCGGACACTTCGCTTGCCGCCAGCAGTTTGCCCAGATCCGCAAACAATCCGTCGGATAAATCGATTGCGGCATGTGCAACAGCGGCGATGGCGGCCCCGGCCTCCACCCGCGCGTCCGGTCTTGCGAAGCGCCTGATCAGGAAGTCGACGTCATCGCTTCGCGCCAATCCGCCTTGCAAGATGGACAGCCCCGCCGCTGCGTCGCCTACGGTACCGGTTACAAAAATTGAATCGCCGGGTTCTGCGCCGTCGCGCGTCATCGCTCTGCCCGCTGCGACGTCGGCAATGATCTGAATACTGATAACCGTGTCGCTGCCGCGCGTGGTATCTCCGCCGACCAGGGCAAGTTCATGTGGGTCCGCCGCCTCGAACAAGCCACGTGAAAAGTCTTCGAGCCAGGATGAATCCGGTTCTGCAAGCGTCAATGCCAGCGTCATCCATCTCGGCCGCGCGCCCATCGCGGCAACATCGGACAGATTCACTGCGACCGAGCGATATCCAATGTCCGCCGCAGCCAGCGTTTCGGGGAAGTGTATGCCCGCTACCAGCGTGTCGACGACAGTGATCAAATCGCGGTCCGGCGATGGAATCAGTACGGCACCATCATCGCCCACGCCAACCCGCACGTCGGCGGCGGTCTCACGTTCGAAATACCGGCGAATAATCTCAAACTCATCCACCGCGTTACGATCTCCGACATTCAGCCGGCGGGCCGCAATTCTTTTGCGGCACGGTCCAGCAGCGCATTGACATATTTGTACCCGCCAACTGCACCGAACCGCTTCGCAATTTTGACCGACTCATTGATAACAACCCTGAACGGCACGTCCGGTTTCTCCAGCAGCTCGTAAAAACCCAACAGCAGGATGCCACGTTCCACCGGATCGAGCTGCGACAACGGCCGGTCGGCCAGCTTGTCGATGCTCTTTTCGATACTGGCTGTATTTCGGCAAATCGCGATCAATGCTTCGTCGAAATACTTCTGATCCACGCGCGCGTAGTCAGGACGATCGCGAAACTGGCTGAGCAGTTCCGTCTCGTCGTGGCCCGTAATCTGCATCTGGTAAAGCGACTGTACGAGCAGTTCACGGGCGCGACTGCGGGCGCCGGATTGCGACGCTTTTGACATCTCAGTTCAATCCAGTTTTTGCAGCAGGCTGACCATTTCGATGACCGCAAGCGCTGCCTCTTCGCCTTTGTTGCCGGCCTTGGTGCCCGCGCGTTCGATGGCCTGCTCGATCGTGTCGGTCGTCAGGACACCGAAGCCGATCGGCACGCCATACTCACGGCCTGCCGCAGCCACGCCGCGCATACACTCGCCGGCCACATAGTCGAAATGAGGTGTCGCCCCGCGTATGACGGCGCCAAGCGCGACAATTCCGTCGGCGCGGCGCGCGGCGGCAACCTTGGCGACAGCCAGCGGCATTTCGTATGCGCCCGGGACACGGACGACCTCGATACTCGAGTCACCAGCCCCATGGCGACGCAGACAGGAAACTGCACCCTTGATCAGCGATTCAACAATGAAGTTGTTGAAGCGGGCCGCGACAATCGTAAATCGCGCGTCCCGTGCATTCATTTCCCCTTCGATTATGCGGATCTTGTTCATGGTTGCCTGACTAGCTCTCTACGTATTCGGAAATTTCCAGGTCGAATCCCGAAATGCCGTGCATTTGCTTGGGTGCCGACAGAACCCGCATTCTATTCACGCCGAGATCCCGAAGAATTTGGGCGCCGACGCCGTAAGTGCGTAGAACCGAGTCACCGTCGCGCCGTCGCTGCAGATCGTCGACAGACTGTGACAGACCCTTCACGGCATCCACCAGATCCCGTGACGACTCCTGCTCGCGAAGTATAACCACTACACCCGCCGGTTCCCTGGCGATGCGCTCAATCGCGCGGTCGACCGGCCATCCCAGCCGGCGATCGCTGACGCGCAGAATGTCGCCGAGCGTATCCTGGATATGAACGCGTACCAGCGGGTCCTCCGCAGTGCGCAGATCGCCTTTGGCGAGCGCGACATGCACAGTATGGTTGACATGATCGTCATAGCAATACAGTGTGAAATCGCCATGTGCAGTAGTGATTTTCTCCTCGACAATTCGCTCAACGTTGCGCTCTTTCTCGAGTCGATAACGAATTAGATCGGCAATCGTGCCAATTTTCACCTGATGGTCGCGCGAAAATCTCTCCAGATCCGGGCGGCGCGCCATGCTGCCATCCTCGTTGAGAATCTCGACGATTGTCGCCGCCGGCTCAAAACCGGCGAGTCGCGCCAGATCGCAGCCCGCCTCGGTATGACCCGCCCGGGTCAGGACGCCGCCCGGCTGTGCCATCACCGGAAAAATGTGCCCCGGCTGTCTCAGATGTTCGGCTTTTGCGCCTTTTGCCACGGCAACCTGAACGGTCTTCGCGCGATCATGCGCGGAAATACCGGTCGTGATTCCCTCGGCGGCCTCGATTGACAGCGTAAAGTTCGTTGCATGCCGTTGGTCGGTCTCATCGACCATGAGCGGCAACCGCAGTTGCGCACACCGCTCACGTGAAATGGTCAGGCAAATCAAGCCCCGTCCATATCGCGCCATATAGTTGATATCTTCAGGCCGCACCTTTTCCGCGGCCATCAGCAAGTCGCCCTCGTTTTCACGATTTTCGTCATCGACCATGATGACCATCTTGCCGTCGCGGATATCCGCGATAATACCCTCGATATCGCTGAATGCAGACCCGGCCGTTGACGGATGATTGATTGTCTCGTTAGGCATAGCCGTACGCCCTCAAAAATTCCCTTGTTATGGTCGACTTTGATATCGACTTTTTGATCGACGCATTCGCCGACTCATCGCCGTGGCTCAGCAACCGCTCCACGTAACGGGCCAGCAGGTCGACCTCGATATTGACTTCCGTCCCCAATCTGTAGCCCCCGATGATCGTCGCCTCTGACGTGTGCGGAATAATATTTACGCCAAACGTGTTTTCCGATACCTCATTGACGGTAAGGCTGGCGCCGTCGATGCAGACAGATCCCTTCCTGGCGATGAAGCGGCCGTATTCCGCCGGATACTCCACGACGAGTCTAACCGAGCGAGCGTCACTCTCGCGAGATATTATGCGCCCCACACAATCGACATGTCCGCTGACCAGGTGTCCGCCGAGTCGCTGGCCCACGCTGATCGACGGCTCCAGGTTGACTTTGCTGCCTCTGGCAAGATTGGCGAGCGCCGTGACCTGCGTGGTCTCCACGGAAACGTCCGCGATGAAACCGTTCCGCAGGATTTCGCTGGCCGTAAGACAGACGCCATTGACCGATATACTTTCGCCAACCGCGAAATCCTGCCAGCGCAAATCCTGCGACGTAATAGTCAGTCGAAGATCGCCCCCCTGCGGCCGCATTTTCTCGATCCTGCCAATCGCTGTGATGATTCCTGTAAACATAATGTCCTGGCGCAGACCCCTAACCGGCCGGCCGTGCAATGATCCTCATGTCGGCGCCGATCTTTCGCACATCGACTATGTCGAGGCCCAGTCTGCCGTCGATCGTCTGCCAGTCCGGCGTCGAAAACATCCCGCGGGTCTCGCTGCCCATGATATGGGGCGCCTGATAAATGACAAGCTCATCGACAAGGCCGGCTGCCAGCAGGCTTCCGGACAGCGTTTGCCCTGCCTCCGCCAGTACATCATTAATCTCGAGTTCTGCCAGCTTGTGGAGGACAGCCGTAAGATCCAGCGAATCGCCGCTGCCGGCGACAGGAAAAACCGACGCACCGGCTGCCGTCAGGGCACGTTGATTGCGGTCATCGACACAGAACACCGCCGTCTCACCCGGCAGGCCCAACATCCGTGCGGACACGGGTAATCTCAGTTTGCTGTCGAGGACGACCCGCAGCGGCTGCATGCCATCATTGTCGAGATCGGTTCGGCGCACCGTAAGGCTCGGGTCATCCGCCAACACGGTGCCGATACCGACCATGACAGCACCGGACGAGGCGCGCAATCGCTGCCCGTCCTCGCGGGCCGCTTCGCCCGTGATCCATTGGCTTTGACCATTCGACATTGCAGTGCGACCGTCCAGGCTCGCCGCCACTTTCAGCCGCACGAACGGGCGTCCGCGCTGCATGCGAGAAATAAATCCTTCATTGAGGGACACCGCCGCATCGGCGAGCAGACCGGTATGGACAGCGACGCCCGCATCTTCGAGGACTCGACTGCCGCTGCCCGACACCTTCGCATTAGGGTCTGCCATCGCGGCAATGACCCGTGTGACGCCCGCGGCAATCAGCGCGTCCGCACAAGGCGGTGTCTTTCCCTGGTGTGAACAGGGCTCGAGCGTCACGTAGGCGGTCGCGCCTTTGGCTTTGGCGCCGGCATCGTCCAACGCGGCGGTCTCCGCGTGCGCCTTGCCGCATCGTCGATGCCAGCCCTCGCCAACAATCTGGCCGTCGTTGACCAGCACGCAGCCGACTCTCGGGTTTGGGTGCGCTGTATACAGGCCGCGCCGTGCGAGACGCAGTGCTCGTGCCATATGTGCGTAATCAGCGGCTGTGAATTCGGGCATGGTTCTATCAGTTGTCTTATTTTTTCTTGCCAAGCAACTCAGGCAAGAAAGACATTTGCTCGCGACTGGCGCTGGCTTCGGAAATTTCCCGCAGTCGTTTGATTTCTTCCTGAAACTCAGTTACATCCTGAAAACTTCGATAGACAGAGGCGAACCTGACGTATGCCACCTCGTCCAGTTCGCGTAATTCCTCCATCACCATCTCGCCAACCAGTCGCGATGGTACTTCGCGTTCACCCATCGTACGCAACCTATGCACCAGGCGACCGACTGCCTGCTCGAATTCGTCAGACGACACCGGTCGTTTTTCCAGCGCCCGAACCATGCTGTTTCTGAGTTTCGACTCATCGAATGGTTGACGGCTACTATCGCTCTTGATCAGTCTCGGCATGACGAGTTCGGCACTCTCGAACGTCGTAAAGCGCTCGTTGCAGTCCAGGCATTGCCGCCGGCGCCGGATCTGGCGACCGTCGCCAGCCAGGCGCGAGTCAATGACCTTGGTTTCTTCGTGGCTGCAAAATGGACAGTGCATAAGACGCTACAGGGTACCTCCAATTGCCTGTCAGACGTACACCGGAAACCGCCTGCACAATTCCAGAACCTGGCCGCGGACACGCTGGATTGCCAGATCGTCGCCGACATCACGCAAAATGTCGCAGATCCAGTGCGTCAGGTCACGAGTCTGTTCCGGACCGAACCCGCGTGTGGTGATTGCCGGCGTGCCCAGCCGCAGCCCGCTGGTGACGAATGCGGACCGTGGGTCGTTCGGTACTGTGTTCTTGTTGACCGTAATGTTGGCTCGGTCGAGCGCCGCATCCGCCTCTTTGCCGGTCATGTCCATGTCCAGGAGACTCAGGAGCATCAGGTGATTGTCCGTGCCGCCGGAAACTATCTCGAAGCCGCGCTCGATGAACGTGCCGGCCATTATCCGCGCGTTGGCGATAACCTGTTCCTGGTACGTTTTGAATTCCCCGCCCATCGCTTCGAGCAGCGCCACTGCCTTGGCGGCGATGACATGCATCAACGGACCGCCCTGGGTGCCTGGAAAAACCAGCGAATTGAATTTTTTGGTGAGTTCCTCGTTGTCCCTGGCGAGAATCATGCCGCCGCGCGGGCCGCGCAGCGTTTTGTGAGTGGTCGTGGTCACCACGTCGGCGTACGGCAGTGGGTTCGGATACAGACCGGCGGCGACCAGCCCGGCAACATGTGCCATATCCACCATCAGATAAGCGTTGACGCTGTCAGCGATACGGCGAAACCGCTCCCAGTCGACGATGCGGGAGTACGCGGAGAAGCCTGCAATGATCAACCGCGGTTGATGGTCGGCGGCAAGCGCCTGGATTTCGTCGTAGTCGATCAGTCCGGTACTTGCATCAACACCGTACTGGACCGCATCGAAATGCTTGCCGGAAAAGTTGACCTTCGAACCGTGCGTCAGGTGACCGCCGTGGGTCAGGCTCATGCCCATGATCGGATCGCCCGGTTGCAACAGCGCATAACAGGCGGCGGCGTTGGCCTGTGATCCCGAGTGTGGCTGCACATTGGCATAAGCCGCGCCAAACAGCTTTTTTGCCCGGTCGATGGCGAGTTGTTCGGCCACATCGACATGCTCGCAGCCGCCATAATATCGTTTGCCCGGATACCCCTCGGCGTACTTGTTGGTCAGGACCGATCCCTGCGCTGCCATCACCCGCGGACTGGCATAGTTCTCCGAGGCGATCAGTTCGATATGATCTTCCTGGCGGCGGGCTTCGGCACGGATGGCCTCAAAAAGCTCGCCGTCGAAGGCCTCGATCGAGGACGTATTAACGTACATGAATTCAGTACTCCGGGGTTGGTATCGTGACGCGCTACGGTTACAAAGGCGGCAATTGTACCTGAGCCGCTAACGCGAAAATACTGCGATCAAGCGGAGGTCGCAGCGAAAGACTGCACCACCCGGGTCCAGGCGCGGGCGAGGTTCCGGCGGTTGTAGCCACCACCACCGGTCCCGACAATGCGCCCTCCGCAATGGCGGTCAGCCAGCCTGCACATCCTGCTGGCGGCCAGCGCGTGCGCTTCCTCCGTGTAACAGAGATGCGTTATCGGGTCGCCCTCCAGGCTGTCGGCGCCGCACTGCATGATGATGAACTCGGGCGCGGCTGCATCGACGTAAGCCTCAACCCGATCCCAGGCTGCCTTGAACTCATCATCGCCGGCACCGGGTGGCATCGGAATGTTGAGCTTGGTCCCTGCTGCAGCACCTTTGCCGGTCTCCTCGGCGGCGCCGGTACCGGGATACAGATACCGGCCGTCTTCGTGCAGGTCCGCAAAAATAATGTCCGGATCGTCTTCGAAACCGTAGAAAACACCGTCACCGTGATGCGCATCGATATCGACGTATGCAATTCGCGAGAGACCATGCTCTCGTCGAAGGTACTCAATGGCGATTCCGCAATCATTGAACACACAGAACCCCGCGGCATGTTCCCGGCCCGCATGATGCAGGCCCGCAATAGGAGTAAAAGCGCGAGGCGTGGCGCCGCTCATTACGGCGTCGACCGCAGCGAGCGTCGTACCGGCGACATCGGACGCGGTTTCGAAGATTCCCGGGTATGCCGGCGTATCGCCACCATCCAGGAAACCGGTGCCCTCTGCCGATTTTCTGGAAATGAAATCGATGTAGTCCGCTGAATGAAACAGTGCCAGTTCGTCCACACTTGCGCGCCGCGTTCCTGCGTATTCGATGGCTGATCCGAGACCGGCGTCTGCCAGTTCCACCTGGAAGGCCTCATGCCGGTCCAGACCGAACGGATGATCGTCGCCGAATCCGTAATTGGCGAGGGCATCGCCCCTGTAAACAAACACCGGCTTCGCACTCGCTTGGTCGTTATTCAATATCGTCTCTCGGCTTTGCTATTGGCGCAGCATACCCGATAATGCCGCCTCCTTTTATGACGCCGGAACTAGCATGGCGCAGTACATTTACACGATGAATCGTGTTGCCAAGGTAGTGCCACCGAAGCGCTTCATCATCAAAGACATATCATTGAGCTTCTTTCCTGGCGCAAAAATTGGCGTACTCGGTCTGAACGGTTCAGGCAAATCGACGTTGCTGCGAATTATGGCTGGCATTGACACCGATTTTGACGGTGAAGCGAGGCCGCAACCCGGCATTAATATCGGTTATTTGCAACAGGAACCGGAACTGGATCCGGACAAGGATGTCCGCGGCAATGTCGAGGTCGGTGTCGCTAAAACCAAGGCGTTGCTCGACCGATTCAATGAAATCAGCATACAGTTTGGCGAGCCAATGGACGACGAGCAGATGAACGCATTGCTCGAAGAGCAGGGCGAATTGCAGGACGCGATCGATTCCGCGGGGGGCTGGGAACTGGATCGCAAACTCGACGTGGCGGCCGATGCGCTGCGGCTACCGCCCTGGGATGCCGACGTAAGCAATCTGTCCGGCGGCGAGAAGCGCCGGGTCGCCTTGTGCCGCCTGTTGCTCTCCGAACCGGACATGCTGCTGCTGGATGAACCCACGAATCACCTGGACGCGGAATCGGTTGCCTGGCTCGAACGTTTTCTCGAGGAATATCCCGGCACCGTCATCGCCGTGACTCACGACCGTTATTTCCTCGACAACGTCGCCGGCTGGATTCTCGAACTTGACCGGGGACACGGCATTCCGTGGGAAGGCAATTACTCGTCGTGGCTCGAACAAAAAGAACAGCGATTGAAACAGGAAGAAGCGACGGAAAAGGCGCGCCACAAGGCAATTCAGGCCGAACTCGAATGGGTGCGAAGTAATCCGAAAGGCCGCCAGGCGAAATCCAAGGCACGACTAAAGCAGTTCGAAGAGCTATCGTCAGCCGCCTACCAGAAACGCAACGAAACCAACGAAATATATATCCCGCCCGGGCCGCGGCTCGGCGATGTGGTCGTGGAAGCAACCGACGTCAGGAAGGGATTTGGCGACAAGCTGTTGATGGAGTCGATGAACTTCACCTTGCCGGCTGGCGGGATCGTCGGAATTATCGGCCCGAACGGCGCCGGCAAGACCACGTTGTTCAGGATGATCACGGGCCACGAGCAGCCGGATTCCGGCGCGATCCGGCTGGGCGAAAGCGTTCAGATTGCCAGCGTCGATCAATCGAGAGAGAGCCTGGACGGCAACAAAACAGTCTGGGAGGAGATTTCCGGCGGTCAGGACCTGATCAAAGTCGGCCGCTACGAGACACCGTCGCGCCAGTACGTGGGCCGCTTCAATTTTCGCGGCGCCGATCAACAGAAGAAAATCGGCGTGCTGTCCGGTGGTGAGCGAAATCGCGTGCACCTGGCCAAAATGCTCAAGGACGGCGGCAATCTGCTCCTGCTCGACGAACCGACCAATGATCTCGACGTGGAAACGCTGCGCGCCCTTGAGACTGCATTACTCGAGTTTCCAGGATCCGTGGTGGTGATATCGCACGATCGGTGGTTCCTCGATCGCATCGCGACCCACATTCTGGCGTTTGAGGGCGACAGCCGGGTGGTCTGGTTCGCCGGCAACTACGCGGACTACGAGGCGGATCGCAAACGCCGCCTGGGCAGCGATGCCGACCGGCCGCACCGAATACGCTACAAGAGACTGGATACCTGATGAGCGCGGTATTGATTGTCAGCGTCGTCTGCGGAATCCTGGCCTTGTTTTTCCTGGCAAGAACTTTTCGCTGCATTCGCCGCAGACATTATGTTTCGGCCGGCGGTTCGTGCGTCGGTTGCTGCGTCTCGGCCGTCATTTGCGGCGGCGGTGTGGTGCTGCTCCTCAGTCTGTTCAGTTATGGCCGACTGATCGATGAAAAAATCGTGGGTCGCATCGAATTCCGGCACATCTCGCCGCAGGAGTTTCAGGCCAGGCTCATGCTGGCAGGTGAGAAAGACCGGCTGTTCACCCTGCATGGCGACGAATGGCAACTGGATGCAAAAATCGTCACGTGGAAACCGCCAATGACGATCCTGGGCCTGGATCCGATGTATCAACTCGACCGACTCAGTGGGCGCTATTCCGATATCAGCCGCGAAGTGTCGGCAACGCGAACAGTGCACTCGCTGGCACCAGCGTTGCCGGTCGATATCTGGCGGGCTGCCCGGCAATTCCCCATGCTTACGCCGGGTATGGACGCTTATTATGGGACGGCAACCTACGTGCCGATGGCTGATGGCGCACTCTACGAGATATCACTCAGCCGTGATGCGCTGATTGCGCGCCCTGCCAATGACCGCGCCAGGGCCGCAGTTGGCGGCTGGGGCGCGGATCAATAAACTACGCAACCAGGCGAATGGGCCACAAGATCAGGATATGACGATCATCATTGAGCGAGACCGGGGGCTACAGCGAAGGTCGGAAGAGCAATTCGGGCTTGAGTGTCCGTATTGCGGCGTCTACTCGCACATGTCGCTCCAGTCGGTTCCGAACTTCGACAGGCTGCATGCAGACCGGCCCAGATATGTCGGGCTGGTCTACCAGTGCGATGCCTGCCGCAAACCGATATTCCTGCGGTATTCGGTCAAAAAATTCACCGCAGACGGAATCGAGTTGAAGCAGAATTTCATGGAACTGGACCGGCCGAAAGAACGCTTTGCATTTTCGTATCTACCCAGGGAGACGGAGGTATTGTTCCGCGAAGCGCTGTCCTGTTATTCAAGCAACAACTTCAATGCATTCGCGTCAATGTGCCGGCGTGCGGCAAACCGCGCCTTTGCGGAATTGGGCGAGAATGGCAAGTTGCGGGCGTTCGACGAGGTCATGGTCGCGCAAAACATCGCTGACATCGATGACTCGGTTTTCGAACCCATCAAGAAAGTCCTGTTCGACAACGGCAAGGATGAAGACCTGCCATTGCTTGGCCGTGCACAGGCAGGAATCCTGCTCGAAGTGATGAAAGACATGTTGTACCAATGTTTTGTTCGACGCGGCAAACTGACGCGGGCCCTCAAGGTGCGCAAAATCTTCGTTCAGGAGGATGACACCGGGCTGCGAACCAGCGCCTAGCCGTGATAGCTCAGGCCTGAACATTCAAATAGTGTCAGAACCGGTCTGAATTTATTACCGCGATGTTTGAGCGGTATCGCGAAAATAGTGTCTCGCTTGAGTTGCTCAAGAAGCTCTTGACGCATAACGTCCAGATCGCAAAACAGTCCATAGCCAGTGAATACGAGGAACGACAAAAAGAAACAGGACGGATTGACGACAATGCTACGCGCTCGTCAAGACCATAAATTCAACGTAACTCATTGATAATACATTGATTATTTCTTAATTTCCGGGTATAATTACAGGCCTTCTCCAGCACACAGGGACGTGTTATGACCACGATCAAATCTCCCTCCGAGCGCCATCTCGACATCGACCAACTCGATCGCGCCATCGTTAATCTCTCCGCCCGCATCAATGCCGCGAGCTACGAACTACTGGTCCTGATCCGGCGCTTCGACGAGCGTGCCGGCTGGCTGAAATGGGGCTTTGCCAACTGTACCGAATGGCTGCACTGG
>SMVA01318347.1_pt1 | contig 12257 bp, 13 predicted proteins | sample 2456451 | NCBI WGS metagenome assembly SMVA01 (sample SAMN11095933, study PRJNA526329) | marine sediment metagenome | biome: Marine sediment; feature: Surficial sediment; material: Deep marine sediment; isolation source: Hadal surficial sediment | place: Pacific Ocean | collected 2014-05 | depth...
CGCGCAAAACTGGCCTCGTTTCGTGCGCAACCGCTCGGAGCAATTCGAGGGTCGCACGGTTCTGGTCAAGGTCAATGAGAGCTCTTCACCGCTGCTCGCCGACATGGCTGGTAGTGTCATTCCAGTCGCGGTAGCGCATGGCGAAGGACGAGCGGAATTTCCGACAGGCGAATCGCAAGATGTCTTCTGGAATAGAAATATTGACCAGGTCTGTCTGCAATACGTGGACAATCATCACGAAGTCACGGAGCGCTATCCGGCCAATCCGAACGGAGCCGATCGTGGCTTGGCGGGCCTTGTTGCGGCTGACGGACGCGTGCTGGCCATGATGCCGCACCCCGAGCGGGTCTACCGCGCCTATCAGAATGCGTGGCGTGATGAGAACTGGGTGGATGCGGGCCCGTGGTTGCGCTTGTTTAGAAATGCACGCCGGGTGTTGTAGGACTGGAGCCGTAGGGCTGTTTTTGCAGGACTGCTTGCAGGAGTCAGCGCAACGGTTCCTTTCTGTGGACGATGATGTCACGAGTGTGAACCGGGAAACGGTTCGTCGGCCTGTCTTCGAAGTAGTGTTGCAGAGTCTCTTCGATCACCGGAAAGGCCAGCGCGTCCCACGGCACATTCGCCTCATCAAACAGGACGGCTTCGAGCGTTTCTTCTCCCGCGGCAAATTTGCCATCGCGTAGTTCTGCAAGAAAAAACAGGTATATCTGGGAAATGTGCGGCAGGCTGAACACGGTGTAGAGATTGGACACGGTCACGTCGGCACAAGCTTCCTCCCGGGTTTCGCGTATCGCTCCAGCCTGAGCGGTTTCACCGTTCTCGAGAAAACCGGCGGGCAGGGTCCAGCGGCCGGCTCTTGGTGCAATTGCCCTTTTACACAACAACACATGGTCCTGCCAGATTGGCAGGCAGCCGGTTACGATTCGCGGGTTCTGATAGTGGATGGTGTTGCAGTGTTCGCAGAGGTAGCGCTCGCGATTGTCACCCGCGGGAATTTTGTAGACGACGCTCTTACCGCAATTGCTGCAGTAGTTCATGTTGATTCGGTGGACTCATTTCCCCTTTTGGATCAGCTAGGATAACCGAAATCCGAACGCTTTCACGAGTGAGATGACGCCAGGGGGCGACTTTGCCCTGGAAGAAGCGAGTCCATCCCGGGTTGGCCGATGCCGGTCAGCGATCAATCGGAAATGGGATGATATTGGAGCGATCCGGATCCCGCGGCAGTTCTTTGATCTCAATTTCTTCTAATGGCGTTACCATCGAAGCATGCAGGTCAGCCAGCGAGCGACACATCATCTCTGAAATGCGAATTGCCGCGGCGAGCGGCGTCCGCGCACGCTGCCGCTCGAGATCTACTCTGAACTGCAATCCCTTGAGTCTGCGTTTGGTGGAATCGCTGCTTGCCGCGGCGATGACGGCTTCTGTCATCGATCGACGCAACGTCTCGAGTCCATTCGGATCGTTGCGAGCCATATCCACCAGTACTTCGAAGGCTGGTAGTCGGGTAGTCATTTGAGACCCACTCGCTCGGTGTTTTTTACTTGATCCCCGCACGCTACTATGCCGAACAATTGTCGATCACGTGTAACGAACTTGTGAACGACTCTAATTTCCGCAAAAAGGCAATGGGAGGCATGGTGTTATACCAACTGGACGAAAGGCGGGTTCAAGCCGAAAGTGATGAGTTTTACGTGGCTGAGAGCGCCATGGTGATGGGGTCGGTTCTGTTGAAGGCTGGGGCAAGTGTCTGGTTCAACGCGGTTCTGCGCGGTGATCGGGAACCGATAATCGTGGGCGAAAATTCGAACGTGCAAGACGGTGTGGTGTTGCATACGGACCCTGGTTTCCCACTCGTGCTGGGCAATTTCGTGACAGTCGGGCACAAAGCGATGCTGCATGGCTGTGAAATCGGCGACAACAGCCTGATTGGCATCAATGCTGTGGTGCTGAATGGTGCGAAAATCGGCCGTAACTGTCTGATTGGCGCAAACGCGCTGATAACCGAAGGTAAGGAAGTTCCGGACAACTCCCTTGTGATGGGGGCACCTGGGAAGGTAATTCGGGAGTTGAGTGACGAGGAAATTGCGGGATTGACGAAGAGCGCAGTCGACTACGCCGAGAACGCACAACGGTTCCGGCGGGGTTTTCGGGTACAGGAGTCAATGGATACGCCACATGAGTGACATCGAAATCGGTACGCCGCTGACTGGGAACGCGACCAGGGTACTGCTGCTCGGATCGGGCGAACTCGGCAAAGAGATCGTGATCGAGTTGCAGCGCTTCGGGGTCGAAGTTATTGCGGTGGACCGGTATGCGAACGCTCCTGCGATGCAGGTCGCGCATCGCAGCCACGTGGTCGACATGCTCGATGGCGATGCCCTCGAGGCGGTCATCCGCAAAGAGCAGCCGGACATGGTCATACCGGAAATAGAGGCCATTGCCACGGAGCGGTTGCTGGATCTGGAAGCAGGCGGATTGCGTGTGATACCCACCGCACGAGCAACCCGGTTGACGATGGATCGTGAGGGGATTCGCCGCCTGGCCGCGGAAACGCTCGGAGTGAAAACATCGCCCTATCTCTTTGCTTCCGGCGAAGAAGCCTATGCTGCCGCGATTGTTGAAATTGGTCTGCCTTGCGTGATCAAACCGGTCATGAGTTCATCCGGCAAAGGTCAGTCGCTTGTGCGAGATGACAAGGACGTGGCGGCGGCGTGGAAATACGCACAGGCGGGCGCGAGAGGCCAGGGCGGTAAAGTCATCGTTGAAGGATTCGTTGAGTTCGACTATGAGATCACGCTGTTAACCGTTCGCCACGCCGGTGGTACGGATTTTTGCCTGCCAATTGGCCATCGACAAGAAGGCGGCGACTACCAGGAATCCTGGCAACCGCAGCCTATGACTCCTGCTGCTCTGAAAGAAGCGCAGGCGATCGCAACGCAGGTCACGGACGCACTTGGTGGTTGGGGTCTGTTTGGTGTCGAGTTCTTTATCAAGGATGACGTTGTCATCTTCAGCGAAGTCAGCCCGCGGCCGCACGATACCGGAATGGTGACGATGATCAGTCAGGATCTCTCTGAATTTGCTCTACACGCAAGAGCCATCCTGGGTCTGCCGATACCTGCGATCGTGCAGCGTGGACCGGCAGCCTCGGCGGTCATACTCGTCGAGGGCAATTCCCGGGCGATCCGCTTCGGTGGGCTCACCACCGCCCTGTCGGCACCTGATACTCAGCTGCGCCTCTTCGGAAAACCCGAAGTGCAGGGCGAACGACGAATGGGTGTTGCACTCGCTTTAGCCGAAACGATCGACGCCGCGCGCGCAAAAGCGACCGCAAGCGCGCAAGCCATCACCAGCCACTTCGACGACTAACCCCCAGATTGGGACAGGCAGTATTCTGCTTTTTTCGAACATTTTTGTCTGAAGGACTCAGATGAGTTCTGTAGAGGTGTCAATATTCGGATTTTGAACTGGAGTATTGCTTGAGTCTGGAATTTGGTCCTGCTGATCAGTCTCAACTATCGGGATTCACTCCTACATGGGCAGGGGTATCCCATGAATCCAATGCTGGCCCACCCTGCGGCACCAGGAAGCAATTGTGTCGGCTCCACCGAACACTCGTTGATAGGTAGCCATCGACATTACTCGGGCTCGCGTTCGCATATCCGGAGGTGCGCGAGAATCCTTAAGTATTCCTGTACTCGAGAGATAAGCCGTGTACTGGTTGAACGTGATGTTAAGTCCGCGCGTAGTCGACTGGCTCCAAATCGGGCAAAGTTGTTGTCGACCTTCGATAAGTCGGTATCGGATCGAAGTGTGCTTACTCTCTAACAGGTTTCGCGCCGCGTTTGCGCGAATCGGATTCAGATCAACGTAAGCCATGCAGGCGATGACTGATTCTTCATCTAACAGCGCAAAGGTTTTGAATCTTGACTCCCAGAAATGACCGGTACAGCCATCCTCCTGATTTGCGATGCACGCGATGGGATGATTTATGAATCGCATAAACCAAGAAAGACTCGAGAGACGGTTTCGTAGGACTGAGACCCTATTCGTGTCATCCAGAATATCGTTAATCTTCAATTGTCTCAGCACGGCATCAATTAGACCTGCCGTTGTTGGCGGTTGGATGTCCACCCAGCGAGCCGCAACCTCTTTCTCTGGCCACCGGTTGTTTTCGGTGGGATCCAAGCGTACTACCAGGTGATAGTGATTACTCATCACTGCGTATGCGTAGACTTCCACCGAAAAGAGGTGGGATAGTTGTTCGATTCTCTTCTCTATCCAGTCTCTGCGATGATCATACGATCGACCGCTGTCGGAATCGAAACCACACAGCCAGGAACGGCGTACGCAGCGTGAGACGACGTGGTAAAAACCTGGTGAATCAGAGTCAACAAGGTGTGATCGTGGGTAAGTCATATCTAATGATGCTTTCACTCGCTCGCCCTGTATTTAGGAGTTTTGTGATTAGTGTCGTGGGTAGATGGCTGGATGGTGCCTGTCCCCATATGACAGCTGGATGGTGCCTGTCCCCATATGAGGGTTGGCAAAGGCGTGGCGGGTGGCTATAGTTTGCGGCGTGAAGCGAAATGACCAGATACTGCTGACCTCTCTTACGCTGCTGCTCCTGCCGGTGTAGCCGGCGTATATCCTCTCAAAAGGGCCCTTTTGCCCAATAGTCCCCAACGATCAGTTACCTCGATGTGCGTTGTTGTGATGGCGCAGACTGTCGAGATTTTCTAAAGTACGATTTTGGCGATTCGTGAGTCGCCACAGGCGAGCACTCCAACATGAGCGAGCAAATTTTAAATCCGGACTCCGGCCGTGCGGCCAATAAAATGCCGTTTCACAAATACACAGCGTTTGCGCCCATTGATCTGCCCGACCGACAGTGGCCGAGCCGATCAATCACGCAACCACCTCGCTGGTGCAGCGTGGACCTCAGGGACGGCAATCAGGCGCTGATCGACCCGATGAACGTCGCTGAAAAGCTCAGGATGTACGATCTGCTGCTCGAAGTTGGTTTCGCCGAAATCGAAGTGGGCTTCCCGGCGGCTTCACAACCGGATTTTGATTTCATTCGCCAGATAATCGACGAAGATCGCATTCCAGAAGGTGTGGCAATTCAGGTGTTGTGCCAGGCACGTGAAGAACTCATCGAGCGTACCGTTGAGGCACTCCAAGGTGCACCCAAGGTGATTTTCCACCTCTACAATTCCACCTCCGAGCTGCAGCGTAGAGTGGTCTTTGGCATGGACCGGGAGGGAATCATTGATATGGCCGTCAAGGCCACACAGAAGGTCAAAGCGGGACTGGCGGCATTAGATTCCGACATCACGTTTGAATATTCACCAGAAAGTTTTACCGGCACGGAGCTCGATTTCGCAGTGGAAATCTGTGCTGCGGTCGCCGATACCTGGGGTGCGACAGCGCAGGCACCGATTATCATCAATCTGCCTTCAACCGTCGAAATGGCGACACCGAACATCTACGCCGATCAGATTGAATGGTTCGTGCGTCGTTTCCCAGAGCGGGAACGCGCAGTCATCAGTCTGCATACACACAACGATCGTGGCACCGGGATTGCGGCCACCGAACTGGCGCTTATGGCTGGTGCCGAGCGTGTAGAAGGGACGTTGTTTGGCAACGGCGAACGCACCGGGAATTGCGACATCATCACGATGGCGATGAATATGTTCAGCCAGGGTGTCGATCCGCAGCTGGATTTCCGTGAGATGCCGCGCATCCGCGCAACGGTGGAAGAGATCAACAAACTACCAGTGCATGAGCGTCATCCGTACGCTGGCGACCTCGTCTTTACCGCCTTTTCAGGGTCGCATCAGGATGCGATCAAAAAGGGCATGTCGCATGTGGATAGGGATCATTGGGAGGTGCCTTATCTGCCTATCGATCCCGAAGACGTCGGTTCGTCGTACAAGGAAACCGTTCGGGTCAACAGTCAGTCAGGCAAGGGTGGTGTTGGCTTCATCCTGGAGGAACATCACGGCATAGCGTTGCCACGCGAGATGCTGGTCGAGTTTTCTGCGATCGTGCAGAAGCTGACCGAGACGCTGGGTCGCGAAGTTAAAACCGAAGAGATACTCAATGCTCTGTTCGAAGAATTCATCGTTGCCAGCGGTCCTTACCGCCTCGTTGATTTCGATCTTCTCACAGGGCGCGAAGCAGACCAGCGCATCATTGCGCGAGTTGAGGTCAATGAACAGCAGCTGACGATTACCGGTGAAGGCTCAGGACCGATCGAAGCATTCGTGAATGGTCTGGTCGAGACGCTGAATGAGCCACTCAATATCATCGACTACCACGAACACGCGCTGACGACGGGTAAAGATGCCAATGCGATCTGTCTGCTTGCGATCGATGATCCTGTGGCCGGCCGCTGCTATGGAATAGGCTTGAGTCGCAACACCATTACCGCGTCATTGAGTGCGATCATTTCAGCGATGAACCGGCGCTGGAGTAAATAGCTCAGGCTTCCTCGCTCGAGGGCAAGCGCGTGATTTTGAGATTTTTGATCACGTTTTCTTTGATCTGCAACGTCTCGATCAGGTAGGCATCGACGCGCAGGCAAAGATTGCTCTCGGGTATCGCCTCGAGATGTTCCAGCACAAAGCCGTTGAGCGTCTTCGGTCCGTTGGTGGGGAGGTCCCAGCCAAGCGCCCGGTTGATGTCTCGCAGCAGTGCCATCCCGTCAATCACGTATGAGCCATCATCCTGCGGATGGATTTCGGATATGTGCGCTGCGTAGTCGGTCGTGAATTCGCCGACGATTTCCTCGAGGATGTCTTCCAGAGTGACAATTCCCTGCACGTCTCCATATTCATCGACCACCAGAGCAATTCGTTTCTTTTCTTTTTTGAAGTTCACCAGCTGCGTATGCAGCGGTGTCTGCTCAGGCACGTAGTAGGGTTCATCCGTAAGCTGCATGAGGTCTGCGCGAGTCATCTGGTTCGGTTTAGCCTGTCGCGGTAAATGGCGCGTCAGCCGTCGTAAATGGAGTATGCCCAGAATGTTGTTGATGTTGTCTTTGTAGATAGGCAGGCGAGTGTGTTGACTGTTTGCCAGGATATTCAGGATGTCCGACATCTCGTCGTCGATGTCTATTCCAACTATCTCTCCACGCGGCACCATGATGTCATCCACCGAGACTTTCTCCAGATCCAGAATGCTGAGCAGCATGTTCTGGCCGCCTCCGGGAATTCCGACGCCCGCATCCACGACGGTCCGCAACTCATCGACACTCAATCCGTCACCTTCGAGTTCTGTGGACTTCGGAAGAAACGGTTTGACCAGGTTGTTGGCGATGAAGTTGATGAACACGACAACCGGATAAAAAAGCTTGAGCAGCGGATCAAGAATATAAGCTGCGGGAAAAGCGATTCTCTCCGGTGCCTGAGCCGCGATTGTCTTGGGAGCGACCTCGGCGCATATCAGGAAAAATATCGTTAATATAACCGGGGCCAGGACAACGCCGGTATCGCCGAAGAGCTGAATGCCGATCACGGTAGCCACGCTCGCGGCTGTGAAGTTCGCCAGATTGTTACCAAGCAGTATGACGCCGAGAAGGCGGTCGGGTCGTCGTAGCAGGCGATTCGCCTTGCGTGCGCCCTTATGTTTTTCTTTGACCAGATGCCGCAGCCGATATCGGTTCAGGCCGATCATCGCCGTCTCCGCGCTGGAGAAAAAAGCCGACAATACGGTTAGCACCAAAATGATGCCCAGGAGAATATAGGGCGGAAAGTCTGTCATGACTAATCGAGCAGTATCTCCAGCACGAACTTGCTACCGAAGTAAGCCAGCACGAGGAGTGCGAACGCAATCAGCGACCAGCGAACCGCCGTCGTGCCGCGCCAGCCCAGAACATGGTGGCCGCCGAGTAGAATCGCGTACACGACCCACGATGCAAGGGATAGAGCGGTGTGGTGGACGACATGTTGTGCAAACATGTCTTCGAGAAACACGAAACCGGTTGCGATCGCAAGGCTGAGCGCGGCCAGGCCGCTCCACAGCAGCGGGAAAAGGAGCGATTCCATCGTTTCCAGAGGTGGCAGCAGGCGCAACACCGCAATAGTGCGTTTACTGCGCAACTCGTGTTCGAGCACGCCGAGTAATATCGCCTGGCAAGTGGCCATGAACAGGATCGAGTAGGCTGCTATTGACAGGAAGATGTGCCAGACGAGCGCCGGTGTCGCATTGGTTATCGGTGTGAATGAGGCGTCGAGAAACCGGGCCGCCAGCACGCTCAGCGCACCGAGCGGCAACACCAGCACCAGCAAGTTGTGGACTGGCAGTCTGGTGCTCGCGATTAACGTAAGGCCTGCAAGCACCCAGGTGACTAAACTGGCGGCAGCGAAAATACCAAGGTGTAATCCTTCCGGCGTGTCGATGACCTGATACGTCGAAAGACCATGGAAAAGCAGTCCGATAAGTGCCAGCAGCGATACGTTGCGGATGCTGACCGGCACGCCTTGAGAGAAACTTCGAACCAGCAAGCCGGTGCCTGCGATATACGCAGCTGCCGCGATTAACCCTACTACTGCGGCGAAACCCATGCCCGAAGATGTCATCTTCTGAGTTTGGCATAACCCACCAATGCCGTGAAGGGCTATAATCGGGTTGCGTCTCGTCGCACGAAACCGGCGATACAGGCGACGCCACCGGATGAAACCACCACACGAAATCAGCAGATGAACACGACGAATATGCCGCATAAAAAGTTGTTAGAGGTCAACCATGTTTGAAAGCTTGTCCGCACGCCTTGCTGTCACCCTGCGCGGCTTGTCCGGTAAGGCGCGGTTGTCCGAAGAGAACGTCAGCGCTGCCCTGCGCGATGTACGTATGGCACTACTCGAAGCCGATGTGGCGCTGCCTGTCGTCAAAGAATTTACCGATCATGTGAAAGCCCGGGCCTTGGGTCAGGTCGTATCGTTGGCGCTCAATCCTGGTGAGGCGTTCGTCAAAATTGTCCATGACGAGTTGGTGCGATTGATGGGCGAAGCGAACGACGCATTGGATCTCAACACAAAGCCACCAGCCATAGTCCTGCTGGCGGGTCTGCAGGGGGTGGGTAAAACGACGACGGTTGCCAAGCTTGCTCGCCTGCTCAAAGAGAGGGAGCGAAAGAAAGTGGCGGTCGTGAGCGCGGACGTCTATCGACCAGCTGCCATTGAACAACTGCGCACTCTGGCGGCCGAAGTTGGCGCCTATTTCATAGAGTCGACGCAGGAGGAATTGCCGCAGGCTATCGTTCAGCGGGCGGTGGCCGAGGCCAAAACTCAGTTCGCAGATGTTCTGCTGGTGGATACGGCCGGACGCCTGGCGATCGACGAAGAAATGATGGCGGAGATCCGATTGCTGCAGGCGACTTTGCAGCCGATCGAGACGCTCTTCGTGGTTGACGCCATGACGGGTCAGGATGCAGCCACTACAGCCAAAGCCTTCAATGATGCGCTGACCCTTACGGGGGTGGTACTGGCCAAGGCGGATGGCGATGCCAGGGGTGGTGCAGCTCTGTCCGTGCGCAGCATTACCGGCAAGCCGATCAAATTTATCGGTATGGGTGAAGGCACCGATGCGCTCGAGCCGTTCCATCCTGACCGGTTGGCATCACGAATTCTTGGCATGGGGGATGTGCTCACCCTCATCGAGGAAGCCGAACGCAAAGTCGACAAGCAGAAAGCACGGCGCCTCGCGACCAAGCTGGCACGTGGCAAGAAGTTTGATCTGGCGGACTTTCGCGACCAGCTCTCGCAGATGTCCGACATGGGCGGCGTGGGCAATCTCCTCGACAAGATTCCGGGCATGGGACAGTTGCCCGCGGCGGCGCAAAATCAGATCAATGAAGGCATGTTCCAGCAGATGGGCACGATCATCGACTCCATGACGCCGCACGAACGACGATTCCCGGATGTGATCAACGGCTCACGAAAAAGACGCATTGCCGCCGGTAGTGGTACGCATCTGCCTGATGTCAACCGTCTGCTGAAACAGCACAAGCAAATGCAGAAAACGATGAAGAAGATGGGTAAAAAAGGCGGTATGCAGAAGATGATGCGCGGCCTGCAGGGCATGCGTCAGCCGCCGGGCTTGCCGCGTTGAAAGAGGCGAAATCTTTGTTTGCAACCTCGAATCGTTCCTTTACAATACCGCGCCTTTCGTCACAGGGTAGATAAATGGTAACGATTCGCCTCTCGCGGCACGGATCAAAAAAGAGTCCGTTCTATCACATCACCGTCGCCGACCGATCGGTCCAGCGCGATGGCAGATTCGTGGAGCGCGTGGGCTTCTTCAATCCAGTTGCGAAAGGCCAGGCGGAGACACTGCGCGTTGATCTGGATCGTGTCGATTACTGGCTGTCCGTCGGGGCTCAGCCATCAGAAATCGTCAAGAAACTGATCAAGCAGGCTCGGCGTAACGCCGGCGCTTCTCCACAGGCGCAAGCGACTCAGGCGCCGGCGGAAGCCGCCGTCGCTCAGTAGTAAACCCGCGTTTTTGCGGCCGCATGGCGTGGCTGTCGAGAACGGACTCCTTATGAATTCTGGCACCGATAGCGTGGTCGTCATTGGCCGTGTGCAAGGTGCTTATGGCGTGAAAGGCTGGGTTCGTCTGATGTCTTACACGGATCCGGCGGATAACCTTCTGGCGTATTCCCCATGGTTGCTCGAATGCGCGCAGGGCTGGCAGGCGATCGAAGCGCTCTCGACCCGACGGCACAAGCAGGGATTCGTTGCTGAAATCAGCGGCATCGAGGATCGCAGCGGCGCCGAGCAACTCCAGGGCAGGCATATTGGCGTCGTCGCCAGCGCATTGCCGCAGCCGGCAGAAGATGAGTACTACTGGCGGGATCTCATCGGCCTTGAAGTCGTGAATTGCGCGGGTCGCCTGCTCGGCACGGTTACCAGTTTGCTGGAAACGGGAGCCAACGACGTGCTGGTCGTCAATCGCGCGGTTGCTGCGCCAGCCGCTGCTGCGGACGCCGCCCGGCAGAACGAGGGTGACGAGCTGATCCCTTTCGCCCGGCAGTACGTGACTGTGGTGGATCTGCCAGGTCGACGGATCATCGTCGATTGGGATCCGGCCTAACCGATGTGGTTCGGGGTCGTGAGTCTCTTTCCGGAGATGTTCGGTATCGCGACTCAGGCAGGCGTGCTGGGTCGCGCCGTCACGCAAGGTGTGGTCGAACTCGATGTGTTCAATCCGCGGGAGTTCGTTACGGACAAGCACCGCAGGGTCGATGACCGGCCGTATGGTGGTGGACCCGGCATGGTGATGATGGTCGAACCGCTGAGCCTGGCTTTACGGGCGGCGCGCAAAGTAGCGGCAGACAGGGCGCTCGATGCGGCGGTAGTCTATCTCTCACCGCAGGGTGATCGCCTGGATCAGCGCAAGGTCGCAGACCTCGCCCGGCGCGATGGGTTGATTCTGCTGGCGGGGCGGTACGAAGGGGTTGATGAGCGCGTGATCGACGCCGAGGTGGATGAAGAACTGTCGATCGGCGACTACGTGCTCACAGGTGGCGAGTTGCCGGCAATGATTGTCATGGATGCGGTGTCCCGGCATTTACCGGGAACCCTGGGTAATTCGGCGTCCGCGCTCGAGGAATCACATCTTGATGGATTGCTCGATTACCCGCACTATACGCGGCCTGAAAAAACCAGTGCTGGACAGGTACCGCCGGTTTTGCTTGGCGGCGATCATGGCGCAGTACAGAACTGGCGGCGCAAAGAAGCATTGCGGCGGACCTGGCAGATGCGGCCGGATCTGCTGGCAAACCGACCACTGAGCGCAGAGGAGCGAAAGCTCCTGGCCGAGTTGTTTGATTTGGATTAGGAGCAGGATCGTGCGTAGAAACAAAGTCATCGAAGCGTTGGAAAACGAACAGATCAAGGCGGATATTCCGGAATTCAGCCCTGGCGACACGATCGTGGTGCAGGTGAAAGTCCGGGAAGGCAGCCGCGAGCGATTACAGGCGTTTGAAGGCGTTGTCATCGGCAAGCGCAATCGCGGCCTGAATTCCGCCTTCACGGTTCGGAAAATCTCCCACGGCGTTGGCGTAGAACGGACGTTTCAGGCCCACAGCCCGTTGATTGCCAGTGTCGAGGTGAAGCGTAGAGGCGACGTGCGCCAGGCGAAACTCTACTACCTGCGCGAATTGTCAGGCCGTGCCGCCCGGATAAAAGAGAAGGTCTAATCGACCCTGCTGCGGCACGGCCCCCGTGCCGCCCGGATAAAAGAGA
>SMVA01237330.1_pt1 | contig 12256 bp, 9 predicted proteins | sample 2456451 | NCBI WGS metagenome assembly SMVA01 (sample SAMN11095933, study PRJNA526329) | marine sediment metagenome | biome: Marine sediment; feature: Surficial sediment; material: Deep marine sediment; isolation source: Hadal surficial sediment | place: Pacific Ocean | collected 2014-05 | depth 0-1...
ATGCTTCTATCCTTGCCAGGTATTTCTCGACAAGTTGTACAGATGTTACCTGGCCAGAGTCCAGTGCTGCTTGAAGTTCTGTAATACTGGCTTCGAATACCTCAAACTCATTCTGCGCATGCATGCTGAAACTACCGGACAGTATCAATAGTAGTGCAATTAAGTCACGCATGTTGGCCCCTTTAGCTACTTATGAAGCAGATTTTTGATGCTTATTATGCTCTCCAATATGAGCATTTACATCAACAATAATTTTGAGCACGATGAGTAATGTCAGTGCCATTAAGGGGGCATTGAATGCCATGACCAAAAAGCCGCCGAAAATAATTGTCACATGCATAACAATGAGCCGTATAATGATACAAGTGTCCGTTTCGCTGGGTAATTCTAAACTTCCACAAAAGGATTGTCCTGATCGGATGGAAAAAACCCATAAACAGAAAGATAATTGAATTTATGAATGAAAAGGCATAATTCGAAGCCAAACAGAACCTATGCGTCGAACAACAGTTTTTCCAGAGACCCCATCTCAATAACAATTCCTACCTGCAAACCGACCCTGCTTGCTCTCAATTTCTATTAAGGGTATTAATAGTGTATTCCAATTTAAAAATAAAAATAGTGAGGCAGGCTCGATGAAAAAAACCCCATACAAGGTCAACAAATCGAGGCGCAAATTTTCCCAGCGATTACTGGTTACCGGGTCAACCCTGGCACTGGTTCCCTTTGTTTCAGCTATCAGTGTATTGGCGCAAAGTAACGAACCGTTGCAAATTGGCATCATTGGTTCAGGCAATATAGGCGGATCAGTTGGGCTACGCTGGGCAGAAGCCGGACATTCAATTCTGTTCTCCTCACGCAACCCCGACCAATTAAGCGATCTGGTAGAGCAGGCGGGCTCCAATGCCAGGGCCGGCTTTCCTGCCGATGCTGCCAGATTTGGCGAAGTGATACTGATTGCTGTTCCCTACGGTGCCACACCCCAGGTCGGTAGAGACTTTGGCCCAATGATGCAGAACAAAATAGTGATTGACTGTGGAAATCCTCGAGCTGATCGTGACGGGCCTATGGCGGATGAAGCAATAGAAAAAGGGACAGGTGTCGCCTCTGCTGAATACTTCCCAGGGGTAAGGCTGGTGAGGGCTTTTAATGCAGTCAGTTATACTATGGTGCGAGACCAGGCCCATCGTGATGGAGAGCTTATCGGAATTCCGATTGCAGGAGATGACATAGAAGCAGTTACCGTGACGCAGCGACTGGTGCGTGATGCCGGATTTGATCCGGTAGTAGTGGGCGATTTGTCGACCGCGCGAAGATTTGATCGGGGTACGGATGTTTATGTACGCGGTATGACTGCAGCTCAACTGCGTTCAACACTAGACTTATAAATTTGGAAAAAGGAAGCAACCTTTTCATCAATTTGCCGACAGCTTTACGAACATTTAGTCGAACAAATTGGACTGTATTCATCGTTAACTTTTCATGACGCACTTTTTTTATCAAACCCTCTTGGGAAACCCACAATGAGCTCAATGGGCGATCGGGCAAAAGAACACTTTCCAGCAGTGTTGTTAACGCTCATCAGTATAATTCAGGCGCTCGCCTTAGAGCTTTTATGGGCAAAAATTCTTGACAGTGAATTTCTCTGGACTTTTGATCGAGATGCTTTGCTAGGCTGGGGTATGATCAGCGTAACACTGTTAGGCATTGTACAAATATGGGTAATGTATTCCAGTATGGTGATGGGATTTCGCTGGATGCCTTCCCTGCGTGACTCCATTTTCCCTTTTATCATCGGTATTCAAGAATTCATGTTGATAAGCCTTATCAATGATGATTTCGGCGGAGTCTGGCTCTATGTGCTAGCTTCTGTATTTATTACCGCGAATACAATTACGCACCTGAGTTTTCGTAAAGCACGAAAGGATCCTGCCAATAGGGCTTTCTTTAACAATCGCAATCCCGCGACTTGGAAAGATTTCAAATGGACCTATCTTGTCATTGCTACACTTTCGCTATTCGGCTTACTCACAGATCTGTATGGAACGGAAACCCTGGTGCCTATAGTTGCCATTCTGTTCGCCAACATACTACTACTTGTACAAATCGCGAGCATTCAAAGATTGTGGCTGGTGATTGTAAACCTACCTGCAGACTAATAGTGACCATAGTATTCAGTTCATTTTACATTTCTAAATGATGAGGATGTACCAAGTTGAATGACATCGTATACGTAAATGGCGATTTCATGCCGGCAAACGAAGCCAAGGTTTCGATCTTCGATCGCGGTTTTTTATTCGGCGACGGTGTTTACGAAGTGATCCCTATAATTCATGGCGTATTGATCGATCTGGAATATTTTTTTCAACGAATTGAAAGCAGTCTGAAAAAATTGGAACTTCCCTGGCCCCTTTCTCAGCAGGACTTGCTGACTACGCTACACCAGCTGGTGTCCCGAAACAGTTTGCAGGAAGGCTTTATTTATTTGCAGGTAACCCGGGGCGTCGCTGAACGCGATTTTCCCTATCCTCAAAACAACAAGCCAACATTCATCGCCTTTACTTCCAAGAAAAATATACTTGAAAACCCTTTAGCAGATACCGGTGTTGAGGTGGTTACAGTTGAAGATCTACGCTGGAAACGGCGGGATATAAAATCTCTGAATCTACTAGCCCAATGTATGGCAAAACAAACGGCTAATTCCCGCGGTGCTTATGAAGGCTGGATGGTAGAAGACGGATATGTTACTGAAGGTGTTACTTCGTCCGCGTTTATTGTAATAAACAGTCAATTAGTCACGCGCCCACTTTCGAATTCAATACTGCCTGGAATTCGTCGACGGGTTATTCTGGAACTAGCTAAGGAACGATCGATCGATGTTGAAGAGCGGCCTTTCACCGTGGATGAGGCTTTGACAGCTGATGAGGCCTTTTTAAGTTCAGCAACAACTTTGATCTTACCCATAAGATCCATCGACGGTCAAAAAATTGGGACCCACATCCCGGGTCCGATAACACGACAGGTCAGGGAATTGTACCTGGAAGCCGTACTGGAAACTGTTAGCAAGAATCAGGGAAGTAGCTGAGTGTGATCAGTACTTAGTCTACTGAAGTACCGAACCGATAAAGTTTTTCAAATTCCATACCTTCCGCATCATAGAAAGTGCCAGGCCCGTCTCTCTGGCCATCACTCCAGAGTCCCACATACCGTTCTCCATTAGTCCAGAAGAAAGATCCAGTGCCATTGATGGCATCGTTTTGAAATTGTCCCTCAAATCGATTTCCATTATCCCAGGTAAAAATTCCGTGTCCATTTAACTGATCGTCTTTTACTTGACCCTCATAACTATCGCCATTGGCCCAAAGCTTCACACCGTTACCGTTCTGCCGACCGTTTTCCCACTGACCTTCGTAACGGTCTCCATTATTCCAACTATAAATTCCACTTCCGTGGCGTCGGTTGTCCTGATATTGACCCTCATAACGATCACCATTGGTGCGTTGCATTACACCCCGCCCATTCTGTCTACCATTGTCCCACTGGCCTTCAAATCGGTCTCCGTTAGGCCAATCATAGCTGCCGGAACCAGTTATTTGATCCTGCAGCCAATCTCCGTCGTAGCGTTCGCCATTGGCTAGGGTCAGCATTCCCCTGCCGTTTTTTCGACGATTTGTCCACTGCCCTACATACCTATCACCATTGGCCTGAGTAAATGTGCCATCTCCATCCTGGGCTCCGTCCCTCCACTGACCTTCATAACGGTCACCATTGGCCCAGAAATAAGTGCCTTGCCCATTCTGCAGATCTCTCTGCCAATGGCCAACATAGCGGTCACCATTAGCCATAAACAATGTCCCCTGGCCATTCAGCCTTTCATTCAGGCACTGACCCTCATAGGTTTCACCGTTAGCCCAGGTATAGGTTCCAGTGCCTTCACCGCTACTACAGTCGTTAGTTACCCAGCGACTGCCCTGAGCGACGACTGAAATAGGAACTATTAATACAAGTAATAAAAGGTATCGTTTCATGGGGATTATTCATACTGTGGTTGGTTGAATTAACTGTCAGGTGATTCGGGAATTCGATACTCAAAAATTGTCGTTTCCCGCTTATATATTGAATCGACAGAGACCGAATTCTCTGAAGCTCGGGAACCTCAGATATAGAATAAAAAAAAGCGGAGGGTTTTTAATGCCTCCGCCTTTTATTTTCTTCATCTGGTTTTCTAGAAAGTATTTAACTCCAATTTCTTAAAACCATCTTCTGTTTGTGCCACATGATTAACGATCATGTCCGGGGTCACTGGCACTCGATTAAACAAGTGGCCATCCAGCGCATCAGCGATTGCACTGGTTATTGCGGCTACGGCGCATCCTTGTGATGGTTCGCCTACACCCCTGCCTCCGGCCGGATTGGATGGATCCGCTATATCCACAGCGGCATTTTTCAATTCAGAAGGCACATCCAGAATAGTCGGTAGCTTGGCTTGGTAAAAGCCAATATTAGCCGGTAAGCCGTTCTGTGGATCATAGACATAGCGTTCTGAACCCGCCATACCAAAACCCCATACTGCGCCGCCATTGATCTGTTGTGACAATCCCTTGGGATGGATGACGGTGCCACAGTCTGATACACCAATGTAATCCAGAATTTCATACTTTCCTGTATCCAAATCGATTTCAATCTCAGCCATACCCACGGTTAATCCCGGGGCAATGCCACGTTTCGGCAGATTGTCCTTGGCTACACCGATAAGTCCGGTACCGGCCAATCCTTGTACTGCACGCTGAGTAATGGGGTTTATGTCATCCGGATATTCCTGCCCGCTATACTTACCACCCATTTCGATTGCTTTGGCAGCCGCCTCACCGTAAGTCAATCCCAGTGATTCATCAGACGTCTTGAACACCCTTTCGCCACCTATACTGAAGTCATCTGCGGTACCACCCAGTTCGATAGCCGCAATTTCCTTGAGTTTTTGTACTGCATCCTCCGCCGCCACCCAGTTGGTTCGGGTGTGGGTAAAGATTGTGTTGCTGCCCCCTTGTGCCGAAGCATGGGGTAAGTGATAGTCACTATTCCCTGCAACAATTTCACAACTTTCCCAACGGCACTGTAATACTTCGGCTGCAGCACGTGTGGTGTCTGAATATGAATAAGTGCCAAGATTACCAGCACCACTGTGCAAGTATATTCTGCCATCGGGACCAATTCGAACCAGGCCATCATAGCCGCTGCCACCGGCAGAGTGATAACCCAATCCAACACCGAGACCTCGTACCTTGCTACCATTACGCTGGCGCGGCTGGCTTTCTCGCTCCTGCCAATTGAAACTAGTAGCAGCTATATCAATAGCTTCTCCAAGGAACGCACTGGTCATCGGACCTTGGTTTTCATAGACCGGGGATTCACTATGGGGTGCATTCAAACGCCTGAATTCCATCCTGTCTATGCCCAACTGCCTGGCAGCGGTGTCCATAATGGGTGCGATAGCTGCTGACATCTCGTTCTGCCCAGGACCACGCTGCGCGCCTCTAGGCGCTGTGTTGGTAAACACCGGAATATTTCTCAAACGCATCGCATCGGGAGTGTAGACTACAGATAAATGCTGAGCGGATGACGATGCACTATTTCGACCGGTTGGACCACCGTCACTGATGATTATCACATCAATCGCGGTGACTGTTCCGTCGGCCTTTACACCGACTTTGACCCAGCCCTGCATTCCAGGGCGGCCAACACCAACATAGAATTCCTGTTCTCGGGTAATACGTAATTGAACAGGACGATTTAACATGCGGGAAAAATGCCCGCACACACCCATCATGGGATAGGAACGTCCCTTGGATCCAAAGCCACCGCCCGTATTCTCGTTAATCAGGCAAAGATCCGCTGTTTCTATACCAAGCATGCTTGCCAGACTATCCAGCACCGCACTCTGACTCTGGGTAGAACCATGAAAATAACACTTACCGTTCTCCCAGTAGGACATCGCACTGCGAGGTTCCAGACTATGGTGCGGTGTTCCGGCGGTAACAAAGGAATGCTCAACTGTCACCTCCGCTTCTGCAAAAGCCGCATCCAGGTCTCCGTAAGTCCAGCCGTCAGCAAATTCTACATTGCGAGGTTCCTCACCATTGCGAAAGCGTTCCATTTCAGCGGCAGGCCACTTAATCGTAGCGAAGCCACCACGGATAGTGGCATTCTCATCTTCCAACGCTTCCGACTGCTGCAATACATTGCCATCTGGATAAGCATTGGGTCCACCCTCGACCAGGCTTTCCAGCGGATCGGTCACAAATGGTCTGGATTCGAAATCAACTCGAACGCGCTCCAAAGCACTTTCGGCGATATCATCTGAAATTGCCGCAATGGCCAGAATGGGCTGACCTACGTAGGTGACATCTTCCGATGCCAGCATAGGATTGGCAGGCGCTGTTGAGGAAGGTAGATCGTCCGCGGTTATAATCCCCAGCACCCCATCCATACGAAGTGCCTCAGTTGCATCAATATTGACCACTCGGCCACTTGGCATGGGGCTGGTATAAAGCCGCGCATAGACCATGCCTTCACGTTGAAAATCTTCGACATACTTCGCATCACCGGTAACTTTTCCTTCCACGTCCGGTGGCGTGTAATCTTTTCCGATATGCATAAAGGTCATGACAACATCTCCGAGGCGCGCATCACGCCGTTAAGATAATGATCATAAGCCCCGCACCGGCATAAATTACCTGCCAATGCCTGACGGGCGTCTTCTCGAGTTGGAGAGGGGTTAGCGCGTAACAAAGCCGTTGCCGACATTACTTGTCCCGGGGTGCAGAAACCGCATTGTGGCGATAGCTCTTCAACAAATGCCTGTTGCACCGCGCTGAGGGTACCGTCCGCTGAACGAAGTCCCTCCACTGTAGTAATCGCAGTTTGTTTGACTGTATGGGTCAGTATCGAGCAGGAATAATTAGCTATGTCGTCCAGTAACACCGTACAGGCGCCACATTCACCTCGGTTACAGGCTACTTTAGTCCCGGTTAAGCCCAGCTTATTACGCAGCGTAAATGCGAGTGTCTCACTGGGGGCAACATCTACCAAACGGGTTTGGCCATTTATGTTCAGGGAAAGCAGCCTTTCAACCACCGCATTAGAAGGTGATTGAGCCGACAAATAAAGGCCTGTACCCGACACTGCTGCGGCGCTGGAAAAGATCACGCCTTTAATAAATCGTCTACGGGTTAGTCTTGGATTCACTTCCTTGGCACTCCGTGTTAGTTGGTTACGGGAGGGGTGCTTTACCGCTTGCACCCGGTTTATTGTTCTACTTCTTAGGAGTAGATCTTAATCTAACTGTCTGATACCGAAAAATCAACGGAAAACGGCACTTCTGACAGTCGACAACAGCGGTTCGTTGTGTAAGTGTATCGGCTATTTTGTACACTTTGAGTGGAACCTTGATATGACCGGTAGCCAGACCTCTGAGAAAGCAGTACGTCAACTTGTAGTTCAAGGAAAATCCTTTAACTATTACAGCCTTGAATCACTCATCGAACAAGGCCATGAAGAAATTCGAAACCTGCCTAATTCCATCAAGGTTTTACTTGAAAATCAACTTCGTCATTGTGATGGATTTGTGGTTAATGAAACACATATTCACTCGTTAATAGCGTGGACTGAATCTCAACATCAAAACAAAGAAATCATGTTTATGCCGGCGCGGGTGTTGATGCAGGATTTTACCGGCGTTCCGGCAGTAGTTGACCTGGCAGCAATGCGTGATGCAGTAGCTATCCGCGGCAAAGATCCAGGTCTTATTAATCCAGTCACGCCGGTGGACCTGGTCATTGATCACTCAGTCATGGTTGATAAATTCGCAAGTGCCTCCGCTTATAAAGAAAACGTAGAACTGGAGATGCAACGCAATCGCGAGCGGTACCAGTTTTTACGCTGGGGACAAGCGGCCTTTGATAACTTCCGTGTAGTTCCCCCTGGTACGGGAATTTGTCACCAGGTCAACTTGGAATATCTGGCTAAGACTGTATGGACTACTGAAGTAGACGGGGAGTTGTTTGCATTTCCCGACACCCTAGTAGGTACTGATAGCCACACCACCATGATTAATGCACTGGCCGTGTTGGGCTGGGGAGTTGGTGGGATTGAAGCGGAAGCCGCTATGTTGGGGCAGCCAATTTCCATAAACATTCCCGAAGTTGTCGGATTCAAATTAACTGGTCAAATGAATGATGGTATTACCGCGACTGACCTGGTGTTAACCGTTACACAGATGCTGCGTGAACACGGCGTGGTGGGTAAGTTTGTAGAATTTTACGGCTCTGGTCTGGAGCATCTGACTCTTGCTGATCGCGCCACCTTAGCCAATATGTCTCCGGAATATGGGGCCACGTGTACCTATTTCGCGGTGGACCAGAAAACTCTCGACTATTTAACCCTTACCGGAAGAGACTCAGAAACAGTGGCTCTGGTAGAGGCCTATAGCAAGGTCCAGGGACTATGGCGAAGGGATGATGATGCCGTGGACTATAGCAGCACCGTGTTACTGGACCTGTCTTCAGTAGTTCCCAGCCTGGCGGGACCAAAGCGACCGCAAGATCGCGTTTCACTATCCGAACTTGGCAATGCATTGCAACTACAACTTGATGGGGACCGTATCAGGGAAACCCATGTTAGTGGCGAACCCTATTCACTAAAAGATGGCGATGTAGTCATAGCCGCCATTACTTCTTGTACTAACACATCCAATCCAACGGTGATGATGGCCGCCGGTCTGATCGCTAAAAAAGCACTAGAGAAGGGTCTACAGAGCAAACCCTGGGTAAAAACTTCTCTGGCACCTGGTTCAAAAGTGGTTTCCAGTTATCTGGAGCTGGCAGGGTTACAGGATTACCTTGATCAGTTGGGCTTCAATCTGGTGGGATACGGGTGTACCACCTGTATTGGAAATTCTGGCCCCTTGCCACCGCAAATTGAGGAAGCTATTGATCGTGCCAATCTGACCGTTTCTTCAGTCTTATCTGGGAATCGTAATTTTGAGGGTCGGATTCACAGCAAAGTGCGCTCAAACTGGCTGGCCTCACCACCATTGGTGGTTGCCTTTGCACTGGCCGGCACTACCAATATAGATTTATCGACACAACCCTTAGGCAAGGATTCGGAGGGTGGCGATTTGTATCTGAAGGACATTTGGCCTAAACCCGAAGAAATCTCCGAGGCAGTCAATTTAGTAGAGCAAGAAATGTTTACTACAAATTACGCCGACGTATTTCAAGGTGATGCTGAGTGGAACAGCTTGTCTTCAGGCGCCGGTAAGATCTATAACTGGGAACCCACATCGACCTATATTCAGAAACCACCGTTTTGCGACTTGGAAGTGCCTGAAAGTGCGATTACGGGGGCCAGGATTCTTTTATTACTGGGTGATTCCGTAACTACGGATCACATCTCACCCGCCGGAGCTATTGCTGAGAAAAGCCCTGCTGGGCAATATTTAGTCGATCAAGGTATCGAAAAGGCCGAATTCAACTCGTATGGTTCCCGTCGCGGCAATCATGAAGTAATGATGCGTGGGACCTTTGCCAATATCCGTATTCGCAACGAAATGCTCGGTGGCATTGAGGGCGGCTATACCCGTATGGCAAATCACAAAGAAGTCATCAGCGTTTATGATGCCGCCATGGAGTATCAGAAATCTGAAACACCACTCGTGGTAATTGCCGGCAAAGAATACGGGACCGGATCCAGTCGCGATTGGGCGGCGAAAGGCTCTCGGCTGCTAGGTGTAAAAGCGGTGATCGCTGAAAGCTTTGAACGCATACACCGCTCCAATCTGGCAGGTATGGGTGTTTTACCTTTACAGTTCCCTGCGGGCGTAACACGTAAGACTCTAGAACTTACCGGTGACGAGGAAATCAGTTTATCCGGCATGGAAAAGATTGAACCAGGCATGGAAGTGGAGTTGAAGCTAACTCGAACGGATGGTTCGTCACAAACCTGTCAGTTGCTATGCCGTCTGGATACTGGACTGGAGGTCGACTATTACACCAGTAGTGGCATCATGCCCTATGTAGTTAACAAACTGACCCGCCATTAGCATATGAAAGATAAGGCAGAGTTTCGTGTTGAACAGGACAGCCAAGGTAAGGTTGAAATCGCGACTGATAAACTTTGGGGCGCCCAAAGCCAAAGGTCGCTGAAGAATTTTGCCATCGGTAATCAGGTATTCCCTGCCTATTTCATTCACGATTTTGCCCTGGTGAAAAAGGCCGCTGCCCTGGCTAATGAAACTCTGGGATTACTTGATTCCGAACATGCTGCTCTAATTGCTCTTGCCTGTGACGAAATTATTAGTGGAAAACATGACGATCAGTTTCCACTATCAGTTTGGCAGACCGGTAGTGGCACCCAGACCAACATGAACCTGAATGAGGTAATTGCCAATCTGGGTAATCGACAAAGTAAGCAACCGTTAGGAAGCTATTCGCCGCTGCATCCTAACGATCATGTCAACAAGTCACAATCTTCCAATGACGTATTTCCCACGGTCATGCACGTAGTTGCTACCCGACTGGGTAGTGAGTCTGTCCTACCTGCTCTGACTCAATTGAGACAATCGTTGTCAGACAAGCAAAATCAATTTGAGAACAAATTGAAATCCGGTCGAACCCACATGATGGATGCCACACCAATTACTCTAGGTCAGGAGTTTGGCGCCTTTAAAACGCAGCTGGATTTTGTTGCCGTACAATTGGAAGCATCCTTGCGCTCCCTCCGTGAGCTCGCCATAGGTGGGACGGCCGTGGGCACAGGGCTAAATTCACCTAAATTGTGGCCTGAAACAGTGGTGGGTTTCATCAACCAGATGTCAGGTTTCGATTTTAAGGAGGCTGCGGATAAGTTTAGCCAGTTGTCAGCCCACGACGCTTTAAGTCATTTGCATGGTCAGCTGAACCTGCTGGCCACTGTTCTATTAAAGATAGGAAATGATATTCGCCTGATGAATTCCGGACCTCGCTGTGGATTGGCTGAAATTTCTATTCCTGCCAATGAACCTGGTAGCTCAATCATGCCCGGCAAAGTCAACCCAACTCAAGTGGAGGCATTGACTATGGTCTGTGTCAGGGTTATGGGAAACAACACTACCGTGAGCTTTGCAGCCAGCCAAGGCCAATTCCAGCTGAACGTCTACAAACCGCTGATTATTCATGCCATCATGGAATCAATGACTCTACTTGCGGATTCCATGAACAGTTTCAACGATCACTGCCTTGTCGGAATCACCGCAAATGACGAACAACTTAAGTTTTATACTGACCGATCATTGATGTTGGTGACGGCACTGAGCCCGCACATTGGTTACGATAACGCCGCCAAAGCGGCCAAGTATGCTCTCGAGCATAACTTGACACTCAAACAGGCAGTTACTCACCTTCAGCTATTGGGTGAGGCAGAATTCGATAACTTGGTGAGCCCGGAGTCAATGTTAGGGAACCTCTGAGAAGATTTACAACAATTTTTTTGATCTCCAGGAACCCCAAATTAGTTTACGGTGCCTTCGATAGTCAGAGTTTTAATTCATGACATTTCAATCTATTAATCCTGCAACAAACGAAGTAATTGCCACTTATCAAGTCCATTCTGAAGAAGAAATAAAAGCTTCAATCGACAAAGCCCATGCGGCGTTCAAAGACTGGCGATTAACGACTATGGAACACCGGGCCGCTTGTCTGAAGAGAGCCGCTGAAATACTCCGCGATAACAAGCAAAAGTACGCCTTGTTAATGACCCGTGAGATGGGAAAACCAATAAACCAGGCCTTAATGGAAATTGAAAAATGTGCCAGTGCTTGTGACCATTACGCCAATCATAGTGCTGAATATTTGGCTAAAGAGAATGTAGAAACCAATGCCGCAGAAAGTTTTATTTGTTATGAACCTATGGGTTTAATACTAGCGATCATGCCGTGGAATTTTCCTTTCTGGCAGGTTTTTCGATTTGCAGCCCCGGCGTTAATGGCGGGCAATGGTTGTCTGCTGAAACATGCTCCGAATGTCATAGGATGCGCGCTGGCAGTGGAAGAGCTGTTCCGGCAAGCGGGATTACCCACAGGACTTTTCACTACTTTAATTGCTGAAACTGAAAGCGTTGAAGCGATGATCGCAAATCCCTATGTCAGCGCTGTGACTTTAACCGGTAGCTGTGCAGCGGGCTCCGCCGTCGCATCACTGGCTGGCAAATACCTTAAGAAATC
>SMVA01069028.1_pt1 | contig 12255 bp, 10 predicted proteins | sample 2456451 | NCBI WGS metagenome assembly SMVA01 (sample SAMN11095933, study PRJNA526329) | marine sediment metagenome | biome: Marine sediment; feature: Surficial sediment; material: Deep marine sediment; isolation source: Hadal surficial sediment | place: Pacific Ocean | collected 2014-05 | depth...
AACAGGGCATTGATGGAAGACCGGTTAACCATTGCCATCACCCAGGCTGTCAGAAACAAAAACAAACTGGCGGTAATGTTCCTTGACCTGGACAGGTTTAAGTGGGTAAACGACACCCTTGGACATTCAATAGGAGATCGGTTGCTCCAGTCAGTATCACAGCGACTTGCGAACTGTCTGCGCAAAGGTGATACGTTGGCGCGTTTCGGCGGAGATGAATTTGCACTGGTACTCCCTAACATTCAAAATAATCATGATGCAGAAGTTATCGCAAACAAGATTCTCACGGAATTCAAAGAACCCTTCACCATTGATGATCACGAGCTGTACGTAAGCAGCAGTATAGGCATTGCGATATATCCCGAAGCAGGAATGTCCATCGAAGCGCTCATCCAGAGTGCCGACCTCGCCATGTACTACGTCAAAGATAAAGGCAAGAATGGCTTCGAGTTCTTTAATGAAGAAATGAATGAGATGTCGAATGCTCGCCTGACGATTGAAAGAGAACTCAGAAAAGCCATTGCCAACAATCACATCAAGGTGTGTTACCAGCCACAGGTAAAAGCTGACACCGAGGAAATTGTCGGTTTTGAGGCGCTCATCCGATGGGAACACCCGGAAAAAGGATTAATCTACCCGGGTGATTTCGTACCCATTGCTGAAGAAACCGGATTGATACTGGAACTTGGAGACTATGTACTCAGAACCACTTGCCATGACATCAGACACTGGCGAGACAAGGGGCTGAAAAACGTCAGGGTATCCATCAACTTTTCCGCCCTTCAGCTGGAACAGGACAATTTCATCGATAACATCACCGATACGCTGGCGGAATTCGATTTGCCGGGAAACAGCATTGAAGTTGAAATCACCGAAAATGTCATCATGAATGACATGTCTCTGGTGATACAGAAACTAAGAAAACTCACAGCTCTGGGAATCAAAATCGCGATCGACGATTTCGGTACCGGCTATTCTTCCTTAAGTTACCTGCAACAGTTTCCAATCAATACACTAAAGATCGATAAGGCATTTGTATCATCCATTCATGTGAATGAGGGCGGCACAAGCATTGTTAATGCCATTGTCGCCATGGCCAAGGGTTTGAATCTGAACCTGATTGCCGAAGGCGTGGAAACTGACCCGCAACTGGAATACCTGAAGAAACTCGGATGTGAAGAAATCCAGGGTTACCTGTTCGGCAAAGCAGAGAGCGCTGAAAGAACAGAGGAAATCCTCAACCTGGTCAGGGACGGCGGTCAGGCACGCGCACTCGCTGTTTCCTGAGGCTATTTCTTACAGGATCACCCCATCTTTGTTCTGGAGTTCATTCCAGAAAGTTAACAAGCATGCAAAGCCTCACTTAACCAACCTGGCTAAATTTGGGTCAAATTCAGGATACGAATCTGCATTAATAGCCTCGACCCTCCTTCCAGCTAGTCTGCCAACTTCAGGCTGAGGGAATATATAAAACCGATCTTCCTTTATCCCCGCGATAATGGAGGCAGCCACCTCTCCTGCATCCAGGCCACGCTCCACGCTACGGCGATAGACATCCAGTAACTTGTTTCCTGTCACATTGGCATCTCCGCTTCTCGCTAATTCGCCCGGCCGATTCCTGTCTGCTTCCATTACCGCAGTCTTTACGGGTCCGGGACATACTACAGATACACGAATTTTTTCATTCAGAAAACTTAATTCCTGGGCTAGTGTTTCTGTCATTGCCAGCACCGCATGCTTACTGGCATGGTAGACACCAACATAAGCACGAGCAGCAAAACTCGCCTCGGATGCAGTATTGATGACCCGGGACGCGTCTGCCTGGGCAAGCATCCTTGGCACAAATGTCCGAATTCCATTTGCCAGCCCTTTCACATTGACGTTCAACACCCAGTCCCAATCACTTTCTTCCAGCTCCCACATGGGGGCCATGGGACCCATCACCCCAGCGTTATTAAAGAGGAGATGAATGTTATCGTGAGATTTATAGACTATTTCACCGAAGGCATCCATGGCAGCAGCATCGGAAATATCCAGATGATATAAAAAAGGATCACGCTCAAGATCCTGTCCAACGGCTTCAAGTTTATCTTTCTCGACATCAGCAAGGACCAGTTCTACACCTTGTTTGTCCAACGCTATTGCCAGCGCTTTACCAATGCCAGAAGCTGCCCCCGTCAGCACCGCCACTCTGCCTTCTAATGATTTCATCGACTACACCCCACAAGGTCTCAACGATTTTCAAGTAAACGGTATATCATGCTTTACCTGTCCCTGCACTACACTTCAGCCAAGCTTTCAATCTGGATACATCAGGATTTGAACTACGTCGCTGGATCGGGAAACGATATTTCTGTGGTGTGGAAATAACCTGTCAGGTTGTGTGGTGGAGGGCAAAAAAAAGATCTCGAATGAGACCCTTTTTTATACAACTATAATGCGCCGCTACTACATTTCATGGTCTGCAGGCACTGCTTCTACTACAACGGCAATCGCTTCCGTCAGGGTGATAACAACAAGATCCCCAACCTCTGCCAGCTTGAGGTTCTTTGGATCACGGGCAACATACTCGTGAACTTCACCTGCGGCATTCTTCAGTTTGAAGGTGTTTGCCTCAATGTTAATTTCTTCTACCGTGGCTGTAATGACAACGGTATCGACGGCAACCATGCCCGGCATATCTCCATGCTCAGTGCGCGCCATGGCCGTCATACTACCAACAGCGGCTTCTGATCCGTCGCCAGCGACGACTTCAATGGTCATGCTTTGAACGTATTCGGCCATGACTCGATCACCCACGGCAACCTGTTCAAGATTACGGGCCTCTGCACTGGCGGTAAAAGTCACTCTCTCCTCATCTCCCAGGAGCAAGGTAACTTCACGGGTTTCGTGATCGATCGCCTCGACTATGGCCGTCACAGCAACGGTCTGGGTGGCAGAAATGTAGAGTTTTTCCATTGCATCGCCAGCCCAGCACAATGGTGCAGATAGCAAGGCAAGAACCAGAACGATTTTTCTCATTGTATTTCCTCGGGGGGTTGTAAGGTATGCCGCATTATGAAGATGTCTGGCAATAATACCACCTGAATTACATGAGAATTTTCTGTGCATCGAAAGTTATGCAAATGGTTTGGTAAAGGTGGCCATGTCGAAGTAGTCGCGCCACACCTTGATCTTCCTATCTTCCATTTCAAAGACGCCACAGCAGGGAAGATCCACTTTGATTTTTCCCACTTCAGTTCGATCAAGCCGTTCTGCGAATACGACATTTCCATCGCCAATGATGTTCAGCGTATCCCAGGTCGTTCTGGTCCAGCTGGCTATAAAGCCGCCAATGAATTGTTTCAGGTTTTCCTTCCCCTGAATCGGCTGGGCCGGCATGTTGTAATAGATGCCATCCTCCGTGAAGTATTCAACCAGTTCTTCTGCATCCAGGTTTGACCAGGCGGAAATAAAGTTCTTGATGATTTGTACATTATCAGACATAGCAGTTCTCTTATTTGTTTCCACTGGAATAATATGATGATTCAGTAATACTTATTAAAGGAGGCTGAACGATTACCAGCGTTCAGTTTTATCAGTGCCAGTTCACGCGTTCACGAGTAACGGAATGGTTCGATAAAAAATGAATGTCCCCATAACGATCAGCAAGATGCCGAAAGTTTTCTTTAGCTTATCCTGCGGGATGCGAGGAGCAACATAGCCACCCATCACACAACCGAAGAAACCCACAACAGAGAATAGTCCGATCACGGTGAAATCTATCTCCGCTGCCGAAAGGACATCGACGTACTTCACAAAGCCTACCAGTGACTTCATCGCGATGATCACCAGGCTTGTGGCAATGGCGCGATGCATGGTGATTCCGCCAAGCAAGACAAGCGCCGGCACGATCAGGAATCCTCCACCGACTCCGACGAAACCAGTTAATGCTCCAACCCCCAGCCCTTCCGCCACAATCACCACGGGGCGAGTAATCAATGATGGCGAATCGGAATCACTTGTCTTTGCTGGCTTAATCATAAAGTAGGCGGCAGCCAGCATGACAGCTGCAAATACGGTCAATTGCACTACTCCACTGACCAGCACACTTGCCCAGGCGCCTGCATAGGTCCCTGCAACTCCAGGCAATCCAAAGAGGGCTACCATCCTCCAGTCAGTTACTTTTTGTTTTATGTAGGGGATGGACCCAAAAAGGGATATAAGCCCGACGATGGCCAATGAACTGGCGATAGCAACTTTTTCATCCTGCCCCAGCATGTAAACAAGCACAGGCACCGTCAGAATTGAGCCACCGGAACCCAACAGTCCGAGCGTGAAACCAATGGTCAGGGCGCCTGGGATGGCAAGCATCAGTGCAGGCATGACCTTTGCCTGGTTGCGTTGCAGTGGGTAAAACTCTCGGCCCGGAGCTGTGTCTGGGTATCCATTCGGCTATATATGCAATTAAGTTATATACTTATACCATACAGATATACATGCTCCAAATTTCATCTTCAATGCAGCTGCACTTCTTCGCTCGTCTTAGCCCTTGTGGGCACGAGCATGACAGACGCTTTATTCCCCCGGAACAAACCAGATCGGAGATGACCATGCACGTTCCTGAAGCGTCGGCTGAAGATCGGCTCTTGGTGGCACGCCTGCCCTGATCGCATCCCAGGTTGACCAGCGGCAGGTTGGGTTCTCAAGTACTCTCGCGTAGTAGAACGCCCGATTGTCAGCATCGAATTCAGGATCTTTCCATACCGCCTTCAACTCCGGATCGCCAACACCGGTCGTGATAGAACAGTCACTAAGGTCAACCTTTGCTCCATTGTCAGGGCATCGATAAGTTACCGGGTCAACAGCGCCACCATCAGAACAAGCTGCATCAAAGACCTGTTCATGGTGCTCCCCATTGACAGTCCAGCCCTTTACGATCTGCAGCCGCTGCAAACCTGCAGATGCTGCGTCTCGCGACGCCATCACAATGAAAGTGGGTGCACTTGACCCATCAGCAAGCAGATCTCCACCCATCGATACACCTTCAGTATAGGCATGGGTGATCATCGCCTTGTCATCCAGCATGGCACTATCAAAATCATATCCTGCAAACAATCGAATTCGAATGCGTGGTCCTGAAGTCGCAAATGTCTCTTTGCGACGAAGTGCCGCATATATTGAGTCCCTGGTATTCTCTTCTGCCCAGACACCCGTCAAACCAGCTGCTCCCCAGGTAGCAAAGCCACCGCTGGCATATTTTTTACCGTCAACTTCCTCTATCTGAACCAGTCCGCCGCCACTGCTCTCAAGCATTTCCAGCGTATCTTCTGGCAAAGGCACCGCCCCTCTTAAGATTCCGTTGGAATCAAGTAAACCTGCTTTGGAGAAATAATCTGCCTCATCATCAGAGGTCGTTCCGTTATGTGTATCCGATGAACCAATAAACCCGAACCTGTATGGATTCGCCACACCTTTATCCTGGAACGCCAATCCATTTAGAAGTGCCTCACGGGCATAGGACCCTTTTGGTTCGCTGAAAAGATCAGTCGCGATTCGAAAAGGCATGATCTCAAAGTCAGCCCATTCATCGGTATTCGAAAGCACTGGATGAGTTTCAGAGGTTCCCTTTATCTGTGTGATTTCAATCAGAGGCTCATTACGCATTCTCAAGTCTGCATATGCATCATCCATGGGCTTCCCCGCCCAGTCCACAAGCTTGAACATCTGTCCATTTGAACCGTTGGAGTTATGCGGAATCGCCAGCGCTTCGATGCCCTGCTCGCGAAGATCATCCATCCAATGCCATAGACCTTCAGGATTCTGGCTGTGAAACCTTGAAAACGGCATTGCCGGTAACTTATCCGCACCCTGGAAGATTACATTCCTGTGAAGATTGCCCCTGTCATCAGAAGAAGTCGTGTATTCGTAACCAACAAAAGTTGTGAACTTACCAGGTTCATTGTGTTCTTCGGCAGCTTTGATGATATCTGCCCAGGCACTTCTCGTGATGTTATTGACCATCGCAATATCAATGTCACCTTTGGCAACGCCGGTGAGAGTTTGCTGCAGAAAGGTTGAGAATGCTTTGATTCGTTGAGGAATTGATTCGGTATTGAGATTCTCGGCTGCATTTAAGTTGTGTAAATCCTGTACATGATCCAGTTTTGAAAATTCTGTTGATGTATCAGATGCCGCACTCATTACTCCGAGGAACATTGCGTGATCAGTGACAGAATAAAAGTCCAGTGGCTGGCGTAACTTCATGTCAAAGCCCCCCGGATGCCTAATGGTGCCCCCTTTGGCATACCGATAGGCATCATATGGCGTTGCCATCGTGCCAAAGGCAAAGGCATCAAACGAATAAAACGTATGCACATGAAGATCGCCAAAGTAGGCCTGCCTATTGGCGTTTGCCGCCGGATTTACCACAATAATTTCCGCTGGCATCTTCAGCGACCGACCACCAAAGCGAGTCGGAGATGGCGCCGCCTCAGTTGTCGTCGAGTCAGTTGTCCCCGCAATCACTGACTCAAGATTAGCCTCTGTTTTTTCTTCTTCCGGCTGTTTTGTCTCAGAACAACCAGCAAGAATAGCCAGCAACCCTACCGCGGAAATTGTTAACACGGATTTTGGGATATTGGGGAACGCCCCCGGTAGTGATTCCAGCATTCGCATCGGATAGCCCTCTTTTCTTAAGAATGTACTTCTCATCACAGGGTACTTACTTTTCCAGTAATACGAAAGTGCCATCTTTAAGGTGAATTCAAGACACTGTCACCCAGGTTCGGAAAGACTTTTGATACTTTACCCAGCAAATAGTCACCGTAGGTTCCTTCAAAGGCATGGAGGTCAGCCTCATCCCAGCGACTAATTTCTGCACCATCTTTGCCTGCCACCTTACCAACGAGAGGTAAAGGGCGCATTTCAACTCCAAATTCCGGATCGAAGAACAGAGGGAACGACAAGCGTCCCTGATTAGTTTGTGCCCTCACTCGATGGGGTGTGGAAACGTACCAGCCGGCAGTCAACCGATCGAGCATGTCACCTATGTTGCAAACAAGTGTATCTTTTATGGGTGGCGCGCCAATCCATTGCCCTCTCGACTTTACCTCCAGCCCACCATGATCATCCTGGGCCAGCAATGTCAGCAAGCCGTAATCAGTATGTTCGCCTACGCCCCATGAACCTACCGGCACACAATCAACTGCAGGGTAATGAAAGATGCGAAAAAGCACAGTGGGATCAGACGTATAAAATTTCTCAAAATAGTCTTCATCCAGCGATAGACTCATTGCGACTCCACGCAAGAGTATCTGTGCAACATCAGCCGTTCGGCTCATATAGTCAGTCACGACATCCTGCAGGTCTTTATTCGGCCAGAGATTTGCGCCGTGTAAGGGCAAACCAGACTGAACCCTGGGGTCATCCGTGCCAAGTTCTGTGCCGAAATAAAGACCTTCTTTCTGATCGGCTAGTCCTGAAGTCAGTTCACCACCGACCGGGAAATAGCCTCTCCAGGCAAGACCACCCTTGTCCATGGAAAGTTCCATTTTTTCTGATTCGGGTAATGCAAAGAATTCATCACTCACCTCAGCGAGCAACTCGATTGTTGATGCGGGAATGCCATGACCTGTTACATAGAAAAAACCGGAAGTGCGACAGGCTTTTTCTATCTCACTGGCAACCTTCTCCTTGTCACGACTTTTAGCGCCATCAGCCTCGAACAACGGCGCCATATCTATAACAGGTAAGGAATATTCCATTTTAGAATCTTTTCTCGTCACTAAAATGCACGTACAGGGGCTGCAAGTTCATACCGAACTCATGAATCTGACATCATCACTTGCCAGAATACAGGCATGATATTTCCACGAGGGGATTTTGCAGCTTCTTCCAATGCACACGGCGATGATGACTTCCGAGGTAATGATAATCATATTTGTACTGCCTGGACTTAAGTTTCGGGGGAAGGATATGACTGCAGCACCTGGATTACAATGTGACCCGTCACTATCAATCCCAAAAAGTCCTGACCAGACCGGGCAGGCTCGATACACCCATTGAAGACGCAACTGAGCCAAATTCACACCACCCGTTGAAAGACAAGAAATCGTCGCGACTCAGAGGGTGCGCAGCCACTTCCCGGAACGCGACATTTCCCCTGGTTAGGGCTGAGGTTTTGAGGGTTGCGCAGACTGTTCATCAAGGTTGTCTGTACAACATCCTTTTCCAGCCCTTCACCCGCCCCGAGCCCGGTATTATTCTTGCGGGGCAATACTTGTTCGAATTTTGGAAATTTGTGTGGTGCCATGGTAGTTTATCCGGGCATTTTTAGTTAAGGATCAAGGCCGATGAAACCAATCAGCTACGTTGATGAATTGAACAAGCACTATGGATCGATGGGTTTTCCTGCCTATCAGATGAGGTCGACGTTGGAGGGTACCTGGAGGATTGGCAGGAACAATGGTCGGCACCTGTAGAATATTTTACAGGCCGCACCAGGTAGGTGAACTGAAATGAGTGGTATGAAACCAAAGAAGACCGATACCGTCCGACTGCAAAATATGAGCCGGGCTTTTATACAATCCGCCAGCCTGTTTGCTGCAATTGACCTTGAACTGTTCAGCGCCATCGCAAGCGGAGCCAATACTGTCGAAGGGTTCGCTAAAAATGCCGGTGTTTCTGAAATCAATGCGGAAAGGCTGATGACCATGTGTGCTGCTTCCGACTTGATTCACTGGGTCGAAGATCACTACGAAAATGCAGATGATGTTCAGCGTTTCCTGGTGAAAGGCGAAAAGAGTTACGCTGCCTCCTGGTTAACCTTCACCCGACCTGGATGGAAAAACTGGGGTAATCTTGGGGAGAAGCTTAGCAATCAGGAAGCGCCAACTGTCATTGGTGGTTACGACACCATGACAGTTGAATATGCACGTAAATACCATGAGGCAACATCAAGTGTGGGCTTTGGTTCAGGGCGACGGTTCATCAAACATGTGGACCTGTCAAAGCGTCACAGAATCATGGACCTCGGCGGAGGCTCCGGCGCATACTCAATTGTTGCTGCCCAGGCACATCCAGACCTGTCTGCCGTCGTTTTTGATCTGCCGCCTGTTGTAGAAATCACCAAAGAATTTATTGCTAAAAATCATGTCGAAGCCCAGGTCACAACACAGGGTGGTGACTTTACCAGGGATGAATTTCCAGCCGGTTGTGATGTCGCAATTATGGCAAGCAACCTGCCGCAATATAATCGGGAAATCATTCAGCAAGTCATCAGCAAGGCATTTAACGCCCTGGAACCAGCTGGTGAAATGCACCTGATTGGAGAGATGCTTGACGATGACCGACAAGGTCCTATTGATGCAGCGATCTGGGGATTGATGGAGGCCATGTCGAACAGTACCGGCATGACCCATACTCGCGCTGATTGTGTAGGCTATTTCGAAGAGGCAGGTTTTGAGTCTGTTGCGGTTCATGAATTTATTCCAGGTATTCTCGTCCGTGTCTGTGGCACTAAACCGGAGTAACTCGGTTGTCAGCCAATTCAAATATCACCTGGGTTACTTCCTTCGGGTACAACCAATTTTTATATCTATCAAACTTCAAGCGTTACATTTATCGCTGAATTCTGGCACCTACAAGACAGGAACTAACTAAAATGCCCTACCATTCAAAGATCGAGTCCTCAAGCCTCCCTTCAATGGTTTTCACAGGGACGAAACTGCTGCATTCCTGAAGACCTAGGGAACCTGTTCCCTGGCTGTATTTTTCTCGAAAATCAATTCTCTGTCAGTGATCAGCCTGGTGGCACGGGTGGATCTCCTACAGTTATTCGAGTCATTTCTTCCAATTATCTACAAATATGATCTTGTAATTTCTATATATAGAAATATACTGTCTATAATCTTCCAACCGTATCTATATATAAAACTTTTATGCCTTTCTAGGCGCCGAGGTTAGATGCCAGGGTTGATGACAACAAAAATACAGGAAAAAACCATGATAAAGATACTCATAGTAGATGACCACCAGCTGGCGAGAGTTGGCACCTCCCGATTACTTGCAGATTTCGATGGACTAAAGATCATCGGTGAAGCAGAAAGTGGTGAACAGGCCATCGAAAAGGTCGCTGAGCTAAAGCCGGATGTTGTTCTGATGGATATACGGATGCCTGGTATTGGGGGACTAGAAGCCACCCGCCGATGTTTGCGGGTAGATCCGGATTTGAAGGTCATCGCCTTAACAATATACGAGGATGAACCCTACCCTTCAAAAATGCTGTCTGTGGGTGCTGCAGGGTATCTGACGAAAGATGCCAGTGTTCATGAAATGGTTAGAGCCATTAAAAAAGTGATGGCGGGCCAGCGCTACATCAGCTCTGAAGTAGCGCAAAAACTGGCGTTGCGTCCGTTCACCGACCGGGTGACTTCTCCCTTTGAGCAGTTAACCAGTCGCGAAATGCAGATCACACTCATGGTCATTATGGGCTACCGTGCACCTGAAATATCAAAGAAGCTCTGCTTGAGTCCAAAGACGGTAAACAGTTACCGATACCGTATTTTTGACAAGACAGAAGTGAGAAATGACGTTGGCTTGACCAAGCTTGCTATCAGGCATGGAGTCATCGAAGCCGAGGCGGCTGCCTGATCGAAGTTTGTTGGCGTCAGGGTGTTCGATCTTTCCCATAATGATGTACATCACGTTGTGGGAATGGAATAGTAATACCCTCATCTGTTGATGCACTAGTCGTGAAGCGTTACCGGTAGTTCCCGAATACCATGAATGAAACTTGAAGCCAGGTATTGTGGATCCCCTGTGACTTCGACCTTTGAAAAACGTCTGGTAATTTCTTCCCAGATGAGACGCAGCTGCATCTCCGCCAAACGATTGCCAACGCATCGATGAACACCGTATCCAAAGGCTGTATGTTGTCGGGGGTTTACCCGGTCAATAATGAACTGATTCGCATTCTCGATCGAATCTTCATCACGATTCCCGGATATATACCACATGCAAACCCTGTCACCTTTCTTGATCTGTTTGCCACCAAGCTCCGTATCCTGGGTAGCGGTTCTTGCCATATGTGCCACAGGTGATTGCCAGCGGACAATTTCCGGCACCATCTTTGGAATAAGACCCGGATTCTGAATCAATTTTTCATATTGATCAGGATACTGGTTAAGAGCCAGCACACCGCCGGAAATCGAGTTGCGAGTGGTGTCGTTACCACCCACGATCAACAGCATGACATTTCCCAACAGTTCCTGTGGCGGCATGTCTTTGGTTGAATCATCGTGAGCCATCATGGAAATAAGATCGAACTTGGGAGGTTGTTTCTTCCGTTCTTCGAACAACTCCTGAAAATAGCCCAGACATTCAAATAGCACCTTGAATCCTTCTTCCGGAGTTTCAAATATCTCAGGGTCACTCAGGTTTTGAATGGTGTCCGACCACTCTATCAGTTTCATTCGATCTTCCTGTGGAATATCAAACAGCGTTGCCAGCATCTGGGCAGTCAGTTCCACCGAGACCGATCTTACCCAGTCAAATTCCTCGTTTCTGGGCAGGTCGTCTAAAATTGCGCTGGCCCGTTCCCTGATAAGAGGTTCAAGGTCAGCAATACTTTTAGGCACAAACATGGGCGCGATAACATTCCGCTGTGCATCGTGTTTCGGGGGGTCCTCCGCGATAAACATTGGCAGCGAATATTCTTCCTGGCGATCAGGTGATCCTCCGAGGGCGATGCCCCCCAGCTTTTCCTGGGAAGAAAAGAGATCATGATGTGTATCTACATACATGATGTCTTTGTATTTGGTCACTGACCAGTAAGACCCGAACATGCTCTCTTCGTGATAGTGCACCGGGTCTTCAGCACGCAGTCGTTCAAAGTGAGGCCAAAGTGTATCGGCAACGAACAAAGCCGGATGCGAGGGATCAATGGAATCCAGATCAATAGCGTAAGGATCGAACTCTGGATCAATCGCAAATGCTGCTGCGACATCCTTGTTGGAAACGGTCATATCCCCGCCACGCATCCTGGAAATCAGTGCCTTCCTGTCTGCTGCGTTGTCGCCCAGGTATTGATCACTCATTTTGAATTTTCTCAATTTTGTTGAACTCAATAGACTAAACCACCTAACCTACTGGGACAACCAGCGATGAAACTAACGTCCGTGAATGTAAATTACCGGTGTCCACATCGAATACGCCCGCCGACTTATTGCAGCTGATGTACCCTGTGAATTTACAGTATTCCCCGGTCTCTATCAT
>SMVA01227262.1_pt1 | contig 12255 bp, 11 predicted proteins | sample 2456451 | NCBI WGS metagenome assembly SMVA01 (sample SAMN11095933, study PRJNA526329) | marine sediment metagenome | biome: Marine sediment; feature: Surficial sediment; material: Deep marine sediment; isolation source: Hadal surficial sediment | place: Pacific Ocean | collected 2014-05 | depth...
TCCTGCCGTCAGTGCCGACCCGACGATGACATCCTCGACCTCGTCTGCCGCAATTCCGGCGCGCGCAACCGCCTCGCGAATCGCGTGCCCGGCCATCGTCGGGGACTTCGTGTCATTGAACGCGCCGCGATAGGCTCGCCCGATCGGCGTGCGCGCGGTGGAGACAATTACGGCTTCTTTCATGGCGGGGGTCCTGAAGCGTGGGCGGTGGCCAATTGTAATCGGGAAAATTGGGCCGGGCTGCTCTTTTTCAATGGTGCCGGTGTACAGTTTCTGCAGTTTCTGAAGTTATTCGCCTCAACACAGCAAATAACTTCAGAAACTGTACACCGGCACCAGAAATTATCGCGGCAGGATGCCGCTCCTACGGGCCGTTCTTGAAATGAAAGGGTACCCAATTTCTCGGTGACCCCTTGCATGCACGCCCGATGGGGTTAGGCTATACGCCACGAACTACTTGATGACGCGAGAGAAATTCATGGACTTCGACTGGCAGGACCCGCTGCTCCTGGAGGAGCAGCTGACCGACGACGAAATTCTGGTGCGCGACTCCGTCCGGCGCTATTGCCAGGACAAGTTGATGCCGCGCGTCCTGACCGGCTTCCGCGAAGGCCGGTTCGACCGCGCGATCCTGCGCGAAACGGGCGAGTTGGGCATGCTCGGTTCCACAATCGACGGCTACGGGTGCCCCGGGCTGAACTACGTCTCGTACGGCCTGATGGCACGCGAGATCGAGCGCGTCGACAGCGGCTACCGCTCGGCCGTCAGCGTGCAGTCGAGCCTTGTTATGCACCCAATCCACAAGTTCGGTTCGGAAGCGCAACGCGAAAGATACCTGCCGAAGCTTGCGACCGGCGAATGGGTCGGCTGTTTCGGGCTGACCGAGCCGGACTCCGGCTCCGACCCGGGCAGCATGCTGAGCCGGGCGAAGAAAGTCGACGGCGGCTACCAACTCAATGGTGCGAAAATGTGGATCACGAACTCGCCGATTGCCGATGTCTTCGTCGTCTGGGCGAAGGACGATGAGGGCATCATCCGCGGCTTCATCCTCGACAAGGGCATGGACGGCCTGAGCGCACCGAAGATCGAGGGCAAGTTCTCGCTGCGCGCATCGGTCACCGGCGAGATCGTCATGGAGAACGTGTTCGTGCCGGACGAAAATTTCCTGCCCGAATCGCGCGGCCTGGCGAGCCCGTTCTCATGCCTGAACCGCGCACGCTACGGCATCTCGTGGGGCGCGATGGGCGCCGCCGAGTTCTGCTGGCATGCCGCGCGCGACTACGTCCTGGACCGCAAGCAATTCGGCCGCCCGCTCGCGGCCACGCAGATCATGCAGCTGAAACTGGCGAACATGCAGACCGAGATCACGCTGGGCCTACAGGGGTGCCTGCGCCTCGGCCGGCTGATCGACGAGGGCAAGCTGATGCCGGAGGCGATCTCCTTATTAAAGAGGAACAACTGCGGCAAGGCGCTGGACATCGCCCGCACGGCTCGCGACATGCACGGCGCCAATGGCATTTCCGACGAGTACCATGTCATCCGACACGTCCTGAATCTCGAGGGCGTCAACACCTACGAGGGCACGCACGACGTGCACGCGCTCATCCTGGGCCGGGCGCAAACCGGCATCCAGGCGTTCAACTGAACCGCCAGCCCGAAGTCAGCAATGCACAAAGACCTCGCCGACATGCGGCGCGAATATCGCATTAAACCGTTGAACCGGGAAGACCTCGATCCGGACCCGTATCGCCAGTTTGATCGTTGGTTCAACGAGGCCACCAAGGTCGAGGCGATGGACGCGAACGCGATGAGTATTGCTACGGCAACGGCCGACGGCCAGCCTTCGATTCGCACCGTGCTGTTGAAATACTACGATGCGACGGGCTTCGTGTTCTACACGAACCTCGACAGCCGGAAGGCCGTCGAAATCGCCGCGAACCCGCAGGTCGCGTTGCTGTTCTACTGGCACGAGTTGCACCGACAGGTGAAGATTACCGGCGTGGCGACAAAAATCAGCGCGGCGGATACTCTGCGGTATTTCTCGCGCCGCCCTCGCGACAGCCAGCTCGGCGCCTGGGTCTCGCAACAGAGCAGCATCATCTCGGCTCGCTCGATACTCGAGAACAAGTTCGCGGAGATGAAGATGAAATTCGCGAACGGCGAAGTCCCACTGCCGTCCTTCTGGGGCGGTTACCGCGTCAAACCTGCATGCATGGAATTCTGGCAGGGCCGCGAGAGCCGGTTGCATGACCGGTTTCGCTACCAGGAAACGGAGACGAATCGCTGGACCGTGGACCGACTGGCCCCGTAACAGGGCGCCGAGGCTTTCAGCGTGCCCCGAATTATTCGCCGATCATGCGGACGACATGATCGGCGAAGCCGGTGCCGACTTCGGCGTAATAATTGAAGGCTGCGTGGGCGCCGGCCTTCTCCAGTTCGATGCGATCGTCTTCGTGCTTCGCGATCGCGCCGATGACGCCCTGGTAATCGAGACCCTTCAACAGTTTTATCGCCAGCAACATATCCTCGTGCGTCGGCAGCGCCAGCATGACCAACGTCACACGATCGCGCGGCAGGGAGCGCCAGAAATCCGGGTCCTCGGCATCCCCACAGATCGCGTGCACGCCGTTCAGTCTGAGTTGCTCCGCGCGATCCGAATCCACCTCCACGCCACACACCTTCGAGCCATGTTCCGTGACGAGCGCATGATAGGCACCACGACCGACCCGGCCCATCCCCATGACGACCACGGTTGCATCGCCGATATCCGGCCGCTCGTCTCCGGGCAGCCGGTCGGGTGACTCCGTAGCCGACAGCAAGCCTTCGAAACGAACGAAGTAGTCATGCGCGTGTGCGTTCAGATATGACGCCACGACAAAGCTGACCGCGACCGCCACGGCGAGCAGCACGAGCCACTCCTCGGTGATCCAGCCGACTTTTGCGCCTTCCGCACAGACGATCAACGCGAACTCACTGTAGGTGCCAAGCGCCAGCGTACTCAGAAAAGCCGTTCGGGCCCGCAGCCGGAACCGTGTCAGCATGTAGTAGAACAACGCCATCTTGAGCGGCAACAGGATGACGATGAGCAGAATGAGCACCGCCAGGTCCTGCCACTTCGGCAAGCCCATGATGCCGATCGACAGGAAGAACCCGACCAGGAACAGGTCCTTGAACGTCAGCAGCGAACGCGAGAGCTCGACCGCCTTGGGATGCTCGGCGAGCAGAATACCGAAAACAATCGCGCCCAGTTCTGCTTTGAGCCCGACGAGGTCGAACAACTGGCCGCCCATGATGGCCGCAGCGAAACCGAACAGCACCAACACTTCGCCGTGGCCGCTCTTCTCCATCCAGCGATGCAGCAGCGGCCTCGCGAACGGCAGCGCGAGCAGGCCAAACGCCCAGACCTCCGGTTGCGACTGCTTCGACGCCATCAGGAACAACACGGCGATGAGGTCCTGAATGATCAGGATACCGATCGCCACCTGGTAGTGCCGGGCCCGGGATTCGCCACGGTCTTCGAGAATCTTGACCGCAAAGACCGTGCTGCTGAAGCTCAAGCCAAAGGCCGCAGTCGCTGCAACCTTCCAGTCCAGTGCGCCGGCGACCGCAAACCCGGCGATGCCGACGGCCATCAGTAAACCGATGCCGAGCACGGTGGTCAACGGCATGTGAATCGTGGCCGTACCGAAGACCTCGGGCGCCCGCAGGCTACGCAACCGCAGTTTCAGGCCGATCGTGAACAGCAGCAGCGTGACACCGAGGCTCGATAGCGTCTCTATGAACTCGCCGCTCTGCTCGCCCAGCAGGTGCAGCACGAAGCCTGCCGCAAGAAAGCCGACCAGTGGCGGCAGCCGAAGCCGCTGCGCGCCGAAGCCGAATATCAATGCGATCAGTAGCCAGACGGGATCCACGTCGTCATCGATCCACATGCTCGGCCAGGAACTGCAGACTGCGTTCCTCGGCCAGCACGGCGGCGGCTTCCGAGTAGCTATCGCGATCGTCGCAACTGAAGCCGTGCCCTGCACCTTCGTAAGAAAAAAATGTGCCGCCCGGATCGGCCGTGCGGATCTCGTCGATCGTCGACTCCGGAATATAATGGTCGGTACCGCCGAAGTGATACAGGACCGGCACCTGTGGGCTCATCCGGCCGACGAGCCGGTTGATGCCGCCGCCGTAATACGATACCGCGCAGCGAATCGGCAGCTGGCAGGCGGCGAAATAGGCGTTCGTTCCCCCGAAGCAATATCCGATTGCGGCCGTCGCACCCGCCCCGGCGACGCTCAGTCGCGCAGCCTCCATATCGGCCAGCAGATCTGGCTCGGAAATCGACATCGCGATCGTTCCGCCGGCCTGGAAGTCGGCGTAGTCAATTACCCGGTCTTTCTCGACCCGGTCGAACTGCGCCGGCAAGATCGTGGCGTAGCCCGCCTCGGCAAACCGGTCGGCGCAACGCTTCATCTGCCCGGTCAGCCCGAAAATCTCCTGCAGAACGATAAGCCCGCCGCGCGGCTGCCCCGCCGGCTGCGACAGGTAGGCCGAGAAACGGTGACCGTCCGCGGCCGTCAGTTCGATGGTCTGTCCCGTCATCACATGTATCCCCCGCCGTTATTCGCTTCCGGGCGTAAAGTTCTCGCCCCGCTGAAGCGGCGCCTGCTGCTTGATTTCCGGGTCGATGGTCGAATAGGTATGCCCGATCGTCGATTCATCGTCGAGACATTCAACGACGAGTCGCGCGAGGTCCGCGCGATTGATGACGCCCATGACGGTCACGTCTTCCGTCCGGATACCGGACCCTGACTCCGGGTCGCTGGTCATACCCCCGGGGCGCAGGATCGTGTAATCGAGGCCGCTGTCGACCAGGCAGGCTTCGGCCTGCTCCTTGAGTTCGAGCACGGGGCCGAGTATCTCGATGACCTTCGGCGCCACCGCGACACGACTGTCGCCCGCACCGATCGCGGACACCAGAACGTGGCGCCGGACGCCGCGCTCGAGCGCGGCCGCGACGACGTGTTTCGTACCGACGTAGTCCGGCCGCTGCGCATCGCCACGATGTCCGCCGAGGCTGTTAACGGCCGCGCGAAACTCGCCGGTCGCGAACACCCCTTTGACATCATCGGCATTCAATGCATCGCCCCGATATATCGTCGCGCCAAGCTGCTCCAGCTCCGTCGCGTCGGATGCCGGGCGCACCAGCGCGGTCACCTTGTCGCCGCGCGCCACCAGCCTTTTTGCGACCTCCAGGCCGGTCTCCCCGGTCGCGCCGAACAGCAGTATCTGGTCAGGCATGTTGCCCCCCTTTGCCTCGTCAGCTTATCCGCTTATTCTAACGACGAATGAGCAGCGATGATCGACCGGCCATCGGTCAATTATCACGGACTGCAGGTGTATACACAGCATTGTGGCAAAAATGAGTCGCATTGAAAATTAGCCGTCAGTGAATTTTAGGAGCAAGAGTAATGCGGGTGTTTGGGAAAGGATTGGTGGTGTTGAGTCTGGCGATGATGTCATCCGTGGCAACCGCGGCGCTCGAGGCGGGCAAGCCGACCGTACTGATTACCGGGGCGAATCGCGGCATCGGGCTGGAGTTCGTCCGCCAGTTTTCCGAGCGCGACTGGAACATCATCGCGACGGCACGCTCGCCCGGGAAGGCGACGAACCTGCAGGCGTTTGCCGACGCGGACCCGAACATCATCATCGAGAAGCTCGACGTCACGGATCACCCGGGCATCGAGGCGCTGGCGGCCAGGTACCGGGATCAACCGATCGACGTCCTGCTGAGTAATGCGGGGCTGACCCCGACGTACGCATCGGCCTACCAGCGTGTCAAAGGTGTGGACTTCGACATGGCCTCGATGAGTTTCGAAGTCAACGCAGTCGGCCCACTGAAACTGTCTCAGCAGTTTATGGCGCACGTCGCCGCATCGGATCAGAAAAAGATCGTGATCATCACTTCCAAGGCCGGCTCGTTCGAGGAGAGCCCGGAGATGCCGATGATGTACAGCTATCGCGGCAGCAAGGCTGCGCTGAACATGTTCGCCTACACGTTGTCTTTCGAGACGCCCAAGCGGGGCATTACGCTTGCGCTGCTATCGCCCGGACAAGTCAACACGGTCGATCTGAAAGGCATGAAACGCCCCGGCATGATTGAGCCGGTGGAGAGTGTCAGCAAAATGCTGAAAGTCATCGATAACCTGACACCCGACGACAACGGCAAGTTCCTCGACTACGAGGATGGCCGGGTCATCCCGTGGTAAGCCACGCGCTCGTGTGCCCAGTCTAAATTATGTAAAATCATAGGGTTGTCGACCCCTGTTCAGTCAGCGAGGCATGCCGCGTGCGGCTTCCCAGTCGCCCGCCCAAGTCGAAGACAGGCCGGAGGACAGATCGGGCTTGCATAATTCATCAGCAGTCGTATGGTAGGAACGGTGATCGGGATGAGCGATCCTGTCATACCGTCACGGATGACACCTTCGACCCCGCAACGGGCCGCAGCAATGGATCTGCTTTGATGTAGTTCGTATTGCAAGTAGTTTGGCTGGTATTTTGTGGTTATTCCTAAAATGTGCCTGGCATCGCATGCAATTGAACACGCGATCGACGATATAAGTAAGAGGGGATAACAATGGCGACAGGCACTGTGAAATGGTTCAACGAATCCAAGGGATTCGGGTTTATCGAACCGAAAGAAGGTGGCGACGACGTATTCGTGCACACGACGGCAATCGAGGGTGAAGGTTACAAGACCTTACTCGAAGGCCAGACTGTGAACTTTGAAGTACAGAAGGGACCGAAAGGACTCCAGGCTGCTCACGTCAAAGTCGAAAGCTAGACCGCCCTCCTCCACTCCCTGACTGAACGGACCGCGCGCCCGGCGCGGCCCAAAGGCCGTGCGACTCGGAATCGCCGAGCCGCAGCGGCGCACTTGCGCTCATATCACCGTTGGCAAGCTTCAACGTACTGGCCGGTGGGCTCGCAGCATAGGCCTGGTCTATCTCGACCAGGTCGAGGTCGCCGGTATTCAGGCCACCAACTCGAGCAATCGCTCGATGTCGATCAGCGTCACTCTCCAGGTCATCGATCCAGGAACCCCGAGAGGCCCGGCACCGGGAACCGGCCGCGTTCCCGTTCCCAGGCATGCCCGAATTGCAGCAGCAATGCCTCGTCGTTCGGTCGACCTATGAATTGCACCGATATCGGCCAACCCGCGCTGTTCAACGCGACAGACATAGTTCACAGTAATGACCAAATTGATGGCCTAGTCTAGGTACTCCGCCGAGTAAAATTGAATCGAGTATCGGATCGGATTTATAGCGGTACCACGGACGCGCCATGGCCAGTAGCAGTTTCATCAGATCGCTGAGGCAGTTGATATTGCTGACGATCGCACTCGCAATTGCGGGCGGCAGCTTCCTGACCCGCGCGCGCACGACGAGTTGGGCAGAACCCCTGTGGGTAGCGATTTACCCGATCGACGCCGATGGCCGGCCAGCCACGCAAAGCTATATCGAACGGCTGACACCGAAACATTTTGCTTCGATCGAGAAGTTCATGGAGGCCGAGACCACACGCTACGGTGTCGATATCGGCCGACCGGTGCGCATCGATGTCGGCAAGCCGGTCGAGACGATGCCACCCGAACCCCCGTTCGGCGGCAACCCGCTGCAGGTCATCTGGTGGAGTCTGAACCTGCGGTGGTGGGCGAGCCAGGCGACCGCGGATCAACCGGGCGCGACGCCGGACATCCGCCTGTTCGTGATTTATCATGACCCGTTACTGCAAACCGAAGTTCCGCATTCGCTCGGGCTGCAAAAAGGCATGCTCGGCATCGTGCACGCATTTGCCGACCGCGAGATGCAAGGCGCCAACCAGTTCATCATCGCGCATGAAATGTTGCACACGCTGGGCGCGTCGGACAAGTACCTGCCGGGCACCAACCAGCCGATCTATCCGATCGGCTACGCCGAACCCGACGCCTCGCCTGTCCATCCGCAACGCTACGCCGAGATCATGGGCGGACGCGTGCCGATCTCCCAGTCGGAAGCCCGGATGCCGCGCAGCCTCAAGATAGCCCGGGTCGGATCAGCGACCGCGCTCGAGATTCGCTGGATCGATGACCTGGACGCGCAGCCGTCCGCCGAAAAAAAGGCCCGCCCGGACTAGATGAGCGGACGGGCCTGAGGCTTGGCTTATTGTTTATCTGTGGCTTGTTGTGCTCGTAGACCGTGGGAGTGACTACGGGCTATAGATTAACGGGTGCCTGGCTCACAGCGTGACCCAGCGAAAAATAGCGTCGACCGCCGCCAATACGACCCGTAGGAGCGGCTTCCAGCCGCGATTCCGGCCGCACCAATCGCGGCTGGAAGCCGCTCCTACGAATCTCGGAGACGGCCGCATCCTGGAACCGCCAACGATCCACGGTAGACCGCCACCTAGTGAAACCATACCCCTACAGCATCTGACCCCGGCGCGTTTTCGTTTATGTTGGCATGCATCCGGTCCTGATCAGAATTAATAAGAGGTATATATCGGTGTCGATCTCATTCCGGCGCGCGCGCGCAACCACCCTGGTGTGCATCACGATCATGTCGCTCGGCGCGTGCACGCCACCGAGCCGGGAGCCCGTGGCGACGATCGACACGGGCCAGCTCGAGGGCGTCCGCCATGACGACGTCACGGCCTTCAAGGGGATTCCGTTCGCCGCGTCGACCGGGGGTGAAAATCGCTGGCATCCGCCGCAGCCGGTCGCCGCGTGGGACGGGGTTCGCTCCGCAGAGAATTACGGGCCATTCTGCCCCCAGTTCCGGTCGGAACTGTTGTGGTTCGAACTCGGAGAGATGAGTGAGGACTGCCTGACGCTGAATATCTGGACGCCGGACCACGCCGAGGATGCGAAGCTCCCGGTCATGGTCTGGATTCACGGCGGCGGCTACGTGCAGGGCTCCGGCAACATCGCCCGGCTGAACAGCCCGGACCTCGCGCGCGAGGGCGTCATCCTCGTGACGCTGAACTATCGCCTGACGCTGTTCGGCTTCTTTGCGCACCCGGCGATGACCGAACAGCAGGGCGATGAACTGCTCGGCAACTACGGGCTGATGGATCTGATCGCCGGGCTCGAGTGGGTACAGCGAAACATCGAGCAGTTCGGCGGTGACCCCGACAACGTCACGATCTTCGGCGAATCGGCCGGCGGTGCACTGGTCAACTACCTGATGGTCATGCCGCCCGCAAGAGACCTGTTTGACAAGGCGATCAGCCAGAGCGCATCGGTGGGTCTCGCGCCCGACGCGAAGATTCGCAATCGCAGCGGCTTCCAGGTGCCCGGCGAAAAGGCCGGAAAGTCGTTCGCCAGGCGCGCCGGCTTCAAGGACAGCGACGATCCGATACGCGATCTGCGGGCGCTGTCGATGGACGAGGTCATAGCCTTGTTGAGGCCGACGGACCGGTTCACGCCGATGGTCGAAGGCCAGCTGATCCCGGATCACGTCGGCGTGCGGTTCGCCGCGGGCGAGCAGAACGATGTGCCGTACCTGACGGGTGGCGTCAGCTGGGAGGCGGATCTCGGCCGGAAAATCGGCGGGCCGTTCTCGCCGGACGTGATGCACAAGATCGTGCCGGACGCGGACAAGGCGCGCCTGTACCCGGGCCTGAGTGGCGAGACGCTTGCCGACGCGGTGTTCGGCGACCTGATCATTCACTCGCAGTCCCGCTATCTCGGCGACATGATGGAAAATGTCTCATCACCGACCTACCAGTACTACTTTACCTACGTCGCCGACGAGCGCCGCGCCACCGACCCGGGCGTCGCCCATGCGGATGAGATCGCCTTCGTGATGCGGACGCTGGACGCAGATCTCGAAGCGCCGACCGCCAGGGATCGCGAGGTCAGCAAGCTGGTCAGCTCATACTGGGTGCAGTTCGCCAAGAACAGCGACCCGAACGGGCCGGGGTTGCCCGAATGGCCGGAGTATCACGCCGACGCACCCTACGTGCTGGAAATCGGTGACGAGGTCATGCTGCACGAAGACCACGCGCCGGACCGCATGGCATATCACAAGCAGCGCGGCATCGCGAACCTGGAAAAGGCGCGCGACAAGTAGCGTGTTCATGGTGATGTCCGAGCAATAATTGTCTAACACCATCGCTGTTCCTCCCCCGTAGGAGCGGCATCTTGCCGCGATTAGCATCAATCGCGGCAGGATGCCGCTCCTACGGGGCGCGCTCCCCTTCCGCACCATGCTTTCCTTGCATCGAGTATATACCAGTATATACTCACTAGATGTCATTCTTATCAAAGGTTTGCCGTGCTCTGGCGGAACAGGGCCTGCGCTACGCCGTCGTCGGCGGCCATGCGGTCGCCCTGCATGGCGCGGTAAGGGGTACGGTAGACGTCGACATCGCTTTGACCTGGAGCCTGAAATCGCTGCAAGGCGCCGAACAGGCGCTGGCGAACATCGACCTGGTCTCGAGACTGCCTGTCAGTGCCAAGGACATTTTTCAGTTCCGCGATGAATACGTCGAGAACCGAAACCTGATCGCGTGGAATTTTTACAATTTGAATAACCCTGCCGAGCAAGTCGATATCGTCATTACCTACGACCTGAAAGGCAGGAGAAGTCAGCGCGTGGAGACAGTGGACGGACCGATTCGGATCCTGAATCGAAAAGATCTCATCGCCATGAAGCGGGCCAGTGGTCGCCCACAGGATCTGGAAGATGCAGACGCACTGGAGCGGCTGCAATGAAAACCTTGCAGAAATTTTCCGATGAATACCTCGAGAGCTGCCGGGCGATGACGCCGGACCAGATTATCCAATTCCTCGATGATTTTCGCCGTCTGCACGGCGCCCGGCCGGCACCTTCCAAGCTGATCAGCATCAAGGTGCCCAGCGACCTGCTGAACGTCTTCAAAGCGAAAGCCGCGATCGCCAACACACCCTATCAAACGCAAATCAAGACGCTGATGAAAGCCTGGGTCCTCGAGTAATTGTCGAGTAATTAGAGGTATCAGACACCAACTACCCTATGCCCGGCTCCTTCGGCGGAGCCCTCGAGATTATCGTGTTGGCATCGAAGCAACCACTGGTCGAATCCTCGATGCCGAAAATCACGGTCACTGCGCCGATCGCGAGATCGGTGATCTTGCCCTGGATGATTTCGACGACTTTGTCGTTATCCACGATGAACAGTACGACAACATCGTCCGCGAGCACGCATCGGGAACCCTCGTCCGTGGCGACCTCCAGTTGCTCCGTCTGATCATCGACCTCCAGCACCTTGCCGATCAGGACTTCGTCGTCAGGCTCCGGCAATGCGTTACGCCGCACGAGCATCAGCGCAGTGCGCAGCGTATCACTCTCACCTTCCGCATCGGTAATCAGAATAACGCCGTCAATCAGCGCTGAATCTTCAGCGGCCAGTTCGGAACGGTCGAGTTCTTCACCGGCGAAGTTGAAGATCCGGCTCTTCTCATATAGCTGACCCAGCAACATCGTGTCAGGCGCGAAGCCCTGCTCCGAGGCAATCAGCACCGAGTACTGGCTCTGCTCATCGACGCCCGATTTCAGCGTGCCACGAATACTCGCAAAGGTGCCCGGCGCGCCACGCTCGACGACGATCGCATCGAGCACGAACTGCCGCGGCGGTCCGGAGCCGTCGCTGTCCGAATCACTGTCCGAATCACTGTCCGAGTCGCTATCCGAGTCGCTATCCGAATCGCTGTCGGCAGCGTCAGAAAATTCAGCCAGCGGAACCACGATCGGATCATCGTCCGGCAGGCCGAGCTTACCGACCACGGTGACCGCATCGCCGACCGCCAGGTCCATCGCCTCGATGGGCAGGCCGTCTTCGCCGAACAGCCCCGTGTCCGCGTCGAGCCTGACCTTGAGACACCGTTCGGGGACATCGGCGTCATTAATATGAACCGGCATCGCCATCAGGTCTGTCATGCACAGCAGGAATGCATCGGGCACAACGCCGGGTTCACCATTGATCCGCGTGATTTCTCCCGCGACGCGCGTGATGCCGTCCTTGAACCCGGGTACCGTACCGATACGGACAAAAATCACCGGCCGAACGATGACCTTGCCACTTTGGCCGGCTTCGATGATCTTCATCGACTTGTCGATGTCGAAGTCAAGGGTCAGGAAGAGCACTTCACCAGGCGCTATGTCGAAGGGGTGATCCGGCTTCAGATCGATCTTGCCGTTGCCGGCGAGATGCGTATCGACCGTCTCCTCGATAGCACCATCGTCATCCA
>SMVA01239818.1_pt1 | contig 12254 bp, 10 predicted proteins | sample 2456451 | NCBI WGS metagenome assembly SMVA01 (sample SAMN11095933, study PRJNA526329) | marine sediment metagenome | biome: Marine sediment; feature: Surficial sediment; material: Deep marine sediment; isolation source: Hadal surficial sediment | place: Pacific Ocean | collected 2014-05 | depth...
CACCCGGAGGATCACCCCGCTCCCCTGGCCGGAGACGGTCACCCGGTCGTTACCGCCGCGGAGGTGGAGGCGCACTTCGCGGGTCTCCCCCTTTTCGAATCGTCGCGTCAGGTAGGGGGTGGCCTCGCGTCTCCCGTCCGGAGCCGCGTACAACACCAGCGTGAGGGATCCGTCCGCGCCGCGCACGGCCTCCACGACCTCGTCCACGTCGGTCAGTTCGAGGTCGACCTGCCAGGCGATGTGCCGGTAGTATTTGTCCGCCATCGCGGGGAGCTTGTCGCGCCGCGCCTGCAGGCTCTCGATCAAGAACTCACCGCGGAGCGCGTAGTGCGACGCCGGCAACAGGCCCACGGCATCCTCGATGAGCTGGTCGGTCAGCACCTCCTGCAGCGCCAGTGCCACCGAGTCCCAAACTGGTTTATCGAGCCTCGGCAGCAGCCACCGGTCGAGATCCCGCCCGTTCCAGGCGGCACCCAGAATAGGCGAGTATTTCTTGCCGAAGCGGGTCAATTGCGGTGTCAGCTTCCCGGCAATCAGGAAGAGGACGCCATCGTAGCGCGCGAATGCCTGGTCCCGGTCTTCGGGGAACGCCTCCCAGGTCGGGGGATTGCCAGGCCCGATGTTCCCCCACCGCCACTGGTCCCGGTGCCGGTCCCAGTCTCCGACGTAGATGTCGAGGAGTCGGGCCTCGAGGAACGATGGCAAGTCGACTTGCGAGTGGGGGTCTGCCAGGAACTTCTGCCACAACTCGTCGGTGCTGATGACGTCCGTGGCACCCGCGAACCCGGGCTCCCCGCCAGGGCGTTCGTTGGCCCACGTCTCGATGGTCCCCAGGCGGCCGGCGAACTGCTCCCGGTATTCGCCCAGCAGCGGGTCGTCGGGCATGATCACCAGGCGGGAGCCGCGGGGGAATCCTCCGGCGGCAAGGAGGAACGCCTCCACCACCGGGGGGGCGGTGGGAAACGCGGAACTGACCTGGTCCTGCACCACATCCGCCGCGAAGGACTCCTTCAGTTCCTCGGGGAGGACGCTGGTGGGATCCTTGTCGAGCCCGCGGAAGGTGTAGGGGAGGCCGTCGGCGCCCACGAACCGGAGGCTCAGGGTCTGTTGACCGCCTCCGGTGCCGGTAGGCGTCAGGCCGTTGCCGGTGGTGCGAAGATCGAGGACCTCGACCGTGATCGGTGTGGTCCACAGGTCGCGGTAGGACGATCCGAACAGGAATCGGTAGAAGCCGCCCGCCTCATACTGGGCACCGGGCGTCGCCGTATCGGTCGCGGCACGCTCCTGGGCGGTGGCCTGCGTGACGAACACCGCCGCGAGTAACGCCACCCTGCCGAATACTTGCCGCGTCGGGTCATTCCGCATTGGTCCCTCCCCGGTGTTGCAGATACAGCGAGAAGGCTTCGGTCCCCTGTCCGGTCTCGTCGACAGTAACAACCGCCAAACGAATTGGCCCCCCGCGCAGCACGTCCAACCGAATGTAACCGGCTTCCTCGGCGGCGAACCGGGTATCGTCCCGCCAGGCGGTCGAGCTGGCGTGGTTGTAGATGCCAGCACCGCTGACCAGCAAGTAGCTGGCACTCGCTCCCTCGAGGACCTCGAGGTGGTGCTCGTGGCCTGCGGCGTACACCAATGGAGGCTGGCCGGCGAACGCCGAATCGAATGCTGCCACCATGCGCTTGTTGAGTCCGCTGGATTGATCCTGCGACGATATACCCCATTGTCGCGACAGCGGATAGATCGATCCGATGATGGGGAGCGGCAGCCAGGCCCAGTTGGCTCCCTCGGTGAGCGGAAAGATGTGTTGCTTGACGGTGAAGTGGCCTCCGTGCGGACCGTTGCTCCGCAACGGATGGTGGGCGGCGATGATCACCCTGCGATCCCCCGCCCGTGCCACCGCGGCCCGGAGTGAGTCGCCCAACACGTCGGGCGACCGAACCCGGCAGGGCGACCAAGCCCCGGGTTTGGGGCCACCGTGTAGATACCACTGGGTGTCCAGCATGATCAGCCGCAGACGGCTGCCGACATCCCGGGCCACCGGCCCCGGACATCCGTTTCGAGGGAGCACCGCCACATCGGGCCCGTAGCGGTCGACGTACTCCGCTTGGCGATGAGCCCGCCACCAGCCGTCAGCCCCCCCCCCTTGCCAATCGTGATTGCCGAGGAGGAACACTCCACGGGCGCCACCGTCGAGAACCGCCTGGATTTGATCGTATATGTGTCGCTCCGCCTCGGCACGGTCGGGAGCGTCTTCCTCCGGCATTCCCGCGGGATAGATGTTGTCGCCCAGAAACACCACCAACTTCTCGCCCGGGTGGGCCAGCAGGTCGGTGCGCAACGCCTGGAGCACCGGCTCTCCCCCTTCGGCCGGCGCCCCGGCGTCGCCGATCAGGTACAGGCTGGCCTCGACGTCCTCGACCGCGGGAACGGGCACCGGCGGTGTCACCTCTCGTACGGCCGTGCCGCAGGCGAGCGACACGACGACGACGGCTCCTCCCACCGTGAGGATGGGGGCGGTCAGCCATCGCCGCCTCTCACGCGCCAAGCTCACAGGGTGACCCGCTCTCCCTCGTCCGCCACATGAAAGCCGCGGCGCTCGACTTCCCGGCGCGCCTCGCCGTCATGGTCCAGGGCTGGGTTTGTGTGATTCAAGTGGATGAACCTGACTTTGGCGCGTTCACTATCGGGTAACGCCTGCAACCGGTCCATGGTTTCCCGGATCCGCGGATGGGGGAAGCCGGACATGTCCCGGCCGGGAATTTCCCCGTCGTCGAAGAACGATCCGTCGAGGTACGCCACGTCCACCAAGGCGAGTTGCTCTTCCAGGCGTACGCCGGCCGCGTCCCACTCGTCCCAGCCGTCGATGTCGGGAATGAACAAGACCCGTTGGTTGGGCCCGTCGATTCGGTACCCGACCACCTCGCCGAATTCTTCCCGGTGCGGCACCCGGAACGACGTGACGCTGAGTCTTTGGTTGAGCTGGACCGTGGCGCCCGGTTCCTGTACCCGGACGTCGATGTTGTCATAGCTCACCAGTTGGCTCCAGGGACCGTTGTTCGCCAAGTATTCGGCGAACCTGGGCGGGACGTAAACCGGCACGCCCGCGGCGCCCATCGATTCGTGACCCAGGAACATGAGTCCGGTGTAATGGCCCATGTGAGGGTGGGTCAGGAACATGCCAGCCAGGCCCGGCGCGGGATCGTCCGTGGGGGCCACTGCGTCGAGAGCCGCTAGTTGCACTCGGAAGTCAGGCGTCGCCTCGAACAACCAGCGCTCTCCGCTCGTGGGATCGACCAGGGCGAGCGACACCACCAGCCGCTCGATGCCACGATCCGGCCCACCCGCCTGTGGCACGCCGCCGTCCTGGGCGATGCCCAGCACGACGAGAAACGGAACTGTGTCGGCTGGGGGAGCAATATCAGCGGGGGCGGCGAGGGCGGCGAGGGCGGCGAGGGCGGGGCCGGCGATCACTGGTCTGCCGCGATCGAGTCCAGCCGGGCGTTTCGGGCATCTGCCGAGTCTGAGATATCGAGGGCGCCCTGTACGACGCGGGCGCCGGGAAGGCGAGATTGGCCGATCAGGCTGTCGCGCTCGCGCTCGGTCCGGACGGCGCCTTGCTCGCTCGATCCACTACAGGCTGCTGCCAACAGGAGGCCGCTTACTATAAAGAAGGGACGCATCGTTTCGCTCCGGGTGGGTACCAGCGGATGATGCGTCCCTGGGAGTACTCCGTCAACTACTTGGTGCCAGAGGGCGCTTGGAGCTTCCATTCCGCAGAAATATCTGGACTAGGGGAATGCCACGAATATTGAATGCCAGCGATGTTGAATAGTGAAATGAACTGAGAACTTCATTTCATTATTCAATATTCCTGGCATTCCCCACGGCCCCTCAGTTCATTGGAATCCAGTAGTTGGCCTTGATGGCGATGATGTTTCGGCCCGGCGCCGTGACGGCGTCGAACAACGATCCCGGCTCCAGCGGCGATCCATCCGGCGCGAACCCGGACTTGTTCTGCTGCCACACGAAGAAGATGGTGCTACCGGGCGACCACTCCCAGCGCAACACCAGATTGCTGCGAAAAGATGCGATGTTGAAGTTGTCGTTCGACAGGGAAAAACTCGAAGCGCCGTCGGTCACGTCGTACCTGTCGACCAGCCCGGTTTCCTGGTTTATCACGGGCGTGATGGTCGTTCCGTCGGTACCATAGGTGCGGAGGTCACTGCTTCGCGCCGCCTCGAGTTCGCCGAAGTTCGAGAAATTCCCGCTGGCAACGAACGGCTCGGCGTACAGCTCCAGGCTCAACGTGGGGCTGAACAGGTAGTTCACCCGGAACTGTGCCGAGATCTGGCTGAACTTGATGGTCGAGAAGATGTAGCGTGTGCCGAATGTGGCCGCCGAACCCTCATCCCGAATGGTGTAGTACTGCCGGGCGTTGTTCTGGGTGAAGAATGAAGGACCGACGGAAAACTGCAGCCGCGGGCTCGGCTGGGCGCCGAAGCTGGCAAAGGCGTTGACCGACTGGTTGTGGTTGACGTCGCTCACGCCGCCACCGACCGACCAGTTGGTGTTCGACGACCGGTTGTTGCCCCAGCGGAGGCTGGCGCGCCACCCGCCCACGTCGCCCATCAACGGTCCGCCCCGGGTGATGGCGTCGTTCAGCGTGGATGGCCGGTACGACAGGTTGAAGTTGTTCCACATGTAATTGTTCCAGGTGACGTTGCCACCCGTCCGCAACGCCGTGTTCTTGCGGATGCCGCCGAAGTTGAAGCCGACGCTGGGGTTCATCCAGAAATTGTACCGCCGGAACACCTTGCCCGGTTCGGTTTCACGGTAGTTCAGGAAAAACCAGCTCTGGATGTCATCGGCCCGGCGGATGACGCCCAGGTCGTTGAGCTCGAGTCCCGGAGAATCGGCCCACACACCGGTTCCCCACAGCCAGTGCTTGCCGGCGTTCTTGCTGGCTTGCAGCGATGCGCTGTAGCCGGCCAGGGACGTCCGGGTCGGATCGAAGGTGACGTAGTCTTGGTCGGGCCGCTGATAGTACCGCGCGCTCGCGGTCTGGGCCAAGGAGATGGCGCTGGAGTCGCCCCGGATGTGGCTGAATCCCGCGTGGCCACGGATTTCATACTTGCCGCCCTGGAACCGCATGGCAAAGTCACCGCCACCGGTAATGGCCTGCTTGTTGAGCTGAGATCGCATCTCGAAGCTGTCAAAATTCCGGCTGACGCTCGTTAGGGTGATTCCCGCGGTCGATGCGTCGGCGCCGAACTCTTGCTGCAGGCGGAGGATACCGAAGGCGGTCATCGGCTCGACCTCGCGCTGGTCGATGGCCCCGGTCGGGGTGCTGAACCGGCCGTACTCCCGCTGCGTCAACGCCCCCAGCGCTCCGATCGACAGGCCCGACTGTAGCCGGCCGGTCAGTTTGGCGGCGCCGAGAATGGTGGTGACATCTGGGACATCGGTGAACTCGCCCGACACAGAACCTTTGGGTGGTGAGCCGATCCGCCGCGAGTTGTAGTACGTCGGCATGTTGCCACGGCCACGGAGGAGTTGATTGCCTTCAGTGAAAAATGGACGCCGCTCGGGGAAGATCGTCTCGAACGCGCTCAGGTTTACTTCCGCCGGATCCGCGTCCACCTGGCCGAAGTCGGGCAGGACCGTGGCGTCCAGCGTCAGGTTGGGACCGAAGCCCATCTTGAGGTTGGCACCAACCCGGCCCTGAACTTCCCGGGTGCTCTGGAACGGGTTGCCGTCGGCCACCAACTCGCTGCTGGTGACCCGTGCCTCGGACGCCACGAACGGCAGAAACTCCACTCGCCGCTTGGGACTCAGGTCGTCCATGCCGTCGAGGGCGCCGAATCTCGAGGACCAGCCGTTTTCGTCCCGCGGTACGTAGGACCAATAGATGTGCTCGTTCCGGTTGGGGATGATCCGCGTGATGTTCAGCCCCCACACCGGCTGCCCCGCGTTGAATCGCAGTTGGGACAAGGGTATGACCAGCTCGGCCGTCCACCCCAGGCTGTCGATCCTGGTCTTGGCCTCCCACACCGGATCGTACGTCATGTCGCGCCTGAACTCGTTGTCGCTCGAATTGTACCAGTCCAGCCGAACCCCGGCCGCGGTCACCGCAAAGGTGTAGGCCGTTCGCCGGTCGTGGTACGTGTCCAGGGATATCCGTAGCATGGCCGCGTTGCCGTTGTCCTGGTCCTTGCGGGAGAACTGCGCGGCAACCGAGTCCGGATTGGCGTACATCCGGGCGCCGACATAGAGCATGCCGTCGTCGAACAGGAACGCTACTTCGGTTCGCTCACTTGGTACCGCACCCTCCGTCGGCTCTTTTTGGACGAAATCCGAAATGAACGTCGCCCGCTGCCAGACCAAGTCGTCGAGCGCGCCGTCGAATGACACTTGGGAGGATGAAATCCTGAATGCCTCGGCCAGCTTGGCGCTGCCGGCGGGGGCCAGGTCCGTGCGGGTTCGGGCCCCGGCCGAACCCTGCGCGGCGAGCGACCCGGCCACGGTGGACCCCAGAACCAAGGCGACCAGCACGGCCCATGTGGAGGGCATTCTTACCAGTCGAACGCGCGCCGTTCCGTTATCAAAAAACTGCCCCATAGCGTTTCTCGTCCGTCCGGTGGTTGGTGTCGCCGTCACCTACTGTTTGACAGTGGCCGGGGGCTGGGGGTTGCATGGACCCTCCCCGAATGGCCAACCCTCATCTTTACGGGGCCAGGTCTCGGAGGGTTTCCGCGGTGGGGAATCTTGGGATACAGGGATTCGGAGACTCAGGGATTCAGGGACTCGACCGAACCGGAATCCTTTGGCGGCCTACCCCGTAGGATGGGGATGGGTAATCACTTCAATCACGAGGATGCTCTAGTGACCAAGATCTATGCACCTGCCGCGCTGGCCCTGTTGCTGGGCCTTTCCGGTGCCACCGCTACCCTGGCGGCCCAGGCTGAACCGGCCGCAGTTGAGGCCGATGCCACGGCCCTTCCCGAGGCCGCGCCGGCCGACGTCGAGTCGATCGACGCCATCGTCCTCGCGGTCTACGACGTCATCTCCGGACCCGCTGGGGAGAAGCGGGACTGGGATCGCATGCGGTCGCTGTTTATCGATGGCGCCCGGCTGATCCCTACCGGCCGACGCCAGAACGGCGAGGGTAGCCACCGGGTCATGACGGTGGAGGACTACATCACCGGCTCCGGATCGTGGCTGGAGCAGAACGGGTTCTTCGAGACCGAAGTCAGTCGCAAAACCGACCGATTCGGCAACATCGCCCAGGTGTTCACTACCTACGAATCACGCCGCACGCCGGATGCCGAGCCGTTCATGCGGGGTATCAACAGCTTCCAGTTGTGGAACGACGGTGAGCGCTGGTGGGTGGTGACCATCTTCTGGGAGAGTGAGACGCCTGGGACTCCGATTCCCGAGAAGTATCTGGACTAGGGGAATGCCACGAATATTGAATGCCAGGAATAATGAATAATGAGGTGAAGTTCTCAATTCACTTCATTATTCTTGGCATTCTTGGCATTCACTATTCATTGTGACCCCCGTCACGCCGCTTTCCCACCCTCGGTGCCAGCTTCCATGATCGCTGGGCGCGGGCATGGATTCTGCCCGCTCCCTGACTAGAATGCACTTCCCCACAGGTAAGGCGAGTTGGCCATGTCTCGATTCTTCGTGGTGCTGATCGGCCTGACGGTGCTACCGGCCGCCGACGTCGTGGCCCAATTAACCATTCCAGCTCCCCAGCACCACGGTTTCTGGGTTGGCGGCGGCCTGGGGTATGCCGCCACCAAGCTCTCGTGCGGCCTGTGCGGCGAGGAGGGATCGCGCATCGGTGGTGTGAGCGGGTACCTAAGAGTGGGCTACACCCTGACCCCCTCGTTTCTGCTGGGAGCGGAAATCGACGCCTGGGGCGGCAGTGCCGAACCGGAGGACCCGGACAACGATACCGTGGGCCGGTTCATGGGAAGCATAATGGCCGTCGGCTACTGGTATCCCAGCACCCGGATGGGCTTGTATCTGAAAGCGGGTGCCGGGATGGTGTCCTACCGGGCCGACGGCGATTTTCTGACAGTCAGGTCGTTTGGTGGCACTGTGGGGGCCGGGTTCGAGGTACCGGTCGCCAACAACATCTCGCTGGTGCCGTTCGTGAACTACCTCGATTCCGCCAGCGGCGAGTTGAAACTCGACGGGGAACCTATCGGCCAGAACGGCAGTGTGAGTATGTGGCAGTTGGGTGTCGGCGCCACGTGGCATTGACGGGCGGTAAGGCGGTTAGGCGGTAGCGGGTGGTAGAAGAGGGGCCGGCGACCGCTAGGGTGGGAGGCACGTCGCTTTAGCGACAGAGCCGAGCCTCGGCTTTAGCCGAGGACCGCTCACGACAGCGGCCGAGCATGCATTGGGTTGCAGGCCCGAAGGTGTGACGCAGGTCATAGTCACTGGCGCTGACGCCGGGCAGATTGCCTGTGACCCTCCCCCGGGAGGGAAACCCTGTTGTGGTGGGAGGCGATCCGCCCCGACGTCCTGGACCCGCGCCGTGGTTCTGCGGCGGACTGGTTACTGGTGGCACACGTCGTTTTGGAGGAGTTCCATGTCTTTACTCAGCCAGCCAATGGCACGGTGGGCCGCGTTCCCAGCGATGGTTGCCGTTCTGCTGATGTCGGCTTGCGGCAGTGACGAGGCTTCGGGCCCTCCCGGCAACGGCGCCCTGGGGACCTCGTTCGGTATCTGGAGTCCTGGTCCCAACGATACCTGCCCGGCAGCGGTGCACGACCAATACGCCGTGGTCGGTCCCGACGGGAAGACCTACCCGACTTGGCATCCGCCGACCGACCCGGCAACCGGCTGCACCTTTGGCCACGAGCACGGCCGCGATCCGCGGGGATCCAAGCTATACTGGCTGGTCGGTCCCATCCCGTTCGGTTTCGCCAACGACCAGCTGGACATATGGGATCCGTCCCTTTCGCGCCACGAGGATCACGTGGGACACAAGGTGGAGTGGGAGAACGACGTGCGGATGCGACTGGCCGACGGTGCCGTGTCGGAGATCTTCGAGATCACCTGCGACTTTCTCACCAAGCTGCACCAAGGCACCCACTCGCCGGACGCGTTCGTGAACAACTTGCACGAACTGGCCTACCACATCCGTTGCAGTGACGGTACGGAGATGCACTTCACCATCATGGCGGCCATCGGGACGCCGGGCGAGTTCATCCGCTCCTGCGACCGCGACGTGCACGTTCAGGTGGGCGTGGCCCAACCGGCCAACTCACCCACCGGGGGTGGCAAGCGCATCATTCCGGACCGGACTTGCATCGAGCAGGACGTGCTGGTGGCGCCCGGTGCCACGTCCAACTTCGGATCCATTCGCGAAAGCTGGCAAATCTCCCAGAGTATCCGCACCGCTGATGGCCGGCGACTGGCCTCGATCAACCCGTACTATCAGGTGATCGATCCCAGCCGCCATCACGATCCGGCCCTCCCCAACGTCATGGGCCGGCCGGTCGACGTCTGTTTCGAGACCGAAGCCAACGGCGACATCGCCCAGGGCGGCGCCTGCGACGAGTCGACCGCCAACGGCACGCTGACGTCCCTGCCGCACGACGACCCACGGTCGGCGTTTCGTGGGGCCCAGCGGTTCGTGGACATCAACAGCAACCGCATTACCAACGAGGACGGCCCCGAAATCTGGTACACGGATCCGTTCGGGAAGAACGCCCGTACCGAGCCGTTTCCCGGATCCATCCAGCAGGCCATCGCCCAGGTCAACAACGATATCGGCGTGTTGGAGAGCGGCCCGGTGATTGGCCGAAATCGGCGATACTACGATGGCGGGACGCACTCGCCAAACTAACTGAATGCCAGGAATATTGAATGCCAGGAACACTGAATAATGAAGTGAAGTAGGAACTGGTTCATTTCATTATTCAGTGTTGCTGGCATTCGTGGCATTCACGATTCGAGGTCCGCATGCACGGGACAGTGCATGCGGACCTCAGTCGTTCAGGCCGTAGTATGTGACAAGGTCGGAGACCACGAGTTCGTCGTGCCGGGTGAACCCCAGGAACTGGAGTCCGGTGTCCCAGAAGGCGGGATTGACGTCGGGCCGGCTCCAGATGCTGCGGACGCTGACCTCCCACGACTCCGATTCGAACAGATCCGGTGGCAGATCCATGCGCAACTCGAAGTCGGCCTCGGTGGGGAGCGGGGCTTCGCTGATCAGCATCATCCCCCGCGTGGTGACGTCCACCAGGTGACCTACCAGCTCGCCGCTCGAGCGATCGAACACCCGCAGATAGTAGATGAGGTGACGGCGCTTGAGCGAGCGGTGTATTCCCACTGATTGCCCGGCGGTTGAATGATTCCCCCCCCCGGGACTGGTGTCGCCGGCCCCGCCACGTATGGAATGGCTGAGAGGACACCGAACATGGTGCTTGACGGTGCTCCGTTCAAGTGCTAAGTAAACAGCACAATGCTGTTATTTTAGCATGATTCGCTTTGCCAGCAACTGGAATCCGCTTCCGTAGGGATGACATCATGACTTCTGGTACGCCCCCCAAACTCTCCCGCCGAGAACGGCAGTTCATGGACATCCTCTACCAGCGGGGCCCGGCCACAGTGGCCGGGGTCATGGAAGCACTGCCGGATCCCCCGAGCTATTCGGCCGTTCGGGCCACGCTCAGGGTTCTGGAGGACAAGGGGCACGTGATGCACACGGCCGAGGGACCGCGCTATGTCTATGCTCCCGCCGTGTCGCCCGATCAGGCGCGCCGGACGGCCCTGTCCCATTTGCTGAAGACGTTCTTCAACGGGTCCGCTGAGCAGGCCGTCGTGACTCTCTTGCAGATGTCTGCTACGGAACTCTCCGACGACGATATCAGCCGGCTGGCGGCCCGGGTCCGGGCTGCGCCGCAGGAATAGCGGTGAGCGGTGAGCGGAGCGTGTCCCGCCTCTCCGCTGCTCTCGATGATTGCATCCCACTGTCGATCTGGCCATTCTTCGATATTATCACAATCGCTGACCCGCTGCCCCTAGGCGGCATTTTTTTCTCGCTCGCACGTCTCCCAGGGTGAGACCAGACAAGGTTGGAAGAATGAAGATATTGCTTCAATTCGCCGGGGCTCGACTCATCCTGGGTGGTGGTCTCCTCGCCGCCGTCGCCGTGGCAGGCTGCAGCGACGATCCCGTCGCCGTCGACCCCGTCACCTCAGTGCAGAAGACGGGCTCCACGGACAATCAGCAGGTAGCAGCCGGCACGGTCGTCCCGTTTTCACCCGAAGTTGCCCTCACCACGGCCAGTGGCGCCAAGGCCGTCGGCGCAACGGTGACCTTCACCGTCGAGGGCGGTGGCGGGACAGTGGATGGAGGGGTGGCAGTGACCGATATCCGCGGTCTCGCCCGGGTACGTGAGTGGACCTTGGGCCAGCTTGCGGGTCCCAACTCTCTCAAGGCTACGGCCAACGGGCTGGAGGTGACCTTCACCGCCGACGGAATCGCGGGCCCTGCCGCCGCGGTGTTTAGCAGCGCTGGTGAAGAACAGACCGCCCAGGTGAATACCGAGGTCGCCATCCCGCCCGCGGTGCGGGTGGTTGACCAATTCGGCAACGGGGTTGGGGGTGAGCTGGTCCAATGGCAGGTCGTGAGCGGGGGCGGACTAGTGCTCGGCAGCGGGTCCACGGATTCTAGGGCCAATGGCCTGGCTCAAGTCCTGGGCTGGCAGCTGGGCCCCACGCCCGGGCAGAACATTCTGGAAGCCGCTGCGCCTGGGTTTCCCGTCGTCCAGTTCACGGCCACGGCCGTTCCCTGACGGGTGAGGTCGTGGGCATTTGCCGAGGCCCCGCCGTACCACAACGTGCGGGCGTCCCGTGTTGGGGCGCCCGTTTTGGTCTTGAGGACGTGATGGCCATTGCGGTGCCGGAGGGTAGCCTAGGTATGCTGGGAGGATGGCGGATGGGCGGCAGGTCGGCCCGGAAGAGAGAGGGCGATGCCGGTACCACATTTCGATAGCCGGATGATTGGGCGTCGGATCACCAATAGGGCCTCCCGGCACCTGATGATCGCCTTGGTTGGCGGATTGGTTGCCGTGGCGGGATGTGGCGCCGGCGATCCCCAAGGGTTGGTCACGCCCACGACCATGAACGTGGCCCAGGGTCAGGACCAGGACGGGGTGGTGAATCAACCGGTGGCAATCATACCGGCGGTGGTGGTCCAGGGGGACGGGAGCCGTCCTGCCACCGGCG
>SMVA01257932.1_pt1 | contig 12254 bp, 9 predicted proteins | sample 2456451 | NCBI WGS metagenome assembly SMVA01 (sample SAMN11095933, study PRJNA526329) | marine sediment metagenome | biome: Marine sediment; feature: Surficial sediment; material: Deep marine sediment; isolation source: Hadal surficial sediment | place: Pacific Ocean | collected 2014-05 | depth 0-1...
GCATTGTGTTCAACAGGGCTGTCATCGTTCTGGCTGGCGTGAGGGCCGGCATTTTCAAGGCAAGGGGATGTCTGCCATCCCTTTGGATTGTTGGTAGGTCATCGATAATGCCGCATACACTTCGGCCAGGGACGTTACGCGCTGCTGCAGCGAAAAGCGTATGGCTTCAGGAAAACGCTCAATTATGTCGACGATGCTGTTGCTCTTCCAAAAGGCGTTTTCACGTACGTAGTTGCCGTTTTGGACGGCGAAGACCTCATTGAGTATTTTCAGGTCATGGGGGATGTTGAATGTTGCAGACGTATCGGCGTACTTGAACAAGTAGTGGAAATTATCGAAGCCGGTCCAGGTGATCGCAGAGAGGCACAGGGAGCAGGGTTCGTGGGTGGCCAGGAAGATGCAATCGATTGTATCCGGCCTTTCTTCAACGGGTATTTCGTAAAAAAGCTTCAGGGTGTGGACTTCCCCGTGCCAAAGTGGATTCTCAATCTCATTATTGGTGCCCGCAATTACAAGCGAAAGATCCTCTTTTCGCAATATAGCTGAACCAAACACCTTACTGCCTCCGGTTACCGCGGCAGCTGTCAATGGCACAATGTCGTGTTCGATAACATCAAGCAGGCGGACGATAAGTTGTTCGTCGATCTCGTTGGTCACTATATTAATTCCCGGGCAAAATGTTGTGCGCTGCTAATCTACAAGAGACTCCTGCGTCCGTTCATTTCCATGGTCGGACCCGCGTCCCGGAAGCACCAGATTGAGAACGATCGACACAATGGCTCCAGGAATCAACCCGGAATTCAGTATCGCCCTGGTGCCATCAGATAAGTTTGCATACAACCCTTCTTGTCCTCTAAGTCCAAGAGCGACAGCCATCGATACACCGATGATCAGCATGTTGCGCTTATCGAAGGGGATGCTGGACAGCATTTTCATTCCCGCAGCGGTGATAAGTCCAAACATGATGACCACGGCGCCACCCAGCACAGCATTCGGAATTGTTGTTACCACCGCACCGAGCTTGGGTATCAGCCCTGCGATAACCAGAAAGCCACCGCCTATTGCCACGACGTAACGACTCGCGACCCCGGTCAGCGCGACCAGCCCGACATTCTGGCTGAAACTGATTTGAGGAAACGCGTTAAAAATTGCAGCGAAGCTGCTCGCAAGTCCGTCGGCCATCACGCCGCCAGAGAGTTCCTTGTCAGTTGGCAGGCGATTGGAGCCACTCATGACGGTACCTTCGATGTCACCAATCGATTCGGCGCTGGTTACTACGGCCATCAATACGACTCCTCCGATGGCGACGGGTACAAATTCGAGCCCAATGTGGAAGGGGATCGGCAGTTGCAGCCACCCGGCATCCGAGATTTTGGAAAAATTAACCAGTCCAAGCGGAATTGCGGCGACGTAACCGGTCACAATTCCGATCAAAATCGCCATTTCAGACAGAAACCCTTTTGCGAACTGGTTGAAACCGACCGTTACCACGAAAACCAGTGCGGCTAACATCAAATGTCTCGGTGCACCGAAATCTTCAGCACCGAAGCCGCCGCCAACATAGGTAAACCCGACCGGTAGCAGGATTATGCCGATCATCACTACGAAAGTTCCGGTCACGACCGTTGGAAACAGGAATCTTATCCAACGGAGGCAAAGGCCGACCACCGCCATCGCAAGGCCACCGACAAAAGCTGCACCGAGAACTGCCGGGAGGCCGTATATTGCAGCGATCGGCATCAGAACCGGTACGAAAGCGAAACTGGTTCCCATGACAATCGGGACACGTGCTCCTATCGGTCCGATGCCTAATGATTGCACCAGGGTAGCAACACCTGCGACGAACATAGTCGCTTGCACCAGAAATATCGTTTCTGCAGCTGGCAAATTAATGCTGGCGGCGATAATCAGGGGTACGGTGACGTTGCCAACAAACATCGCCAGAACGTGTTGAAATCCGAGAGGAACCGCTTCCACCAAAGGCGGCATGAAGTTGACGTCTCGTAATTCGACTTCGCTGTGATTACGTCCACCTCGTGTTTCTAGTCGTTGATTGTCCATTTATTTCCCACGTCAGGGTGTTGCCGTATCGGCCAATCGCCAAGTCTGCCGTCAATTGACGAATTATTCACACTTGCTGCATGTGTCTCCTGAGTTGCTTTGTCGGCGCCTGTGCCGGGCAGGTCTAATGCCGCTTTGCCGTCAGCGGCCATGGTTTCTCGCCAATGGCCAACCCGCGTACCAGTAATCTGAATATTGTCATGGGCTTAGGGAATACTCTTAAATCACTGGCAATGTCGACTGGATCATTGAATTCGCTGATTCTGGCCGGTAATCTGGCCGGATTCTCATAAAAGGTGATTGGCAGTGTTGTCGCGATTCCATCCTGATATTGCGGTTCTTCCGGCGCTATTTCTGTTTGCGTCCGGCATTGCCTGTGCGGATGACTTCAATGACGGCTTCAACGCCTATGCGCGAGGTGATTATGAGACCGCTTATGCGCGGTGGATCCCGCTGGCAGAAGACGGAGATGTCAGCGCCATGTATAACGTCGCGCTAATGTACGACCAGGGTCTCGGTGTCGGGCAGGACAAGGTAAAAGCGGTCAAGTGGTATCTCATTCCTGCGGAAAAAGGTGATATCTCCGCGCAATTCAATCTCGCTACAATTTACGACTACGGCGATGGTGTCAGCGAGGACAACGAGCAGGCCATCCGCTGGTATACCGCTGCGGCACGACAAGCGGACGAGCAAGCCCAATTTAATCTTGGTGTCATGTACGGTAGCGGCGAGGGCGTTGACGTCGACTACGAGCGTGCGGTTTATTGGTATCGCCTGAGCGCGGATCTGGGTCACGTTGCCGCGCAATACAATCTTGGTTACATGTACGACGTTGGGCGCGGAGTTCCGGAAGACAAGGAACTGGCATTTGCCTGGTATCAACGTGCTGCGGGACAAGATGATTACGATGCGCAATATGCGATCGCCCTGATGTACGACGAAGGCGATGGTGTGCCGATCGATGAATCACTGGCGATGGAGTGGTACGAGCTTGCCGCAAATCAGGGCCATCTCAAGGCCCAATTCAACCTCGCCATCATGTACGACATGGGCGAGGGAATGCCGGAGGATAATCTGGCCGCGATCGAATGGTATACCGCGGCTGCTAATCAAGGTCACCTGGGGGCGCAGGTAAATCTCGGCATCATGTTCGAGAACGGCGAGGGCGTTGTTATTGACCTTGTTGAGGCGATCAAATGGTATCGACTTGCCGCTTACCAGGGATCTGCTGAGGCCCAGTATGCCGTAGCATTGCTTCTTGATTCCGGGCAAGGAATCGCCGAAGACAATGTTGCCGCTGTCTCCTGGTACAAGTTGGCGGCGGAGCAGGGTGACCCTGACGCACAAAACAACCTGGGTGCCATGTTTGATGCGGGAGAAGGCGTGCCGGAAAACGACGTAATGGCTCTTCACTGGTACACCCTGGCCGCGAACAATGGCAACGCGATTGCACAGAATAATCTGGGTGCTTTGTATTTGGCCGGTGATGGTGCCAGGGAAGACAAAGTCCAGGCATACAAATGGTTTCTTATTGCCGAGGAACTGGGTAACGAGATCGGCAGGAAAAATCGCGTCGCATCGGCCGATTCAATGGCGGCTACCGATATAGCCGAGGCAAACAAACAAGCGCAGGAATGGCTGGCGGAGTTCGAAAACTCCCGTTAGGCCGTTGTTGGATATTTCTACCGCGCAGGCTCTTAGCCCGATTCATCCGCTGTTTCATTCCTGAGCTCAATCGAGCTAAGATTGGCTGGCAAGGCAATTCGGGGGATTCTAAATGAGTATTCAAACGCGGTCCGTTGAATACAACGACGGAGACACGGTACTCGAGGCCTACATGGCCTGGGACGAAACGCTTGCCGGGCCGTGCCCCGGGGTATTGGTTTCACATGCCTGGGGAGGACGCTCTGATTTTGACGACAGAAAGGCGGAGCGACTGGCGGAACTCGGTTATGTCGGCTTTGCAATCGATCTCTACGGCAAAGGCGTAAGTGGCAGCAACCCCGAAGAAAATGCCGCTTTGATGCAACCCCTGCTCGACGACAGAGCAACACTGCAACGTCGCATGCATTTGGCACTCAAGCAGATAATGGCGCAGAAAGAGGTTGATGGCAGTCGAGTTGCAGCCATCGGTTTTTGCTTTGGTGGTCTGTGTGTGCTCGACCTGGCGCGCACAGGTGCGGACTTGCTGGGCGTGGTCAGTTTCCATGGATTGCTGGGAGCTCCCGAGAAAACAGACGAACGCGAGATGCTCGCCAGAGTTCTGGTTCTGCACGGCTGGCTCGATCCGCATGCAACACCGGAGCAGGTCCTGGCATTTGCTGATGAAATGACAGCGCGTGGCGCGGACTGGGAATTGCAGGCTTACGGAAAAGCCGTGCACTCATTCACGAATCCAGACGCAAACGATCCGGACAACGGCGTGCAATTCGACGCTGCTGCAGATCATCGCTCCTGGGACTCGATGTGGATGTTCCTGAATGAGATTTTTGCATTACCAACCTGAACGAATTGCTTCGATCGTCAAAACTCGGTTCTTTAAAGCTGTGCTAAGGTTGCGACCTCCTGGTCGACCATAGCGAGTACTTCAGAGATGTTTCGATTCAGCTATTCCGTAGTATTCTTGTTTACAGTCGCGAGCCTGGGCGCTTGTGACTCCCCGGACACTCTCTCACAAGCAGATACCGCGACGGTAGATCAGCCCGCAAGCGAAGGCTCGAGCGCGGATTCAGCTGCGGCGGAGATCACCGCCAGTTTGATGCGGGAATACGTCGTCGAAATATCCGACGACAAATACGAAGGTCGCGGACCGGGAAGCCGTGGCGACGCAGCGGCGAGAAATTACCTCGCGGAGCGAATGGAAGAGATGGGCTATCTTCCAGGTGCGGCCGACGGAAGTTGGGAGCAGCCGTTTGACTTGATCGGCATTACCTCCGATCAACCGCCGGAATGGACATTCTCCAATGACCAAAAATCGCTTACGTTGAAACAATGGGATCAATTCATCGTGTCCAGTGGTGTGCAGTCCGAACATGCAGCGATCGAAAATGCGGAAATCGTTTTCGTTGGGTATGCCATCCAGGCACCCGAGTACGACTGGGACGATTTCAAAGGGCAGAACCTCACTGGCAAAATGCTACTCATCATGAACAACGATCCGGACTGGGATCCGGAACTGTTTGCGGGTGATACTCGACTCTGGTATGGCCGTTGGGATTACAAGTACCTGAGTGCGGCGATGCAAGGGGCAGTCGGTGCAATCATTATTCACACGACTCCGTCGGCAGGTTATCCGTTTCAGGTCGTACAAACATCATGGACCGGCGAACAATTCGAGCTGCAGGCTCGTGATGAGCCGCGTAACCAGGTGAATGCCTGGCTCACCGAGGATTCTGCGCGTGAGCTTGTTGCGATGGCGGGATACGATCTCGATGTGCTAAGAGAGGCTGCAGACAACCGCGACTTCGAACCTGTAGCGCTGGGCATTACGACCTCGATCGCCATGGACGTGACCTTGAATCGCGTGTCGACGGCGAACGTTCTGGGCCTGTTGCCCGGTGGCGATCCGGAGGTGAGCGACGAGGTTGTCATTTATACCGCCCACCACGACCATCTGGGTGTCGGGCCGCCAAACGATGACGGCGACACAATTTACAACGGCGCGAGGGACAACGCCTCAGGAGTTGCCCTGATCATGGCAATCGCGAAGGCCTTCAAGGCGATGCCCGAGCCGCCACGCCGATCCGTTCTTTTTGCGATCGTGGGGGCCGAAGAGCAAGGGTTGCTGGGCTCGCAATATTACGCGGAAAACCCTACTTTTCCCGCCGGGAAAATGGCCGTCAACATCAACTTCGACAGCACCAATATCTGGGGTGCCACCCATGACGTGTCGTTCATTGGCATGGGCAAGTCATCAGTGGATTCATTTGTGGTGCCGATTGCCGCGGAGCAAGGTCGGATTGTAAAGCCGGACCCGTTCCCTGATCTTGGCAGTTTTTATCGTTCAGACCAGTTCAATTTCGCCAAAATCGGGGTGCCGGCCTTGTATCTGAAAGCGGGCACGGATTTTGTCGATCGCGCGCCTGGCTGGGGCAAAGACCAGCAGAAAAGCCACACCAGCGCGGATTATCACCAGCCATCGGATGAGTATCACGATAGCTGGAATTTCGATGGCATGGTCTCTGATGCGATCCTCGGATTTCGCACGGGACTGGCAATCGCCAATGCCGAGGAAATGCCTGCATGGAACGCCGGCGATGAATTCGAAGCAGCGCGCCTGGCCGCGTTATCCGCCGAAGATAACTGACGCATTTATCAGCAAGTATTGTCATGCCGGTAGCGATGGTCACGATGGCGGCACAATGCGCGATCTAGCCATCCTGTTCATACACCTGTTTCCACCATCGCGAAGACACGAATGAAGGTTGCACACCTGGATTCATACGGCTGGGGCAGTTACTGCCGAGGTCTATACCAGCTGCCAGTCGCGGCCTGAGCACGAATTCGCCACAGACAGCTGTAAATTTGTCAGGACCACAGCTTGCTGTTTTCATTCCTATAGTGTATATACACTAGTTATGACTAGGAAAACGCTCATTAATAAGTTGAAAAACGACGTGGCGCCCGTCTGCGTGTTCCGAAAAACACGAGAAACAGCTCGCAAGATTTCCCGGATGTATGACGACATGCTGCAGCCAGCAGGGATCAAGGCAACCCAGTTCACCATGCTTGCGGCTATCTCGTTGCAAGGTGATGCGACGCTCACGAAACTCGCTGAATCCCTGGGAATGGAACGGACGACGCTATCCAGGAACCTGAAACCTCTGGAGCGCAGCGGTCTGATCGAAGTTTCGGGAGAGGGCTATCGGCGCGCTCGATCAGCGAATATCACGAATAAGGGGATTGCTGTGATGGAAAAAGCACTGCCCCTTTGGAAATCGGCCCAGAATTCATTAAAGAAGCGTATAGGTGCAGAAACCTGGGATCGTGTTCAACACGATCTGAACAAAATCGGACGATTGATCTAGGTCCCTTTTTTTGACCCATGACGTGTATATACACATTACAAAGTGAGAGTGACATGAGAACGCATAAGACTAACGCTGAGAATTTTTTCAAGTTCATCACCGCATGGCCAAAAACATTCTTAATCCTGAGCTTGCTGACAATCGTGGGCATGGCGACGCTTGTGCCACAAATTCACAAGGACACAAGCTCCGACGCCTTCATTGCCAAAGATGATCCGGTAGTGCTTTATCGCGACCAGGTGCGTGAAATCTTCGGCCTTGAAGATCCGATTGTCGTGGCAGTCATCAATGATGGCACCGAGGGCATCTTTAATCCTGACAGCCTGGCGTTGGTCGACGAACTTACACAGGCAATCGCGAAACTGCCGAATGTTGATCCTGACCGGGTGACCAGTCTCGCTACCGAATCCAACATTGTCGGCACATTCGATGGCATGGAGGTCTCGGATTTCTTCGATCCCTACCCCGCGACACAAGCGCGCGCCGATGAAATCAGGGCGGCAATTGCTGATTTTCCGCTTTACCAGGGGGCGCTGGTCGCCCGCGACGGCAACGCAACACTGATTGTTGCCGAGCTTTTGGCGCAGGAAGAAGCCCAGTCGACCTATGAAGAGATTTTGGCAGTCGTCGCGGCGACGCCCGCGGCCGCAGGCAACGAAGTTCACGTCGCAGGTGAAGGCGCGATCTCTGGTTATCTCGCTACATATATCGACCGCGACGCGACACGACTGAATCCGCTCGCGGCAGTGGTCATCACCCTCGTGCTGGTCATTGCGTTCCGCACCTTTATCGGCGCTATGCTGCCGAACATCATTGTGCTGGGAACGCTGGCGGTAACCTTCGGCTCCATGGCCGCATTCGGCGTGTCCTTCTATGTCATCACCAACGGGCTCGCAACGATCCTGATCGGGATCGCAGTAGCTGACTCCATCCACATCATGAGTCAGGTTTACGAAGAACGGGCCCGCGACCCCGCCCTGTCATCGACACGTCAGGGGCGACGCGAAATAGCGGTGCGCGCCATGAGCAGAATGTGGAAACCAATAACCCTGACAACGATAACCACGATTGCCGGTTTCGCCGGTCTGTGGCTCGGCGCTGCCATGCCGCCGATGAAATTCTTCGGCCTGTTTGCAGCCGTTGGCGTCGCTGCAGCATGGTTTTATTCGATTTTCTTCCTGCCCGCTGCGCTTACTCTCTTTCCGTTGAAACCGAGCAAGCTTTTTAAAGCTGCGAATGTAAATGATCGTTACGGTGCCGGCCTGCAACGCCTGGGTTCGGCCGCGCTGCGAAAACCCCGGCTTACCCTGGCGGTCGCTGTCGTCATAACGATTGTTGGCATTGCGGGCACGAGCCGCGTCATTGTCCAGGAATCACAAATCGAGAATTTCCAGACTGACGAGCCTATCTATATCGCTGACAAGGAAATTAACGATCGCATGGACGGCACGAACTTTCTCGATATCGTAATTGAGACCGATGAACCGGAAGCGCTATTCCGCCCAGATCACCTGCGCCGTATCGAAGCACTGCAGACATTTGTCGAGCAATTCCCGGCGGTTCGCGGCTCTACCTCGGTGGTCGATTACATCAAACAGATGCACAAGGCAGTGAACGAGAATCAGGACGAATTTTATTCGATCCCCGATGATGAGTTTCTCGTGGCACAGCTCTTTCTCCTCTATTCGGCCTCGGGCGATCCTGACGATTTCGAAGAGGAAATCGATACTGACTACTCCCTGGCAAATGTGCGCTTCAACCTGCATGTCGCTGACTACCGGTTGCTGACCGAGATCATCCCCACTATTCAGAGCTACGTCGAGAATGAATTCAACAACGACGAAATTCGGGCAAGTCTTTCAGGCCGGGTGATGGTCAATTACACCTGGCTAAAGACGATCGGTGACAACCATGTCAGGAGTCTTCTGCTGTCGCTGGTATTCGTGTGGATTGCCGCAGCTATGATGTTCCGTTCACTCCTCGCGGGTGCGCTGTCGCTGATCCCTGTCGGCATGTCCCTGTTACTGGTCTACGCCGTCATGGGATTTGGCAGCATTTGGCTCGGCATTGGTACTTCGATGTTCGCGGCCATCGCGATTGGCCTTGGTATCGACTTTTCCATTCATACGCTCGATCGCATGAAGGAGCTGATCATGAACAGACAAGGTAACTTTGACGAACGCCTGGCTGACCTGTTTCCGTCGACCGGACGCGCACTGTTTTTCAACTTTGCAGCCCTGGCATTGGGTTTTCTGGTTCTGACGACAAGCGAGGTGCCGCCATTGATCAGATTCGGCCTGCTGGTCGCTGTTGCCGTCACCACAAGCTTCATCGCAAGCATGACGATCCTGCCAGCCATCGGAAAAGTGCTGAAGCCTGCATTTTTGTTTCCCCGCAGTGAGATTGCGAGTTCGGACGTAAGAGCCTCTGCAGTCGCATCCGCCGGATCTGCATTAGCGCTGGTAGCAATCGTCTCAGTGTTATTCGTGAGTTTCGCCAGGGCAGACGAAGGCACAGACCTGCCCTCGGGAGATGAAATCATCGCCCAGGTAAATTCTCGCGACGACGGCCAGCAAGTAACACGAGTTTTGAAGATGGAACTCATCGATCGTCGCGGCAAGTCCCGCGTGCGCGAGACCATTGGCTATCGCCGCTATTACGGTGAGGAAAAGCGCACCATGCTGTTCTATCAGTCGCCGAGCAATGTCAAAGGAACCGGGTTCCTGACCTACGACTATCCGCAGGCCGACATCGATGACGACCAGTGGCTTTACCTGCCGGCACTACGAAAAGTACGGCGTATATCCTCTTCGGATCGCGGTGATTACTTCCTGGGCACCGACTTCAGCTATGAGGACATCAAGAAGGAATCCAGAATTGCCGCTGAGGATTACACATTCACGGCGCTCGGCACCGAGGTAGTGGATGGTCACCTCACCTATCTGGTAGAAGGCGTTCCGGTCAACACAGAGATCGCCGAGGAACTCGGCTACGGTCGTGTGCAGTGGCGTATCGACCCCAAGATCTGGATGAGCCGCAAGACCGAGATGTGGGATGTCAACGGCAATCCGCTGAAGACAATCCGCACCGAAAACATAGAGAACGTACAGGGCATATGGACTTCCCTGAAACTGAGCGCGGTTAATCACAAGACCGGGCATTCGACGATATTTACGTTTTCCGACGTGGATTACCAGGCGCCCGTTGACGACAGCATGTTCGAGCAACGCTCATTGCGGCGCGGTCGGTAACGCTTGGGCATGCAGGCGCGGGAAATTCAACCATGTTGAAACTTTTCATACAGATTCTTCTGGCAAGCTCGCTCACCGTAATGGGTGGTGCCAGCGCGAAGGCTGAGGGATTCATCGACAGCATCGAATTCTCCGGCATGTTCGAAAGCGAAATGGCGGTCGGTACCGTGATGGAGAACGCACAAAAAGCCGAGTTCGTCTTGACGCCCGAGATTGGTGTCGATGTTACATCGTCCCTGCGGCTCACGGTAATCGGCCGGTTGCGTGGCGACATCGTAGACGAATTGGAGCCGGGACAGCCCGCGCAACGGAACCGCTCAGCTCTCTCGAAGCGATGGTTCATAAACGACCATGTCGAACTTGAGCTTCGTGAAGCCTATATCGATACAGAGATCGGCGCTGCTTTCTTGCGCGTGGGCAAACAACAGGTTGTCTGGGGACAGGCTGATGGCCTTAAGGTACTTGACGTCCTCAATCCGCAGTCGTTTCGTGAATTCATTCTCGATGACTTCGAGGACAGCCGTATCCCGTTGTGGATGGTCAACGTCGAAATTCCCGTTGGCGAGGCCATGCTGCAACTCCTGTGGATCCCGGACAATACCTATGATGATATCCCGGAGCCGGGTGCAACATTCGCGTTCACCTCGCCGCTAATTGTGCCCGAGATTCCACCAGGCGTGCCGGTCACAGTTTCACCGCTGGAGCGGCCCGACAATTTGGTCGGGGATTCAGATGTGGGAGCGAAACTCTCCGTTTTTGTCGGCGGCTGGGACCTGTCGCTTAATTATGCTTACCATTACTTCGATCGCCCGGTCGCTCGACGCGAGATTTCGGCTACTGGCATCACCGTCCAACAAAACTACGAACGCACGCATCTCTTGGGCGGGACTTTTTCCAATGTCTTCGGTGACTTTACGCTACGCGGCGAAGTCGGCTATTCGAGTGACCGTTACTTTCTGACAAACGACATCGCGGACAATGATGGTGTTACCCGCTCGAGCGAACTCGCTTACGTTTTGGGACTCGACTATCAGGGATGGCGCGACTGGTTTCTAAGCGCACAGATTTTTCAATCGATCGTCACCGATCCCGCACCGGGTCTTGTTCGCGACGACGTGGACACAAGCGCGACACTTCTGGTACGCCGCGATTTCATGAACGATTCGCTACAGGCTGAGGCGTTATTGATCCAGAGCCTGAATCAGGGTGACGGCGTGCTGCAAACGTCACTGAACTATGAATGGAGTACAAATATTCGTCTGCAGCTCGGCGTCGATATTTTCTACGGCAATTCACTGGGGCTCTTCGGCCAATTTGATAAGAACGACCGGATCTCAATGGGTATCGACATCGGATTTTGAGAACGACCGAATTGGTCGTATTAATGATTGATTTACTACGGACCTAAAACTGGAGAAGACAATGACTGCACAAACTGAAACCACCAACGTGAAACAAAACCTTACCCCGGGACGAAAACTGCGAGCATGGCTTACGACACTTGAGCAAGCCATGGCTTACGATCCGCAGGAGCATGCCGCCGAAATGATCAGGCATCTTTGGCAAAAGGTAGAACAGCTTGAATCCAGAGTGAATGAACTGGAAGCGCGTGATCAACGCGCCGCTTGATCGCTGAATGTTTGCCGAATCGGGGCCCAACGAACTAGCCGCGCAGGGTTTCTTGGCGTTACCGACTTCTTTGCACGCTACAGGCCAGCCGGTGCGGCTCATCAGCTTTTAGATGAAGTCATTTAATAACGCATTAAGCCGCCCGCCAAGCCACTCCCGGAAGACCCGGAGCGCATCTGGCACGCCCTTGCGGCCAAAGCCGATGCGAAACCGGTCTGCTGGCGTCCTTAATAGGTCCGAATGATAGATGCTGGAAGGCAGCAACAGCACGCCGCTTTCCTCCACC
>SMVA01155283.1_pt1 | contig 12251 bp, 10 predicted proteins | sample 2456451 | NCBI WGS metagenome assembly SMVA01 (sample SAMN11095933, study PRJNA526329) | marine sediment metagenome | biome: Marine sediment; feature: Surficial sediment; material: Deep marine sediment; isolation source: Hadal surficial sediment | place: Pacific Ocean | collected 2014-05 | depth...
ACAAAATTCTTGAGCCAGACCGGGTGGCGTACCTCCGCCAGCCAACCCGTTGCGCGGGACAGTAAATGCTGGGGAACAATGTGCTGAAATAAGATGAACAGTTTATCCATGGCGCGTAGTGTAGCGGGTAATTTAACTATTACAATAAATTGGCGTAGTGTACGACGATGAAGTTCTGGATAGTCGCAGCGCTGCTAGGCGCCCCTGTTATGGCCCTGGCTCAGGATGAGACCAATGAAATCAAAGAACCAGCCATCACCTGGGTGGATGACAGCCACGCCTACGCCACCAACAAAGCCCAGGCCCTCACCCAGTGGATGGACAATTTCTTTGGCGACCCCCTCAGCGACCTGGAACAAGCCGAATCTTTTCTCCGGCTGCAGTTGATAGACGACTGGGAGCAGGAGGATGGTCACGACTTCAAAGTACGCTTGCGAGGCAAGGTGCAGCTGCCCAAGGTTTCCCAGCGCCTGAATCTGGTTTTCGCCGGCGAGGAAACCGAGGGCCTGGATGAAGACGAAGCCAGACAGGAAGATACCATCAGCTTGCAGTACAATGTTGTCGACGGCAAAAAGTCGCGTTTCGACCTCACCCTGGGCTGGGCTTCCAGCAATGTGCGCCCGGGAATACGCTTCCGCAACGAGGACACCATGGGGCAGCACTCCAGCTACCGCTTTCTGGAACGGGTGCAGTGGGAGGACGGCGAGGGCTTCTTCTCCACCACCCAGTTAGACCTGTACCGGGCCCTGGACAACGATAACTTACTGCGCTGGAGCAACCGTATCAAATACGGCGAAGAGACCGATGGCACAGAGTGGCGCAGCAAGTTGTCCCTGAGCCAACGCTATCTGAAGGACAGCAAACGCCCCATCGCCACCAACACATTTCTCGCCATCAACGGCGTCACCCAGGAAAACAAGTTCACCAAAAACTACAAACTGGGCTTCCTGTTCCGCCGCCAGATCTACCGCGACTTCCTGTTCATCGAGCTGGAACCGGCCATCAACTACCGGCGGCGCGAATTTGAAGACAATAGAGACATCGTATGGGGCCTGGTAGTGCGACTGGAAGTCGCGCTGGAAAAGGACCTTCGGCGCAAGCGTAAAAAGGATTCTGATTGATTTTGTTAGTGGTAGTCATATTTGGATCGCCGTTATTTGCCGGTGTCAGAACAGAATTCACTCGATAAAGTACCGCAGCTGAAGTTGTCCCTTGCCTCGCTGGACACGCTGCAAGTACATCCATGTATGCTCGCCTCGGCCATCCTTGGCCTCAGACGGTCCTGCGAGGCAAGGGACAACTCCAGCTGCTCCCATCGAGAAAATTCCACCCTGACACCTCTTCTGTAGCTTCAATGCAACCACCACAATGCTTATGAAAACCTATGAAGTTCGGTGCGCAGCGCGGCCAAGCAGCGTGGTGGTCTGGGGTCTTTGCAGGACCGTCTGAGGCCATGGATGGTCGGGGCGGCCTCCCGCGAGTACGAGCCCCGCATGGATGCGTCTTTTGGCGTGTCCTGCAAAGACCCCAGACCACCAGGCTGCGGATTCACTCCAACTCAACTATCAAAGATTTTCCTCAGCAAACGCCGCCAGCCGACTCCTGACGATGCCGCTCACATGCATAATCCCCGCATGCGGGTAGACTTTGCTCTTCTCCACCAGGTAGGTCAGCCCCGAGGTCAAAGGAGTGATGTACTTGTTGTCGATCTGCGCCAGGTTACCCAGCACAACAATCTTGGAATCCGCCCCCACCCGGCTAATCACCGACTTCAGCTGAAATTGCGTCAAGCCCTGGGCCTCATCGATAATAATATAGGCGTTGTTGAATGAACGCCCACGCATAAAGTTGAGCGATTTGAACTGGATATTGGCCCGCTCCTTGACGTAATCGATACTGCCGTTACAGGACTCATCGGTACCGTGCAGGATTTCCAGGTTGTCATCGAAGGCCGCCAGCCAGGGGGCCATTTTCTCCTCCTCGGTACCGGGTAGAAACCCGATGTCCTCGGCGATGGGTGGGGTGGAGCGCGCCACGATTAATTTGCTGAACCTGCCCTGCTCTAAAATGGCATGCAAACCGTAGGCCAGGGCCATCAGGGTTTTGCCGGAGCCGGCCGGGCCGGTTAACACCGTCATATCCACGTTGTCCTCGTCCAGCAGATACATGGCCATGGCCTGTTCCAGGTTGCGTGGTGACAGCCCCCAGAAGTGCTTGTGCATCAGCTTGTCCCGGGAGTCGCAGGCCAGGTAGACATACTCGCGGTCTACCCGCTTCACAAAGGCCATAAACTCCTGCTCGTCATAGACAAACATATTGGGGTAGGCATCGGGCAGGGATTTGCGCGGGATGCGATGCAAGGTCACGTCGCCCTCACGCAGGGTGTCCACCTCCGAGATGGTCGACCAGAAATCGCCCTCTATGGCGCGGTAGCCCTTGGCCAGCAGGTCGATGTCGTCCAGCACCCGGTCGCGACGATAATCCTCTACATTGACCAGGCCTGAGCCCTTGGCCTTGATACGCATATTGATGTCTTTAGTGACCAGGGCAATATGTTCATCTGGATTTTCGGCCTGCAATTTCAGCGCCACATTGATGATGCGGTTGTCGTTGGCCTGGGCCTGGGTGTCATCCAGGTAGGGCACATCCGAGTTGTCAGCCAGCAGCTGATCGGGGTAAATGGCCAGGGTGCCCTTGGGCCCATCGATGTTAGAGCCGGGGATCTCCACCCCTTGTTGAATTTCCTGGGGCGAGGCAGAAACCACTACTTTGTCGATAATTTGAATGGCAATCCGAGCTTCGCGGCTGACCGACTTGTCGTGGCGGTCCTTGATGTGATCGAGTTCTTCCAGAACGGTCATGGGGATGACCAGGTGATGTTGCTTGAATGCGGTGACAGCGGTGGGGTCGTGCAGCAATACGTTCGTATCCAGAACGAAGGTTTTTTTGATGACAGGTTTTAACTTGGTTTTTTCTACTCGTAGGGCAGGGCCTGATTCCATAAATAGATCCTCGTTTTAAACTTTTTTATAAACGCGAAGTACTACAGGACTGGCTCTGATTATTAATCCCCCGCGTGGCCGCTGTCAATCATTATGGGCCCAGCGAGGGAAGATAAAAATAAATGCCTTCCGCAATGACGCAAAACGACATCAGTCACTGACAGCACAAGCGATTTCCGATACGATAGGGGGCTTCTATATTAATAATAGTTACTTCAACCCCCATGCTCAATCAGGACACTCTCGCCCAGTTACAGGGCCTTAAAAGCCAAATGGAGGCGGAGAAAGAATACGCCGAGGCCTCCATCAAAGGCACCCAGGCCAGGTATGGCTTTGCCGTGCTGGATGACGGGCGGGAAATTTTTATCCCCCCGGATGAAATGCTCAAGGCCTTTCCTGAAGATCGGGTGCGCGTTTGCATTCGCCCGGTCAAAGACAATAAAACCGTTGCCGATATAGAAACTCTGGTACACAGCCCGCTGGGGGAGTTTACGGGTCGCTGTGTACGCAAGGGCAATGCGGTTTTCGTACAGCCCGATCTGCCACATTTGAGTCGCTGGTTGTTTATTCCCTCCCACGCCCGCAACGGGGTTAAAGAGGGCGATTATCTGCGCTGCGCCGTGCAGCGCCACCCCATCAAAGACGGCCGACCACAGGCCAAGGTATTGTCTGTTATCGGCAACAAGCACAGTGTGGGCGTTGAAAACCTGTATACCCAGGCCAAGTTCGAGCTGCCGTCACAGTGGAGTAGCGAGGTATTGAGCGAGTTGGAGGCGCGCCTGGCGTCCTTCAACCCCATGGAAACCACTACCCGCCGCGATCTCACGGACCTGGAATTTGTCTCCATAGACTCCGCCAGAACCCAGGACATAGACGACGCCCTGTACGCCGATATCAGCGACGACGGCTGGACACTGTACGTGGCCATTGCCGACCCCACGGCCTACATCGAGGCCGGCTCCGCGCTGGTTCGCGACGTCGCCCGGCGGGCCACATCCGTTTACTTCCACGGTGATGTCATCCCCATGCTGCCCGAGCAACTGTCACAGGACACCTGTGCCCTGTCCGAGGGCAATAACCGCCCCGCCCTGGTGTGCAAAATTGCGGTCAGCGATGCCGGCGAAGTGGGAGACTTTGAATTTATCGAAGCCACGGTTCGCTCCCGGGCCAAACTCTCTTACTACGGCGTGGACCGCTACCTGTCGGGCAACTATGACGAGTTGATGAGCCACGCCACCCCCCTGGAGGCCCTGTACCAGGTGTATCGCGCCCTGCGCAAGTCGCGCGAGAAGCACGAGTTGGTTATGGAGGACCGGCAGGAGTACCGCTGGATTCTCAATGACAAGAAACAAATTGACCACATTGAACCCTCGAGCAAAATGCTGTCGCAAAAAATGGTTGAGGAGTGCATGGTGGCCACCAATCGTTGTGCCGCCCGTTTTCTCAAGGATAAGGGCTGCTCTGGCCCCTTCGTCAGCCACCCGGGGTTCCGCCGCGACCGCCTGAAAGAGGCAAAGAAGTTCCTGGAGAAAAGCGCCCCGGAACTGGCCGCCCTGGAACTGGACAAACGCGAAGACTACCGCAAAATAATGCAGGGCCTTGCAAGCACGGAGCAAACCCTGCCGCTACGCGCCATGGTAAACCGGCTACTCACCCGAGCCACACTGAGCACTGAAGCTGCAGTGCACATGGGCATGTGCCTGGACAGCTACACCAATTGCACCTCACCCCTGCGCAAATATATGGACTTTCTGGTTCATCTGCAGATCAAATCGGCGCTGCACGGCGGGCCGTGCAATCTGGTGACCGCAGACATGTTAACCAGCCTGTCGGGCAACCTGCAACGCGCGCGCACGGCCATGAACGAAGCGGAACGCTGGTTGGCCAGCAATTATGTCCAAAAACGGGCCGAGAAAACCGGCGGCGCTTTCAAAGGTGTTATCTCGCACATTACCAGCAGTGGCTTTAGTGTACGCATTGACGATACCGGCCTGGAGGGTGCGGTAGACCTGCGTAAAAACCCGGAAAAGTTCAGTTTCGACAAGTGGAACGCCAGTCTAACCAGCAGTACCCGGCGCTTTGCCCTGGAACAGGCGGTGGAGGTTAAATTCCTGGGTGTTGATGAAAGTCAGCACCGGGTTCAATTCGGCCTGGCCGAGGGTTGCGGCCTGAAGCCATCTGAAGTTGAACCTGAGACACCAGCTTAATCATTTCCTTGACACCCAGGGCGCGTAAATAAAAACCCATGTCCCGGTGGCCGTCCAGGGCAACATTGGGCTCAGTGGCTTGCAGTGCCTGGACAATTAACAACTCCATATCGCTAAAAAACGTCTCTTCGCCAAAGATCAATTTGGTAAAGGTGTCCACAATGGCCATTTCGCTAACGGCGCTTTCCTGTAGAAACGAATATCTGGATTTCATTACACCACCTCTCTAATAGAAAGTATGGCGCACAACTGATTATTTTTTAGCCGTTTTTCAGGCAATAAGTCACATTTATTGGTTAATATATGACCAATGCCCCCTCTGGCCGCCGCCAAACCCCTAAAAAGAGGCGTTACCCGGCGTTCTGGGAAAGGGAATGACATCCCGCACGTTGTCCATGCCGGTCACATAATTGAGTAAACGCTCAAAGCCCAGTCCGAAGCCCGCATGGGGAACCGTGCCATAACGGCGCAGGTCGCGGTACCAGCCCAACTCCTCACGTAACTGTGGGTCCATGCGTGCATCCAGCACATCCAGGCGTTCCTCGCGCTGGCTGCCACCAATAATTTCGCCTATCCCGGGGGCCAGGACATCCATCGCCGCCACGGTTTTCTCATCGTCATTGAGGCGCATATAGAATGCCTTGATGTCCTTGGGGTAATTCATCACGATCACCGGCCCGCCCACGTGGGTCTCCGCCAGATAGCGCTCGTGCTCCGAGGCCATGTCGATGCCCCAGGCCACGGGAAATTCAAATTTCTGCCCGCAGTTTTTGAGTATTTCGATGGCATCGGTGTATTCCATGCGCTCAAAACTGTTATCGATAAGGCCGCGCAGACGATCGATAGCTGTTTTGTCAATGTGTTGGGCGAAGAAGGCCATGTCGTCCTCACGCTCTTCCAATACCCGGGTAAACACATGCTTTAGCAGGCTTTCGGCCAGGTCGGCATTGTCATCCAGGTCGGCGAAGGCGATCTCCGGTTCCACCATCCAGAATTCAGCCAGGTGGCGACTGGTGTGGGAATTCTCCGCCCGAAATGTTGGGCCAAAGGAGTACACCTTGCTCATCGCCAGACAGTAGGATTCCAATTCCAACTGGCCCGAGACCGTGAGGAAGGCCTCACCCCCAAAGAAGTCGCTACCAAAATCCACTTCATTTTTGTCATTGCGTGGCAGGTTGGCAAAATCCAGGGTACTCACCCGAAACAGTTCGCCCGCACCCTCGCAGTCACTACCGGTGATGATGGGGGTATTGATCCAGTGGAAATCATTGTCGTGAAAGTAATTATGGATGGCGTTGGCCAAGGTGGTGCGCACCCGGGTAATCGCACCGAAGGTGTTAGTGCGCTGACGCAGATGCTGCTGGGTACGCAGAAATTCGAAGCTGTGCCGCTTTTTGGCGATGGGGTAGGATTCAGCGTCGTCTACCCAACCCACTACCTCCACCTGTGTGGCCTGTATTTCCACGCTCTGGCCCCTGCCCTGGGACTCTACCAGCGTACCGCTCACAATCACCGCGCAGCCAGCCGACAGCTTGAGCACCTCGGATTCATAGTTTTCCAGGTCAGCGGGTACCACCGCCTGAATGGGGTCAAAGGCCGTGCCATCGTGTATGGCCAAAAACGAAATGCCCGCCTTGGAGTCGCGCTTGCTGCGCAGCCACCCTTTGACGGTGATAGAAGCGCCGGCGGCAAGCTGGCCCTTGAGGGCCGCGCTAATGGTACTGGAGTTACTCATTCATACACTCTGTTGTTCACGCTTATTAAAATTTGAAGGTTTGTCCCACCAGCGCCTCCGACAGCGCCCAAAGACGGCCGGCGTCGGCATGATCCAGGGCGTAGGATTCTACACCACCCTCTGCTCCCGGCGAAGCGGCATCAGCAATATGGCAGTCTTCCAAATAAAGAGCACCCTTGTCCGCCAGGGTTGGCGAGGTGGCAGCCCACACTGAGGTGGCAGCGCCCTGTTCAACGGTTTTCAACACCATTACCTTTCCCTTTCCCTGGGGCGCTCTGGCTCTAATCATTTCGAAGTCTTCCTGGTCCATGTGGCGGCTCAGTTCGGTCATGATGACACCGGGGTGTACGGCGTATGACCTCACCCCTCTGTCCTTTAGCCGGTCATCCAGACCCACGGCAAACAGTGCATTGGCCGTCTTGGACTGGCCGTAGGCCGACCATTTTTCGTAGTCGCGACGCAGATAATTGGGATCGTCAAAATCCACTTTGCCAAACTGGTGCCCGGCGGAGCTCAAGGAGACCACTCTGGCGGTGTTGGTCAGCGCCGGCACCAATAGACAGGTAAACAGAAAATGGCCCACATGATTGGTGCCGAACTGCATTTCAAAACCCTGGGCGGTTCGCAGCAGCGGACAGGCCATGACGCCAGCATTGTTGATGAGCAAATCGATGCTGGGGTATTGTTGAACAATAGCCGCGGCCGCTTCGCGCACGCTGTCCAGGTCTGCCAAATCCACAGTGGCGGTATGAATATTCGCCTGGGTATCCGCCTCGCACAGGATGTTTACCACACCATCCAGCTTGTCTTTGTCACGCGCCAACATTAGGACCTGGGCACCAGCGGCCGCCAGCACCCTCGCTGTCTCCACTCCCAGCCCGGATGAGGCGCCAGTTACAACCGCCATCTTACCCGCCAGCGAAATGCCAGCAATAACATCCCCCGCGTTCGATTCTGCATTGAATATGCCCATGACCCGCCCTCAAAAGGTTCGTTACAGCTGAGAAATAAAGCTTTAATATCGGTAACACCAGATGACAATAATAGGACGTCTCACCATGAAAAGCGATGAAGTGGAATTTCTCGAAGGCGGCAACTACATCAGTTTCGCCACGCGCAAGCGCTCCGGCGAGTGGGTTGCCACACCGGTGTGGTTCGCACCCTACCAGGGTAGCTACTACCTGTTCTCCGCCGGTGGCGCCGGCAAGGTAAAGCGCCTGCGCAATTTCAGCCAGACCAGAGTAGCGGCGTGCACCCTGCGCGGCGTGGTCACCGGCGACTGGTTAGACGCCGAGGCGACAATTTTGCAGACCCAGACGGACCGTGACATCGCCCTACAAGCCCTGCGCGACAAATACGCCCTGCAGATGAGAATTGGCGATGTGTTCGCAAAACTCAGCGGTAAAATGGCAAAACGGGCCTACATCAGGGTAGACATTAAAGGCTGAACAGCCCCACCTAACCGCCGGCGAGTTGCTCCCGCCTCACCGCATCCAGCTGCAGTTGGTAGGCCTCTATGTCGGTGCGCCGGGTGGCCGAGCTTATCGCTTTGGAGAAATAGCCGACCGCCTCGTCCAGATCACCCAGCTTGTAATGGATCACGCCCATCCCGTATTGCAGGTGCGTCCCCTCGGGTTTCAGGCGCAGAGCGTCATTGTAGTGCATAAGCGCCTGGGGCCAGTCATCGGCCTCCCCGGCCTTGTCACCCAGCCAGGCGTGGTAATAGGGGTTTTTCTGGCGATAGTGCGCCACCCGGTTTGACCAGTAATCACTGTCCGCTTTTCTGCCATCCAGGGTGTACAGCACCACCAGGTTATTCATCGCCGAACGGTTCCCTGATTTCAGCTCAAGGGCGTAAAGGTAACTGCGCTCCGCCTCATCGTGCTGACCGGCCAGCCTATAGGTGGCACCCAGGTTAACCCACAACAGCGACATTTTTGGGCTCAGTCGCAAAGCCTGAATGCCGTGGGCCCAGGCCACATCCAGCTCGCTATTGGCCAGCGCCTCCATGGCAATATTATTGTGGTACAGCGCAAAGGCATCGGTATCGCTAATCACCCGGACCTTGGTGCGCTCGGCGGCAGTGAGTGGTTCGATATCCACCACGTATTCCACGCCGCTGCGCAGCTTGACCACCACATTCACATGCAGGCGCACGGCGATCCGCTCCCCAATCCGGGTCCACTGGGGGCGCATTTTTACCCATTGGTAGCTGGCATTCAGGTTTGCTTCTCTGGCCAGGGCAACGAACAGGTTGGCGTAGGATAAACAGTTGGCACTGCCCCGGTGAAAGACCTCTGCGGCCCCCCCCTCGGCACCGGGCGCGTAGCTGATATCGAGGATGGCGTCACTTTTTATGGACTGATGCAGATGTACCATGCGCTGGCGATCGTAGTTTAAATGCCCAGTGTAGGTTTCGACGAAACGTCGCATGTCGTCGTCCAGGGCCAGCAAATCGGTGCTGGGCGCCAGCGCGTCAATATCCTGAAAACCGATGGTGTGCCCGGCATACTGAAGCGGCACCAGCTCTGACACAGTCACCCGGTGGGACGGCCCTGACGCACAGGCCGTGAGCAGGAGACAAAAGGCAGAAATGAGGGTGGCCAAACGAGCCCGGACAGACAACAGCCCAGCCGGGCGGCCGAAAATGAAGTTCGGTCGCTGAATTCTCAGCATTTCCCGACCTGTTGGCAAGTCAGCCTCCTCCCACCCAGCAATAACGCTCAGCCAAACTGAGTATAGCGCACTAAGGCGGGCTTCGCCCAAACTGCAACAGGCAGAACTCCGGCGCCAGGAGCCTAGGCTGCCGTATGCAAGCCACACTCACGACCATCCAGCACCTTGGTGGGGTCGAAGTAATGGCGGCAACTGCTCAGCTGGTATTGCGCCATGTAATCGTCGGTTTGGTCTTCCGACCAGTAAAAGATGGGGGCCACTTTAAGAATGCCCCTGTCATCCCGGGAGACGATATCCAGGGACTTGCGGTGGTCAGTTTCCTCATGGCGAATACCGGTGAGCCAGACTTCTGGCTGAAGCTCCTCTATGGCCCGGGAAAATGGCTCCAGTTTTACCTGCCGGGTGAACTCGCTGTGACGCTCTTCCTCGTCTATGGTGGGAATGCCCCCCATAATAGCGTTGCGCCGCTCGGAGGTCATCTGCGGTGAATACACATGCATATTCAGCTGTAGTTCCTGAATAAGCCGCTCTGCCACCACATAGGTCTCGCGCAGGTTGTAGCCAGTATCCACCCACACAGTGGGAATCGTTTTATCCACCTCGCTGACCAGGTGCAGCATTACTGCGGCATTGCGACCGAAGCTGGTAGTGGCGATGGTTGTTTTACCCAGGCCCAGCGCCCATTGAACCACTTCGCGAGCACTGGCATGGCGCAGGGTGGCATTAATTTGGGTCAGATCCAGCTCGGATTCTGGCTGTCGCGGTAGAGGCATAGGCTCGGCTAATCGTAGATTTGTCATAACGGCCAACTCTAATGACTGGCCCGGCCCGTGACAAATAACATCGGTCTATATGGTTATTCTTTACCGGGCACGGGTCGGGGCAACCCGGGTCAGGACCGCGGGGGATACGCCCGGCTTAAGCGGCTCTAGACTTGCCCCGGAGTTGCGCCTTGGTCATCCCCGCCTCAAGCTCCGCGTATAAATCCAGGAACTGACCGGTGAGTTTATGGCTGGGGGCCAGGTCGATCAAAGGCCGGTGCGCACGGTGGGACTCTTTCATTTTTACCGAGGTGTTCAGGTAGGTGGCCAAAACGGGATAGTCCTCCTCTTCCAACTCGGCAATCAGCTCGGTGGGCAGGCGCGCCTGGGAATTGAACTGGTTGATGACAATACCCTCCACCTCCAGGTCGGGATTGTGGTCCTCCTGCAACTCGGCGATGTTCTCCATCAGGGCGTACAGGCTCTGACGGGCAAAACTGTCGCAATCGAAAGGTATCAGCACAGTGTCGGCGGCAATGAGTGCTGACTTGGAGTAAAAATTGAAACTGGGCGGCGTGTCGATGTAAACCCGGTCGTACTCTTCATCGAGCTTGTCCAGGGCGTCGCGCAGTTTGTAGATTTTGTAGCGCGACTCCAGTTCCTTCTCCATGTTGGCCAGCACCGGGCTGGATGGCATCAGGAACAGGTTCTCGTAAGGGGTCTCCCACACGAAGGAATCGGGGTTCTGGCGCATCTTACGCGAGCCCACGGTCTGTTTGAACAAGCCCGCAACACCCTGGGCCTCCGCCGGAAAGGCATCCGCGTCGATTTCACCCACCAGGTAATGCGTGGAATTGCCCTGTACATCCAGGTCTATCACCAGGGTTCGATGGCCGGAGGCGGCGCTGATAGCAGCCAGGTTGCAGGCGATGCTGGTCTTGCCAACCCCACCTTTTTGATTGAATACGACACGTCTCATTGTTTGCGAACCACTTGTTATTCGGGTGAATTGCGGAGATCACAGTGTAATAAAAAATTGCAATCGGAGCACGGGATTTATCTAAAGTATCAGAAATATTTTCCAGAGGTAGATCGATATAGTGAATACATTGGCGATAGAAAGGGGTGAGATCGGGCAAGGCCTTTGAGGACCGTGGAGCGCATGGACGCGCTGGTCCGGCATCCCGGATACGAGCCTCCATGGATGGATTCACGGCGAGTCCTGGCAAGCGGTGCCCAATTTCAGCCCGCGGTATACCACCAAAAGAACCAGCATTTGTCCCTCAAATATAAACAGCTCTATACAGCGAAACGATGTCCTCGGCCGTGGGAACCCGCGGATTGTTTGCCGGCGAGCCAGACGCCAGCGCCTGCTCTGCCATGAGTTCCAGGGAGTTATGCCAGTCATCTTCAGCGATGCCGTATTCGGCCGGGCTGGGCACGGCCAGGTCGGCGCAGAGCTGGCGCAGGGCGGCCACCAGCTTGTCCAGGGCCAGTTGGTCGCTGTCGGCGCCGCTAGCCATGCCCATGGTGCGTGCGCAATGCGCATAGCGCTGCGGGGCATGGCGCACCGACCAAGCAGTGATTTCGGGTAGCAACATGGCGTTGCTCAGGCCGTGGGGCACATGATAGAGCGCGCCTATGGGACGGCTCATGCCGTGAATAAGTGTGACCGATGAGTTGGCGAAGGCCATGCCGCCCTGGGTGGCCGCCAGCATCATGGCCGCCCTGGCTTGCACATTGTCGGGCTGCGCACAGGCGCTGCGAATATTCTGGAAGATGGCGGTCATGGCCGTGAGGGCAATGGCATCGGTAAACGGGCTGGCCCGACGACTGACGTAGGCTTCCAGGGCGTGACACAGGCTGTCCA
>SMVA01387775.1_pt1 | contig 12251 bp, 13 predicted proteins | sample 2456451 | NCBI WGS metagenome assembly SMVA01 (sample SAMN11095933, study PRJNA526329) | marine sediment metagenome | biome: Marine sediment; feature: Surficial sediment; material: Deep marine sediment; isolation source: Hadal surficial sediment | place: Pacific Ocean | collected 2014-05 | depth...
CGCCGGGAGTTGCTGGATCACGTGATCGTCATGAACGAGCGGCACCTGCATCGCCTGCTGCGCGAATACGTCGACTACGACAACGAAGAGCGAGTCCACACGCAGCTTCGGGTTTCGCCCATGGGGCGCCCCACCGAGTGCCGGCCTTCACCGGAGGCCCGAATCGTTGGATTGCCGCGAGTCGGCGGCCTCCATCATCGTTACGAGCGGCGGGAAGCAACATGACCATGGGGGGCCGCTTACCCAATTCGGCGAATCGAGGGCCGCCGGACGAATTTTGAGAACCCACACCCAGAAACAAAGCACCGTAAGCCAGCCCTTCAGCACGCTGAAGAGTCGACTTCGGGTCTGGCCCTTGGGCATGCGCAGGCCGACGATGACCAGGATCGCAATCACAAGGGCTTGAAGCAGGGTCGTTATCGGGCGCGGTCTCCGAGAGTGTGGCGGTGAGTGGCAATCAGGCGCCGGAAGGTAGCGACCAAATCACGGCGCAGGACGGGCACCGGCCGGAACTGACAGGAACCGGCAATCGGCACGCAGCGGCCGACGACTCGATCAGCGCAGCAAGCCGGGGAGTTGCGAGACGATTGTCTCGGCAACGAGCCGATAGCCGACCTCCTTGGGGTGCTGATCTTGGTAGAGCCACTGCGGGCAGCGAAATTCGGGACACAAGGGTCCGAACTCACGCGCGAGGTCGATCAACGGGATCCCGCTCTCATGCGCGATCGAACGAATCGCCGGATTGGCAAGGCTGTAATATCTGAAGCGGCCCGGATAGGTCATCAGTACGAGCTGCGCAGACGAAAGTTTCGATAGCGCTGCCAGTTTGCGCAGGTTGTCGCGCAGCTCGGCTTCGACCTTCTTCGGTTCCCCGATTTCCATTTTCCAACGCAGCGCGAATTCGCGCCCGCCCGCTCGGATCGTTCCTGCGCCGCTTTGGTTCGTCGAATCGGGCGAGTCGACGATCCCCAGGGCGTCCGCACCCGAGCGGCGGGACAAGATGTAGAGCCCCTTGTAGAGGCGCGAGTGGCGTTTCACATAGGCCAGCGGTCCCGTGACGGCCCGCTGATCCGGGAGAGCGACCGGCTGGGTCCAGAAGTCATTGACGCCGATCATGACCAGCACGACGTCCGGTGCGAAGACCTCGATGAACTCGGCATACAGACCGACCAGACCGGAGGAGTTGGTTCCGGGATAGCCGAGGTTCAGCACTTCGATGGGGAGGGATCGTTCGCCGTTCCAAAGCCTTTCCAATTGTGAAGGATAGGCATCACGTTCGCGGTCCGGAAGCCAGACACCGAAGGTGTTCGAGTCGCCGAGCGCGAGGAAGCGCTGGCCGTCTGTCTTCCACGACATCGTGCCGGGCTCGATCGGGCTGTCGACAAAGAGAGACCCGAGCTGCAATGCCAACTCGAGTAGGAGAAGGCTCATCGCGAGGCCGACCACGCCAAGGCCGAGTTTCGCCAACGCCCTTCTCCACATCGCTTCGCCTCCCTCGGATGGGTTTGCCCCGGCGCTCTCATTCGGTCATCGCAACAGTTCAGCAAGTTTCTCTGATGGTTTCATCCATTTGAGAGTTTGTCGAGGCCGATCATTGAGCATGTGAGCCACCCGATCGAGATATCGCTGGCTATGGACCGCGAGGTCGCTTCCTTTTGGAAAGTACTGCCGCAGTAGACCGTTCGTATTCTCGTTGCTACCTCGCTGCCACGGGCTGCGAGGATCACAGAAATAGACTTGAACGCCGGTCGTGCTGTGGACCCAGTACGAATCGCAGAGAACCGAGAACTCGTCAGTGAGGGAGACCATCGCCTGAAGAAGACGAAGTTCCTATGGCTGACGAACCCAGACCGGATGAGTTCACAGCGCTGGGACGAGTTCGCCTCGCTGCGCGATAGCCGGCTGCGCGTCGCTCGAGCCTGGGCGATCAAGGAGTCCGCCATGATGCTCTGGGGTTACGTTCGTCGTGGCTGGGCAGAGCGGGCATGGAAGAGCTGGGACGACTGGGCGATTCGTTCCCGCCTGGAGCCAATCAAGCGCGTAGCGAGGTTGATCAAGTATGACTGGGATGGAGTGATCACTGCAACCACGACCCAGGTCAGCAATGCGAGGAGTGAGGGGATGAACTCGAAGATCCAATGGATCAAGCGAATGGCATGCGGCTACCGAAACCGAAGGCGGTTTCACAACGCCATCTACTTCCACCTCGGTGGACTCGCTCTCTACCCGGACGCTCTCAACTCAACCCACACGAAAGCCTGAAGCGCCCTTTTTCCTACTCGCTCCGCGCAAGGTTACTGCGTGCGGCGATTCACCTCTATCGTTAGGTGTGCCAGTTCGGGCCGGTCGGCCAGGAGTCGCTTGTAGTCGTCCGGAGCACGAGGGTGGTCGCTCAGCATGGAGATGATCAGCCCTCGTTTACCTGGGCCGAGCAGCCAGACATGCAGGTCCGATACGACGTCGCCCGAGAAGCCGCGCTCCAACGTCTCACGAATCGAACGAAGTTCATCCATGGCCACGGAGCTATCGAGCAGAATGGCCGACGTATCGCGCAGCAGTCCGTAGGACCAGCGAGCGATGACGAGCGAGCCCACGATCCCCATCGCCGGATCCATCCAGAGCCAACCGAAATATTTTCCTGTGAGTAGCGCCACGATGGCCGCGACCGAAGTCAGCGCGTCGGCGAGCACATGCAGGTACGCCGCTCGGAGGTTGTGGTCCTGATGTTCGCGGCTCTGCTGGGGATGAGCGTGTGAATGAGAATGGTCATCGCGCAGCAGGTATGCGGAGAATAGATTCACGACCAGGCCGACGCAGGCAACGAGGATGGCTTCGTCGAAACGGATGGCCTGTGGTTCAAAGAAGCGCCCCAGCGACGTCCAGGCGATCAGCAGCGCGATGATCGCCAGCACGACCGCACTGGAATAGCCGCCGAGGACGCTCACCTTCCAGGTCCCAAAGGAGAAGCGCGCGTCCCCTGCTTTGCGCCGGGCGTAAACGTAGGCGAATGCCGTGATGCCGAGGGCAGAGGTATGGCTCGCCATATGCCAGCCGTCCGCCAATAGCGCCATCGAGTTGAAGACGGTTCCCGCCGCGATCTCGATCACCATCATCACCGCGGTCAGCGCGATCACCAGCCGGGTCTGTCGTTCGCCGCGGCGATGGCTAGTGGGAACGAAATCGTGGGGATGCTGCCAGCGCTCGGGACTCTGTTCGGGCTCGGGTTTCTCGACGCGCGCACTCATTTCAGGTAGGCGCGCACGAGGTCGACGAGTTCGTCGGCCGCTTCGAGCTGGGCCGGGCTCGGTTTGCGAGCGGGGTCGATGACGTGCTCTCGGATATGTCCTTCCGCGACCTCGGCCATCAGCCCGTTCAATGCGCCGCGCGCCCCCGCGATGAGCTGGAGCAGGGACGAACATTCGCCCTCTCGCTCCAGCGCCTTCTCGATGCCTCGAATCTGGCCGAGAATGCGGCGAACCCGGTTCAGAAGCTTCTTCTTGTCTCGAGCGAGATGAGCCATCGGTCGCTATATCATACCCCCCTATACTATAACTGCCAATGAGATGCGCCAACGAGCTGTACACACGAGAGCGCCGCTGTGACCCACGCCTTCTGCCGCGCACACTCCTAGCGGGTCGCCGAAGCACTCCGCCCCGAGCCCGGTGAGCGCCCGCCGCTGCCCCCGCTTTCCAGTCGGTCGATGAGAAGCTCCGTCACCGCACGCACCCTCGGAACCCAGCGCATGCTTTTCGCGCAGATCAGGTAATACGCGTTTGGAGCCAAGCTGAAGCCGAGGTCGATCTCGACGAGTTCGGAGCTCTCGGTGCTGTTGGCCAGACTTCGTTTATCGAGAACCATGACGCCTAATCCCGCGGTCAGCGCGCCCTTGAGAACGAGGTAGTTGTCCGATGCGAAGGCGGGCGTGAAGTCGGGGATGGCTCGTTCGAGCATCGGGCGGGGGGCGACTTCTTCGTAGGGAAACGACCAGGTGATCCAATCGAGATCTTCGATGCGGAAGATCGGATCGGTGCGTCCCGCTCGCGAGAGCCGGTCGACCAACCTCGCCTTGTACTCGACGGTCGCAAAGACACCGATCTCGGATTCGGCGCGGTGGATCGTGGTGAGTTCGGGCTCGTGGCTTTCGCGAGTTCGAATCGCCAGGTCGGCCCCGCCCCGAGACAGATCGAGGTAGTCGACGCTGGCGAGTATTTCGAATCGAATACCCGGAAGCCGTTCTCGGGCGATCCGGACCAGCGGCACTAGTTCTTCCACCGCGACTCCGGGCGGCGCCGCGATGCGCACCGTTCCCGTTGGATTCTCTTCGGCGCCCTGGGCGAGTCGGCCGAACTCGCCTGCCCAGCGCGCCATCTGTTCGGCGGCCGGAAGCAGGCGCGCGCCCGCATTGGTCAATTCGGCGCCACGTTTGCCGCGCGTGAAGAGCTGGGCGCCAAGCCGGCCCTCGAGAGCGGCGATTCGTCGCGAGACCGTCGGCTGTGCGACGCGGAGAAGGCTCGAGGCTGCGCTGAAACTGCGTTTTTCGGCGACGGCGAGGAAAGTCTGCGCGTCTTCCCATGATGTATACATAAACGCATAGTAACATACGGATTTTCTATATTTACTATATATCGCGAATGATCGATTCTCTGTTCGAACCCAGGGTGTTCGGCCCGCCGGCCACCCGCAAAGAATCTGGAGTCCATCTTGAACATCCTCAAACGAATTCCCAGGTCGGCGATCCTTCCCGTGCTGTTGTGGCTCGGCAGCCTCGGCTGCGCCGCGAGTCACCATTCGACCCAGCCCGCGGATCTGGGCACAGCCAGCACTTCCAGCAAAATGCTGGCCTCGATCCCCGAGCCCGGGCCAGTCGAATACGAATCGGTGAAGGCGGCCGATTGGGTCGTCGCGCGAAGTGGATTGATCAACCTCGATCACCCGAAAGCAATGGCCGCAGGGCTCGAGGACGGCGACGAAGCGGTCGGAGTCTACTTCCACGTTCTCAGGCATCCGCGATTCGGGACCTTCATCGTCGATACAGGCGTCGAAAGTGGTTTCCGCGATCCGGACGGAAATCCGCGACTCAGCTTCATCGTCGAAACCGCGATGCGAACTTCGGAGCTGAAGATTCATACGACGACCCAGGAATGGTTGGCGTCCCAGAGCGAGCCGCTCGCCGGTATTTTCCTGACGCATCTGCATCTCGACCACGTAATGGGTCTGCCCGATGTGCCGCCGGACACGCCGATCTATGTCGGACCCGGCGAGCCGAGCGCATCGCGATTTCTGCATGTCTTTACGCAGGGCACGATCGACCGGATGCTCGAAGCGTCGGGACCCCTTCGAGAGTGGCCCTACGCCGGAGATCCGGACGGACGATTCACGGCGATCGTCGATGTCTTTGGGGATGCCAGCGTCTGGGCCATCCATGTGCCGGGGCATTCGGTGGGCAGTACCGCCTACCTCGTCCGTACGCCGACGGGCCCCAAGCTCCTCGTCGGCGACGCTTGCCATACCCGCTGGGGCTGGGAAAACGGCGTCGAGCCCGGCACCTTCTCGCTCGACGGCCCCCGCAGCGTCGAGAGCCTCCGGGTTCTACGCGAACTGGCCCGGGAATTTCCAGAGATCGAGGTTCATCTCGGACACCAATAGCCTGGGAACAGCCGTCGAAGTCCGGAAGGCCATTTGACCCAACGGCCCGCGAACGTGCTAGATCTAACCGCCTCCAAGCGCCAGAAGACAGAGGAGATTCGTCATGATCATCGTGCTCGCGCAGGTCGAGAGTTCAATCGAATCCATCGAGACCCTGCGAGGGGCGCTCGTCGAGATGGAGAAGGCAAGCCGCGCCGAGGAGGGTTGTCACGACTACACCTTTTGTCAGGAGATCGGCGATCCCACGCGACTTAGCATCGTCGAGCTCTGGGAATCGATGGATGCGCTCCGCGCCCATTTCGCGACGCCGCATATGGCCAAATTCAGGGAGTCGATGGCCGCCGCGCCGCCGAAGTCGATGACGGTGAAGGTCCATGAGCTGGGTCCGCAGCTCGAGCTGCCGAGCTAGGCGTGGCGGGGGATGCGCTGCCCCTCGACCGGGCGTATGGAGACGGGGACGCAACCTATCGGGCTTGTGGCGGCGAAGACGGCATCCGCGATTGGGTCGAGACATTCTATGCGGTGATGGACTCACTTCCGGCGGCCCGCGAAATTCGTGCGCTGCATACGACCGATCTCCAGCTCTCGATCGACAAGCTCGTTTGTTTTCTTTGCGGCTGGACGGGTGGGCCGAAGCGTTATGCCGAACGTTTCGGGCCGATCAAGATCCCGAAGGTGCATAGTCATCTTCCGATCGGTGAGCTCGAGCGCGACAGCTGGCTCTTGTGTATGGAGCATGCCCTCGAGGTCCAGCCCTTTGATGACGCGCTGAAACACTATCTGCTCGAGAAACTATTCGTCCCGGCGGAGCGAATTAGAGAGGTCGTGCAAGCGCGTAGCGAGATTCGAGATCCCCAATGAGGGGCGGGCGCCGACGAAGGGGGCTTCGGATTGCGGCCATCGTCGTTGGCATCGTCTTGGGCATAGTCCTTGCCATCGCCGCGTCCTCGGCGGTCGATGCAAACACGGAGTCGGCGCATCGAGTGCCGACCGCGCAGCCTGCGGCCCCGCCGTTTTCGGCCGAGCTGCGTGCGCGCCTCGACGCGGCGCTGAGCCAACGCGGCCCGGACTACCAGGCCCGTACGCGTCATCTGCGTTCCGACGGCTTGCCTCTGTTCACGAATCGACTGTTGCTCGAGAAGAGTCCGTATCTTCAGCAGCACGCCCACAACCCCGTGAATTGGTATCCCTGGGGTCCCGAGGCTTTCGCGGAGGCGCGCCGGCTCGGGCGGCCGCTGCTCGTGAGCATCGGCTATTCGACTTGTCATTGGTGCCACGTCATGGAGGAAGAATCCTTCGATTCCATCGAGACGGCGAAGGTCTTGAACACTCATTTCATCGCGATCAAGGTCGACCGAGAGTCCCGGCCCGACGTCGATTCGATCTACATGAATGCGCTTCATGCCATGGGACAGCGCGGCGGTTGGCCCCTCAACATCTTCGTCACGGCCGAGGGCGAGCCCTTCTTCGGGGGGACCTATTTCCCGCCGCAGGATCGAGGCGGTCGTCCCGGTTTCGTTGGCGTTCTGAAGCAGATCGCGACGGCCTACGCCGAGGACCCATCCGAGATCCAGAAGAACGCGAAAGCGCTCGCGGCACATCTGAAGAGCCGGCTCGAGGGTCGCGTCGGGAACCAAAGCGTGCAGATGGGCAAGACCCAACTCGCGCGGGTGGTCGCCTACTACAAGCGAATCGCGGATCGCGAATGGGGCGGGGTAGGGCGGGGAACGAAATTCCCGTCTTCGCTGCCAGTCGGCCTGCTGCTTCGTGAATGGCGGCGAATGGGCGACGAGGATCTGCTGATGTTGGTGCGGCTGACCCTCGATCGGATGGCCGCCGGGGGCATTCGCGATCATCTGGGTGGCGGCTTCCACCGTTATTCGACGGAGCCGCGCTGGTTGGTGCCTCATTTCGAGAAGATGCTCTACGACAATGCGCTGATCGCCGTGTCCTACCTCGAAGTATTTCAAGCGACGGGGGCACCGGCCTACGAACGCGTACTTCGAGATCTACTCGACTATGTGCTGCGGGAAATGACTGGACCGAGGGGCGGGTTCTACTCCGCGACTGATGCCGATAGTCTCACGCCCGAGGGCGAATCCGAGGAAGGCTATTTCTTTACCTGGACTCGCGGGGAGGTCGAGGCACTCCTCGGCGCCGACCCGGCACGGCTGCCGATCGCCTGGTTCGGCATCGTCGAACGGGGCCCCCTGGAGGGCCGAAACGTACTTCATACCTGGCGAGACGAGGCGACGGTGGCGGCCGAACTCGGGCTGAGCCGAGCCGTCTTTGATCGAGAACTGGCGGCGGCGAGCAAGCGATTGTTTTCGGCTCGCGCGCTGCGAGCCGCTCCGCTGCGCGACGACAAGGTTCTGGTCGCGTGGAACGGGTTGATGATCTCGGCGCTGGCGAGGGCCGGATTCGTCCTCGACGAGCCGCGCTATTTGGAGGCAGCCGCGCGGTCCGCCGAAAGCGTTCTGGCGTCGAAGCGGCATGACGGTCGTCTGTCTCGGGTTTCCCTGGCCGGCGAAATCGCGGGTCCGGCGTTTCTCGAAGACTATGCCTTTCTGATCGCGGGCTTGATCGATCTCTATGAAGCGGTTGGGGAGCCGCGCTGGATCGAGGCTGCGCTCTCGCTGCAGAGTGTCCAGGATGACCACTATCTCGATTCGGAGGGCGGCGGGTATTTCCGGACGGCGGATGACGCCGAGGTGTTGCTGGCGCGAGAGAAGCCGATCGATGATGGGCCCGTGCCGAGCGGGAATTCGATGGCCGCCGCGAACCTGTCGCGCCTGGCCGCACTCACGGGCAACGATCTCTTCAGCGAACGTTTAGCGCAGCTCTATTCGGCCTTTGCCCTCGATCTCGAGCGCTCCCCGGCCGCTTCGGCGACGCTGATGCAGACCGTATCGGATCGCGAGAGCGGTCTTCGTGAGATCGTGTTGGTCGAGACCGCGACGGCCGCCGATTCGAATGAGATGTTGGCTCCGCTCAGAAAAGTCTTCTCGCCGAATCGTGTCGTGATTCGGGTCCGGGAAGGAGCCGAGCTCGAGGCCCTCGCGAAAACCCTCTCGATCGTGGCCGGCAAGTCGACGATCGGCGCGAAGGCGACGGCCTACGTTTGTGAAAATCGCGTTTGCCAGTTCCCGACCAACGATGCCGACGTATTCGCAAAACAGCTGGTGGAGAATCGATGAGCTGGCGGCAGAGAAGCGTATCGCTGCCGGGTCGCGGCGAGATTTTCCTTCGCGAGTCCGCAGGGCCGCCGAACGCGCCGACGCTGGTCTTGCTGCATGGTCTCGGGGCGACGGGACTGCTCAATTGGGGACATGCTTTCGAGTCGCTGGTCGGCAGCTATCGTGTTCTGGTCGTCGACCATCGCGGCCACGGACGTGGCATGCGGATCAGGGCCCCCTTCCGACTCGCGGATTGTGCGGACGACGTCGCGGCACTCACCGAATCGCTCGAGATCGATCGCTTCATCGCGGTCGGATATTCGATGGGCGGTCCGATCGCACAGCTGCTCTGGCAGCGACATCGTGGTCGCATCGAAGGATTGGTCCTGTGTGCGACGGCTTGCCGATTCGCTTCGCGTGATCGACGCCGTCTGAGCCATGCATTCTCACCTTTCCTGAACCTCGCCGGTCGCTTCGCACCGAGGAGAACGATCCGACGTGCGGCAGAGCAATGGCTCTCGGGGGCCATCAAGGATCCGGCGCTTCGAGATCGGGTGTTGTCCGAAGTCCGCAGCAGCGATCCTGTGACCGTCGGGCAAGCCGCCGCAGCCTTGATGCGCTTCGACTCGTCGCCCTGGATCGGGAAAATCGATGTGCCGACGGCGGTCGTCGTGACCGAGCTGGATCGGCTGATCCCCCCCGCGAGCCAGCGTGCTATGGCGCAACAGATTTCGGGCTCCGTCGTCCACGAAGTCCGGGGCGATCACAGCGTCTGTGTGACCCAGCCCGGTCTTTTCGTGCCGATCCTCGAGCAGGCCTCCGCTGCGGTCGTGAAATCAATCGCGAAGAATGTGGGCCGGTCCCGCTAGGGGGCGCTCGCGGTCGGGCTCGATTCGCCGATAGCCAAAGCGAGACATCACCTCGTCATCCAACCGTTCGTTGATCAACTCGATGCATTCGTGATCGAGCTCCCCGCGCCATCGTTCGCCAAGATAATAGGCGCGATAGTCCTCGAAGGTCTTGGCTCGACGCCGTCCCTTCGTCGCTTCGTGGATGTTCTCGAAGGGGCTCCGGCGCGGCCGGATCTCGTGATCGCAGCGGAGTCTTTCGAGGAATGCGAGCGGATCGGCCAATAGATCTTCGTAGCGACAATGGACCGTGGTGGTGTAGTCCCCGAGCGCGAGATAAGCCGCGTTCTTGTGGTTCCAGATCTCGACAGGGCTGGCGAATGCCGATCGCGCGTTTTCGCGGCCGACCGTCTCCCAGGGTTCTTGCAGGAATTGTGCGAGGCTCGCGTATTCGCGTTTTGCGTGATAGGGCTGGCGGTAGAGCGAGACCAGCCAGGCGTAGGGATTCTTGGTCAGGGTCAGAAAGAGTAGATCCGTCGAATCGGGCCGGGTCCTGGCGAGCTGATTCGCGGTCGGCACGAGGGCGTGCTTCCAGCCGAGATTGTGCCGGCGCGTGGCCCGGAAATACCAGTCTCGGACGCGTTCCGAATTGGGGAAGATCCGCCGAATCGAAGGCGGAAGCCCGCCGCGCAGGCTCTCGACCTCGAGATTGCGAACCAACAGCTGCTCCAGGTAGGTCGTGCCGGTGTTGCGCTCGCCGTAGATCTTGATCTTCTGGGGGCCAGACGGTCGGACGCTGGCGACCCTCGCGATCTTTTCGGGTGTTTTCATGGGTTCTGGATGATCGCGCATCTGGTTCCGAGGCCGAGTCTCGATGGGGATTCAGGGCCACTCGGGCCGGCATCCAAGAATATAAACCATCGTTCTATCGAATTCGCATGGTCGTTTGGTGCATCGAATCGTCGCAGCCCTTTCGACGGCGTCGCGCGCGCGGTACAAGAAAGCCGGCATCGCGAACAGCGTGCGGGGTGAGATACGTGGACGTCGGATTCTTCGGGATAGAGGTCGCGCTCCTGCTCGGCGCGGCGCTTGCCTTCTACATGGCCTGGGCGATCGGTGCCAATGACGTCGCGAACGCGATGGGCACCAGTGTCGGATCCGGGGCGCTCACGATCACGGGCGCGGTCCTGGTCGCAGGGTTCTTCGAATTCGCTGGCGCATTTCTGGCGGGCGGCCATGTCACCAACACCATTCGCAAGGGCATGCTCGACGCCGTGCTCGTCCAGCAAAACCCCGATCTGGTGCTATACGGGATGCTCGCCGCCCTGGCCTCGGCCGGAACGCTTCTGCTCGTGGCCACTCGCTACGGACTTCCGATCTCGACGACCCACGCGATCGTTGGGGCGATCGTCGGCTTCGGTAGTGTTGGGCTCGGCGTCGACGCGGTGGCTTGGGGAAAGGTCGCCCAGATCGTCGCCTCCTGGGTGACGTCTCCTCTGATCGGGGGCGTGATGGCCTTCCTGATCTTCGGCCTGATTCGCAGCCAGGTGCTCGATCGCGAAAAGCCGATCCAAGAACTCGCTCGCATAGGTCCCTTCTTCTTTTTCTACGTGTTCTTCATCATCGGCCTGGTGACGCTCTTCAAAGGGCTCAAGAACTTGAAACTCGATCTCGATCTGCCCCAGGCGATCGCGGCGTCGATCGGGGTCGGTCTGGTCGGCGCCGTCTTCGGCATGATCGTAATACGCCGTGCGGTGCGCCGTGCGGGCGAGACTGCGGATGGCGGCGACGCATTTCGGCACGTCGAACAAGTCTTCGTGGTGCTTCAGATCATGACCGCCTGTGCGGTCGCCTTTGCGCACGGCTCGAACGACGTCGCCAATTCGATCGGGCCGCTCGCGGCCGTACATAGCATCGTCACGACGGGTGCTGCCGCGACCACAGCCTCTGTCGAACCGTGGATGCTCGCGCTCGGTGGCCTCGGGATCATCATCGGCCTGGCGACCTGGGGCTATCGTGTGATGGAGACGATCGGCACGAAGATCACCGAGCTGACGCCGAGCCGCGGATTCGCGGCGGAACTCGCGGCCGCGACGACGATCGTGCTCGCCTCACGGATGGGGATTCCGGTTTCGACGACCCATATCCTGGTCGGATCGGTTCTCGGGGTCGGGCTCGCACGGGGCATCGGCGCCCTCGATCTGCGTGTGGTCGGAAGCATCTTCATCTCCTGGATCGCGACCGTGCCGTTGGCGGCCGTGCTGGCGGTGTTCTTCTTCTACTTCTTCAAGGGGCTGCTCGGGTAGTCCGCCCAGGCCCGATCAAAATGTGAGGAATCAAGCATGAGCGTAATCGCCAATCTATTCGGCCGTTCCCCCATTCGTCCGATGCAGGCCCATATGCAATCTGCCTCGGAGTGTGCGCGAGCGATTCTGCCTGTTCTCGACGCGATGGCATCTGGGGACATGGACGCTCTCGACCGGGAACGAAAAGTCGTCGACAAACTCGAACACCACGCAGACGAACTCAAGCACGAGATCCGACGACATCTTCCGAAGCGGCTGTTCATGGCCGTCGAGCG
>SMVA01196120.1_pt1 | contig 12250 bp, 10 predicted proteins | sample 2456451 | NCBI WGS metagenome assembly SMVA01 (sample SAMN11095933, study PRJNA526329) | marine sediment metagenome | biome: Marine sediment; feature: Surficial sediment; material: Deep marine sediment; isolation source: Hadal surficial sediment | place: Pacific Ocean | collected 2014-05 | depth...
TAGTCTTGCACTGCGGTGTCAATGTTTGGCTCGACGCACCAACCCAATTCGTACGCTAAGCCAATAGCTTCGATCGCTTTGACGTGGTCGTTCTCGGCGGCCAAACGATACCATTCGAGGGAACGACAATCATCTTCGGCGACCCCAACGCCTTCGCCGTAAAAGCGCCCAAGCAGAAACTGGGCTTGGGCATCGCCGGCGTCAGCAAGGGGCGTGAGGCGTAGGACCGCCGTGGCGGCATCTCCGTTCTCGAAGAACGCCATGGCCGCGTCGAATTCCGCACTCCAACCGAAGTCGTTGCCGGCCGTCTCGGCGCGCAGATCGGCATCCTCCGCAACGAGGACAGCGAGAACGCTCAGAACCAATACGAAAATGGCGCGCATTCCTTGCCTTAAGGTGTGATCGTGAATATGAACAAAACGAGAATATAGGAAATCAGGGCGAGTGTCAACGTTGCGTTGATAAGCGCCGGCTTGACGCAGCCTCGGCGTGTGACCGCCATTCAGTGGATCGCGCTTGTGCTATTGGGTGCCGATTGGGTCGCGGCGCCCCGGTGTGTCGCCGCTACCCGTTGTCCTCGGCCCGCGGGGCGTAGCGGACGGCTTCCTGGGCGGCGCGGATCAGGGCGCGGGCCTTGTTGCAGCTCTCCTGGTACTCGGTCTCGGGGTCGCTGTCGGCGACCACGCCGCCGCCGGCCTGGACGTACATGACGCCGTCCTTGACCACCGCGGTGCGCAGCGAGATGCAGGTGTCCATCGCGCCGCCCGCCGAGAAGTAGCCGACCGCGCCGGCGTAGATGCCGCGCCGCTCGTGCTCCAGCTCGTCGATGATCTCCATGGCGCGCACCTTCGGCGCGCCCGAGACGGTGCCGGCCGGAAAGCCGCCGATCAACGCGTCGAGCGCGTCGTGGCGCGGGTCGATCTCGCCCTCGACGTTGGAGACGATGTGCATGACGTGGGAGTAGCGCTCGATGGCGAACTGCTCGGTGACGCGGACCGTGCCGATCTTGGCGAAGCGGCCGACGTCGTTGCGCCCCAGATCGAGCAGCATCAGGTGCTCGGCGCGTTCCTTGGGGTCGGCCAGCAGCTCGTCGGCCAGCGCCTGGTCCTCGGCCGCGGTGGCGCCGCGCGGCCGGGTGCCGGCGAGCGGCCGGATGGTCACCACCTCGCCGCGCAGGCGGACCAGGATCTCGGGGCTCGAGCCGACCACCGCGAATTCGCCGAAGTTCAGGAAGAACAGGAAGGGCGAGGGGTTGAGCCGGCGCAGCGCGCGGTAGAGCGCGAACGGCGGCAGCGTGAACGGCACCGAGAAGCGCTGCGACGGCACGACCTGAAAGATATCGCCCGCCATGATGTACGCCTTCGCCTGCTCGACCATGGCGTGATACCGCTCGCGCGTCATGTTCGAGGTCGGCTCGACCGCCGCGACTTCGGTGGCGATGTTCTCGGCCCGGTGCGGCAGGCTGCGTTCGAGATCGGCGACCACCGCGGCGATGCGCCCGGCGGCCGCGTCGTAGGCGGCCGGGGCGTCGACGCCGTCGGTTGGCCGCACCGGCGTCACCACGGTAACGACGTCCTCGATGGTGTCGAAGATCGCCATGATCGTCGGGCGCAGGAACAGGCCGTCGGGCGTGCCGATGACGTCGGGGTTCGAATCCGGCAGGCGCTCCATCAGCCGCACCATGTCGTAGGCCATGTAGCCGACCATGCCGGCCGCCATCGGCGGCAGTTCGTCGGGCAGATCGATACGCGATTCATCGAGCAGCGCGCGGAGCGAGGCGAGCGCGCCGTCGGCGCAGGAAACGAAAGCGCCGTCGTCGTCGATGGCGTCGCGATTGATCTCGGCGTTGTCGCCGGTGCAGCGCCAGACCAGATCGGGCTTCAGGCCGATGATCGAGTAGCGGCCACGCACGGCGCCGCCCTCGACCGATTCGAGCAAAAAACTATTGGCGCGCCCGTCGGCCAGCTTGAGCATCGCCGAGACCGGCGTCTCGAGATCGGCGACCAGCGTCGTCCAGGCGACCTGGGCCTTGCCCGCGTGGTAGGTCGCGGTGAACGCGTCGAGGTCGGGCGAGATGTGCATGCTAAAACAGCGCGTCGACCGCGCCCTGGTTGATCTTGACAGGGTAGCGCGCCTCCAGCGCCATGCGGTATTGCGCGGTCAGATCGTTGGCCATCGCGCCCTGCAACTCGGCGCGTATCGACGCCCGTCGCGCGTTGCCATCGCTGCCCGGTGCGGCCTCGACGATCTCGTCGAGGCGCGCGACAACGTGACCCGAGCCGCTGCGCGTCGGGGCGCTTACCGCATCGCCGACCGCGCCAGAGAACAGCGCCCGGACCAGGTCGTTGGAGAACTGGAGCGCGGCGCCGTCGCCGTCGCGGCGCACCGGGTCGCCGACCGTCACGTCGAGGCCGAGGTCGTCCGCGACCGTCGCCATCGACGCGCCGCCGTTGATGCGCTCGGCCGCCTCGGTCGCGCGCGACGCGGCCAGCTTGTCGCGCTCGGCGGCGCGCCAGGCCCGGATGACCTCGCCGCGGACGCTGTCGAGCGGGCGCAACATCGGCAGCGTCACGCCGTCGACGCGCAGCACGAAATAGCTGCCGTCGTCGCTTTCGATCAGCAGCGACGCGTCGCCTTCGGGCGTCGCGTAGGCCGTCGTCAGAAACTCTCGGACGGCGGGCAAGCCGGCGACCGGCACGTCGTTGGGTCCGAGGCCCGCGTCGTCGACGCCGTCGATGCGCGTGACCGACAATCGGAGCGCCGCGCCGGCCTTTTCGATCGTCGCGCCGCCGCCCAGTTCGTCATCGAGCCGTTTGGCCAGCCTGTTCAGAACGTCGACCGCGCCGCGCAGCGCGATTTCGCGTTCCAAATCGTCGCGCACCTCGGTGAACGGCCGGGCGTATTCGGGCTCGATCGCGCGGACCCGGAAGATATGCCAGCCGAAGGGGCTCTCGACAGGTTCGCCGATCTCGTCGACGTCGAGCGCGAAGACCGCGTCCGTGACCTCCTCGAACAGGTCGCCGCGCGCCATCTTGCCGAGCGCCACCGCATCGCCGGTCGCGCCGATCATTCGCTCTGCGACGGCCATGAAATCCTCGCCCGACATGAGCGCGGTGTACGCCGCGCGCGCCGCCGCTTCGTCGGGCAGCAGTATCTGCTCGATGTCGCGCTTCTCTGGCGTGACGTATATGTCGCGGCGTTCGTCGTATTCCGCCAGAACCTCGTCCTCGGCAACGCCGATTTCGTCGACGACGTCGTCGACCGTCAAGTGGATGAACGTGAGGGCGCGGTACTCGGGCGCGGTGAACTGCGCGGCGTTCTCGCCATGAAACGATTGCAGCGCCGTTTCGGACGGCTCGTCAAGATTGGTGATCGAGTCGTTCGTGACAACGACATAGCTGGTGGCGCGGCGCTCCTCGCGATGGCGATACAGCGCGTCGACCGCGAACGTGGGCGTCGGCACGGCCGAGACCAACGAGCCGAGCAATTGCGAGCGGATGATCTCGGCGCGCATCAGCGCGATGAACCGCTGCTCGCCATAGCCCATCCGAGAGATCACCGAATCGAAGATGGCGCGGTCGAAGAGGCCCGCCTGGTTGTGGTAGTTCGGGTTGCTTTGGATGGTACCTCTGATGAAGTCGTCGCTGACCGCGAGCCCCAGGTATTCCGCCTCGAGATCGTAGAGCGCGCGCGAGACCAAGGCGTTGAGCGCCCGGTCGTCGAGCCCCAGGTTGCGCGCCTGCTCGGCGTCGAGCGTGCCGCCGAACAGCCGCTGCATCTGGTTCATCTGTCGGCGAAACTCGCGCGACAGTTCGGTGCCGGCGATCTCGGTGTCGCCGACCGAGATGACCGTGTTCGAAGTGCGGCCACGGAAGATGTCGCCGACGCCCCAGACCGCGAAGCTGAGGATGATCATGAACGAGAATATCGCCATGATCCACGTGCCAGCGAATTTGCGCATCTTGACCAGCATGGCGAAAACGTCTCCTCGGGTTGGCAAATGTCGGTGCGCGGGTCGCGCGGTCGCGAATACTAGGTGTGTCGCGTTTCGGCGGCAACACGCAATTCCGATGTGCGGGGCATCTTTGCCGCCAGCCTCGGCTATGCTACACAAGCGGCCATCACGAATCACCCCACCTTGTGCGCCATGAGACGACCGTTAATCGCCGGCAATTGGAAGATGAATGGGCTCGGCGCCGAGGGCGTCGCGCGCGCCGAGGCGATCCATGCGCAGGCGGCCGGCTCACCGCCCGGCTGCGATATCGCGATCTGCCCGCCGACGCCGTTGCTGGCGCCGATCGCGGCGGTCCTCGACGACGGCCCCGTGGCGCTCGGCGGCCAGGATTGCGCGATTGCCGAGAAGGGCGCGCACACCGGCGAGGTCAGCGCCGAGATGCTGGCCGACGTCGGCTGCCGATACGTCATCGTCGGCCATTCCGAGCGGCGCGCCGACCACGGCGAGAGCGACGCCCGGGTGCGCGACAAAGCCGCCGCGGCGCATCGCGCGGGGCTCGTCGCGATCGTCTGCCTCGGCGAGAGCGAGGCCGAGCGCGATGCCGGCGCGGCGCTCGCCGTCGTCGAACGCCAGCTCGCCGGTTCGCTGCCCGACGGCGCCGTCGCGGCCAACACCGTCGTCGCTTACGAACCGGTCTGGGCGATCGGCACCGGCCGGACGCCGGGTAACGATGAGATCGCCGCCGTGCATACGCATCTGCGCGAGCGGTTGCGCGCGAGTCTCGGCGGCGAAGGCGACGGCATTCGCCTGCTTTATGGCGGATCGGTCAAGCCGGCCAACGCCGCCGCCATACTTGCGCTCGACGATGTCGACGGCGCGCTGGTCGGTGGCGCGAGCCTCGACGTAAAAGATTTCTGGGCGATTTGCACGGCGTGCTAGCGGCCGGACGATTCTGTGTGATATACGCTCGTGTCAATTGCAGCGCGCCAGCGCCGCGCCTATATAGTGGTCCGCAATGATAACGGTAGTTTTCGTAATCCACATTCTCATCGCGCTCGCCATGATCGGCCTGATACTCGTGCAGCGTAGCGAAGGCGGCGCGCTGGGCATGGGCGGTGGTGGCGGCGGCATGATGAGCAGCCGCTCGACGGCCAACCTGCTGACCCGCGCAACGGCGGCGCTTGCCGGCTCCTTCATGGTGACCAGCCTGGTGCTGACGATGCTCGCGGGCCGCGATACGGGATCGACCTCGATTCTCGACCAGGGCGGCACGCCGCCCGCGCCGATCGAGGCGCCAGCCGAACCGGCGAACCCGACCGTACCGATCGCCCAATGATCGCCCGATGACGCCTGAGAAAGCTATCGGAGGCGGCCTCGGCGCCGCCTCTGTCACTTTCGAAGCTCATCCAACTGTGATAGTCTAGAGACCCATGGCGCGGTTCGTATTCATTACCGGCGGTGTGGTTTCCTCGCTCGGCAAGGGTTTGGCTTCGGCGGCGCTCGGCGCATTGCTGCAGGCGCGCGGCTATCGCGTACGGCTGCGCAAGCTCGACCCCTATCTCAACGTCGATCCGGGCACCATGAGTCCCTATCAGCACGGCGAGGTGTTCGTCACCGACGACGGCGCCGAGACCGACCTCGATCTGGGGCACTACGAACGGTTCACCGGTGTTTCGGCCCGACGCAGCGACAACGTCACCAGCGGCCGCATCTATCAGACGGTGCTGACGCGCGAGCGGCGTGGCGCCTATCTGGGCGGCACGGTTCAGGTGATCCCGCATGTCACCGACGCGATCAAGGAATTCATCCTCGCCGACAGCGACGAGGACGACTTCATCCTGTGCGAGATCGGCGGCACGGTCGGCGACATCGAATGCCTGCCGTTTCTCGAGGCGATCCGGCAGCTATCGAATGAGCTGCCGAGAGACCATTCGTGCTTTATCCACGTCACCCTGCTGCCGTACCTCGATGCGGTCGGCGAGCTGAAGACCAAGCCGACCCAGCATTCGGTCAAGGAGCTGCGCAGCATCGGCATTCAAGCCGACATCGTGCTGTGCCGATCGGTGATGGAGATCCCCGAGACCGAGCGCAAGAAGATCGCGCTGTTCTGCAACGTGCGCGCCGAAGCGGTGATCCAGGCGCTCGACGTCGAGACGATCTACGAGGCGCCGCTGACCTATCATGGCGAGGGCCTCGACGTGCAGGTACTGGCGCGCTTCGGCATCGACGATGCCAAGGAACCCGATTTGACGCGCTGGCACGATATCGTCCGCCGCATCCGCGAGCCCGAAGGCGAGGTCAACATCGCCGTGGTCGGCAAGTACACCGGCCTGATCGACGCCTACAAGTCGCTCGCCGAGGCGCTCACCCACGGCGGCATCGCCAACAATATGCGGGTACGCACCGAGTGGATCGACGCCGAGATCTTCGAATCGGACGGCGCCCTGCACGAACTGCGCGAGGTCGACGCGATCCTCGTGCCGGGCGGCTTCGGCGAGCGCGGCGCCGAGGGCAAGGTGGCGGCGGCGTGCTTCGCGCGCGAACGGCGCATTCCCTTCTTCGGCATCTGTTTCGGCATGCAGATGGCGGTCATCGAGGCGGCGCGCAATCTGGCCGGCATGCCCGAGGCATCGTCGACCGAGTTCGGTCCCAGCGACGAGGCGGTCATCGGCCTGCTTACCGAATGGATGCGCGGCGATGTGCGCGAGACCCGTACGACCAACGACGACCTGGGCGGCACCATGCGGCTCGGCGCCTATGATTGCGACTTGAAACCCGGCAGCCGGGTCGCCCAGATTTACGACAGGCTTGCGATAAGCGAGCGCCATCGCCACCGCTACGAGGTGAACATCAACTACCTGCCGCGGCTCGAGGCGGCCGGCCTGGTGTTTTCCGGCATGTCGCCCGACGGCGTGTTGCCCGAGATCGTCGAGATTCCCGATCACCCGTGGTTCATCGGCGTCCAGTTCCACCCCGAGCTGAAGTCGAGGCCGTTCGAGCCGCATCCGCTGTTCGCTTCGTTCATCGGCGCGGCGATCGAGCAATCGCGCCTGGTCTAATCGAGGATATTCGGATGACCGAGCCGCGACACGTCGCCGTCGGCGATCTCAGCATCGGCAACGACCGGCCGCTCACGCTGATCGCCGGGCCCTGCGCCATCGAGAGCCGCGCCCACGCGCTCGAGACGGCCGAGGCGCTGGCCGGCATCGCGGCGGCCGCCGGCATCGGCCTGATTTACAAGAGCTCGTTCGACAAGGCGAACCGGACCAGCCTGGATAGCCCGCGCGGCATCGGCATGGCCCAAGGCCTGGCTATCCTGGCCGAGGTGCGCGAGACGGTCGGCTGCCCGGTGATTACCGACGTTCACTTGCCCGACCAGTGCGCGGCTGTCGCCGAGGCCGTCGACGTGTTGCAGATTCCCGCCTACCTGTGCCGCCAGACCGACCTGATCGTCGCCGCCGCCGAGACCGGTCGGCCGCTCAACATCAAGAAGGGCCAGTTCCTGGCGCCCTGGGACATGGTCAACGTCGTCGCCAAGGCCGAGCAGGCGGGCAATCGAAACATCATGGTGTGCGAGCGCGGCGCGAGCTTCGGCTACAACACGCTGGTCTCGGATATGCGCTCGCTGCCGGTGCTCGCCGAGACCGGTTGCCCGGTCGTCTTCGACGCGACCCATTCGGTGCAGCAGCCGGGTGGCCAGGGTGGGCGTAGCGGCGGCCAGCGCGAGTTCGTGCCCGTCCTGGCGCGCGCCGCCGTCGCCGTGGGCGTCGCCGCCGTCTTCCTGGAGACGCACCAGGATCCCGACAGCGCGCCAAGCGACGGCCCCAACATGGTGCCGATCGCCGATCTGCCGGCGCTGCTGGCGCGCCTCGTCGCGCTCGACCGATTGACCAAATCAGCGAATTAGCTGGAAGATTCTTGAAAAAGCGGTCTGGGAGCCCCTGGCCGCCGGCGATCGCGGGCGACGTCAGTCGTATGCGACGCGCCACGAGCGGCTAGCCGGACTGTTCTAACTTCCGAACAGATCCGACGAATTCGACACGTGTCGGCACACCGTCGACTTCGGACGGAAGCACGGTGAACCCGTTGGGTTCGTCGGCGAGGTTGACCTTCAACGCGTAACCCGCGCCCAGCTTCACAATTCCAATTCCGACGACGCGGCCGAGGTCACTGAATATCCGAGCGGCTTCGGCCTTGGCGTCGCGCGCCTGCTCCAAAGAAGCTTGCATGATCTCACTATAGCAGTTCGACATTCAAAACGTCGAGGACCTGGCCCAAGGGATGAGCATAACTCAAACCCTTGCCGTTTCGGCCCCCAGAACTCGAACCGGCAAATAACATTGCTACGGCTCGCTTGTTATTGTCAACGACGAGGGACCCACTGTCGCCAGCGTCGCTAAAGGCATCGGCGTCCGCTCCCTCGATTTCTATCTGGTTGTCAAATTGAAGCACACCCATATCGTAGCCGACAAGCAGGTTGTCCATCTCAAACGCGGTTACATTGCCGTGCCGCAATCCGGTCGTCCTGCCGATTTTCGACACATTCGCACCAATCGCCAGATCCAGTCCGCCGAGGACGCCCAATCCAGTCAATGTAACATGGTCGAATGCCATATCGTCGTGAAGCGCCGCCAAGGCGCAATCGACGAGATTCGTGCCCCCTGGTTCGAGCGGAATGAATCTCAACAGTTCGGCAACCTTGTCGCCCGGATTTTTCCCGTGGTCGGCCGGTCCGGGTTGGCAGATCGTATCGCCCAGAGCGCCTTTGTTTTCGTTCGCAAGAACGTGATTGTTCGACAGAATCAACGGTACGTCACGCCCGACTTCTTTGACGAAGCAGCCAAGCGTCCCCGCCGTGATCGCATGATGAGCAATGGAACCGCCTATCATCAGTGGGCGGTTGCGTTGCCGGTGCCAGGGGGGCTGTTGCTTGATAACGCGGCCAATGACGCGAATATCGGCCTCCCCTTTGGCCGCGGCCCTAATATCCTCGGCGCGACGCATGAGTGGCGCCGACTCGTCCGTCAATCGTACCGCCAGGCGATATTCGTTATGACGCTCATTAGAGGCATTGGCAACGCCAAGCGCTATCGTCCCATGTCGAGCGTTTGACTCCTCGGCGATACGGGACATCTCGGCGCTCGCGAATGCAGCATATGACACTGCGGTTTCGGCTTCCGCTTGAGCAACAATTTCTCGGCTTATTTCCGCTTTCAGTCCGCGTACGGAATCGAGCTCCATCTTTTACGTCCAATCAACAATTTGCTAGTATTGATGGCGGTTTATACACTCCCCGAGTGTGTTTTTCAACCCAGGAATGTAAAATGACCAAACCAACAACCGCAACGTAGATCAGCCGCTCGGCAAACACACATTCCCTTGCGTTGGGGGCGGATCCCCCCGTATGACACGACTGAATCGGTTGCACACGGAACATTGAAATGACTGCCATCATCGACATTCACGCGCGCGAGATACTCGACAGCCGGGGCAATCCGACGGTCGAGGTCGACGTGCTGCTGGAGGGCGGCGCCGAGGGCCGCGCCGCCGTGCCGTCGGGCGCCTCGACCGGCGCCCACGAGGCGGTCGAGCTGCGCGACGGCGATGCCGCGCGGTACGGCGGCAAAGGCGTGCTCGGGGCGTGCAATGCGGTCAACGGCGAAATCTTCGACGCCATCTCGGGCATGGACGCGCGCGAGCAGGAAGCGATCGACCAGACCATGGTCGACCTCGACGGCACGCCCAACAAGGCACGGCTCGGTGCCAACGCGACACTCGGCGTCAGCCTGGCCGTCGCCAAGGCGGCGGCGGTCGCGGTCGGGCAGCCGCTCTACCGCTATATCGGCGGCGTGCACGCCCGCACCCTGCCGGCGCCGATGATGAACATCGTCAACGGCGGCGTCCATGCCAACAACGCGCTCGACGTGCAGGAGTTCATGATCGTGCCGGTCGGCGCGGCCAGCTTCGCCGAGGCGGTGCGCGCCGGCTCGGAGGTCTTCCACGCGCTGCGCAAGCAGCTCGACGAGGCCGGTCACAGCACATCGGTCGGCGACGAGGGCGGCTTCGCCCCCGACCTGGGCGGTGCCGATGCGACGCTCGCCGCGATCGCCAAGGCGGTCGAGGCGACCGGCCGCAAGCTGGGCGACGACATGGTGCTGGCGATCGACGCCGCGGCGACCGAATTTCATGCCGACGGCGTCTACGACATGGTGGGCGAGGGCAAGAAACTCGACGCCGCCGGCATGGTCGCGTTCTACGAGGAGCTCGCCGGCCGCTACCCGATCGTCTCGATCGAGGACGGCATGGCCGAGGACGACTGGGACGGCTGGCAGGCGCTGACGTCGGCGCTCGGCGCCAAGCTGCAGCTGGTCGGCGACGACGTCTTCGTCACCAACCCGACGCGCCTCGCCGACGGCATCGCGCGCGGCGTCGCCAACGCCATCCTGGTCAAGGTCAACCAGATCGGCACGCTTTCCGAAACGCTCGAGACCGTCGAGATTGCCCATCACGCGGGGTATGCGGCGGTCATGTCGCACCGCTCGGGCGAGACCGAGGACACGACGATCGCCGACCTCGCGGTCGCCACCAACTGCGGCCAGATCAAGACCGGCTCGCTGTCGCGCTCGGACCGCCTGGCCAAGTACAATCAGCTCATCCGCATCGAGGAAGCGCTCGGCCCGGTGGCGCGCTACGCCGGCGCAGGCGCCTTCGCCAGCTAGACTCTTGTCCGGTCATCTTTACGTCGTAAAGATGACCTGCGCTCAATCGCCGCGCATGCTTCCGCCGAACGGTCGGCGGCCCGCGGTCGCGGGCTGGCATAGCCCGACCGACTCCAATCGATCGGACTATGCGTTAGCTCGGTCCGACATTTTTTGATTGACGGGCAAGAATCTCTCGTGATTCAATGGGCTTATGGCGTTTTCTGAAGAGTTTGCCCAACGTGCGAAAGACATAGCGGCACCGCTTATTGCCACCTGTCTGGTCGTGTATATCGGCTTTCACGCTATCCAGGGCGAGCGCGGTCTCGTCACCTGGCTTCAGCTTGCCCAGCAGATCGAGCAGACCCGGACAGCCCTGGCCTTGAGCCGTGGCGATGAGCGCAAGCTGGCGCATCGCGTCGCGCTGATGCGCAGCGACGGCCTCGATCCGGACCTGCTGGACGAACGCGCGCGCGTCGTCTTGAATCTCGCGCACCCCGACGACCTGGTCATCTTCGACGAGCGCGCCGCGCCGAATTTCTAAGCCGGCCCGAGCATTCGACCGCGGCCGCTATTGGGAAACATCTCTCGGCTTCATCCCAAAATCCGGGCGTCAGCTTGAAAGCCCTGTGCTTTGCGCGTACCTTTGGCCGAACATCGGGGGCCGCAGAGCCCGTGCCGGCGAAGCGCCGCCTGCGGAGTAGGGAGTAAACATGGCCGAGCCAAAGCGCAAGACCAAGACGGCCCGTTCAAGCACCAAGCTCAAGACCGACGAACTGCTCGGCTACTACCGCTCGATGCTGTTGATCCGGCGCTTCGAAGAGAAGGCCGGCCAGATGTACGGCATGGGGCTGATCGGCGGTTTCTGCCATCTCTACATCGGCCAGGAGGCGGTCGTCGTCGGCATGGAGAACGCGATCGGCCCCGACGACGCGGTGATCACGAGCTATCGCGATCACGGCCACATGCTGGCGCGCGGCATGGATGCCAAGGGCGTCATGGCCGAGCTCACCGGCCGGCGCGGCGGTTACTCCAAGGGCAAGGGCGGCTCGATGCACATGTTCTCGACCGAGAAGAACTTCTACGGCGGGCACGGCATCGTCGGTGGCCAGGTGCCGCTCGGCGTCGGGCTCGGCTTCGCGATGAAATATCGCGGCGAGAACAACGTCAGCGTGACTTATCTGGGCGAGGGCGCGGCCAACCAGGGTCAGGTCTACGAATCGTTCAACATGGCGTCGCTTTGGAAGCTGCCGGTGATCTTCGCGATCGAGAACAACCAGTACGCCATGGGCACCAAGATCACGCGCAGCAAGGCGGGCACCGAGCTCTACCTGCGCGGCGACGCGTTCGGCATCCCCGGCGTCGAGGTCGACGGCATGGACGTCATCGCGGTCAAGCAGGCGGGCGACGAGGCGGTCGCCCATTGCCGAGCCGGCAAGGGGCCGATACTGATGGAGCTGCGCACCTACCGCTACCGCGGCCACTCGATGTCGGACCCGGGCAAGTACCGGACGCGCGAGGAGGTCCAGAAGGTGCGCGCCCAGCGCGACCCGATCGACCAGCTGCGCAAGCGCCTGATCGACGACAAAAGCGTCGA
>SMVA01354007.1_pt1 | contig 12246 bp, 7 predicted proteins | sample 2456451 | NCBI WGS metagenome assembly SMVA01 (sample SAMN11095933, study PRJNA526329) | marine sediment metagenome | biome: Marine sediment; feature: Surficial sediment; material: Deep marine sediment; isolation source: Hadal surficial sediment | place: Pacific Ocean | collected 2014-05 | depth 0-1...
GTAGTGGGCCGCAAGCCTGCCGCCTGCGAGAGCGACTGTCAAAGCGCGCTTGCGGCAGCGGCGACTGGCCCCGCGCCACGCCCGCCCACGACGCGATCGGCCTCATCAACCCCGTGATATCCTACAGCGATCGGGCCCCTGTCTTTCGTGTCATCGTCTCGGACGCCCGAAAGCAGGCACGATCGACGCGGTTCGGCAGGAGCACTCGCTACGCCGGGTGGGGCGACGTTAACCTGTGTCCACTTCCAGGGGCAAGCTCAGGGCGGTACAAGAATATGACGTTTTCAGACCTGATCACACTCGCTCCTTATAGTTGGAGTTCGATTCTCGCGGCAATACTTTGTGGTTCGATCGTCGGATTGGAAAGACAACTTCGCGGTCGGCCAGTTGGGATTCGTACATCCATATTGCTTGTAATCAGTATCTATATATTCATCACTTCCTATATCAGCATGACGGATGCAACTTCTGATTCGCTCCGCATCATTGGCCAAATAGTAACGGGGGTTGGCTTCCTGGGTGCCGGAGTAATGCTGTCGAAAGACGGGATTGTGCTCGGTGTTACCTCAGCAGCGACGATCTGGGCTTTGGCCGCCATTGGAGTCTGTTTAGCGATTGGCCATCCCCTTACGGCTATCAGACTGTCGGTAATCGTCGTGCTTGTCCTCGTCGGAGTCGATATTCTTGAAAACTCTGTTGTCAGCCTAACTCGGGGTGTTCATGACAAATTCCAGGATTGGCAACGAAAATCGGGCAAGACGAATTAGCCCAAGCGCTCGGGCATTCCCTCCCGTTGTCGGCGACGCTGCACGGCCGGCATGACCAGGTTTGCAAGCGCGCGGCTTCGTCCCGGCAGTGGCTCAGCTCGACCCACCAGGGAAGCAGTGCCTCGAGGTCGCCGGCGCTCCGGGCCAAAGCCAGCTTCGAGAAGAAGGCCGCGGAGATCGACAACGGGGTCAGTCGGATGCTGCGCGATCTCTACGCCGATGCCTTGCGCCGCCTGCGTGAGCCCGAGACGGGACAGATATGCCTCATTCGGATTCAGAGTGTCATGTCAGTACTGATCGGCGGAACCGAAAACGGGGCTTTTTCTTGCTATACCCCCCGTGCTATGCCGCTTCGTCTTCGGCAATCCCGAGAATGGGCTCCGGTCGCTCATGACGCCAGGATGCGATCTTCCGGTTGATGTCATTCGCGGCGACATAGAGCGACGGAACCAGAAACAGCGTGACGATGGATGAGAGAGCCAGGCCCCAGCCCAGCGCGAGAGACATCGGCGACATCACCGCATCCCAGCCGCCGAGACCATAGGCGGTCGGCATGACGCCGCCGAAGGTCGAAAGGCTCGTGACCAGGACCGGGCGGAGGCGCGACACGAATGCCTCGATGATGACCTCGGTTCGTTCTTCCTCGCTCGCACCGCGGCGCAGTTTGTGCAGCGATCGATGCACCGCATCGACCATCACGATCGACGCATTCACGACGACCCCCGAGAGGCCGATCGTCCCGATCACCGGCAACAGACTGAAGTTCATTCCGTGCATCCAGAAGGTCAGCGCGACGAAGATGCCCGCAAAGGGAACGACTGCGATCACGAAGAAGGCCTCGAGGAACGAGCCGAGCATGATCGCGATGACGGCACCGATCCCGAGTACGACTGCGGCTCCGACAAAAGCGAGATCCCCCGTCGCCCGACGGGATTCCACCGCCTCGCCGGCGACCTCGATCTGAATATCGGTACGCCCCGCATAACGGGGAAGAAACTCCTCCTCGATCCGGTTCGCGACCGTCGTTCCGGTCTGGCCGCCATCGGACGCGAGGCCAGCACTCACCAGGAGGGCACGCTCTCCATTGCGATGCCGGATCTTCGCGAGCGCCGGGACTTCGATCGGATGGACGACGTCCCGAAGCAGCACGAGCTCCCCTCGATTATTTCGGACGGGCACCTCGAGAAGCGCATCGAGCGAACGCCTTGCGGCCGGCTCAAACATGACACGGATCTCCGTAGTCTCGTCGAGGTCCCTGATGTCCGATGCCACGATCCCGTAGTAGGCTGCTTTCAGTGTCAGGCCGAGGTCCTTCTCATCGAGCCCCTTGCGTGCGAGTTGTTCCGGATCGGGATTCAGATCGATCTGACGCATTCCGTATTTCTCGTCGATCGAAATATCGACCACGCCCCCGATTTCCTCCAGAAACTGAGCGAGCGCGACTCCCGCCTGCCGCCGAACGACATCGTCGTTGGCGAGGATGAATACGCTGACCGGCTCGAGGCCGGGAGGCCCGTCCACCTCCGCCTCGAATCGGATCTCCGCATCCACTGGGACGCGAACATGTGACCGAACGTATTGAATCCACTCGGCTGCGTTCCGAAACTTCTGACCCGGCCGAAGATGAACGGAGATGATGCCCTCGTTCTCGGCCGAGCCGTATTCGCGATCGAAGGCTTTCGCATCCTGATGGCCAATTCGAGAAGTCAGCGCAAGCAAGTCGTGACCCATCAGCTCGGGAATCTGGGCCTGGATCGCATCGACGTTGGCCTCGGTCTGTTCGATCGGTGTGCCGGGTGGCATCGTGACCTTGATCGCAAAGCCCGGCGCCGATTCCTGCGGAAAAAACTCGAACTTCATCCGCGGGATGATCCCGAAGAGGATCGCAAAGAAGATCACGGCGAATCCCGCGATCACGGTTCCCCTTCTCGGAAGAAGCGTATGAAGTACCTGCCGATAGCGTTTCTCCAGCCACAGCACGAAGGCGCGCTTCGGCCGCGGACGCGCGTCTGATCTCACCATGGACATGTGCGCCGGCAGGATCAAGAAGCTCTCGATGAGCGAGATGCCAAGCGCGAGACAGACGACGGCCGGAATCTGCCAGATGATCTTCGAGGCTATGCCTCCGATCGCGAGCATCGGCGCAAAGGCGAGCAACGTCGTCACAGCGGAGGCAATCACCGGACGTGCGACCATGGCCGTGCCCGACACCGCCGCATCAGCAGGTGAAAGACCGTCCTGCCGCCGCAGCAGGATCTTTTCTGCGACGACGACCGCATCGTCGACCAGCATGCCGAGTACGATCACGAAAGCGATCGTAGAAACGTAGTTGATGGTCATTCCGACGACCGGCATCAGCGCGATGACGCCCAGGATGACCAGCGGCACTCCGACACAGACCCAGACCGCCGCCGAGGGTGCGAGAAAGAGGAACACGATGACGGCCACGAGCACCAGCCCCATCGCTCCATTAGTCGCGATGACGTTCAGCCGATTCTTCATCTCGAAGGACTCGTCGTTCACGATGGTAATCGTGACTCCGTTCGGAAGTTCGATCGCGTCGAGGACGCGAAAAATTTCGTCGGCGGTATCGATGATGTCCGCGTTGGCTTTCTTGACGATGACGAGCGAAAGGCCGGGTTGGCCGTTGGTGCCCGCGATGAGCCCGACATCCTCCCGACCCAGCTCGAGTCGAGCCACGTCCCGTACCCGCAATGGGCCGTCGTCTTCGAAGCGGAGAATGACGTCGCCGACCTCGAAGGGATCTTCGAAACGCCCCCACATCACGACCTGCCGCCGATTTCCCGAACTCTCGAGCACCCCGCCGGTATCCGACACATTCTGCCGCTCGATCGCCCGAACGATGTCGAGAATCGCGACCCCGTGCCCACGCGCGGCCACCGGATCGACGAGCACGCGCAGTTCGGGATCTGGAAGACCGATCCGCTTGATTTCGCCGACGCCGGGAACGCGCAGCAGCGCGCGTTCGATCATTTTCGCAACGCCTGGGAGCTTCGTCCTTTCCCCCGCGATGGCGATCTCGAGTATCGGTTGCTTCGATGGATCCATCATGAAGACGTTCGGCTCATCTCGCATGTCTTCGGGAAATTTCGTGATCCGATCGATCGCGTTGCGGATTTCCCTTTCCTTTTCGGCGATTTCGTGGTCCGGCGTATCGATGTCGATTTCGATCGTCGTCACGGAGCGATTGTCCGTGATGATCGTCGTGTAGCTATCGAGACCGTCGACGTCTCGTAGCTCGTCCTCGATCGGAATCGTGATCTTGGTCTCGACGTCGCGCGCGGAGGCGCCAGGAAGATTGGCCGTCACGATGAACAGGGGCAGCGACGCCTCGGGAAAGCCCTCGACATTCGTGCGTAGCATCGAGAGCAATCCGAGCACGACGACGGCGAGCGTGAGGACGTTGACGAGCAGATGGCGCTCGACGAAGAAACGAATGAGTCGATCCATTCTTCGCTACTCCGACGAGCCGGCGGCCACCGCAACGGCGGGCAATCCGTCGACGACGACGATCGAGCCGTCTTCCAGAGCGAAATGGCCGTCCCATACGACCTGATCCCCCTCTTCGAGCCCAGAGAGGACCTCGATCCATTCACCCTGGCTACGGCCGGTGCGAAGGCGCCGGGTGCGCGCGACCGCGACCCCATTTTCCTGTATCACCACGAAGACCTCAGGATGACCATCTCGGCGCAGGACAGCGGCGCGAGGAGAGAGCAGGCTCGGCTCCCGCGCTGAATCGGGCAGCTCGATCTGGGCGACGAGTCCATCCCGCATCGGAACCTCGGCCGAATCCATCCAGAGTTCGATTTCGTATGTCCCGTCCGCACGACCCGCAACATGCCCAACACTTTTCAGGGTTGCTTCGAAGACCGCACCTCCGAGGTCAGAAAAACTGACCCGCGCGCGCGTGCCGACCTGAAGATGGTTGGCCTCTCGTGCGGTCACGCCGCCATAGATCCGAACGCGAGAGAGATCGACCAACGTGGCCACGGGTGTTCCGGGCTCTACGAAATCGCCCACATTCACCGCCAGCGAATCGACAGTGCCCGCAAAGGGTGCCGAAATCCGCGTATCCTCGAGGTTCCGCTTCGCGGTGTCCCGAGCCACTTCGGCCAGCGCGATTTCGTCGCGAGCCCGTTCGACCGCATGCCGAAGGTCATCGTGGTGCTGCACGCTGATCGCCTTCTTCTTGAGCAGCCGTTCGGCGCGCTCGTATTCGCGTTTCGCATGAGCGTTCACCGTTCGCGCCGCACGCAGCGAGGCCTCCGTCCGGCGAAGTTCGAGCTCCAGTCGAGAGGACTCGAGCAGAACGAGCAGATCGCCCTGCTCTACGATCGCACCGGCCTCGACGACGCGGGCGACGACGCGGCCCCGGGTCTCGGCGGTCAGCGTCGCGTGATGGAACGCGCGGACCGTCCCAGTCACGCGATCGGTGCTGGCGAGTCGGGCGCGCCGGATCGACTCGGTTCGAACCCGAAGTCGCGCCAGCGGCGCTTCGAGGGCGCTCGCCCCCTCGCGTTTGTTGCTGGCGGCGTTCGAGTCGTCACAAGCCAACTGTAAAAGTGCCAGAGCCATCGCGATGACCAGCACGCCAAGCGGCACCCCACGGCGGGTACCGTCCCATTCGCAAATCGGATTCGTCACGTTTTCTCCGAAAGGGCGCGGAGTCCATGGGCGAGAAATTTTTGATTGTGCTCGATCAGACGCGCTGGGAACGTCTCGTCGAGTTCGAGACCGATCTCCTCACCCACGATCGGCAACATCAGGAATGGAAACGCCGACAGGCTCGCGAGCGTCATCGCCATCATGCGCGGATCGAAATCCGGCCGCAGCACGCCCCTCTCCTGTTCTTCTTCGAGCCATCGGACCATCAACATCAGCGGCCCACCGCCAACGTTCTTGGCGAAATGCGCTCGCGATGGGGAATCGGCACGGGCGAGGACCTCGCGCACGAGCAGCTGGGGAAGCCAGGGATCCGCTGCGATCGACTCGACGTGGATCCGAATGAGTTCGTCGAGACGATCGCCGCCCGACCGCTCCGGATCCCGCATCAGCAACTGAACTTGCTCCCCGATGCGATCGAAAGCCCGCTTGAACATCGCTTCGTAGAGTCCCTGCCGATCGCCAAAGTAGTAGGCGATCATCCCCGGACTCACCGCTGCGCGCGCGGCAATCTCGCGCAGCCCGCTGGCCTCGAAGCCATGCTCGACCGCAAGCTCCGTCGCCGCATCCAAGAGACGCTCGCGAACCTGCCCGCCCTGGTCGGATTGGTCTTCGTATCGGGGTCGCCCTGGTCCCCGCAGGGTCAACCGTCCCCGGGAATTCTCATGTGGATTGTGCTCGTGCATCGTCATCTACATCGGCGGGCGCGTCCCATAAATTAATCAATCGTTCGATTAATTCAAGAGGCTCCCAGGCAGCCCTCAAAGTTGCGTCCGAAACGACAGAATCCCCAGGCTTTCCGCAAGGATCGGGGAATCCGCGACCCGCCGGCGCAACGCTGCGCCCGCTAGACCTCGGCTGCCGGCAACCAGGACGCGATTGTCGTAGTCCTCGGTCTCGATCGTGACGAGCGCCGGAAATGCCGTGCGCATCTCGCGGGCGACCTCGGCATATTCGTCCAGCGTATTGCTCACGAAGACGCCGCCCTTGGCCAGCCGCGCGCGGGCCAGACGATGGCCTGGCTCGGGAATCCAGTCGGGCTTGTGGACGTCGTCGCCATGGCCAATGAAGATGTCTTCGAGAATCACATCGAAGCGACCCTTGGCCGTTTTCAGCCAGGCGAGCGCGTCGGCGATCTCGACTCGAACGTCGAGGCGGTCCAGTTCGAGATGAGCACGCGCCAGGCGGACGACCTCGGGATCGAACTCCACGCCGACGATCTCCGCATCGGGCGCGAGTGCACGTGCCAATCGGGCCACGGATCCGCCGCCGAGCCCGAGGATCAGAATCCGGCGGCGGCGGCTTGGCGAAAGCCAGAGAATCGGCGCCGCAATCGCATCCCAGACACAATGGGTCGCGATTTCGCCAGGCCGATAGAGCGACGCGAAGGTCTCATCGACCACCAGCGCGCGCGACCCCCCGGAATCATCGATTCGAACTCGCGGCCTTTCCTCGCGCGCCCGCCGTGCATAGGATCTCGCCATGACCGCCCCCCTTTTCGACGGCCTGGCGCCGCTCGACCCGGACGATGCCGCAGACGAATGCATCGTGCGTGTGGCGCTGCCCGTGCCGCTCGATCAGCTCTTCGACTATCGCCTTCCAGCACGCCTCGTCACGGGGCACGCCGACGCGCGCCCGGGAAAGAGGGTACGCGTCCCCTTCGCCGGACAGCTCTTGATCGGTCTCGTCGTACCCGATGACCTCATGCTCCGGGAGCGGGATCGACCGTTGCCCCCGCTCGCCGAGATCCAGGCGGTCATCGATGACGAGCCCGTCGTTTCCGAATCGATGATTCGCCTGCTGGCCGAGGCCGCGAGAGAAATCTTCGCACCGATCGGCCTCGCGGTCGCCCACGCCCTGCCGCCCGGCTCCTCCCCACGCACGGCGCGTCCCTACGCGCTCACCCCGCGCGGCCTGCGCACCCTCGCTCATGGGGCACGGGCCGCCGACGCATTCGGGGGTGGAACGGGGCGAATTCTGGCGAGGATCGCCAAGAAACCGCTCACACTCGCAGCGCTTTCTCGTGCCTTCCCGGACGTCCGAGTCAAAAAATGCCTGGAAGACCTGATGCAGGACGGCCTGCTCGAGCGCCGGCTGGAGATTCGCTCTGCCAAGGCACGCATCCCGACAGACCGCATCGTGCGTGTCGCATCCGGGATCGGACTCGAGGAAGCTTTGAAAACGACGCTGGCCCGTGCGGCCAAGCAAGCCGCCCTACTCGAGAGAATTGCCCAAGCAACCGATGGCATCGCGACCCGCACACTCACGAGGAACGATTCGGGCGCGGGTGCGCTGCTCCGCGGTCTCGCGAGTCGTGGCCTCGTCGTCTTCGAAGAACGACCGCGGCTGCTGGCCACCGAAATCATCCTCGATGGCGGTGAAGAGGTTTCACTCACGAACGATCAGTCCCAGGTCCTCGGCCCGATTCGCGATGCGATCAAGCGACAGGTCCCGGAGTGCTTTCTACTTCACGGCGTCACCGGCAGCGGCAAGACCGAGGTCTATCTGCGCGCCATCGCCGAAGCGCTCGAGGCCGGCCGCCAGGCGCTGGTGCTGGTTCCCGAAATTACCCTCACGCATCAGATCATCGCCCGCGTTCGCGCCCGCTTCGGCGATCAGGTGGCCGTCCTGCACAGCGGGCTCAGGCCGGGCGAACGACTCGCACAGTGGGAGCGACTGCGTTCGCACCAGACCGCGATCGCCGTCGGCGCACGCAGCGCGCTCTTCGCGCCGCTCGACAAACTGGGACTCGTCGTGATCGATGAAGAACACGACGGCGCGTACAAGAACGACGAAGGTTTTCGATATCACGCTCGCGAACTCGCCGAGCGTATTGCACACGATGCGCACTGCCCATTGATCCTGGGCTCCGCGACGCCTTCACTCGAAACGCGTTACAGAGCGGAAATCGGTCGAATCCGCCGCCTCTCGCTGCCTCGACGTGTGGGCGGACGGCCACTTCCGAGCGTCGAGATCGTGGACCTCGCGAAGGAGAAGGCCAAGAACCCGCGCGGCCGGAAGCTGATTCTCTCGAAGCCGCTCCGCGCCGCCATCGGGCAGGCGCTCGACCAGGGCGGTCAGACGATCCTGTTTCTCAATCGACGCGGCTTCTCGACGCGCATCTTCTGTTTTCAATGCGGACACGCGGAGCGCTGTGACGACTGCGATGTCGCGCTGGTCTATCACGCCGCAGAATACCAGCTGAGATGTCACTACTGTGATCTCACCCGGGCCGTCCCGGAATCTTGCAGCGGCTGCGGCGATCCCGAGACGGCGCTGCTCGGCGTCGGAACCGAGCGTCTCGAAGAAGAGGTGCGCCGCCTGTTTCCGAGTGCCCGCACGATGCGACTCGATCGCGACGTGGCCTCGCGCCGAGGGCATACCGAGAGCGTATTGCGCGCGCTCAAAGATGAAAAAGTCGACATCGTGATCGGAACCCAGATGGTCGCCAAGGGTCATGATTTCCCGGGTGTTCAGCTGGTGGGCGTCGTCGCAGCGGATATCGGCCTCCACCTGCCCGACTTTCGTGCCGCAGAGCGCACCTTTCAATTGCTCACGCAAGTGGCGGGACGCGCCGGCCGAGCAGACCGACCGGGTCGCGTCATCGTTCAAACCTTCGTCCCGGACCATTACGCCCTGGCGCCCGTCGCGAGCCATGACTACGAGGGCTTCTATCGCGAAGAAATCGCGCATCGTGAAGCGCTTGGATACCCGCCCTTCGCCGGACTCACGCGCGTCATCATCCATGCAGAGGCAGAGGCGGAAGCACGCGAAGCGGCAGCGACACTCGCGAGCGAGGCCCGCAGTCGAATCCCCGATGGCGCTGGAATCGAATTGCTGGGTCCAGCGCCGGCACCGCTCGCCAAACTACGCGGCCGCTTTCGATTCATGCTGCTCATCAAGGGCGACGATGAGGCGCTGCGTCGACAGCTTTCGCTGGCGATCTTGAAGGCCTCGAAACGGCTTCCGCAGGCGGTCCAGACGGCATTGGACGCGCGCCCGGTCAACATGCTATAAACGCGCGATTCCCCTTCTGATTCGAACAGTTAGCCGCGGGACCCGAAACAGAACCCACGGCCTGAGAGAGGTCCAGACGTCCGGCGCGGGCGCCCCATCCATCATGGCACTGCGAGAGATCGTCAAATTCCCGGATCCCCGGCTGAAACAGGTCTCGAAGCCGATCACGAAGGTCGACGACGCGCTTCGGGAACTGGCCCGCGACATGATCGATGTCATGTACGACGAGCCGGGTATCGGCCTCGCCGCGCCGCAGGTCGGTGTCAGGGTGCGCATGTTCGTAATCGACACGGAATGGAGCGACGGGGAAACCGGAAAACACCCGACGGTCGTCCTGAATCCCGAGATTGGGGACTGCGAGGGGGAGATCACCTGGGAAGAGGGCTGTCTCTCGGTCCCCGATTACACAGCGAACGTCGATCGCTACGCGAAGATCACCCTGCACGGCAGCGACCTCGATGGAAATCCGATCGACGAGAGCGCCGAGGGGCTGCGCGCCGTCTGCATCCAACACGAAGTCGACCATCTCGATGGGATCCTCTTCATCGATCGCATCAGCCGCCTCAAGCGGAGCCTGTACGTCAAGAAGCGGAAGAAGCAGCTGCTCGAAGAGCAGGATTAGGCCGGCCGGTGCCCTCGCTTCGCCTGCTCTTCTTCGGTACACCCGACTTTGCCCTGCCGACCCTCGAACGCCTGATCGCCGGACCGCATCAGCTCGTCGGCGTCGTTTCTCAGCCAGATCGTGCGCGCGGACGCGGACGAAAAGAATCGCCATCGCCGGTTTCAGCGCTGGCACTGCGTGAAGACATTCCGCTCTTTCGGCCCGAACACGTCGCAGACGCCGAGGTCGTAGAGAGATTACGTGCGCTCCGATCGGATGTCGGCATCGTCGTCGCCTTCGGTCAGTTCTTGCCCAGAAAGGTTCGCGAAATGCCCAGCTGCGGATATCTGATCAACGCCCACGCGAGCCTGCTCCCGAAATATCGCGGGGCAGCGCCCATCGCACAGGCGATCCTCGAGGGCGAATCGGAAACGGGGGTGTCGGTCATGCGCATCGAACGAGAAATGGATGCCGGACCCGTTGCGCTGGTGCTGCGAACCCCGATCGAGCCACGAGAAAACACCGCGGAACTCTCGAGCAGGCTCTCCGAGCTGGCCGCGACGGCCACCCTGCAGAGCGTCGAACAGCTCGCGCGCGGCGACATCCATTGGACACCGCAGGACGGCCGTCTCGCCACGATCGCGCCGAAGCTCAAAAAATCGGACGCCGTACTCGACCTGCGCGAAAGCGCCCGGGCGCTCGCATGCCGCATCCATGCGTTCTCGCCAAAGCCCGGCGGCACGCTGACCCTCGTCACGAGCGGCGACAACGGTTCGGAGAGGTCATCGGACAAGGCGGTCCTCAAACTCTCACGCGCCGACGTCATCGCCTTCGATTCGGCGCGCAATTCGGTCGACGCGAGATCCCGACCCGCACCTGGAACGATCGAGCGCGATGTAGACGGCATCGCACTTCGAATCGCGACCGGCGACGGCTGGCTGGTGCCCCTGACCCTGCAACGGGCAGGCGGCAAATCACTCCCGATCGCGGATTTTCTGCGCGGATTCGCGCTCGGCGCGGACGCGCGCTGCGCGCTTCCGCTCTTGACCGTCGAGACACCCAAATGAGTCAGCCCAGCAAGGGAGGCGGACACGGAAGGCGCTGGCCGGGTCGGGGGAACAGTACGCGCAAGACCGCTGGCCCGACCGCACCGCGCATGATTGCGATCCGCGTCGTCGAGCGGGTCCAGCGCGCCGGCGCCTATGCCGACCTGGCGCTTCATCATGCGCTCGTACAGAGCCAGATCCCCGCCGCAGACCGGGCGCTGGCCACCGAACTGGTCTACGGCACGCTCCGCTGGCGTGGGCGGCTCGACTATCTGATCGCGAAGGCCCTCGACCGCGACCTCGACAAGCTCGAGCCATTGGTCACCAGCGCATTGCGCGTCGGTGCCTATCAGCTCTTCTTCTCGGACCGGATACCGGCGAACGCGGCAGTCGACGAGGCCGTACGCTGCGTGCGCGCGATGGGTCTCGAACGCGCAACCGGCCTTGTCAACGCGGTGCTGCGTCGACTGGCGCGAGAAGGCGATGAGATCGAGTTCCCAAAACTCGAAACCGATCCGATCGATTATCTCGTGCATGCGGGCTCGCTTCCGCTCTGGCTTGCCGAGCGCTGGCTCGGTGAATTTGGAGCCGAGCAAGCCGCCAGGCTCGCGGCGACCCTGAACGAGCCGGCGCCCGTGACGATCCGCGTCAACCGAACCAAGACGACACGCGAAGCGCTTCTCGCGGAACTCATCAAACGCTTTCCCGATGCAAAGCTCTGTCGCTATGCGCCGGACGGGATCCTCCTCGGCCGTAAGGGCGACGTCGGTCATGACCCCACCTTCCTGTCCGGCCGGATCAGCCTCCAGGACGAGGCATCCCAGCTCGTCGTCCACCTCCTCGACCCGCAACCCGGGGACCGCATCCTCGACACCTGTTCCGCGCCGGGCACGAAAACGGCGGCCATCGCCGAGCGGTTGAACGGCGAGGGGCATGTCCTCGCCCTCGATCGTCATGCCCGGCGGCTGCGCCTGGTCGGTCGAAGCATTCGGCGGCTCGAAATCGGAGGCGTCGCGACGCTCGAGCGAGACGCCACCAAATCTCTCCGCGATCTGGCCCAGGACGGGCCCTTTGATCGCATCCTCGTCGATGCGCCGTGTTCGGGCCTTGGCGCCCTGCGTCGCAATCCCGA
>SMVA01302179.1_pt1 | contig 12245 bp, 14 predicted proteins | sample 2456451 | NCBI WGS metagenome assembly SMVA01 (sample SAMN11095933, study PRJNA526329) | marine sediment metagenome | biome: Marine sediment; feature: Surficial sediment; material: Deep marine sediment; isolation source: Hadal surficial sediment | place: Pacific Ocean | collected 2014-05 | depth...
GCCTGCCCCGCGCAGTCCGTCTGACGCTCGTCAGCTCGCGTTCCCGGCGCGAGGTCGCGCTGAAGCTCCAGCGCGGCCACGGTGAGCACGATCTCCGGCCAATGGAGGGGACAGACTTGAAGTCTGTCCCCCGCATCTCTAGTAGCGGTAGTGATCCGGCTTGTACGGACCGTCCACGGGAATGCCGAGGTATTCGGCCTGCTCGCGGGTCAGCGTGGTCAGCCGGACGCCGAGTTGTCCCATGTGCAGCCGCGCGACCTCCTCGTCCAGCTCCTTGGGCAGCCGGTAGACCTTGTTCTCGTATTTTTCCGGATGCTCTCGAAGCTCCATCTGCGCCAGCACCTGATTGGTGAACGAGTTGGACATGACGAAGCTGGGGTGCCCGGTGGCGCAGCCCAGGTTCAGCAAGCGACCCTCGGCCAGGATCATCACGCTGTGGCCGTCTTCAAAACGCCACTCGTCGTACTGCGGCTTGATGTTGATCGAGCGGATACCCGGGGTCGCCTTCAGGCCGGCCATGTCGATCTCGTTGTCGAAATGGCCGATGTTGCCGACGATCGCCTTGTCCTTCATGCGGGCCATGTGCCCGGCCGTGATCACGTTCAGATTGCCCGTGGTCGTGATGAAGATGTCGGCGGTCTCGACCACGTCCTCGAGCGTGGCCACCTGGAAGCCCTCCATCACCGCCTGCAGTGCGCAGATCGGATCGATCTCGGTCACGATGACCCGCGCGCCCTGGCCGCGCAGCGCCTGCGAGCAGCCCTTGCCCACTTCACCGTAGCCGCAGATCACGGCCACCTTGCCGCCGATCATCACGTCGGTGGCGCGGTTCAGCCCGTCGATGACCGAGTGGCGGCAGCCGAAGATGTTGTCGAACTTGTGCTTGGTCACCGAGTCGTTGACGTTGATGGCCGGAAACATCAGGGTTCCCGCTTGCTCCATCTGGTACAGGCGATGGACACCGGTCGTGGTCTCCTCGCTGGTCCCACGGATGCCCGCGATGACCTTGGTCCAGTGGCCCGGGCGGCTGACCTGCTGTTTCCGCAGCAGCTCGAGCACGACGCCCCACTCCTCCGCATCTTTCTTGGCGTCGAACTCCGGCACGCTCCCGGCCTTCTCGAACTCGGCGCCCTTGTGCACGAGCATGGTCGCGTCGCCCCCGTCGTCGACGATCAGATCCGGTCCGGAGCCGTCCGGCCAGGTCAGCGCCTCGGTGGCGCACCACCAGTACTCCTCGAGGGTTTCGCCCTTCCAGGCAAAGACCGGGACGCCCTGCGGTTGATCCGGGGTGCCGCCCGTCTCCGGCCGGCCGACCGCGATCGCCGCCGCGGCGTGGTCCTGGGTGGAGAAGATGTTGCAGGAGGCCCAGCGCACATCCGCGCCGAGCCGCGTCAACGTCTCGATCAGCACCGCGGTCTGGACGGTCATGTGCAGGCTGCCCATGATCTTCGCGCCGGCCAGCGGCTTGTCCACGCCATACCGCTCGCGCAGCGACATCAGCCCGGGCATCTCCTGCTCGGCCAGCGTGAGTTCCTTGCGACCGAATTCGGCCTGCGACAGATCTGCGACCTTGAACGGCTCGCGGCCCGATTTCCTGGCCGCGTCGAATGCGTGTGCCGGCGCCTTGGTGGTCGTGCTCATGAACGTCTCCTTCCCCTGTTCGGATCGTTAATTGACATCAATTGACATTGGAATGGGCCGCGAGCGTGGCGCTCGCGGCGAACAGACTCGGACCGCGTGCTGCGGGATCGGCCGGAAGCGTGCGGAAGCTCATCAACCGCAGGCCCGCAGCGACGAGCAACCGGTCGATCTGCTCCTCGGAAAAGCCGAGCCACACGTGGCCCATCTGTTGCTGGTACTCCTGGCGGTCGTGCGGCAGCATGTCCACGATCAGCAACCTGCCGTTCGGGCGGAGCGTACGGCGCACCTCGGAGAAGACGCGTGACGGGTCGGGCAGGTGGTGCAGCACGAGGATCAGCGTCGCCGCGTCGAGCTGCTGATCGTCGAGCGGCAGCCGCTCGAGCTCTCCGTGGCGCAGCTCGACGTTGGGGAACGGGCCGAGACGCTTGCGCGCCGCATCGAGCATCTGGCTCGATCCGTCGACGGCGATGACTCTTCGAACGAACTGCGCCAGGGATTCGGCGACGGCGCCCGTCCCGCATCCCAGATCGCCCACGGTCCAGTCCTGCGGAAGCAAGCCGAGCAGGGCCATCGAGACCATGCGGCTCCCGAACAACTCGTCGCGGGTGCGATCCCACTGCTCGGCGGCGGAGGCGAAGAACTCCCGGGAGCGCTGCCGGCGCTCGGCCAGGACGCTGTCGAGGCGTCGGCTGTCCTCGCCGGCGCCCGCGGTCGCCGCCACCTCTTCACGAGCCAGGTCCCAGAGCTTGCGGGCCGGGGCCACGAGCTGTTCCGGGACCAGGCTGTACAGTCGGCGGGTACCCTCGGGCCGGGTCAGGACCCAATCGCCGTCGGCCAGGATCTTCAGGTGGCGGCTCACGGTGGACTGCGGCAGCTGGAGTACCTGGCACAGCTCGGAGACCGTCAGCTCGTGGCGGCCCAGAAGCAGCAACAATCGACAGCGGGTGGGATCGGACAGGGCCGCCAGATCGTCCAGAATCGTTGGTTTTCCCATCGGAAGCCGCATCATCCATCCATCCGGATTAAATGATATGCCGGACCGGGCGATTGTCAACGTCGCCAGGAACCCGGCGCGAGATTCGTTTCCGATCTGCAACAAAACTGTGGTACCGTAGAAGTACGACTCCGAACTGTTGCACCCGACAAGAGAACCCGCGTGGGTCTGTTTTCGTGGCACGCCGGCCTCGCAGCAGCGGTGGGCCGCGCTTGACAATGCACGGAGGTCACCCGATATTCATCCAACCATGAACTTCCAATAGTTACAAAAACTAATATGAACAAGAAACCGGTCTTTACGACCTTCGACGCGGCGAAACTCTGCCACGTTTCGCCATTGTCGATCATCAACTGGGTGAATGCGGGGCGGCTCTCCGCGTTCCGGACACCCGGCGGGCACCGCCGCATCCGGCGCGAGGATCTGATTCTCTTCATGCGGGAAAACGGACTCCCGCTGCCGGAGGAGCTGGAGCCGGATTCCGGGCGGAAGAAGGTGTTGATCGTCGACGACGAACGAGCCATCTGCAAGCTGGTTTCCGATCACCTGATGAGCCTCGCCGGCCAGCCCTACGACGTCTCGATCGCCACGGACGGTTTCGAAGCCGGGAAGATGGTCGGCGCCCTCCGGCCGGACGTGGTGGTGCTGGACCTGAGGATGGCCGACATGGACGGGTTCCAGGTCTGCAAGACCATCAAGGAGGACCCGGAGACTGCCGGGACCGTGGTCATCGCGATCACCGGCTACCACACGCCGGAAACGGAGTCCCGCATCCTCGATTGCGGCGCGATCCGCTGCCTCGCCAAGCCGGTGGATCTGGGAACGCTCTCGAACTTCATCGCCGAGGAGCTCGAGCGGCGAGGAGGTTCCCGGCCGGGACGCGGCCGCTCCGCCCGAGCCTGATTCCCGGCCCAGGACGGATCTTCAGGGGCAGCCGTTCGTCGTGCCGTCGCCACAGACTACGATCTGATCGGCATCCAGCACGCAGCTGAGGCTTTCCCAGTTGCACTGCACCGCCTGTCCGAAATCGATCGTCAAGAAACTGGTCCCGCCCAACGGCTGGAGTAGGGCAAACTCGAACGTCAAGATGGAGCTCACGATCTGGACCGTGGCCACTTGCTCCTCGCAGGCGTCGCCGATTCCGTCAGGGATCCCCAGGGTGTCCAGGGGCGACTCGGCAGCCAGGCCGGTCGTGTCCGCCTGATCCGGGTTCGCGATCCAGACGCAGTTGTCCTCCGGGTCGGGCACCCCGTCCCCGTCGCTGTCGCGCACGACTCCCTGAAAGATGTCGAAGGTCGTGCACGCATTTCCGATGCCGTCCTCGTTGTCGTCGGCCTGATCCTGATTCGGAATCAGGGGGCAGTTGTCGTCGCAGCCGGCGCTGAACTCACCCCCCAGCCCACACGGTGCGTCGAAGGCCGACCCGGACCCGTCCCCGTCGTTCGGCACGGTGTCGCCATCGAAATCCACGCTGCGCGAGAGATCGAGCGGCTCGGCCCGGCTCAGCTCCATGCTGTCGAGTGTGAGGAACAGGCTCGCCGACCCGTCCTCGCCCGCCTCGATCACGATGCCGCTGGCGCACGGGCCGTCTGCGACCGGCCGGAAGAGTGCCGTTTCCACGAACACGCAATCCTGCCCTTGCTGCACCAGGTCGATCAGAGTGTTCTCGAACCTGAGCGTTGCCGCGGCCACGCTCCATCGAGCAATCTGTACCGAGGAGTCGGGATCAATAACGTTCTGCTGGGTGAGTGTGGGATCGACCAGAAACAGCCGAGTGACCCCGATCTCGTCCAGCAGCGCCTGGTCGGTCTCGGTGCAGGCTGTCGCAAACAGCAACATGAGGCCGGTCGTCCCGAGGCGGCGGAACCGGCAGGCAAAACTCATCGGCTGCCCCCGGGTCAGGGCGCGGGTTCGCAAGTCTCGCAATCCAGAATGGAGGTGATGTTCTGGAGGAAGTCCGTGCAACTCTCCTGGGCCGGGAGATTCTGGTCCAGCTCGTCGAGGTCGACCGTGAAGCGCACCAGTTTGTCCTGGTCCGGTAGGACCCTGAACCTCAGCGTATCCCCGAACGCGTCCACCACGGGACCACCGCCGAAGCAGCCGGCAAAAAACGGTCCGGCCGGAGACAGCGGCGGATTGGGAACGTCCACGTATCGCATGGCCCTGCTCACGGACAACGTGCTGATCTCGTACAGTCCGGCGGACAGTATCAACGACTGCGGGGGAATGAGAGCGGCACCCAGGATCTGGGACTCGTTGACGCAAGGTGCCTGTTGGACGCATGCATCCGTCGGCCCAACGCAGTCCGCATCCGTAGCGCACGGAACGGGATTGCCCAACCCGTCCGAATTCTGGCAAAAACGGCATTCCGTTTCCGGGCAGCGGACTTGAAACGTCGTGCTCCCTCCGAGGCAAATGCTGTTGACCAGAGTGGGTGGGGGATTGGGGTTGTTGGCTCCCGCCCCCGGGGTGCCGGGCAGGCAGAAGAGGGACTCACACACACCTCCGGCGGTGACCGTCGGCGAGCAGTTCCCGCCGAGGATGTTGCCCGGTTGCGGTGCGGCAAGCACCTCGATCCCATCGTTGCCAAGGAGCTCGTTGGCCTCCGAGCCCACACAGGTTGACATCTTGTCCAAGGGCTCGCAATCGCTGCTACTGAAGCACGGGGCGCCGGAGTTCACACTGTCCGTGGCGCACGTGCCGTCCAGCGGCCGCAGCCTCAGGTCACCGAAGGCCCATTGGATACAGTCGTACGGGGCTTCGGTCTCGCTCCCGGTCCCGACGGTGACGATCTCGAAGTGAACGTTCGAGTTTCCGGAGTCGATGAAGTCCGTACCGGGGCAATCCGCGGCGAGGAGTAAGACGAGCGAAACGAACACGATCGGCCAGCGGTGCTGACTCATGCGAAGGCTCCTGGTCCGAAAAGACATCTCGAAAGCCCGAAAATACCTCTGTTTCCTGGGAAACACCCAACTATAATCGAATCGGCGCGGGGTCACAACCGCATCCCGCGGCCTCCGCGACAGCCCGCCGGCGCTACTTCGCCGGGGTCCTGGCGGGCTTCTCATGTATCGTCACCCGCTTGATTTCCAGTTCCTGCAGGGGCTTGAAATTGGGTTTCGTGTTGAGCCCCGTGCTGGGCGTGCGGGAGAGCCGCTGTACCACGTCGAGCCCGCGTACGACCTGGCCCAGTGGGGTCACCTGTCCCTGCCAGCTCGGTTGAGGGCGCAGCAAGATCACGAAGGTCGAGCCGTTGGAGGGCGGGACGGCGCGCACCGGTCGCATCACGACCGTTCCGGCCACCAGCGGGAGCGAGGACAGCTCTGCCGGATACTGGATGGACGGCTGCTCTCGGCCGACGGACCGGGGATCCCCGCCGACGATGTAGTGGTCGGCCCGAACCTCGTGGAACCGCAGCCCGTCGTAGAACCTGGCCTGTGCCATATCCACGAATGACTTGACGGCAATCGGGGAGCTCTTGCCGAACAGGTCGATGACGATCGTCCCGTGGTCGGTTTCCACCTCGCAGACATACTCCTTCGTGGGATCGTAACGGGGAATGATCGTGACCACGATCATGTCGGAGACGACCCCGTCCGCGTTCCAGAAAATCTGGTACGTTCCGGCCACGGCCAGCCGCGGGAACAGCTCGACCATGTTGACGACGGCTCCGTAGAAGGAATCCGGTGCGAGCTTGTCCGGTCGCGAGGGCTCCTCGGCGCTCGCCCGGCCCGCGGGTTCGAGGAGCTGCCCCTCGCTGCGCACCTTGAACCCCGCAAACAGCGGCGATTCGATGGGATTGGAGAGATTCTTGTCGTGTGGGTTGTGGACGGTTACACGCAGCTCCAGCGCATCCCCTTCATAGTAGAACTGCTGCGACAGTTCCAGCCGCACCGAAACGTCTCCCGTCGCGGCCGAGCAGAGCGAGAACAGAACCAGTGGGGCGGCGAGGACGACCGGGATCACGATCCGGGCTCGAACGGCGATGGCCATGAAACTCCCCCATGGGAGCCGGGCTCCCCTAGCCACCCATAGATACCAGCCGGCTCCGGGCCGGTCAAACGCAAGTTACTCTATAGCGTGCGGGCCCACGTGGCGGCGTGCACCTCGATCGCCCCGGCCCGCTTCAACGCGCAGGTACAGGCCTCGATGGTGGCTCCCGTCGTCATGACGTCGTCAATCAGCAGCAGCCGCTCGCCGGCCAGGGAGTGGCGCACCCGAAACGCGCGGGAGGCGTGTATCCGACGACTCCGGGCTCGCATTCGTTTGAAAGAGATCTTGGTGCCGAGACGTCGGACCAGCGCCCCGGCCCGGATCGGCAAGCCGAGCCGTCCGGCCACCGCCCGCGCCAACACCTGCCCCGGGACGAACCCGCGGCGCAGGTTCATCCAGGGATGCGAGGGCACGGCGACCACCGCCGTGCAGGTCGCACCGAAGCCCGTGCTCTCGAGGATCCGGGCGAGCTGCAGACCCAGCGGCCGCAGCAGCTCGCTGCGGCCACCGAGTTTGGCGCGGAGCAGGAACGCTCGGGCGATCGGATCGTAGACCACCGCGGCTCGAACCGCGTCCGCCGCCGGCCGATCGAGCACGCACGATGCACAGCGGCCACGAGCAGGTCCCAGAAGGTCCGTTCCGGATGCTGGCGGCAGGCCGCAACCTCCGCACAGGGGCGGTCTCAGGATTCGAAGCCGGGCCCAGCATTCGGCGCATGCGCCGAGGCGCTGGAGTGGACCGAGCGGCGCGCGGCAGGCGAAGCAGATCGAGGGCAGAACGAACGAGAGCAGGGGATAGACGAGCCCGCGATGAGTCCGGCGCGCCAGGCGCACCAGCCTCGACGGCCGAGCACTGGGCATGGTCTCTGTTCCCGGAGGAGGCCGGTCTAGAAATCCTGGGCGGAATAGATCGGGGCGGGCGCCAGTCCGAGATCATCCAGCGGGATCTCCTCGCGGAAGTTCACTTCCACGGTGTTCCACCTGCGGCAAGCGGGGCAGCGATGGATCCACTCCACCGCGGTCTCGCCGCAAGCCCGGCACAGGTAGTCCAGCTGGATCAGGTCCATCTCCTTGATGACCCTGCGGTACTGAACCACCGCATCCTCGTAATTCTGGCGACGTTCGTGGATTCGGCCCAGCAGGTAGTGCAGCGTGGGCGCGTACGCGGCACGTCCCTCGAGAGACGAGAGAACGGAATGCGCATCGTCCAGCATTTCGAGTCGGACGTAGAGCTTGCCGAGATAGAAACGCGGCAGGATATCTCGTCGGGCACGGGAGATGCACTGCTTCAGCGCTTCGATCGCCGCCAGCGGCTGCTCGCGCTGCAGATGGTGATCTTCGAGAAGCGTGAGAAAAATCGGCGAGCCGGTGAGCTCGAATCCGGTGTGCCACGCTTGCACCGCGTCGTTGTCGTGACCGCTTTCACGGAGCGCTTCGCCCAGGCCGACGTGGGCCGGGATGAAGGACTCACTCTCTTTCAGCAGGCGTCGGAACCCCGCGATCGCGTCCCGGGTCTTGCCCTCTTCGAGTCCCGCGGCGGCGATCTCGTAGCGGATGCCCAGTCCGCAGCGGAGGTCGGCGGGGACCGGATGACCCCCGGCCAGCCGCTCGACCCGGTCATGAGCTTCGAGCGCCTTGTCCCAGCTCCGCTCCTTCACGTGTAGCGAGCGCAGCTTGCGCCAGGCGGCGATCGAGCCCTTGTCGATCGCGATGATCTTGCCCAGGACCGCCCGGGCACGGTCCATGTCCCCCTTTGCCTCGTGGTCCTCGACCAGGGCATAGAGTGGACGGGTGCTGTCGGGTTTCAGGTGCTGAGCCTTGCGATGGTACTCGATCGCCTCAGCGAACTTCTCCTGGCCGCGCAGCACCTGGCCGAGCTTCATCAGCGTGTTGAAGTGCCGGCTGTCTCGTTCGAAGACCGCGCGAAAGGAGCGCAGAGCTTCGTCCTCTCGGCCCTCGAGCACTGCTACCAGACCTCGCGAGTACTCCTCTTCGATTTCCTCGGCCCTGCGGCTGGCCCGCCGCATGCGCCAGCGCTCGTAGATCAAGCCGGCCTCTCGCGCCAGGCCCACGAAGGCCGTGATCGCCACCCCTATTATGAACGACCAGAACAGCGTCCAGCCGACCGTGAGCGACAGTCCACCGAGGAACTGGACTCGCTGGGTAAACAACTCGTCGTTGGCCAACACGGTCACCGTGATCAGATAAATGACCAGCAGGACCAACGCGATGATCAGGAAGGTTCGCACTCGCATCGTCGGTTCCGAAGCTCTGGCGGTGCAGTACCCGCGTGTGCACCAAGATTAGTCCACGGGAAGTTGGGGGTCAAGTCACTTGTGATAAGGCATGCCGCGACGGATCGTCAGTGCCCGATACAGTTGCTCGGCGACGATACCGCGCACCAGCTCGTGCGGAAAGGTCAGCGGGGACAGCGACCACGTGCTCTCGGCGCGCCGCAGGACGGACGAATGCACGCCGAGAGGGCCTCCGACGATGAGCGTCAGTCGGGGGCTCGCCCACTGTTCGAGACGTTCGGCGAGCTCGCGACTCGTCAGCAGACGCCCCTCGATGTGCAGCGCGACGATTCTCTCGTTGTCTTCCACCTGCTCGAGCAGCAGCCGCGCCTCGCGGTCCAGAGCGTGCTCCTCGCTGTATTTCCCGCCCGGTCTTACGTCCGGGACCCAGGCGGTCGAGTACCGAACGCCGAGGGGTGCGAGGCGCTCGGCGTACCGGTCGTGGAGCTGGACGAACAGCGGCTCTCTTGGCTTGCCCACGCAAAGCAGCCGAATCTTCATGCGGGTTCGTGAAAGGCCCCGGACTCAGCTGGAGCCGTCGGCTTCCGCCGCCGGACTCAGTTCCGAGACGTCGATGGTCGGAGCGTCGCCCCAGAGTCGTTCCAGCCGGTAGTACTGACGGCGGTCCTCGCGGAATACGTGCACCACGAAGTCGATGAAGTCCATCAGGACCCAGTTGGCCGGGCGGCGCCCCTCGACGTGGGACGGCCGACGTTCGAACTCGCGACAGAGCCGTTCCTCGATACTGTCGACGATTGCCAACACCTGCCGGTCGGAGCTTCCGTGGCAGATCAGGAAGTAGTCGGTTACGTCACTCAGACCACGCAAATCCAGGACGACCGGATCCTCGGCTTGCTTGTCCAGCGCAGCCTCAACGCTGCGGATGACCTCCGGGGGAGTCTTCGTGGTCAGTGCGTACCTCCGTCAGGTAGAGACCCGAACTTTGAATATACTCGGCCACGGCAGGCGGTACAAGACTCCCGAGGGCCAGGCCCGAACGAGCTCGCACCCGTATTGCGCTCGACGAGATCGGGATCGGGCCGATGGGCAGGCGGAAGATTCGTCCGCCGCGTCCGGGCTGGAGCTCGTCGACGCGGCCGGCCGCCGGCGAACCGGTGTCGAGGGTCACCAGCCTGTCCGCGAGCCGCGGGTCGAGCCTGTCGTCCACTCTCGTCCGGCTCTCCGCCCGCTCGATCACGGCGAGGTCGAACTCGCGCAGCAGCGCCTGCCAATCGCGCCAGATCGTAATCTGCAGCAGGGAGTCCATGCCCAGAATGAACACCGGTCGGCAGGCGGGCCGGCCGTCTCTGAGCGTCCGCAGCGTGTCGATCGTGTAACAGACGCGATCTCGCTCCGCCTCGAGTGGGCAGATCTCGATCGGGTCGGACTCCGACACCGCCAACTGCAGCATGGCCATACGGTGATGCAGCGGGCTGAGCTCGTCGGCTGGCTTGTGCGGGGGCACGGCGGTGGGCACCAGCAGGGTCCGCGAGAGCTCCAGGATGCGGCACGTCTCCACGGCGATGCGCAGGTGTCCCAGGTGCACCGGATCGAAGGTTCCCCCGAGGACGCCGACGGCTTGCCCCGGCTGGTCTCGCGGGCTCAAGCGTCGACATCTTCGTCGGGGTCGTTCGACAACTCGTCGAGACGCGCACCGACATCTCGGATCAGCGGCTGAATTCCCTGGCCCGTCACCGAGGAGATCAGATGGCAAGATTGGCCGCGCGCCGCGGCGTACCGCCGGACGGAGTCCGTGCGCTCGGTCTCCTGTACCGCGTCGGCCTTGGTCAGGACGACGATCTGCGGGATCTTCGCCAGCTTCGGCCTGTAGCCCTCCAACTCGGCGTTCAGGGCCGCGATGCCCGGCACGGGATCTCGCGTGCCATCCGTCGTGTCGACCAGGTGCAGCAGAAGCCGGCATCGCTCGACGTGCCGCAGGAAGCGCAGACCCAGCCCGGCGCCCTGGTGCGCGCCCTCGATCAGTCCGGGAATATCGGCCACGACAAAGGAACGGTAATCGCCTCGATCGACCACGCCCAGATTCGGCACCAGCGTGGTGAACGGATAGTCGGCGATCTTGGGCCGTGCGGCGGAGATGCGGGAAATCAGTGTCGACTTGCCGGCGTTGGGGAAGCCCAGCAGACCCACGTCCGCCAGCAACTTGAGCTCCAGGCGGAGCTCCTGCTGCTCGCCCGGCAAGCCCTCCTCGAAGGACGTCGGCGCACGGTTCGATGCCGAAGCCACTCTCGCGTTACCGCGGCCCCCGCGTCCGCCGCGCGCCGCGACGAACCGCTGCCCGACCTCGACGAGATCGCTCAGACGCCGAACACCGTCCGAGTCCAGCACGAGCGTACCGATCGGCACCGTCACGAGCAGGTCCTTCCCCGAACGTCCCGTCATGTTGGAGCCCTGGCCGTGGCGTCCGCGCTCGGCCAGCAGGATGCGGCGGTAGCGAAAGGCGAGTAGCGTCGAGACCCCGCTGTCGGCGACGAGGATCACCGAGCCGCCGTCGCCGCCGCGTCCACCGTCCGGTCCACCTCGTGGAACGTACTTCTCACGACGGAACGAGGAGCAGCCGTCGCCACCGTCTCCGCCCTTTACGGTGATCGAGGCTTCGTCAACGAACATAGGGGACGGTTACCGTTTCCGCGGCCCCGTTCTTCAACCGGTGGATTCAGTCGAGCGGATCGACGCGTACGAACCGGCCCATGCGTCCGCGGTTCTCGAACTGCACGCGGCCACTGATGATCGCGAACAGCGTGTCGTCCTTGCCGCGACCGACATTCTTGCCGGGCTTGATCGGCGTGCCTCTCTGGCGGACCAGAATGGACCCGCCGTGCACCACCTGCCCGGCGAAGCGCTTGACACCCAGCCGCTTGGAATGGGACTCACGACCGTTTCTGGAGCTGCCACCGGCTTTCTTGTGTGCCATCCCACCACCTTCCGGATCAGGCCTCGATCACTTCGATCTTCACGGCCGTGAAATGCTGCCGGTGTCCCTGCTTCTTACGCGCGGAGTTCTTGCGGCGCTTGTATGTATAGACGAGGATCTTGCGGTCGCGGTCCTGCGCCACGACCGTGCCACGCACCTGGGCGCCGTCCAGCGTCGGCGTTCCGACCTTGACCCCACCGTCTCCGCCGACGATCAGGACGCGGTCGAAGACCACGGAGCCTCCGGCCTCGCCGTCGAGGCGCGCCACCCGCACGACTTCCCCGACCTGCACACGGTGCTGGTGACCACCGGTCTCGATGACAGCATACATGGGCGATTACCCGCGGTTCAAAAACCAGCACTATAGACAGGGGTCCGAGGGGTGTCAAGAA
>SMVA01272657.1_pt1 | contig 12234 bp, 7 predicted proteins | sample 2456451 | NCBI WGS metagenome assembly SMVA01 (sample SAMN11095933, study PRJNA526329) | marine sediment metagenome | biome: Marine sediment; feature: Surficial sediment; material: Deep marine sediment; isolation source: Hadal surficial sediment | place: Pacific Ocean | collected 2014-05 | depth 0-1...
ACCTTCGTGTATCACGCCGCCATGCGCGACGAGATGATGCCGAGGAAGAACGCGCGCGGTTGATAGCGTGTTGAGAACTCCGGGCCAGGAAACGACCCAGCCGGCCACACAGGCCCTGCGCCCAAGCATCCGGGTTCGCAGAGGCGCGCGTATCCAAGGCGCGCGCCGAGAGGGCACCCGGAGGCGTACTTCAGTACGTCGGAGGGGGACCGACCAAGCGCAACGCCGGAGACGCGTGCCTCTGCGGACCCTAGCTCACAAACTTGTAGCCCATACCGTGCACCGTGCGAATATGCTCCGGGTGCTTCGAGTTGGTTTCGATCTTCTGCCGCAACCAGGCGACGTGGACGTCGACGGTTCGGGTCGAGGGCATGGCGTCGTACCCCCATACGTTGTTGAGTAACTCTTCGCGCGTCAGCACGTCGCCGCGGTTCTCGATGAAGTAACGCAACAATTGAAACTCGCGCGCCGACAGTTCCACGGCTTGGCCGTCACGCTCGACCTCGGCCTTACGAAAATCGACCTTCACGTCGCCGAACTCGTAGGCGTCCACGTTGTGAGCCGTGGCCGAGGTGACCGAGCGGCGCAGCAGCGCCTCGATGCGCGCCATGAGCTCGAGGTTCTCGAACGGCTTGGTGAGGTAGTCGTCGGCGCCGAGCTTGAGGCCGACCACCTTGTCGGCCACCTGGCCGCGCGCCGTGAGCATGAGGATGGGCTGGGTGAAACCGTCTTGCCGTAGGTCGCGGCACACGTCGAAGCCGTTCTTGCCGGGCAGCATGACGTCGAGAAGGAGGAGATCGAAGTTCCCTTCCCGGGCGCGTGCGTAGCCGGTCTCGCCGTCACCGGCGGTCTCGACCTCGTAACCCTCGCTGCGCAGCCGGTCCGAAAGCGTGAGCTGCAGCCCGGGTTCGTCTTCAACAAGGAGAATGCGCTTGGCCATAGAGAAATTCTAGCAGGCGCCCCAAACCAAAGTCTGTCGTGAACCCGAAGCTGTCAAAGGCAGAGCGGGCGCGAGGACGCGTGAGGACAAGGCGCGCGCCGAGTCGGGAGCGGAGGCGTACCTTTAGGTACGTCGAGCATCCCGAATCAAGCGCAACGCAGTCATCGCGCGTCCTCGCGCTCGCTCCCGCCCACGGGGAGTTGGACGAGAAACGTGCTCCCAGCACCGAGGGTGCTGACCACTTCGATGTGGCCGCCGTGCGCTTCGACCACCCGCTTGACCACGCTGAGGCCCAGACCGCTGCCCTGGATCTGTGCGGCGCGCGCCCTCTTGCCGCGGAAGAAGGGCTCGAACAGGTGGGGGATCTCGTTTCCCGGAATGCCGTCGCCCTGGTCGTGGATGGCGATCTGCAGATCCTGGTCTGCGTTCACCGTGCGGGCCTGCACGGTGACGGTTCCTCCGCGGCGGCTGTACTTGACGGCGTTGGAAATGAGGTTCTGCAGCACCGAGCTCAGCGCCGCCGGGTCGCCGATGATCTCCGGAAGTGCCCCGGGAATCTCCTTGACCACCGTTACCGAGCGCTCATCGATCCAGGCGCCATTGGAGGCGATGGCGTCGTCGATCGTTTCCAGGAGGTCGACCGGTACCTGCTCGAATTGAAGGGTGCCCGAGCGCATCTTGGCGAACAGCAACACGCGCTCGACCATGTTGGAGAGGCGGCGCCCTTCCTTGTTGATGAGCTCGCCGTATTGGCGGGTTTTTTCCGGGTCGTGAACCACCTCGTCGGCGAGGTTCTCGCCGGCGGCTCGGATGACCGCAAGCGGCGTGCGCAGCTCGTGTGAAATGCCGGCCACGAACTCCATCTGCTGCGCCGCGAGCTGCTGCGCGCGACGCGTCGACACCACGATCATGGCGATGGCGCCGCCCAGCAACACGAACACGCCGAGGCTCAGCGCCAGGCTCCGATTGCGCGCTGTCGTCACCGCGGCTTCGAGCGAGCCGGCCTGGTGCTTGACCACCAGCTGCCATTTGGGCTCGACGCTCTCCTCGACGACCCCCCAGATGCGCCGGTTTGTACGGACGCGCTGGTCCAGGTGCCAGATGCGCAATGCGAACATGGTGCGCTCGGCGTCGGGGTTGGCGAAGCTGGCCGCCGTCAGCGCGGGATCCGAGCTGTACACCAGGGAGGTCGGATCGTCGGCCTTGGTGACGCCGACGTTGTAGTCGAAATTCCCTTCGCCGTAGATGTACTCGGCGGACAGTGCCGGGATGAGCTGTTCGACGATCACATCGCGGTGCAACGTGGCGATGATCCAGCTGATCGACCTGTACTCGCCGAGGGTACGAGGGGGACGCGTGAAGAGCTGCTGAATGACCAGCGCCGGGATGTCGTCCTGCAACGGGGCGGGCCCCACCGGCAACTGGAACTGCACCTCGTTGTTGCGCAGCTGGCCGGCAAACTGGGATTTCAGCTGGGCGATCTCATCCGGCCACTCGTCGAGGGTGGCCAGGCTCACGCCGGTGAACTCCTGCAGTACCAGTCCCGATTCCTCGTCCAACTGCACCCAGTAGATGCGGTCGAGGATGTCCGGGCCCTCGATGGTCGCGATGCGCTCGGAATAGCGCGCCGCGATCTGTTCCGGGAACGACTCCTCTTCGCCGTAATACACCTGGAACCCGCGGTACAGATCGGCGAGCTCGCCGTCGAACTCCCGGCGCGTCACGTGCGTGGCCCAGCCGAGGGTGCGCCCCATGCTCTCCCGCTCGCGCTCCGCCAGCTGTCCCAACCAGTTGTACTGAAAGACGGCCAGCGTGAGGAGCAACCCGGCGAGCACGATGATCCCGGCAAGCTGTACCCGATTGGTTTGTAGGTAGCTCATGTGGGCGCGATTCTATCAGTGACAAATCCCCATGAATCAGGGGGGTTCCGAGCTTTTACATCTTTAACAATCATTTTGCACGGAGTTAACCACCGGAAAAGCGATCTCCCCCATAATTACCCTTGTGATGATGATCTCAGCGACACACTTCGCGCCGAATCATCGTCACGCAGCAGCTCCGTTTCAGCGTTTAGAACGGCGCGTCAGGCGTGTCCCGTCGTTAATGGGGAGCGGCATGGACTTCGGCTGGCGCGCCGATTCTCTTGCTCGCGATCGCGTACCCCAAACCCACTAGCGCGATCGCACCGCGAACGAACGGCTCATGAAAGCTCTGAAGAAATTACTTGTCACCACGCTCAAGCTGGTGATCTTTGCCGGCTTGGCGGGAGGCGGATACTACGCCTACCAGGCGTACTCGGCGGAGATCGAGGACGAAGAACGGGGCGAGCTGCCCACGGTGGTGGCGGCGGTCCGTGATATCACCGTGTCGGTGTCCGCCACCGGTGTGCTGCGGCCGGTCAAGATCGTCGAGATCAAGTCGAAGGCGTCGGGTGAGATTCTCGAGATGCCGGTGGAGATGGGCGACTACCTGCGCGCCGGCGACCTCATCGCACAGATCGATACCCGCATCCTCGATCAGGAGCTCAAGCAGGTCGAAGCCGATTTCGAGTCGGCCCGCATCCGCTTTGAAATCGCCGGCCGCCAGCTTGGTCGCGCCGAGTTGTTGCTTGATCAGGACCTGATATCGGAGAACGATTTCGAGACCAGCAAGCAGAACTTCAGCAACGCCGACTCGCAGTTCATCCGCGCCGAGGCATCGTTGCAGCTGGCGCGCGAGCGCCTCGCCGATACCCGGGTTACGGCACCGATCAGTGGCACCGTCATCGCCAAGTCGGTGGAGCAGGGGCAGATCATCGCGTCGAGTACCAACAACGTCTCCGGTGGCACGGTGATGCTGCAGATGGCCGATCTCTCCGAGCTCGAAATTCGCACGCTGGTCGACGAGATCGACATCGGCCGCGTGGCGCCGGGCTTGCGCGTGGCGAGCACCGTGGAGGCGTTTTCCAGCCTGAGCTTCGAGGGCGAGGTCATGAAGATCGAGCCGCAGGCAGTGGTGCAGCAGTCGGTCACCACGTTCCCGGTGTTGTCCCGCATCGACAACAGCGAGGGCCTGCTGCTGCCCGGCATGAACGCCGACGTCAGCATCATCATCCATGAGCGCAGCGGCGTGCTGACGGTCTCCAACGAGGCCGTGCGCTCCCCGGAGGATGCCCGCGAGGTCATCACCCTTCTCGGCCTCGATGTTCTGCCGGCGGTCAACGCGGCGCCGACCCAGCGCCCGGTGGATACCCAGCTAGGGAATGTTTCGGCCGCCGACACTAACGACGATGGTGCAGCCCCCACCCGCGATATCGCCAACAGACGCGAGGACAATGGCAACGCCGCAAACGGCTTCACGACGCCCGGAGGCCGCGGAGGCCGCGGAGACCGGGGAGGTCGCGGAGGCTCGGCGGATGCGCCCCCCGTGGACAACACCCGCGCCGACGGCGTGCGTCGCGAGCCCGGCGTCGTTTTCGTGCTGGGTGCCGACGGGCTGATGACGCCGCGCCACATCGTCACCGGCGTGCGCGATTGGGAAATGTCCGAAGTCTTGAGTGGGCTCGAGGCGGGCGAGGAGCTGGTGCTGTTGCCCAGCAACTCGCTGCTGCGCTCGCAGCAGAGCATGCGCGAGCGGTTCGCGCGGCGCACCACGGTCGTTCCGGGGATGGGCCGCTAACGGCTAAGGGCGCGGCGCCAGAGGCGCCGGCTAGGGGTCGGAGATGCTGTATTTCGAGATCATGCGGGTGGCGCTGGGGTCGTTGCGGGCAAACCCCATGCGATCCATGCTCACCATGCTTGGCGTCATCATCGGCGTTGCCGCGGTCATCACCATGGTGGCGCTGGGTACCGGCGCCCAGGCGGCGGTAGAAGCGCGCATCTCGGCGCTCGGCACCAACGTGCTGACGGTGCGCCAGGGATTCGGACGTGGCTCCGGTGGGGCACGCGGTCGCTCCGAGCGCCTGGCGATCGAGGACGCGCGGGCCATCCAGGCCAAGGCGCGCACCATCACCGAGGTTGTGCCTATCTCCGAGAACGATGCCCAGGTGGAGTACGGCAACGTCAACTTGAGCACGCGTATCGTCGGCACCTGGGCCAACTGGGCCGAAGTCAACAGCTGGGAAATCGAGCAGGGTCGCTTCATGACGCAGGCGGAGGCCGACGGCCGGCGTCGCGTCGCGGTGCTCGGCAGCGAGCTGTCGAAGCTCATGTTCCCGCCCAGCGTCGACCCGGTGGGCGCGCAGATTCGCATCCGCGGCATCCAGTTCGAGGTCATCGGTGTGTTCGAGGAAAAAGGGTCCGGTAGCGGCTTCAGGAATCCCGACGAGCAGGCGTGGATTCCGTTGTCGACATCGCAGTGGCGTGTTTTTGGCACCGACCGCATCAGCAGCATCCAGGTGAAGCTCGCCAGCGAAAACCTCATTACGGCGGCGATGGCCGAGATCGAGACCATCATTCGCCGCGAGCACCGCTTGCGACCCGATGTCGACAGCGACTTTCAGATCAGCAGCCAGACGCAGTTTCTCGAGGTCTTGCAGGAGAGCCAAGAGACCTTCACGAGGCTACTCGCCGGCATCGCCGCGGTTAGTCTGCTGGTGGGCGGCATTGGTATCATGAACATCATGCTGGTGTCGGTTACCGAGCGCACCCGAGAAATCGGCATCCGCAAGGCCATCGGAGCCACCCGCGGTAGCGTGCAATTGCAGTTCCTTATCGAGGCGGTTGTTCTTTCGTGCCTCGGCGGGGCGCTGGGTATTGCTTTGGCGTGGGTCGCCGCGGAGCAGCTATCCAGGAGTTACGGGTGGACGATGGTCATCCCCCCCGACGCCGTTGTCATGTCCTTCGGCTTTGCCGCCCTTATCGGCATTGTCTTCGGTTTTTATCCCGCCGTCCGCGCGTCGCGGCTCGACCCCATCGAGGCGCTGCGATATGAGTAGGTTCCGAGTTCTCTTGGTAGTAGCCATTGCGTTCGGGCTGGGGGCGCCGGGCGCCACCGCCGCGACGCAGGCTAAGGGCGGGCAGAAGCAGGCCGCCCAGACGGCGGGTAAGCCGGACCTTCGGCAGACGCTCGAGCAGGCCCTTCAGCAGGCGGCCCGGCAGGCGGCCCAGCAAGCGGCCCAGAATCCCGACCAACGGTCCGAGCAGCAGTCCGCGCAGCAGGAGCAGATCGGCGCCGGCAACAACACGAATGCCGATGGCACCGTTGCTCCCGTGGCCAACGACGACGAGCCGGTGTTCGAAGCCGACCCCGCCTACGACGCCGAGGTGCAGGCCCTCTCCGGCAAGAAGATCACCGTCACCTACACCAAAGCCCCGCCGGTAATCGACGGCGTGCTCAACGATCCCGAGTGGAACTTCGCCGAGCCGATCACCGATTTCATGCAGCGCGAGCCCGACAACGGCCAGCCGGCCTCGGAGCGCACCGAGGTGCGCATATTGTTCGATGGCGAGGCGCTGTACTTCGCCTTCTCCATGTACGATAGCGAGCCCGACAAGATCATCGCGCGGGAGCTGCGTCGCGACAACGCCCTCAGGACCGATGACACCATTGCGGTGCTGCTCGACACCTTCCACGATCGCCGCAATGCCTACCTGTTCCGCGTCAACCCGCTGGGCACGCAGTACGACGCCGAGTATCGCAACGAGCGCAGCGTCAACGCCGGCTGGGACGAGCGCTGGGACGCGGCGGTGACGCGTACCGACGAGGGCTGGTTCGCCGAGTTCAGGATTCCGCTGGGCTCGTTGCGTTACCGGACCGGCTCGCACGTGTGGGGCATCGACTTCAAGCGCGAGATCCGGCGCAAGAATGAAGAGGACAACTGGTCCAACTACCGGCGTGGCTTCAATTTCAACTCTGTGTCGCAGGCCGGCAACCTGGTGGGGTTGCGCGAGCTCGGGCTCACCCAGCGCTTTCGCTTTCAGCCCTACATCACCGGCAGCGGTTCTCAGTTCAACGTCACGGACGAACCGTCCAGCGAGGCCACCGGCGGCCTCGGCGTGGAGAACTTCAAGGTCCAGATCACCCCCAACCTCACCGCCGACTTCACCGCCAACACCGACTTTGCGCAGGTCGAAGACGACACCGAGCGCGTCAACCTGACCCGCTTCCCGCTGTTCTTTCCCGAGAAGCGCGAGTTCTTCCTGGAGTCGGCGACCAACTTCGCCTTCGGCAGCAGCGGCGGTGGTCGCGGCGGCTTCGGCCGTTCGCCGGCGGTGAGCCTGTATCACTCGCGCAACATCGGCCTGGAAGGTGGCGAGCCGGTGCCGATGATCTACGGCGCCAAGCTCACCGGCAAGATCGGCAGCACCAACATCGGCTTCGTCAACGCGCAGACCGGTGACTCCGACTTCGAGGTTCTTGAAGATCTGAACCCCGGGCAGAACTACACCGTGCTGCGGTTGAAGCAAGATGTCCTCGCGCGTTCCAGCGTCGGCATGATCTTCACCAACGCGCAGGGAGCGGGAAACTACAACCGCGTCGCCGGCGTCGACGCCAGCTTCCGCTTTTTCGACTACCTGGCCTTCGGCGGCGAGATCGCCGGCGTGGTCGCCGACGACCACCTCGAGGCCGACTTGGAGAAGGCCGACAACCCCCTGACCGGCCGCTTCGGCGCCGCCTGGAACAGCGACCAGTTCAACGTCTCAGGCACCTACCAGCGCGTCGACGAGGACTTCAAAACCGACCTCGGCTTCATTCGCCGACGTGATATCGCCAACCAGAGCTATCGCCTGGGCTGGAGCCCGCGGCCGAGCTTTGCCCCGGCCATCCGTCAGTTCCGCTTCGGGGGCAGCTTCAGCCACCTCACCGATACCGACGGTAACTTCCTGGAGCAAAAGGCCGGTTTCAGCGCCAACATGAGCTTGCAGTCGGGCGACCGTATCGACTTCAACGTCGGCAAGGATTTCGAGCGCCTGGACCGGATCTTCTTCGTGTCGTTCAAGGACGACATCTTCGTGTTGCCGGGCGATTACGAGACCATCGACTACTCGCTCAACTTCAACAGTTTCAGCGCCCGGCGGGTCAGCGGGCGTATGCGTATGAGCTGGGGCGGCTATTGGGACGGCACGCGCACCTCGTACAGCCCGGGTGGCACCTTCCGTTTCAACCAAAAGCTCACACTGTCGCCGAGCTACAGCTTCAACCATATCGAGCTGCCCACCGGCGTTTTCGACACCCACACGGTCACCGCGCGCATCACCTACAACCTCAACGAGCGCTGGCTGACCAACTCGCTGGTGCAGTACAACAATGTCTCGGGCCGCATGTCGGTGTACGCGCGGCTGCGCTACGTCATCAACGACATCGACAGCTTCTTCTTGGTCTACAAGAGCTCCACCCTGTGGGACGAGGTCTACAACGGCGTCGCCGACCACCAGATCATCGCCAAGATGACCTATTCGGTGGACTTTTAGTCCGAAGTCACGCTTCTGCGCCAATCCCTCTGATGCAGCCACACACGTGGTTGCCGATCTCAGTGGGAAAGTCACTTCGATGCCGCGCCCGAATCGGCGCGCGCCTGGTCTCACGCGCCCTCGCGGCCACTCGCTTCGCGACCCGTTGAGCTATCCAGGCTAGTCCCTCAGCTCAATGGACACTCGCGGCTACGGCAGCGAACAGGTTGGCGGATCTCTCCGGCCTTTGTCGCCATATTGAATAGGCAAAGAGGTGGTTGACGCTGGATCGAGGATCGATGAAGAACAGGCTCGCAACAATGAAGTGTGCCGCAGCAGGGATGCTCCTCGGCATCGGCATGACGTCTGCACAGGCGGCGATACACGAAGCCCTTGAAGGGCACGTCCCCTCCGGGCAAGCCCAAGTACAGGATGTGGCCGTCAGGCCGGAGAACGTGACCATCGGCGAGGAGGAGTATTCGCCGTATCTCGATCGGGGCTACCCGCAACGGGTCTTCTGGGGCGACACGCACGTGCACAGCGCGTATTCGACGGACGCGGGGATGATCGGCAACCGGTTGGGTCCCGACGAGGCCTTCAGGTTCGCGCGCGGTGAGGAAGTCGTCGGCAGCGGGGGTGTCCGCGCCAGGCTGGTACGCCCGCTGGATTTCCTGGTCGTGGCCGACCACGCCGAGAACCTCGGTCTGGCGCCGATGATCACTGAATCGAACACCGATTTGCTCCGTACGGAGTTCGGCCGCACCGTGCACGATCTGGTCAAGAGCGGTGATCCGTGGGGTGCCTACGTGGCGTGGGGGGAGGGGATGATGGCTGGTGATGACCCCCTGGTGGGAGAGGAGCGTCTTACGCGCTCGATGTGGGAGCGGATCACGTCCTTCGCCGAGCAATTCAACCAGCCGGGAATCTTCACCGCCCTGCACGGCTTCGAGTGGACGTCTGTCCCCGGCGGCAACAACCTTCACCGGGTGGTGATCTTCCGCGACGACAAGGATCGAGTCGATCGCGTCCTGCCGTTCAGCAATTACGACTCTGCTGACCCGGAGGATCTCTGGGACTATCTCGCCGCGTACGAGGAGAAAACAGGCGGCGCGGCGCTGGCCATTCCCCACAACGGCAATCTGTCGAACGGGTTGATGTTCGACGTCGAAACGTTCGGTGGCCAACCGCTCGACCGCGCCTACGCAGAGCGGCGGAATCGCTGGGAGCCGCTTTACGAGGTGACCCAGATAAAGGGTGACGCAGAGGCTCATCCTTTCCTATCGCCCAACGACGAGTTCGCCGACTACGGCACCTGGGACAAGGGCAGTTTTGGAGCCGAGCCCAAGGCCGACGAGATGTTGCAGCATGAGTATGCGCGTTCGGCCTTGAAGCTGGGCTTGCAGCTCGAGGAGCAATTGGGCGCCAATCCCTACAAGTTTGGCATGATCGGCTCTTCCGACTCCCACACTTCGTTGGCGACCACGCGGGAGGAGAACTACTTCGGCAAGGCAAGCATGGTGGAGCCGTCCGCCAACCCGGCTCGCTTCGAGGAACAGATCACCGGACTCCTCGAGGAACCGGGAGGGCCCGATATCACCCAGCGCCACTACAACACTCTTGCCTCAGGGCTCGCTGCCGTCTGGGCGGCGGAGAACACTCGCGAGGCACTCTTCGACGCCCTGCTGCGAAAGGAGGTATATGCGACCACCGGAACGCGTATGACCGTGCGCGTCTTCGCCGGCTGGGACTTCGTTTCCGACGATGTGCTGCGCGCTGATTTCGCCGACACCGGATACACGGGAGGTGTGCCAATGGGAGGTGACCTGAGCGAAGCCCAGGACGGTGCGGCGCCCAAGTTCATGGTGCGGGCCTTGCGCGACCCGGACGGTGCGAACCTGGATCGCGTTCAGATCATCAAGGGCTGGCTCGATGCGAGCGGAGAGCTGAACGAGCGCGTCTACGACGTGGCCGTTTCGGACGGTCGTACGATCGACCGGGATGGGCGCTGCCGCGTGCCCGTGGGCGACACGGTTGACGTCGCGACCGCGACATTCACCAACAGCATCGGCGACGCGCTCTTGATGGGATTCTGGGAGGATCCCGACTTCGACCCCGATCGGCGAGCCTTCTACTACATCCGGGTGTTGGAGATCCCCACCCCCCGCTGGACCACATACGACGCAGCTTACTTTGGTGTCGACGTGCCCACCGACGTCCCTGCTTCGCAGCAGGAGCGTGCCTATACCTCGCCAATCTGGTACACGCCCGAGAGATTGAAGGCAGAGGAGCAAGGTTAAGAACCGCCATTGAGCACTGACAAGCACAACGACGAACGCGGCGGAATGTTCGACAGATTCGTGCATTCCGAAGTCTCGGGAAGCATGGTGCTCCTGGCCTGCGCAGTCGGTGCGCTCATTTGGGCGAATTCACCTTGGGCGGACAGCTATTTCGCCATGGTGAACACCTCCCTTGGTGTGACCTGGGGCGACCGATCGGTGCAGATGTCGCTCGGCCACTGGATCGCCGACGGCCTGATGGCGATCTTCTTCTTCGTCGTCGGCCTCGAGATAAAGCGCGAGGTTTCGGTCGGCGAGCTCTCCAGCTTCAACCAGGCGCTTCTCCCGGTAGGCGCGGCGCTTGGGGGCGCTATCGTGCCGGCGATCATCTACGTGCTTTTCACCTTCGGCGGCGAGGGGGCCGCCGGCTGGGGCATTCCGATGGCCACCGACATCGCCTTCGCCCTCGGCATCCTGGCGCTGTTCGGGTCCCGCGTGCCGATCGGTCTCAAGGTGTTTCTGACGGCGCTGGCGATTGCCGACGATTTGCTCGCCGTGCTGGTAATTGCCTTCTTCTATACCGACGAGGTCTCGTTCAGCGCGTTGGGTATTGCCGCTGTGTTCATGCTGCTGATCGTTGCGGCCGGTTGGCTCGGATACCGCCAGACCTGGATTTACTTGCTCCTTGCCGTCGGCGCTTGGGCGGGAGTGTTCGCATCGGGCGTCCACGCCACGGTGGCTGGTGTGCTGATCGCCATGTTGGTTCCAATGCGCAGCAGGATCGAGCCCAACGAGTTCTTCGAGCGCACCCGCCGGCACTGGGAAGAGCTCGGGGCCACGGAGCTAACGCGCGCCAGCCCGGCCAGCAATAAGGAGCAGATGCGGGCGCTCGACGACATGTACCTCGCCATCGAAGACATGCGTCCGGCTGGCATCAGTCTCGAGCACCAGCTTCATCCGGTGCAGTCCTTCATCATCCTGCCGCTGTTTGCGTTGTTCATGGCGGGCGTACAGATCAACGCCGACGCTCTCAGCCGGCTCAGCAGTCCCGTCAGCCTCGGCATCATATTCGGCCTGGTAGCAGGCAAGCAGATCGGTATCGTCGGCGCCACGTGGCTGGCGGTGCGCAGCGGTCATACAGCCTTGCCGGAGGGCGTGACGTGGGGGCAGATTTGGGGCACTGCTTGCCTGGCTGGTGTCGGCTTCACGATGGCTATCTTCATCGACCAGCTGGCGTTCGACAGCGACGTTCTCATCGACCAGGCCAAGGTCGCGATTCTCCTGGCGTCGGTGACCTCCGGCGTTTTCGGCTACTTTGTCCTGCACCGCGTTCTCCCCAAGGCTTGATCTCGCTGAGACCGACGCACCACCAAAAGCACTCTCAAGACCTCATCCAAGAACCACGTGTTAACTCAATTTTGCACTCGCTGTTACAGCAGCGAAGAAGAATGGTGACTTTCCCCGGCGTTCATCGCCCTAATTAGATAGGCAAAGAGGTGGTTACCGCTGCGTTCACTCCCGATGAAAAATACGCTCACCACTCCGTAAGAATGCTCGATCGATCGAGTTCATCCTCGTGCGGAAGAGTGCCCCATCGGTCCGACATCAGGAGCAGACCCGTGAATCGATTCGCTTCCGTCGCCTTCGT
>SMVA01032556.1_pt1 | contig 12228 bp, 8 predicted proteins | sample 2456451 | NCBI WGS metagenome assembly SMVA01 (sample SAMN11095933, study PRJNA526329) | marine sediment metagenome | biome: Marine sediment; feature: Surficial sediment; material: Deep marine sediment; isolation source: Hadal surficial sediment | place: Pacific Ocean | collected 2014-05 | depth 0-1...
TGCGCGTGGTCCCCAATGACCTCTTTGATTTGCACTTGATCAGGTTTATCTACTAGCGCTTGAACGATTGCCGTGATGAGCTGCTTCACTTGCCCCTCCCGCTACCGCGTTGACGACTGATCATGAAGATTCTGCACCCGGCGCCGCGACTCGTCTGCCGGGCGGTTGTGCGGCGACCATTGTACGCTTCCATTCGCTCAAAAACGACGTAAAAACGCGAATTTTAAAGGCAACCTGCCTATCCGAACGTGGGGGCATCCAGCCACAGGTGGGTTCGCGCTAAATACCCAACGGCAGTGAACAATCCGCTGTCCGATCGATTCTCGGAACGGGCCCTTGCTCCGCGGCAGACCCCGGAGCAGAGCAAGGGCGGCCGGCAATCGCGGTGGGCGGCGTCGAAACGGGATTCGGGCAGTTAGCGCCGGTAGAAGAACTCGAGCGCGACGCGATCTTGGTTGAAGTCGTCCATCGAGAAATCGCCGGCGTTTTCCCAGTACCGATAGGTGATCGCGACCACCGTATGGCGCCCGATTCGGCTCTGGATCCGAAACTCGGCGCCCCCGAATAGATTCTTCGGGAGGTTCCAAGCATCGTTTTCGAGGCGAGAGACGAAGGCCGCGATAGAAGCGGAGATCATTTCGCCAAAGTGTTTCTCGATCCCCATCCGCCCCGTGGTCTCGACGAAGACGTTTCCGGAGAGATCCGAGACGAAGCGATTGGCGGCCGACGCGCGTAGCGCCCATCCGTTGGGCAACCGAACCCGCAGACTCCCTTCACCCACAAAGCGGTGCAGATCGTCGTTGGACTCGAAGGCGACCATTCCGTACCCCACCGCCAGATCGATTTCGATGTGGCGGAAGGCGCGCGATCTCGCTCCTACCAGAATCGCGAACTCTCCCCGATCGGGAACTTCGGATTCTGAATAGGTGCGGAATTCGAGCTCGCTGCGGGCGTAGAGCGAACTGCGTTCGCCGAACGGCGTCTGCACCTCGAATTTTCCCGCAGCCTCCCAATGGTCCGGCTCGAAATCGGGGTGGATCATCGAGCCACCGCCATCCATGAAGAGAAGCGCGGTGAAATCTTCCCCCACGAAGTAACCGCCCCGAAGCGCCATCAAGAGTTCGCGACGGCCCGGCAGCTCCTTCCAATAGCGAACCTCTGCATCGACCTGATTGGCCTGCTGGAGGTTACGGGTCGCATCCGCCGGTGACGAAACCCGCTCTGGTTGGGGTTTGAACGCATTCGAGACGCGCAGCGTGAGACCCGGTAGGACGCCGATCTCACCGTTGACGACAGCTCGGTAGAATTCCTCGGAAAGGTCGCTCTCGTCGATGTAGCGCCGAATGTCGGCACCCAGGTCCGCCTGAAGCTCGTAGAAGTCCGCGCGATAGCCGAGTTCGAGATTGGGGGCGATCCAGGCTCCGAAAGCCCCGTCGTTTTGCTCTTCCAGATAGGGATCGTCATCTCCGAGCATCGTGATCAAGATCGAAGGGTGGTAGGTGAATCGATTCTCCTGGTCTTCTGCGGCCGCAACCGAACCCCAGATCAGCAGCGCACTCACGACGATCACCGCGGGACTGCGCGGCATCATTTACCCTGCAGTCTCATGGTGGGGGCAATGGCCTTCCTCTCGTCCCGTCGGACCCACCACGGAGCCCGTTGGAAGCCCCCGGCCAAGCGCGAGAGAAAATGGCTCGAAATCTCTGCAAACAGCGGGCGCGACAGGTTGCGGTAGGCGTCCGTCTGGGTGACGGGTTGATTGGGCACGCCGCTTCGGAAACCCTCGTCTTCTAGAAGCGCGATGTAATCGATGTCCCGCGCGCGCCGCCGCACCAGGTGCAGCGTGTCGATGCCAGCGCCCTTGGGGAGCAGAGCGCGAATCACGTGCTCGCCACCGGAGAGGTGGAGCGTCACCACATGTGTCAGGGCAAAGCCCGCGATCGCTCCCTCGGGTCGGATCGTGACGCGGTACCCCCCGTCGATCGACCAGATCTCCTCACCTTCACCGTGGATTCTTGCAATCAGGCTGTAAACGCCCGGCTGCTCGATCGGCGTGCGATAGGTGAACTCAGCGGGTCGGTTGACGGCAGTCGCCCAGGCGCCGCCCGACGCGAGATCGGCGAGTCGACGGTTGGTGGAGCCGCCATACGCCGAAACCGATTCGTAGTCTTCTCCCTCGATCGCAATCGGTTCACCGTCGATCGGCAGCCGCCTCTCCAACCCCAGTGCCGCAACGATCGTGCGTGCACTCGCAGCGAAGCTGAGCGACCGGTGATCCCGCCAGCCGTCCGCGGGAGTCACACAGTACGGTCGGTAGGCGGCGAGTTCGATCCGATCGACGCGGGCGCTGTGGCTGAGATAGGCCGTCAACTCGTGGGGGCCCTTTCGCAGCGGAATGATTCTCGCCGCCTGGGTGACGCCTAGGGGGGTTGGGTCGAGGTGCCCGACCGTGCGCTGATCGATCGCCCAGCGCTGTGGGCCCACGCCGGTGACCGTCAGCGCGTAGAGTGCGGTGGCGGGGAGGTTGGCGACGACGCGAACCGACTCTCCGGGGAGGCGAGCGGCCGGTAGATCAAAGGCCACGCGAAATGGCGCGCCGATGGGAGCTCGACGACCACCGCTTTCCGGTTCCCGCTCCGCTCGTTCGGGGCAGAGCAGGCCGAAAACATCTTCGGCGCTGAAATCCGTCCGCAGAGCACCCGAAATCCCGAGCGCAAATGCGAGTTCCGACGCCCACTCACCCTGCTCGATGACGCGCTCGCTCACCAGCGGCTCGTCGACCGTGCGAAAACGCGACAGCTGGGTATCTGCGCGGGCGCCACCCGCTCCCATCCAAGTCAGGAGAAGCGTCGTGATGCAGGTTGGGAGAAGCGTCGTGATGCGGGTTGGGAGAAGCATCGTAGTGATCGCGGCTCGCGTCACGGCGATCGCATTGGCGACTTCCGGAATTCGGAGCACGAAAAGATCCTCGAATGGGCGGAGGCGTGGAGAGCGATCCAAGAGGTCCAACGACCCCAGAAGTCCATCGGGCCGAGGCTGAAATTTCTTGATCGCGAGATGCGAAATCGGCGCTAGCAGAATCCGCATCAGAGGAGCCGCCGCGGATTCCACCCACCAATGGCGGATTCAAGTGCGATAGCGAGACAGCCGATTCTAGGGTAAGAGTTCCCAAAGACGTGATGCACAAAGAACAACTCTCGAACAAACCGCGACCAGAACCGTACTCTCGCGAATCGCGAGAGGTAACCATCGCCTGAACCCGACCCCAGGACGGTTCCGGCGGGAATCGGGGCCTGGGTAGATGGCAACACCTCAAGTCACCAGCCGGATTTTGCGACGCCTGCTCGCCAGTGGAATCACTGGACGCGCGGAGCGCCTATTGGCGCGCATGGCGCCCGCCGATGTCGCGTTGCTGCTCCCCGAACTCACCCCGGACGAAGTTCGCACGGTCATCGAACTGCTGTTCCGCCAACGCCGGGCGGCCCTGGCGCTTCGAGAACTTCCGAACGAGATGCTTCCCCAGGTATTCGAAGCCCTGGAGGACCAGCAGTTGGCAGCGGTAATCGGACGCCTGGAAATCGACGATCTCCTCGAATTCGTCGAATCGATCCCCGAGGAGCGCCGGGAAGGCGTGGTCGATCGACTCCCGGAGGACAAGCGCGAAGAACTCCGCAATGCCGAGCTCTACCCGGAGCACAGCGCCGGCCGGGTCATGACGACGAGCTTCATCGCCCTGGACCGGAAGATGAGCGCCCAGGACGCGATCGACTCGCTGCGCTCGGCCGGTGACGGGAGCGAAGCCGTCCTGTATCTCTACGTCGTCGACGAACAGCGCACGCTGATCGGAGTGGTTCCGATCCGCCGCCTCGTGTCAGCACCTCCGGGCCGGCTGATCTCGGAGATCATGATTCCGGATCCGGTGAGCGTGACCGCCGACGACGACCAGGAAGAGGTCGCGCACATCGTCGCGCGATTCGATCTGCTCGCGATTCCCGTCACGGATGTCGACGGCAGAATGCTCGGCCTCATCACCGTCGACGACGTAATCGACGTGATCACCGAAGAGGCCACCGAGGACATCTATCACCTCGCGGGCCTCACCGAGGCGGATCGCGTCTTCGTTCCGGCCCACGAGTCGATCCGCAAACGCCTGCCCTGGATGTTCCTCAATCTCGGCACCTGCTTTGCGGCGGCCTGGGTGGTGGGGCTGTTCGAGCGCACGATCGAGCAGGTCGTGGCGCTCGCGATCTTCATGCCCGTGGTCGCCGGCATGGGCGGCAACGGCGGCACCCAGGCGCTGACCATCATCACCCGCTCGATCGCGCTCGGCGAGATCGAGTTTTCCAGCGGATTCCGGGCCGCGATGAAGGAACTGGCGGTCGGCCTCGCACTCGGCATCGCAATGGGATTCGCCAGCGCGGCAATCGCCTACTTGTGGCACGCCGATCCGATCATCGGCATCGCGCTCTTCGCCTCGATGATCCTCACGCTCTCGGTCGCGGGCCTGATGGGGGCAGCCGTACCGCTCGCCCTCAAGGCCCTCCACCAGGATCCCGCTCTCGGCGCGGGCGTCATCGTGACCACGTTCACCGACGCGTTCGCGTTCTTCTCGTTTCTGGGGATCGCCACCCTGCTGATGGATCGCGTCGCCAGCTGATCCGGCGCGCGAACCAGATGGTGTGACGTGCGCCGCGGCTGTAGCCGCGCGCGCGCACCTCGATTTCTTCCACTTCGAATCCCACTGCGCGCAAGCGCTCGCTGAAGGCTCGATTGGGGCCCGCCGACCAGACCGCCAATAGCCCGTCCGAGCGCAGCGCCCCAAAAGCCGCTGCCAGCCCCGCTGGGCCGTAGAGCCAACGGTTGCCCGATTTCGGCAGCGCCTCGGGGCCGTTGTCGACATCGAGCAGGATTGCGTCGTAGCGGTCGCGCTCTACCTCCAGCAGCTGCGCGACGTCGATCACGCGCACCGTCACGCGCGGATCTCGAAGCGGATATTTCGCGAGTTCGCCGAGTGCGCCGCGGCTCCACGACACGACCTCGGGTACGAGTTCCGAGACGATCACATCGGCGTCGTGGCCGAGTTTTGAGAGCACGGCCGCGAGTGTGAAGCCCATTCCGAGCCCGCCGACCAACACGCGCGGGCTCGGGCGTGCGGCGATTCGTTCGCACGCGAGCCGGCCCATGGCCTCTTCTGAAGCGTGCACTCGGCTGTTCATCAGCTCGCGACCCTCGAGCCGGATCGAAAACTCACCCCCGCGCCGGTAGAGGCACAATTCGGCGCCCCCACCCCGAACCGCCGCCGCTTCGAGCAGCTCCCATTGAATCACGGCTCGATCCTAGGGGGTCGCTTGCGGGGGCGGGTGCGAGATCCGCTCCCAACCCTTCTCATTGCGACGCAATTCCGTGGTGGGCCAGAACTCGAGATCCAGTTTCAGGGTCATGACCTCCGTTTTTCCATCGAGGCTCACGGTGCGTAGGCGCACCGAGCTGCGGTCTGGGCGATCCGCGACGGCGGCCAAGAAGCCATCCAGGTCCGCGACGTCGCGGCCCTCAGCCGCGACGATTAGGCGACTCGCGGAGAGTCCGTACCGATTGGCGGGCGATCCGTACCAGAACCAGGCCACGAAGACGCCCTCGGGCTCGATGCCACCCTGCTCGTTGATCGCGGAATGGGGCGCCTGCAAAACCGCGCCCGCCCAGAACAGCACGCGATCCGTCCCACGACCATCGACCGCTGTGGTCGGAACCGTAACCGTCATCTCTTCGCCATCCCGCAGAAGCGTAAGCCGAACTTCGTCTTGTTGGCCGGCCCGCTCGACCTCTTCGAAGGTCGCGATCGGTTCGCCGTCGACTGCGAGCAGGAGATCCCCTGGCTTCAAAATTTCCGCAGATGGCATGCCGGCCGTCACGCGCGATATTGCGAGCACGCGCCGGCGGCTGTCGTGCGCTTCGAGTCTGCGCGCGGATGCCTCAGAGAGGCCACGGGATCGCGCATCCGCGAGGTTGATCGGGTGAAACTCCGCTCCCAGGGTGCGCCATCCGACCGGTCGCCCTTCGCGCAGCGGTTTCAAGATTTCTTCGATGCGTTCCACGCCGATCGCGGCGAAGTACGAGCGAGGTGGCACGCCCGCCGAAAACGACGCCCAATAGGCGTGCACCCTGCCCTTCCTGTCCGAGAGAACGCCTCCAACTGTCGTCGGAGAATCGGTGAGCAGAGTCACCTCGAGGTTGGTCTCCCGGAATCGAGGCGGCGATGTCAAAGGCAGCGAGAACGCTTCGACAGTCGAGACGCGACTCTTGCGCGACACCAGTTCGTGGTCGGGGCTCAGGCCGACCACCCAGACCTCATCATTCGACTCGAGCGTCACGGGTCGCAACCGGGCGCTGCGGACCGGTGTATCGCCCAGTAGCCGGGGGTCGTAGGCGACCACCGCCAGGTTGTGGACGGGATGGACGAACACGACCTCGCCCGGGACTTCGACCGACGCCGCGAAGATGAGTCGCACATCACCCAGCGCCACGGGTATGGTCTCCCGGTCGACGACCACGAGCCCCCGCTCGGCGTCAACCACCAGACCGGTTCCCTTGAAGCGGTCGGAGTGGAGGCCGTCGATCCGAAACGGTGCGTCGAACTCGACCATCACCAGGGACGGCGCGAGATCTCGCATCGGCCGCGGCAGGTCAGCGTTGAAGGTGGTCGTCGCGGGAGCCCGCTCCTCCTGCTCCGGTGGAGCGGGGGATGTCGAACAGGGCCAACCTCCCGTCGCATCGTTCCGAACACAAAGCCGCATCGGAAACCAGAGTCGATCAACAGTGACGACTGCGAGCAACTCGAGTCTCGGGTTCTCGAGTTCGAAATAGCGGATCGCGGCCTTGGCGCCGTTTGGGAGCGCCGCCCAGCGCGCTTCGAAGTCCGCGAGGGATTCGACGGCATCGCCGTTGAGTTCCGTGATCACCGCTCCGCGCCGCATGCCCGCGTTGGTAAACGCGTAGCCACCAGAAGCCAGGTAGAGGCCCTCTACAGCAACGCTGTGATTCCGCGCCTGTTGGTAGGAAAGCGGGTGGAGAATTCCGCCTCCGGTCTCCAGGTAGCGGTCGGGAGTGATCGAGTAGAGGTCCTTTACCGTTATCGATGCGCTGAGTGTCTCGCCTGCGCGCTCCACTTTGATTGGGATTTCCTGGCCGACGCGATCGTCGAGCAGCGACTCCAGCGGCGTGAACGATGTCAGCGAGATCTCTCCCACGCCAAGAAGGATGTCACCAACCTCGAGCTTCCCATCCGCGGGCCCACCGGGGACCACCTCATCTACGACGAGCATGCCGGTCGCGTCGGGGAACGAACGGCGGATTTCTGCCTCGACGTGGCCGCGCAGCCCAAGTCGCCGCAGTTCGTCATAGGGGCGTCGCACGAACACGGTCTCGATCGTTCCGCGCGGAACGGTCTCGCCCCGCTGAACATACTCGAGCGCGCGCACGACACGGTCGAGCGGAAGGTAGTAGCTCGACGACGCGATCCGATTGCCACCGGCATTGAGCGCAACCGCGTGGCCGTGAATGTCGACCACGGGCGATCCCGACGACCCTCCCGATGTTCCGGATGCGGCCTGATAGTAGAAGGTATTGAAGTCGTTGTAGGACTTTTTCCCGTAGCGCGGCGCTTCCCGATCCAAGCGAGCCAGGGTGCCCGACAGGATCGAGAGTTTTTCGCCCGCGTCATTTCCCACCACCCGAATTTCGGTTCCGACGCGGGCATGCTCGGGAACCAATAGGAGTTCGTTCGGTTTGATGTACTCGACGTCGGCCGGATCATACCGATAGAAACCGAAGTCATGGACGGGATCCCGGTAGACCGCACGAACTTCGACTTCTTCGTGATTGAGAAAAACCGCCTCGGCGACCACGGGACCGGGATTTACGACGTGACGGTTGGTGAGGATGATGCCCTGCTCGGTATCCACCACAAAACCAGTGGCCAACTCATAGGCGGCCTTTTGGGTGTCGAAGGCGCGCGGAACCCGAACGCGCAGGACGACGACGGCCTCGATGACATCCTCGAGCGAAGTCTGCCATGGGTCCTGGGTCATGGGGTCGGCGGCAATCGCCGGGAACGCGAAAAGCAGCGCGAAGAGGCTCCCAGGAAACAGCGCGCAGCGTTGTTTCCTGGGAGCCTCTTCGCGCCCGAAGGGACCTGGACCGCCAATGAGGAGCTTTGTCATTCGATCGTTAACGAGGTGCTTTGTCATTCGATGGGAGCATGCGTTCGAGGTAGCGTTTCACGTACTTTCCCAACACGTCTGCTTCCAGATTGACCCGGTCATCGGGTTGGCAATCGCGCAGGGTCGTGACTCCCAGGGTGTGGGGAATCAACACAACCTCGAATCCCGACGGCGACAGCGCTGAGACGGTCAGCGATACACCGTCGACAGCAATCGAACCCTTTTCGACCACACAGTCGGCCAATGCCGGGTCGCAGTCGATCTGAAGCCTTACGTCGTTGCCCTCGCGAACCACCTGGCGGACCGTTCCGACACCGTCCACGTGTCCCTGGACGATATGCCCATCGAGGCGATCTCCAGCGCGCATCGCGCGCTCCAGATTGACCCGCGCACCGACCTTCAAATCGCCAAGAGAAGTCCGCTCCATCGTCTCGCGCACGGCCTCGAATGAAAGACGGCCATCGCAATTCGATGTCACGGTGAGACACCCACCGTTGACCGCAACGCTGTCGCCGGGCTCTACCCCGTCGGCGATCGACTCCGCGTCTACGACCAGCCGCGTCAGACCATCGCCCGACTCGATCTCCTTGACGATCCCGATGGTTTCTACGATTCCAGTGAACATCGAATCCTCAGCGCGCGCTGCGCCGCTCGATCTGGCGAAGCATTTCGTCGCGCACCGTCTCGTAGCGCGCCGGCAGCTCGATCGGCGGATTCGCGTGCATCGACTCGATCCCCTCGAGTTCCATCCGGTGATATTTCACCTTCTGATCCACGAATTTGAGTCCATGCGCGGTGGACACCACAACGACGTATTGGTCCCGATCGATCACGCCGCCCTTCACGAGCTTTTCCAGTGCCGCCAACGCGACGCCCGTGTGGGGGCAGTTGAACAGGCCCGTCCGGTCCGCGCGCGCGCACGCTTCGGCGATTTCCGATTCACTTGCCTGTTCGACGATCCCGTCGTAGCGCCTGAGCGCACCAATCGCCTTCTCGATCGAAACCGGATTACCGATCTGGATTGCCGAAGCGAGCGTCGGGCGCGCTGCAACCGGCTCGAAGACCTCGAAATTTCGCTGGTAGGAGAGGTAGAGCGGATTCGCAGCCTCCGCCTGCGCGCAGACGAGTCGCGGCTTGCGGTCGATCAGGCCGAGGTCGAGCATCATGTCGAAGCCCTTGGCGAGAGCCGCAACGTTGCCGAGATTGCCACCCGGGATCACGATCCAATCCGGAACCTTCCAGTCGGACTGCTGGACGATTTCGATTCCAACCGTCTTCTGGCCTTCGATCCGCAGGCTGTTCATCGAGTTTGCGAGATAGACGCCGTCCTTCTCCGCAACTTGTTTCACGATTTCCATGCAACCGTCGAAATCGGTGTCGAGCGCAAAGACGACCGCGCCGTTGGCGACCGGTTGGATCAACTGGGCGATCGAGACCTTTCCCTTCGGCAGGAAGACGATCGCGGGTATTCCGGCCGCCGCCGCGTAGGCGGCCAGCGCCGCCGAGGTGTCGCCGGTGGAAGCACACGCCACCGCGGGGATCTGCTTTCCGCGCTGCAGCAACTCCTTGACCATCGAGATGAGCACCGTCATCCCCAGATCCTTGAACGAGCCAGTGTGGGTGTTGCCACACTGCTTGATCCAGAGGTCGCTCAACCCGAGTTCCTGCTTCCCGTAACGCTCCGCCCAGAATAGATTGGAGTTGCCTTCGTACATCGAGACGACGTTGCCGTTGTCGATGTCGGGAAGCACCCATTCCTTCTTGCCCCAGACTCCCGACCCGTAGGGCCAGTCCGTAGATTGGCTGCGCGCCTTGAACAGCGCCTTCCACTCTTCGGCGGATGTCTTGCGGAGTTCGTCAAGGTCGTGGACGACCTCCAGCAGCGCGCCGTCTTTGGCCGTGTAGACGATGTCGTCGAGTTCGTAGCGTTCCTTCGGATCCCGGATGCTCTGGAACCAGGCCCGGGGCGCTGCCGGCTTGGACACCGCCCCATCCCCCTTGCTGGACATCGCTACATCTCCTCTTCGATCCGAATCAAGCGGGTGGGCGCGGTGAGATCGGAAAGCCGCTCGATCTCTTCGAGTGCCTGGCGGAGTACGGATTCCCTCACGGGATCGGTCTGCATCAAGACCGGAACGGACTCGCCATCCCCACCCTGTCCGCTCTGGCTCACGGATTCGATGCCGATCTCGTGCTCGCCGAGAATTCCCGTGATGTGCGCCAGCGCGCCGGGGCGATCCAGCGCCGAAAATCGCAGATACGCGCGCCCGACGATCTCTCCGACCGGGAGGATCGGCCGGGACGTCAGCTCGTGCGGCAGGTAGGAGAGCGGAGCGACGCGGCCAGAGACTCCGCGACGGACTTCGCGCGCGACTTCGATCAGATCGCCGACCACCGCGCTAGCCGTCGGTAGTTCCCCCGCTCCCGCGCCGTAAAATAGTGTCGGACCCACCGCATCCCCGCAGACCGCGATGGCATTCATTGCACCATCAACACTCGCGAGCAGGCTCGATCTCGGAATCAGGGTTGGATGAACCCGCACCTCGATGCACTCTTCCGCATCGGGTCCCCGATGCGCTTTCGCGATACCGAGCAACTTGATGCGGTACCCGAACTCCTCCGCGGCTGCAAAATCGACCGGCAGGAGTCCGCGAATTCCCTCTGTCGCGATTTCTTTGTAGGTGAGGTCCACACCAAAAGCCATCGCGGCGAGCAAGGTGAGCTTGTGGGCCGCATCCACACCGTCGAGGTCGAAGCTCGGATCTGCCTCTGCGTAGCCTAGATCCTGAGCGCGTTTGACCACGACGTCGAAAGACTCGCCCGTCGCTTCCATCTGCGTGAGAACGTAATTGGTCGTGCCATTCATGATCCCATACACGCTTTCGATGCGATTGGCGGCGAGCCCCTCGCGCAGAGAGCGCAGAATCGGAATACCACCACCCACACTCGCTTCGAACGCGACATCCACCCCCCGTTTTCGGGCAGCATCGAAGATGTCCTTGCCGTGCAGGGCGAGCAGCGCCTTGTTGGCGGTGACCACGTGCTTCCCCGCTTCGATCGAGCGCAGGATCATGCGCTTCGCGGTCTCATAGCCACCGATCAACTCGATCACGATATCGACCGCCGGATCCTCGATCAGAGCGTCCGAATCGGAGTCGAAGCGAATGCCCTCGAGCCCGACGCCGCGATCCGTCTCCAGATCCAGATCGGCCACCCGAACCAGCCGCAACGGAAACCCGAGGCGCCGCTCGATCACATCCGCGTTGCGCTGCAATACCTTGACAACTCCGGTCCCAATCGTCCCAAAGCCAATCAGCCCCACGCCCACCGCTTTCTCGTTAGTCACCAACGACTCCCAGTCTCTCCGTTGCACGGCCGCGAGAGAAGGCCCGCAAAGCCGCCGAGGCTTCGTGATCCGAGGCCTAATTACGCAAGATTATTGAAGAAATCCGATCCGGGCAAGCAACGGACCGTCATTCCGTCGAAGCGTCCGGGAGCTTGCGGCCCAGGCCGATGAGCAGCGCCGCGACGAGCACCAGCCCGCACGCAAGCGCAAGGGGAAAGCTCCACCAATCGAGCAGCACAGAGGGGAGGTAGCCACACACCACCGCCAAGACGGCGGTAGCGAACGCGTAAGGAGCCTGCGTGCGAACGTGGTCCAGGTGATCGCTGCCGCTCGCCACGGACGACAGTACCGTGGTATCGGATATCGGCGAGCAGTGATCACCGAAAATCGCGCCATCGAGAACCGCACCGATCGAGATGGCCACCATGCCGATGACTCCGAGTTGGGTCTCTGCGCCGAACGATGCCGCCAACGCGACGACGTTGGGCAACAGGATCGACATCGTCGACCAGGAAGACCCGGTCGCGAAAGCCACCGCGGAAGCAACCACGAAGAGCAGCAGTGGAAGAAAGACGGGCGTCAACCAACCCGACAGCAGCGCAACCAGATAATCGGCGGTCGCGAGGTCGCGGCAGACCGCACCGATCATCCAGGCTTCCAACAACA
>SMVA01120475.1_pt1 | contig 12227 bp, 10 predicted proteins | sample 2456451 | NCBI WGS metagenome assembly SMVA01 (sample SAMN11095933, study PRJNA526329) | marine sediment metagenome | biome: Marine sediment; feature: Surficial sediment; material: Deep marine sediment; isolation source: Hadal surficial sediment | place: Pacific Ocean | collected 2014-05 | depth...
CGAATGTAAATACACGACACACCGTCCGGCACTATTCCCTGAATTGAATCCAGCAATTCAGTCTTGCCCGATTCCGTCAGCGCCTTCTCCAGCTCGGGATCCGCATCGAAATGATCCTCGATCGCGCGCTTTGAGCTGCCCGTTACAAAAACGAGTTTAGTTGCGCCCGCCTCAATTGCCTCCTCAACCGCATACTGAATGAGCGGTTTGTCGACAATCGGCAACATCTCTTTGGGACTTGCCTTTGTCGCCGGGAGGAATCGAGTTCCTCGACCAGCAACCGGAAATACAACAGAACGAACGACCTGTGCCAACGCAGAGCTCCTTAGCAGGCTTACCAAGGTCAATCATAGCCAATTTGCAGCGGCAAGGTCATGATGCCAGTCACGCCACTACGTGGGACAGGTCGCACTGGCAAGTCCAGTGCGACCTTAATCGGCCGAACGCGGATGCGCCCTATTTCTTTTCCGAGCTGACGCGAATATCGGATCGGTTCATATCAACGGTGCGCTCGCCAATGCCTTTTACAAGCGAAAGCTCGTCAGCATTCTTGAACGGACCGTGCTTCTTGCGATACTCGACAATCGCAGTGGCTTTTGACATTCCAATGCCCTTGAGCTCGGCCGAAATAGTTTCGGCATCGGCAGTATTTACATTGACCGGGCCTGCCCAGCCAAGCATTGGAAAAAGCACCGCAACCAGCGGCAAGATCTTGCTCATGGATTTCATTTCAGATTCCTCGTTAGTCGATCGCGCCAAAAAGCGCAGCAACGAGAGGTTACGAAAGCCCGGGCATTCTTGCGCCACGCAAAAATGGCCGGTTTTAGCCGAAATGATTTTGGAATATCTGCTGTGGTACTCAGGGACCGGTAATGCTGTGCTGCAAGACCGTATCGAACTGCACGCGAGACGCCGGCCGCTGGGTTTCCCAACTGCGGCAACTGGGACACTGCCAAAGAAGTTTTTGACTTGAAAATCCGCATTCCTGGCACTGGTAGCGCGGTGTTGAAGACGCAAGATTCGACAAGGCCTTGCGAACTCGAGCCATCGCCACGTCGTCTCCTGCAGCTACACTCTGCATGTCGATGAACTCACTCAGCGTTTTTTCGTTCAGCAGGTATTTCTCAACACATTCATCAATAACAGGAATACCGCCGATGTCATTCACGATTGCCGTATAGGCGACCAACGTGTTCATTTCCGGGTTCTTCTTCAGCATTTTTCTGAAGGCCTTTTCGAGATCGTCGATAGCGTCTTCACGCTCATAAATCGCCACAATCTCTGGTAACGCCTCAGCGATAAGGTAGGTATGTTCATCGATAATGCGATGGTACAGACGCAGCGCCGTCTTGCTGTCGTCAGTCTCTTGTGCGATATGTGCGCGCGTTAGTGCGCCACGGAGCGTGCGTGGGCGACCTGCCTGAGCCTGCTTGACGTACTGCCGCGCCGCGCCGTAGTCCTTTGCTACCGCAGCAGCCTCGGCCAACTCGCAATAGTAATGAGCGATTTGCAATGCCAGCGAGCGACCTCCCAGAACTTCAAGTTGCTGGCCGGCTTCGATCGCCTTTTCCCACTCTTTTTCCTGCTCGTAAATGCGTGTCAGGTTTTCCAGCGCTTCGACCTGGTAGCGCGAGCCTTGCGACAATCGTGTAAACATCTTCTCGGCACGATCCAATAGCCCGGCCTTCAGATAGTCCTTGGCGAGGGAGAACAACGCCTGATCACGCTGCTCGGATGCGAGATCCGGTCGCGCGATGATGTTTTGGTGAATACGAATGGCGCGATCGATTTCGCCTCTGCGACGAAACAAGCTGCCCAGTGCAAAGTGAGTCTCAATCGTCTTGTCGTCCACTCGCACCATCTTCAGGAAATGCTCAAGCGCCTGGTCCGTCTGCTCGTTGAGCAGGAAATTCAGCCCCTTGAGGTAGTCGATATTCAAGGGCGGCGGCGGATCTTCTTCCTCTCGCTCACCGAAACGACCCAGCGCCCAGCCTGCTGCGGCGAGCAACAGGAAAAGTCCGGCCAGTAAGAAGGTGGATTCAGTCGGCATCGTCTAGTGGCAGGTTTCGAAGGCTGGTCACCTCCGACTCGGACACTCGCAGCAAGCGGCGCAGATTATGTCGCTCATTCAGCAGGCGCAGTGCCCATGCACCCATGCACAGAATCCCAAACAGCCAACCAATCGCGAAAGCGATCGTGAATGCTACCGGAACAGACGGACTGACCGTCGTCAGAATGAGATCGATGTCCACGGTACTCTTGTTGTGGTACGTGAATACGAGCATAGCCGCGAAGATGATCGCGACCAGCATTATCACGGCAATGCGTTTGAGCATCTTTCTGCCGCGACGTCAGCTCTTGATCGGGAAATGCCGACTTTGATTGACCCGCTCACGCAGATCCTTGCCGGGCTTGAAGTGAGGCACGTACTTACCGGATAGCGCGACGGCCTCGCCGGTCTTGGGATTGCGCCCAATCCGCGGCGGACGAAAATGCAGCGAAAAGCTGCCGAAACCGCGTATTTCAATTCGTTGCCCGGTCGCCAACGAGTCGCTCATCAGGTCAAGCAGGTGCTTGACTGCGAGCTCGACATCTTTCGTCGGCAGGTGTTTCTGTTTTCGGGCAATCGCTTCTATGAGTTCAGATTTAGTCATTTTTATGGCTTTTTCCGGCTGTGACTCGTAACTCACCGATTCGTAAAGACAAATATAGCCCGGACCGACCGGTCCGGGCTACTGTTTTTACGTAATTATTTACTTTTTCCGGACAATTTCTCCTTCAAAAGCTCGCCAAGCGTGGTTCCGGCCGGGGCAGAACCCGATTCAGATTTGTAACTACTCATCACTTCTGCCTCTTCATGAACCTCTTTAGCCTTGATCGACAGCGCAACTGAACGGTTCTTGCGGTCAACGTTGGTGAACTTGGCCTCAACCTCTTCTCCGACCTTAAGTATTGTTCGAGCATCCTCAACACGGCCCCTGGCCAGCTCGGATGCACGCAACGATCCAATCACACCCTCGCCCAGGTCGACCAGCGCGCCGTGCTGATCTACTTCGGTGATAACACCCTTGACGATCGTGTTTTTGGGATGCTCTGCGAGCCATTGCGAGAACGGATCTTTCTCAAGCTGCTTGATGCCCAGAGAAATGCGCTCACGATCGGCGTCGATCGCCAATACAGCTGCCTCGATCTCCTGACCTTTCTGGTAATTGCGCACGGCTTCTTCGCCAGGCATGTCCCAGGATATATCGGAGAGGTGAACCAGCCCGTCGATACCGCCGTCGAGACCAATAAAGATACCGAAATCGGTAATCGATTTGATCTGGCCCGAGACCTTGTCGCCGCGATTGTACGTAGCGGCAAACTCAGCCCACGGATTCGACGCGCACTGCTTAACACCCAGCGAGATGCGGCGACGTTCTTCGTCGATTTCCAGAACCATGACTTCAACTTCTTCACCAACCGACACAACGCGTGACGGGTTGACGTTCTTGTTGGTCCAGTCCATTTCGGAAACGTGGACGAGACCTTCGACGCCGTCCTCGATTTCGACAAAGCAACCGTAGTCGGCGATGTTTGTCACCTTGCCGAACAGACGCGTCTGCGGCGGGTAACGGCGTGCGAGATCCTTCCACGGATCGTCGCCGAGCTGCTTCATGCCCAGCGATACACGCTGACGCTCGCGGTCGAACTTCAGAATTTTGACGTCGATCTCGTCGCCCACGTTCACAACCTCGGAAGGATGCTTGACGCGCTTCCAGGCCATATCCGTGATGTGCAACAAGCCATCGATTCCGCCAAGATCGACGAAGGCGCCGTAATCGGTCAGGTTCTTGACGATACCCTTGACTGAATTGCCTTCCTTCAGCTCCGCGAGCAACTGCTCGCGCTCGGCCGAGTACTCCTGCTCAACGACCGCACGACGTGAAACCACGACGTTGTTGCGACGCTGATCGAGCTTGATGACCTTGAACTCGAGGCTCTTGCCTTCCAGGTAAGCGGGGTCGCGTACCGGACGAACATCGACCAGTGAGCCCGGCAAGAATGCGCGGACGTTGTCGATCTCGACTGTGAATCCGCCTTTGACGCGTCCATTGATGACGCCCTCGACGATTTCGGAATTCTCGAATGCTTTTTCCAGATCGATCCACGTTCTTGCACGAATCGCTTTCTCGCGAGACAGCTTGGTCTCACCGAAGCCATCTTCGACTGCATCCAGTGCAACTTCAACGTCATCGCCCACAGCAATATCGCCGTCGCGAAGATCGTTTCTAAACTGTTCGATTGGAATGACGGCCTCGGACTTGAGACCGGCGCTGACGATAACTACATCGTCGTTAATTGCGACAACAACACCGGTGATGATTGAACCGGGTTTGATTCGTTTACTCGCAAAACTTTCTTCAAATAATTCAGCAAAACTTTCAGACATGTTAACTAACCAAAAGACTCCGCGGCTGTCATACCCCGGGCCTTCACCCATCCGCATCGTTACTTCGTGTAACTAACGGTCATTAAAAAAAGAACCGAACTCCATGTTCGATTCCACCAAATCTCTCTGAGTGGAGTGCTCCGACTGTGTCGAATTCTCAGCCAGTGTTCGCCCAGTCGAGGACGGTATTGGTCACGGCCTCAATCGACTGGCCCGACGAATCCAGTAACCTGGCATCCTCGGCTGGCCTCAGCGGCGCCACCGATCGCTCGGTGTCACGCCTGTCACGGTCCACTATGTCCCGCGAAAGCGCGGCAAGGCTAACATCAATACCCTTGTCCATCAACTGCTTATGGCGCCTTCGCGCCCGTTCTCCGGCACTGGCTGTCAGGTATATTTTTAGCTCCGCATCGACGAATACATGCGTCCCCATGTCCCGGCCGTCGGCCACCAAACCCGGTGCTTTTCGGAAGGATCTTTGCAGCTCCAAAAGCGCGTCTCGAACCGGCGCCTGCGCTGCCACCTGGGACGCTCCGTTGCCCGCGTCCTCGGTTCTTATGTTAAATGTGACATCCTCTCCATTGAGCAAGACCCGCTCGTTGCCCTCCGCGTCACTGCCGAACTGAATCTGCAGATTTCTGGCGATATTCGCCAATGCTGCCGTGTCACCAAGCGCGATGCCCTGCCGGCCGGCCGCGTACGCCGTCAATCGATACAGGGCGCCGCTATCCAGAAGATGATAGCCAAGCGCTGCAGCCACTCGCCGCGCAATCGTGCCCTTACCGGAACCGCTGGGCCCGTCGATAGCGATTACTCTCACTGAGTCCGTCATGGCGCAGACTCTACGCCGATCCTGAGGCCCAAATTGCTCATTAACTCGACAAATCCCGGAAAGGAGGTATTCACGCCGGCAACGTTGCGAACCGTCACCGGACTGCTCGCCACCGTGCCAGCGATTGCGAGCGACATCGCGATTCGGTGGTCTCCAAAACTGTCGACCTCGCCGCCCGAAAATTGCCCACCATGCACGATCGCGCCATCGTCGAACTCTTCGACAGTAATGCCGAGCACTCTCAGGCCGGCCGCCATCGCGGCAATCCGGTCACTCTCCTTCACCCGCAATTCGCCAATGCCGGAAAAGCTCGTATTACCGCTGGCGGCGGCTGCAGCGACGAAAATCACTGGAAACTCGTCGATAGCGAGCGACACCAGGGTCGGGTCGACTTCACCGCCGCTCAAAGCAGACGATCTGACGCGCAAATCGGCAATGGGCTCCTCACCCAGTGAGCGTGGGTTTTGCAGTGAAATATCACCGCCCATGGCTTGCAGGATCTCTATTACACCCGTGCGAGTCGGGTTTACGCCGACATTTCGGATCAATACGGAGGCATCTTTTGAGAGCAAGACGGCCAGGATCACAAACGCCGCCGACGACAGATCGGCCGGCACATCGATGGGACACGCCTGCAGTTGTTGCCGCCCCTGCAGCGTGATCGTGCGGCCGTCCACGACAATATCGGCGCCAAAGGCTCTGAGCATGCGCTCGGTGTGATCCCGTGTCACAGCCGGCTCCAGCACACGGCTTGGTCCATCGGCGAACAAGGCGGCCAGTAATATGCAGGATTTAACCTGCGCACTGGCTATTGGCAGTTCGTAATCGATACCGTGCAAACGCAAGCCACCGGCAATCTGCAACGGCGGCGTGCCGTCGCAATCGCTCTCAATGGCTGCACCCATTTCGGTGAGTGGCGCAATCACCCGCTGCATCGGTCGACCTGTCAAAGACTCGTCTCCGGTCAGCACGCTGTCAAAGCCCTGCCCGGCCATGACGCCCGCCATGAGCCGCATTGCCGTGCCCGAATTACCCAGGTCGAGTGGCCCCGCGGGTTCTCGCAGGCCAGCCGCGCCGACACCGTGAACGCTGAGCCGTGTCGCATCGTGTTGCGTGATTGCGACGCCCATGTCGCGATAGGCCTGTAGCGTGGCAAGACAGTCTTCGCCCGCGAGAAAGCCGCTGATTTCAGTGGTGCCGGTCGCAATGCTTCCCAGCATTAGCGCCCGGTGCGACACGGACTTGTCGCCGGGAACGTCAACCTCAGCGTTTTGAATAGTGGACGGCTCTACACGAAAATCCATGACGGTGCGTTGCCGTGGCGGTCAGCCGACCGCCTTCGGATAGGCGCCGAGCACCTTAAACAATGAACTTCGCGACTCGAGCTCTTTCAGCGCGTCGACCAGCGGTGCTTCCTCGGCGTGACCGTCGAGGTCGATAAAGAAAACGTAGTCCCAGTTCTTGCGCCGTGATGGACGCGATTCAATTCGCGTCATACTGACACCGTGTTCTGCCAGTGGCTTAAGAAGGTTGAATAACACGCCTGACCCGACTCCTGTATCGCTGGTTGAAACCAATATCGTCGTCTTGTCATTGCCACTGGCTGCGAGCAGTTTCCTGCCAACCACCAGAAATCGGGTGGCATTGTCGGGGCGATCTTCAACATTGTTGACGAGAATATTCAGATCATAAACAGCCGCAGCAACATCGGGGCCAATGGCAGCCGTGCCCTCTTCATCGCGTGCCCGGCGTGCGCCGGCCGCATTACTGGACATTCCAATCAATTCTACGTGCGGCAGGTTTTCCCGCAACCATCCACGGCACTGCGCCAATGACTGTTCATGCGCGCAAATACGCTTGATTTTTTCCAGACCCTTTTCGTTGCCGAGCAAATGTTGTTCGATTCGAAGCTCTATTTCACCGCCAATTTTCAATGGCGACGTCAGGAACATGTCCAGCGTGTTGTTGACCGAGCCCTCGGTTGAGTTCTCTATTGGAACGACGCCGAAATCCGCGGCACCACTCTCCACTTCCTGAAAAATCTCGTCGATGGTATGAAACGGCAGCGCACGGACCGAATGGCCAAAGTGTTTGAATACTGCCGTTTGCGTAAAGGTGCCTTCCGGCCCGAGGAAACCAATCTTTAGTGGCTCCTGTTGTGCCAGACAGGCCGACATGATTTCACGAAACAGACGCAGAATTTCTTCATCCCGTAACGGTCCGTCATTGCGCTCGAGAACCCGACGCAATACATCCGCCTCACGTTCCGGGCGGAAGTAGTCAATGGCCGTCGCATCCTCACCCTTGGACTTACCGACCTCCTGCGCACACCGCGCGCGTTCACTGATCAGCGCCTGAATGCGCTCATCAATACTGTCGATTTGTTTGCGGATTTCGCCGAGATCCGGCGCCGCGTCTTTTGCCCGCTTGGCCATGCTTAATGTGTCCTGTCACCTGTGCTTCGCAACGTGCTGCTATCTAGGGAGTTTTAGGCCCTTGTCCATAAGCGCTCAGGTTACAGGCTTGCCAAGATTTCGCAACGTCAGGACACCCTCGATCGCGCGGATGTTATGCTTGGTTTCTTCTGTCACTTCAGCGTCCACATCGACGATCGTATACGCGACAGGTCCGATCGATTTGTTCAGCAAATCTTCAATATTCAAACCCGCGTCCGCAAGACAGGTCGAAATTTGTCCGACCATATTCGGCACGTTGGCGTTCGCGATCGTCAAACGATGACCGTTCACGCGTGGCAAACGGCATTGAGGAAAATTGACGGAGTATCGAATGTTGCCATTCTCAAGGTAATCCCTGATGTTCTCCGCAACGAGGATCGCACAATTCTCTTCGGCTTCACCCGTTGATGCACCAAGATGCGGAAGCACTACAGCTTTCGGATGAGCAATCAATTCCGGTGTCGGAAAGTCACAGATATATGCATGCAGCTTGCCCGAATCGAGTGCATCAATTATCGCGGCAGTATCAGCAACGCCACCGCGTGCAAAATTGAGCACCATTGCGCCGTCGTTCATTAATGCCAGTCGGTCACGATTTACGAGGCCTTTCGTTATTTCAATAAGTGGCACATGACAGGTGACCGCGTCCGCATTTTGGAACAGATCCTCCAGGGTTTCGACATGCTGGACACCCGGCGACAGCTTCCAGGCATTTTGCACCGTCATTTTCGGATCGAAACCAACGACCTTCATGCCCAAATCCAATGCGGCATTCGCGACTTCGAGGCCTACGGCGCCAAGACCAATAACTCCGAGTGTCTTGCCGGGCAACTCAAAGCCTACAAACTGCTTCTTGCCCGCCTCAACGGCCTTGCTCAGTTCAGCACCCGTCTTGTCCAACGCTTTGACGTAATCTCTGGCAGCGCAAATATTGCGCGCACCGATGAATAAGGAGCCCAGTACCAACTCCTTTACCGCGTTCGCATTTGCTCCTGGCGCGTTAAACACGGGTATGCCACGCGTGGACATTGCATCTACCGGGATATTGTTAGTGCCCGCACCGGCTCGACCTATTGCGGCGACCGACTCGGGAATATCCATGTCGTGCATGTCGTGCGAACGAAGAATGATCGCGTCGGGCTGCGTCTCATCTGCTCCCACCGTGTAGCGATCGCTCGGCAGGCGCCGCAGACCTTCCTCGGCGATATTATTCAGGGTTAGTATTTTAAACATAGTTCCTTTTCGGGCCTGAAGGCCCTCCTACTGCAATGTTTCTCTTCGGGCCTGAAGGCCCTCCTACGTGTTGTTCTTTTCGAACTCGCTCATGAATGCCAGCAGTGCATCGACAGCCGCTTCCGGTACGGCGTTATAAATTGATGCTCGCATCCCGCCTACGCTTCGATGTCCCTTGAGATTAGTCAGGCCTGCCGCCTTTGATTCCGCCAGGAACTTCGCATCGAGCGACGAGTCCGCAAGAATGAAGACCACGTTCATCCACGACCGGCAATCCTTCCGCACCGGATTAGAGTAAAAGTCCGACACATCAATGGCGTCGTACAACTTGCCAGCTTTACGTTCGTTGATCACAGCGATCGCGTCCAATCCACCCTGCCGCATCAGCCATTGCAAAACGAGATCAGCAACGTACCAGGCAAAAGTCGGCGGCGTGTTCGTCATCGAGCCAGACTCAGCGTATGCACGCCAGGTCATGAGGTGTGGCAAATTCTTCGGCGCGAGCTCGAGAAGATCGTCACGAACGATCACCAGCGTTAGTCCGGCCGGCCCGATGTTCTTCTGTGCGCCCGCGTAAATCACGCCAAACTTACTGATATCGATTGGCCGCGAAAATATTGTGCTCGACATATCCGCTACGAGCGGCACTCCGGATTCGGGAATGTAATGAAATTCAACGCCAGCGATTGTTTCGTTTGGCGTGTAGTGCAGATACGCCGCATCATCGCTGCGTGCCCAGGATGCGGGGTCCGGGATTTCGCTGAAGTCCTGGTCCGCCGAGCTTGCGATGACGTTCGCGGTGCAAAACTTTTGCGCCTCAGCGACGGCCTTTTTGCTCCATATTCCGGTCACAACGTAGTCCACAACGTCCCCGGCCGCCGCGAGATTCATCGGCACCATGGACATCTGCAACGTAGCGCCACCTTGCAAAAAGAGCACGCTGTAGCCGTCTGGAATGCTGAGGAGCTCGCGAACATTCGCCTCGCAACGCTTTGCCAGCTCGAGAAATTCTGCGCCCCTGTGGCTGACTTCCATGACGGACATGCCCGTGCCCTGCCAGTCGAGCAGCTCGGAGCGAATCTGCTCAAGCACATCGAAAGGCAACGCAGACGGACCCGCACTGAAGTTGAATACTCGTGACGTATCGGAAATGCGCATGCCCTGCCGGCTACTCTTCAGCCGCGTCCTCGTCGGCATCCTCGCCAATGGACTCGATACGCGCCAGCCCGACCAGTCGTTGTCCCGACTCCACTCGAATCAATCGAACTCCCTGAGTATTGCGTCCCATGACCGAAACGTCTTTAACGGGCGTGCGAACCAACGTGCCGTTCGAGCTAATCAGCATTATCTCGTCGTCTTCACCCACCTGCAGCATGCCAACGGTCCGGCCATTGCGCTTCGAGGTCTGAATCGCGATGACACCTTGCCCGCCACGTCCCTGAACCGGGAAGTCCGTTATCTCAGTACGTTTGCCATAGCCGTTTTCGGTTGCGGTTAATACCAGCAGGTCCTGGACGATCGTCAAGCCGATGAGTTCATGATCATTCGGCATTTTAATGCCGCGAACACCGGCTGCACCGCGACCCATGGGTCGAACGTCGGACTCATGGAAGCGAATACTCTTACCCGAACTCGCAACGAGCAGAATGTCCTGCTCGCCGTCCGTAATCGCGGCATCAACGAGTTTGTCGTCGCCACGAAGATCAATCGCAATAATGCCGCTGGTCCGCGGGCGCGAAAATTGACTCAGAGGCGTTTTCTTGACGGTTCCGGCCGACGTCGCCATGAAAACAAAGCTCTTGTCATCGAATTCCTTGATCGGCAATACCGCATTAATCCGCTCGCCGTCTTCAAGCGGCAGCAAGTTCACGATCGGCTTGCCTCGCGATCCGCGACTGGCCTGCGGCACGCGGTACACCTTCAACCAATACATTTTTCCGCGACTCGAGAAACACAGCAGCATGTCGTGCGTATTCGCGATGAACAATTTGTCGATGAAGTCTTCGTCCTTGACCTTGGTCGCGGACCGTCCGCGGCCGCCACGACGTTGCGCCTGATACGTATCGATCGGCTGCGACTTCGCATAACCACCGTGTGACAAGGTCACGACGACTTCTTCCTGAGGAATCAGGTCTTCAATACTCAGATCCGTGTGATCCTGCACGATTTCGGTACGCCGTTCGTCGCCGTAGCTCTCGCGGATCTCGGCCAGCTCTTCCCGGATTACCGTCAGGAGCTGATCCGGGTCTGCCAGAATGTCAGCAAGTTCTTTAATTTTATCAAGTATCTCTTTGTATTCTTTGATTATTTTATCTTGCTCAAGGCCCGTCAATCGATGCAAACGAAGATCGAGAATAGCCTGCGCCTGCACGGCCGACAGATGATACTCACCGTCCACCAACCCAAAGCCGTCTTCCAGCTCATCCGGACGAGTGTCTGTATCGCCCGCGCGCTCCAGCATCCCGGTGACGGAACCCGATGCCCAGCTTTTGCTCATGAGCCCTTGCTTGGCGTCTGCCGGCGTCGCCGAGGCCTTGATCAAGTCGATGACTGCATCAATATTCGCGAGCGCGACGGCCTGCCCTTCCAGTACATGCGCACGGTCACGTGCCTTGCGCAGATCGAATATGCTGCGCCTCGCAACAATCTCGCGGCGATGTGAGAGAAATGCCTCAAGCATCTGCTTAAGATTCATCAACTTCGGCTGACCGTCTTGCAACGCCACCATGTTGATGCCGAATACACTTTGCAGCGACGTCTGCTTGTAGAGGTTGTTCAGCACGACATCGGATAACTCGCCGCGCTTAAGCTCGATGACGATCCGCATGCCGTCCTTGTCCGATTCATCGCGAATATCGCTGATACCTTCAATACGCTTGGTATTCGCAAGCTCTGCGATCTTCTCGATCAATCGAGCCTTGTTGACCTGATACGGCAACTCGGTGACCACGATCCGCTCGCGTCCCGGCGTTTTCATCTCCTCAACATGGACGCGTCCGCGAATGTAAACGCGACCACGGCCCGTGAGGTACGCCGAATAGATGCCCTGCGCACCATTGATGATCCCTGCCGTCGGGAAATCAGGACCCGGCATGTGTTCCATCAGACCGGGTACTTCGATTGACGGATCATCGATCAACGCCAGGCAGGCATTCACGACTTCGATCAAGTTGTGCGGCGGAATATTCGTAGCCATGCCCACGGCGATGCCGGAGGAGCCATTGACCAACAGATTGGGTAGCCGCGTGGGCATGACGGTCGGCTCGCTCTCTGA
>SMVA01031568.1_pt1 | contig 12225 bp, 9 predicted proteins | sample 2456451 | NCBI WGS metagenome assembly SMVA01 (sample SAMN11095933, study PRJNA526329) | marine sediment metagenome | biome: Marine sediment; feature: Surficial sediment; material: Deep marine sediment; isolation source: Hadal surficial sediment | place: Pacific Ocean | collected 2014-05 | depth 0-1...
CCCAACTCCTTGAGCAATCGCGACACCGAGCGCTCGTGATAGACAACCCCGAACCGATCTTCGATCCAGGCCTTGAGGTCCAGGCACCGCCAGCGCACGACGCCATCCGCCACCGGATCGGGGCCGATCTCGACCCTCGCCGTTAACGCCGTCAACTGCGCCGCTGTCAGCTTGGCCGGCGCGCCCGGGGCCTTGCGGTCGATAAGCCCGGCCGGCCCCTCGGCGTTGAAGCGGTGAACCCAGTCCCGCAAGCCCTGGCGGTCCATGCCGCCGATGCGCGCCGCGCCGGCCCGGCTCATCCCGTCATAGACTGCCGCGATCGATAACAACCGACGCACTTGGGCCGCATCATCGCAGCGCCATGCAAGACAACGAACGCCAGCCGAACCAAAATCCTCACGAAGGGCAATAGGTGTCATCGCAGGTCTCCAAAATGCCAGATCTTGAGACCTAGAGAATCACAAAACACCAAATATGGGAATCCCCCTACGAGTCATAATCAATGTCTGCTGGTATAAATCATGGGTTCATTTAGGGAATGCGGGTTAACCGCGCTGCGAACCTGTCCAACATTGTGGGCCCACCTCAAGCGATGGGACGACGGCAGCGCCCAAAAACGCAACGCGAGCTCGGCGGGCATTCGTTACCAAACCAGGCTAGATCCTGGTCCGAGCCGTTGCCGAACTCTGCTACACGGAATATTGGGACCGTGTGGGCAATCCAAAGGTCAATTGTCGCTTGGATAATCTGGACGCAACGAATATCCTGCACACCATGACCCGGACCAAGAGCAAGATAAAAGCGGCCGCGAGCATTCTGCTGGTTGAAGATTCACCGACCGCCGCTGAGATGTATGTCGCCTTTCTCGAAATGTCTGGCTACGACGTCGAGTGGGTCGATACAGGCAAGAAGGCTCTGAAGGCTATAACCAATCCAGGGCTGGATCTTATGGTTCTTGATCTTGGCTTGCCGGATATCGATGGACTGCAAATTCTCCGCTCACTGGATAGTGAGGGCGTGAGCGTTCCGGTGATCGTAGTCACCGGAAATGCCTCCGTCCTGGGGGCAGTCGAAGCGATGCAACTCGGCGCCATGGACTTCCTTATGAAGCCCTGCAGTGAAAAGAAATTGGAGGCCGCTGTCGCGCACGCGTTGGAACGGCTTTCGTCATCCCGTATGGCCAAGGAGGAGGATGAGGCGGTCGAAGACGACGAGCCCAAACAAGGTCCAAGCGGGTTTCTCGGTCAGTCGTCATCTATGCGAAACGTCTTCGCGCTGATCGAAAGCGTTGCTCGATCAACTGCGTCCGTCTTTATTACTGGCGAATCGGGGACTGGCAAGGAACTCTGTTCAGAGGCAATTCATAAAAGCAGCCCGCGACATAATGGCGCTTTCGTCGCAATCAACTGTGCGGCGATACCGCGCGAGCTCATGGAGTCTGAAATTTTTGGCCACCGCAAGGGTGCGTTCACCGGCGCTTACGCGGACCAAGAAGGTGCGGCCTCACTTTCAGATGGTGGAACAATGTTCTTGGATGAAATTTGCGACCTGCCAATTGATTTGCAGGCCAAGCTTCTGCGTTTCATACAGACGGGTGTTTACAAGCGCGTCGGTGACATACACGAGAGGTCAACAGATGTCCGCTTCATCTGTGCTACCAACCGCGATCCCATGGAGGAAGTCCGTTGCGGGCGATTTCGTGAGGACCTCTATTATCGCCTTCATGTCATCCCCATCCACATGCCTCCACTGCGTGAGCGCGGCAATGATATCGCACTTTTGGCCGAGCGATTTTTGATCGACTACGCGGCAATTGAGAACAAGGAATTCAAACGCTTCGATGATACAGCTCGTTTGGCGATCACTAAATACTCATGGCCTGGTAATGTTCGCCAACTCCAAAATGCGATCCGCCAGGTCGTTGTATTGAACAGCGCCGAATTCGTGACGATTGAGATGCTTCCTGGCTCTGTACGAGACTTCGACCAAGCGACGACCGAACGGGTGGTTAAGGCGCAGCCAGAGGCCGAAGGATTCTCGGCTAATGTTCAGTTCCAGGATTTACTGATCCGACCTCTCGAGGAGTTGGAAATGATGGCCATAAATGCGGCGCTAGAGAAGTTTAATGGCAATATCAGTCAAGCCGCTCGGGTCCTTGAAATATCGACTTCGACGATCTACCGCAAAAAAGAGGCCTGGGAGAAAGGCTAACGGGGTCGAGGGTCAAGCGACCTGAGCGCCAAAGCGGTCGCGCAAATTGCGAAGCCAGGCGGTGGGGATCATATCCAAGACGAATGCTGCGACAAGAATTCCCATACCTGTAATGATCCCGATCGAAAATTTGATAGACAGGGAATCGAGTAGAGCGATAGTGACGAGCACCCCTATTGTTGCGGCACACAGCGAAAGAATTCGATTAATCCGATAGGGCAATGGCCGCTTCCGTTGCGCCATGTGGTAAGTCACGAGCAAACGGACTGTCAAAACAATGCCCGTAGCTACTATCGCCCCCCACGCGCCATGCTCCGGAATTATCAAAAGAAATAAAACAATAGCCAGTCCTGCTGATACCGCTTCAATATAAAAAATACGCAATGTTGTAGCACCTGTATAGAGCCCGAAATTCATCAGGTTAGTAGCCGCACGGAGTCCGACTAACCCGCACATCCAAGGCAAGTAAGCGATCGCCCCATGGTAATCCGCTGGCGTTATGAAATTTATGATTAACGGTCCGGCTGCGCTGACCGCGAGGATCGCGAGACAAATAATCGCCAGACCCGTTTCGGCGTATCGCGCTGATCGGAGCTCCCCTTCGGCTGCCGCGAGTACGCTGAATCGTTTGGAGAACCACCACATCTCGAAAGGTTGAAGCAGCATTGCGGTCATCAGCGCAAACTTGGCAGCCACCGCATACGGTGCGAGATTTTCGGGTCCGAATGATGCTGCCAAAATCCACCGGTCGCAGCTACCAATCACAAACGCTGCGATACCGGAGAGCACGAGAGGACCACCATATTTCGCATAACCTCCCCATGCACCGGTACGGAAAGGTGTTCCCGTCTCTCTCACATGAATGAGGGAAAGGACACCAGCGAGCGATAGGCACGCAATGAGACCGGCGACGAGGACCCCCATTATCCCAAGGCCAAGCATGAGGAAGGAGGCAGCAAGGCTAGCTTGCAAAGCGGCCCGCCCTGCTGTGCCAAGAAAATACCAACCCGCGCGGTCAGTGAGTCGCAACCACCCCAACGGCACGAGGATGATCGCAGAAAACGATAGGCTCGCCAGGATTATCCTCGTCTCGACAATGCCTACATCGGCGGGCAACATCGAATGGACAATTGGCGCTGCCAACTGAACCAAGATGAGAAAAACAAACCCCGTGACAAGTGCAAAGCCATATAACGAGCCGGCTATGTAGCATCTATCTCCATCACTCGTAGCCGAACCGGCAAAACGAAACAGGGTATCAACAAGCCCGAGACCAATAACCACAGAGAGAAGATCCGCCAGGGTCTGTAACACGTCGAGCCGGCCATAGTCGGCCGGACTCAGAAAGTGAGTGAAGACCGGCATCATAAGAAATGAAATCACCTTTGCCGCAACGAGTGCCGCCGCATAGGCCGCCGCATTTCGGAGGCCGTTAGGTAGGCGATTTACGATCCCGAGCATAGTTAACATCCTTTGGGCGTCAGTAAGTTGTTGGGATTCGTCGAAACTGTGATCCTTGCGGTGGCCACGGTGAGAGCGAGTATGATGTAAATTGGCCATGTAAAGGCCTGAGTAAGAAATGATCCACTCACACAGAAGCCAACGAATCCACCGAACAAACCACGTAATGTCGCCGATAGAATTGGGGAAGGCTGGGCATGCTCATCAAGCGCCTTAGTGGCACCGCGGATTCCACGAAAAATTGCCACGATCATCCATAAAAACGCAGCAAAGCCCAAAATACCGGTCTCTGCCAGAACTCCGAACCAAGTGGAGTGGACCGCATGGTTTTTCCCATCCCAAATATCACTGTAGAAAAAATAGTTAAGGTAGAAATTATCGAGTCCGACGCCCGTCATCGGATTATCTAGCGCCATTCTCAGAGCGGCACTCCAAGCATAAATTCGCCCCATCGCTGACTCATCGATGCCAGCATCATAAGCGCCGCCCGACTGCCTTCCGTCGATGTCAGCAAAAACGAACAAAGCGATAAAGACAAGACTAGCAAGGCCGATCATCAGCGATTTCGATTTCACGTGCTCAGCCACAAAAACGCCGGTGATAGCTGCGAGCCCCAATAGACCGCCTCGGCTCTGCGTCGCTACGACCGCCGCAGCCACTGCGATGTAGACTCCGAGCCCAAACACACGATCAAGCCGCGGAAGACCTCGTCCCGTCGCCGCCGCAACTGCAAAGCTAGCGCCAAACAAAAGCACGAGAGATAGATCATTTGGATCACCCAGAACCGATCCGATATCCCGACCGATCGTCACCCGTGTTCCCTCTACGAGACCAACTCCGTTCAGCTTGTTTGATAGGGCAACGACCGCAACAGTACCGGCGGCCAGGAGAATGGAACGTAACCCAACGCGAAGGTCCTCCTCGCGACGCAATGACCATGCAATTGCGAAGATCATAAGGCAAATTTTGGCGTAGGTTCCCGTCCAATATGCTGATGAGTTCCCCACGTTCGATGACGAGAGAATGCCTAAACTTACGAGTGCAAAGAAGACAATGAATGGAAGAAAAAGCGGATCCCAGAAGGGTCGTACTCTTCCAAATGAAACCGACCACGCGAGCGATAGGAAGGTGGCCAGCGCTAGCAGTAGAGGTAGTTTTAGAGGCACGAGAAATGGGAAAACTTCATGGATTCGGAAAAACGAAAATATGACAAAAGCGATTGACAGAATATGACTCCGGTTTCGGACAGCAATAACCCCCAGAAACAGAACAACTAGTCCAGGTCCTACAACGGGGTCCGGAACAATCAACCACAGGGTGCCAATGCTTACTGCAATAGCCGTTGCCCAAAAACATTGGCGCTTAACCAAATTCAGCATTGTAGTATCTCTGCGTACGCCTTGCACATCACTTCCTTCGATCCAACGGACAAAACAAATTCTCGGGGCGAGACAGTGGCGGTGTTCGACAGTGCCGTGCGCCAAGATGTCAATAGCTCACGTGCATCGTTCGGCGGTACGATGTAACCAGTTTTTGGACAAACTGCCTCGCGCGCCCCTCCAACATCGCTGGCGACAACCCGCGTGCCGCATGACTGTGCCTCCAAAAGACAAAGCGGGAGACCTTCATTCAGGCTAGGCAAGCAAAATAGATCGATCGCGTTATAGAAAGACGGCATGTCGTCTATGTGCCCGAGAAAACGAACACGTTCGGCTACACCGAGTTGAATTGCGGTGCGTTTTAGCTCCGACTTTCGTTCGCCCGCCCCCGCAATTGCCAATATTGCGTCCTGATCGAATAAGGCAAATGCGGAGATTGCGAGAGACTGGTTCTTTACGGCGTGTAATCTTCCGGCCATGCCAATGACCGTCTGATCAGTAGGCAAATTGAACCTTCTGCGGGAGGCCGTGCGGTCCCCTGGTGAAAATCTCGCGGTATCGATGCCGTTCAGAATTACGGTGTCAGCGCAAATGCCTGTTGCGTGGTATATGCCTTGCGCGACAACAGAAGCATCCGCCACGAGATGGGGCTGGAGCACGCCGAGCGCCAAGCGTGTCAAACGCGCTTGACGTGTATCATCGAGGTGCCAAGCGTCGTGCTCAGTGTGGATAAGGCGTCTTATCCCGGCCAAGCGGCAGGCCGTACCGCCATAAATTAGGGGGCCAATATGATGAGTGTGGACATAGCGTGCATCGATTGCGCGAAACAGTCTCGCCAACCGCACAGGCAGGGAAACCTTTATTCCATGTTCCTTCCCGAGAAAGATGATTCGGTCACCGAATTGGTGCAGCCCGGGCCAATCGGTGAGAGCCTTCTCATAATTTCCTTCCAGACTCACTATCACGGCGCTGTCGCCCGCTGGCGGATCCATAATAAGATCGAGGGCGAGTTTTTCTATTCCGCCGGGCCGCAAGTGCTGGACCACCTCAACAAGCACCCCCATAATCACATCCTTCCGGTAAGAATGCTGAATTGCCTGCGCCTAGGGGCCCCATCTGGAAGCAACCCTTCATAGTCGAAGCCGAGATGTGCCAGATACGGAACGCGCGTTATTATCGGTAGACCAAGAAGTTCCTTTACGTGATCGCGGCGCCTAAGCGTGGTATCGGTTATCTCAGACAGCACGACAATGCCCAGGGCTGCGAGTAAACCAGCCAATACTCCACCAGCAACGTATGCAAGGATAGGTAGCCCCAAAGGACGCGTTGGTGCGATCGGCTGATCTATGATCTTTATGCGCTCTGGCGCCTCGAATAGACTTAGTGCACCGGTGATATGTGCCATCTCTGCGCGCTCCATGAGATTTTTATATACCCCTTCCTTAACGTTAACTTCCCGTTCCAGACGACGGAGGGATTTTCCCATAGAGCCATAGCCAACTACCGCGCGATCGAGCGCAGAAACTTCTTTCTCCAACGAAAATACTTGCCTTTCAAAATCGGCAACTCGGGCCTTCGCCTCCTGGAGCGCCTCGATCTGAGACACCAAGAGCAGTTGGATCCCGCTTTCCGGTTCGGCTGTTTGAAGCGCCGCCTGCCATAACGCCTCGACTTCTGTCTCCCGCAAGGCAGGCGCGTTGACGATAAGGGCATTTCTTTCGTCGGTTAGACGCAATAGCTTGTGCTCCGCAATTGCTATTGCGGAATGCTCATTCGTATAGCGAGAACGAAGCGAAGCGAGCTCCGCTGTGAATTGAACGATTTTCTGCTCGATTCGCGTCACTACGGGGTTGGTTTGCGAAAGCCGATTTAGAAGGATATCGAAATAAGCTTTTGCGCCTTCGAGTTCCGTCTTCTTCTCTGAGAGCATCAATTTACGGTTCGCGCGATGCTGCATGTTGCTGGCGTGGAGTTTCGGAAGATGATCTGCGTTTTCCGTAAGGAACACACTGAGCGCATCCTCGGAACGGGTAAGCTCTTCCGCTGATTGCCTCAGCTGCTCTTCCAAAAAATGCACTGATCCCGCCATCGACGATTTCTCGGGCGCCATGACTTCCTCGACAAACCGTTCGCTCACAGCGTTAAGTGTTCTGACAATGTGCTCCTTCGTAGATTGCCTAATCGAAAGTTCGACCAATTCATTTCCGATAAGGCGTAGTCGTAAAGAAACTGACAGGCGTCGCAGAATATCTTCGCGTTCTATATCGGTTGTCGCGGGTGTGATTTTCCCCAGGTCGGCCGCTACTCCTTCGAGTACATGACGACTGTGAAGCAAGGCGTCGAGCGCAGAAATTCGGTCCTTTATGCGTGTCTCGACTGCAAGATCCTTGAGGAAGGGATTATATTTTGCAGCCTCCTGAATCAGAATTGTGATTCTGCTTTCGAATTGATCTGGCTTCAGCATTCCCACTACGGCGCCGACCAACGGAAACAGGATCATGAGAGACAACATGAAATATCGTTTCCGCCATGCCGTTAGTAGCCATAGATGAATCAGGACCGGCCACTGAGAGTCGCTCATGCGCCTCTTTCCAATACGACGCGAACTGTGTCTGGGACTAAATCGGCTGCTGGACGCACTGTCACCCGTTTGCCGCTCGCTTCGAGATAGCGTGCTACGGCTGCGGCCCTGCGGTACCCGGTGATTGTTTCGACCGCTGATGTCGCCGGCACTTCGATGACGACAATCGTGTCCGGGTAGGTTTGAAGAGAGCGTTTGAATGGCGCCAAAAGTTCGAATTGCTCGCCGTTGAGATCCACCGCAACGCCATATTTGGTGACGGCAAAGAAGAGATCGGCGGCGGCCGGCAATGCGTTGGTTTCACCAGATAGGTTAGATGGCACCTCTTCGTTTACAAATGTTCGACGTAATAGTTCAGCGACGGTGATGGGCGTTCTTTCAGTCGCGGCCGGTGGCGACATTTCAATTGCGATCCTCTCGCTGGCTGGAAGTAATGACCAGGGGTCGACGGTCCCACAGCCGGTTATCGTCAACCCGATTGTGAAAATTACGCCTATCCGAATATTCGAAATTCGCATTGAGACGGCTCCTCGAATGATCTCTTCAAGGTAACGCAAACACTGTGCCAGCCAGTGCCCGCCGGGAGCGTCCGGTAAATAATTTATTTTATGCAGAAATACCCATTATCTGGCTACACAGACTGTTTCGTTTCGGCCAGCCGCAAATCGCAATATGCATCGGTGTAGTGCATATTGAGAGGACCGCTTACCGGCTTTGGTATTCAACGGAGCGCATCGAGCCAACGCGAGACCGTCGTGGCCCGGCTTTCCCAACTCTCCATTTCGACCGCCTTTTGGCGGATTTTACGCTTTGTGCAACACTCATCAGCTGCATCGGAGATCATCTTGGCGAAACTAGTGGGGTCCCGACCGACCGCGACATGCTCGCGGTACGGCGCGAGTGCGGGAAAATCCGTCGTCACGACGGGCGTACCCGCCGCCAGATATTCGCGCAACTTCAGCGGGTTCGAGGCCCTGATCTGCGGTGTGTCCTTGAAGGGGATCAGAGAGACTGTCCAATGTTGGACGTAGCTAGGCAGGGAGGCGTGGGGCCGGGGGCCTAGGATACGGACGTTCGCCTGCCTTTTGAGCTGCTTCACGTCGCACTGGACTGGTCCGACAAAATAGAACAGCCAGTCGGGAAGCAGCCTCGCAGTTTCAGATATGAGATTGACATCCAGCCAGTCGGACAGGCTTCCGTAGAAGCCCGCTATGTGACGGCCGTTTGGAAGTTCTGGCGACCGGGGTGCTGGTTCCGAGAAAAGTCTGAAATCACAGCCATGTTGCAGAACTCGCGTTTTCTCGGCGGGGAATTTGCGGGCGATTATATGGCTGGCTGCAATGATGAGATTGGCGCGATTTGCAAGCTGGTATTCCATTTCGCTAACCGGCTCGTGGTCGACGCCAGCAAGGGAAGAAAAATCGTCTCCGGCGTAATAAACTACGGCGCGTTCACCGCATGCCCCTACAGCGTCAACCGCTGATGGCAATGAGGTCCAAAGGATCGGCGAGCCGCCTTCAAGTGCCGAAAGCGATGCTTTCAAAGAGCGAGGGATGAGCCGCCGGTTAATTGCGCGTGCTATGGAACTACCCGGCCATGACACAGCATTTGCGTTGACAATCTTCAGGTTACGGACATGTGGGTCGACCGTACGTGCCATATGGCTTCCGCGAACCATCGATACGATTTTCCGACTGACGCGACCAAAATCCCGGCAGCTAAGACGCGGTCGCCTGAGTCCGATGGAATTAACCCACAAGACGGAGCGGTCGTTAACCAAACGTTGGACAAGGTGCTGTGTGCTTGACGGGTGTGCACCCCAATCCTCTCCAAATACTAGGAGCGGTGGACGTATTTCTCTCATCCTTCCGCCGTCAGATCGATTACAATTTTGGAATTTGCTCGATCGACGTTGCCATCAAGTCGGCGAATGACTTTTGCTGGCATACCGGCAGCGATCACACGAGGAGGTAGACTCTTGGTCACGACACTGCCGGCCGCAACAACTGTTCCAGATCCGATCTCTACGCCGGGCAAAATGATGCAACCGGTGCCTAGCCACACATCGCTGTGCAAGATGATCTCACCCACCTGATCTTCGGTGTCTGGCTCGCCTGCAGCCCTTGCCGTTGCATCGAGTGGATGGCCAGGATATCCAGAAAAATAGGCCCTACCGGCGATTCGCACATTGTCCCCGAATTCGATCCGGGACCCCACACTAATCGTGGTCTGCCAGCCAATTCCGACATTATTGCCAATCAATAGTTTTGGCCGAATTGGTGACGTGCGTCGACCCGAAATTGTCACCGCATTGGAGAACCGGCAATCATCACCAACCTTAATATCTACGGGGCCGCACACGAGGGGCATACCGAATCCTGCGATATGAAGTCGCCGGTGACTACCTTCCAGGCGGGTGCGAAAAAGCGGCGTCCAATAGAGCACCCTGGCGGCCTCACGCAGAGCCTGCGTTGTGGCCAAGTGCAAAATTCGAAGCGCGTGGTGAAAGCCAGGAATGACTGGTAAGTCGATTTTTCTCAAGCGTTTTGCGGCACAGTAGAGTTGATCGGCGACGGGGTGCTCCCGGCGCCGAACCCAAGAGAGGGCGTTTTGCATAACTCTGATGTCTTTCTCGGATTAAGGTTATTCGACGGTGACCGACTTCGCCAGATTGCGAGGTTGGTCAATATCTGTCCCGCGAAGAACGGCTGTATGATAGGCGACAAGCTGCAAGGCAATAGCGTAGACGATCGGGATCGTGAACGGTTCGCAGGTCGGCATCTCAATGGTTTTCCATGCGTACTCGCCCATGGCCTCAATTCCAGTGGAATCTGAAATCAGGATAACTCGACCCTGCCGGGCTCCGATTTCGTGAAGGTTGGACGCAGTCTTCGTCTGCCAGGCGTCCGGCGGTGCTATAACAAAGACTGGCATGTCACGATCGACGAGCGCTAAGGGGCCATGCTTTAACTCACCGGCTGCGACCCCTTCAGCATGAATATACGATATCTCCTTCAGTTTGAGGGCACCTTCTAGAGCCAGGCCATGGCTAGTTCCACGGCCAACAAAAAGGGCACTCCGCGAATCACTGATCGCCTCGGCAACTGTCTGTGCAGCACCCTCAACGGACAGCGCCTCTTCTAAGCGCTGAGGCAAACGATCCAGTGCCCTGTCTATGTCTTCAAGTCTCGCACGCGACAACTGACCACGCTGCTCGGCAAGGCTACGAGCGAGAACAAGCAACGTCGTTAGCTGGGCTGTGAAGGCCTTCGTCGACGCGACACCAATCTCGGGACCCGCCAAAGTGGGGATGGCAACGCCAGCCTCGCGCGCCATCGTGCTTGTCGGCACGTTGACAATGGCGGCGGTTGCCTCATCAATCGTTGCCGCTCGACGCAGACAGGCCAATGTGTCTGCCGTCTCACCGGATTGCGAAATAAACAGATTCGCAGTCGACCGGCGCGTTGGCATCATCCGGTACCGGTATTCCGACGCGATATCGCAATTGACTGGAATGTTGGCAAACTCTTCCAGCCAGCAACGCCCGATCGTACCGGCATAGTAGGATGTCCCGCATGCGACGAGGTTAAGCGATCTCGCATTGACAAAACTACTCGCTAGGCCATCAATACGATAGCCTCGGCCAATTCTGAACCCATCCAGCGTGTTGGAAACAGCTAGCGGTTGCTCGTGAATTTCTTTATGCATGAAGTGCCGATGACCGGCTTTGTCGATAGTAATGCGTTTGTGATGAGCTGCCTCGAACCGGAGATCTTTACGTTCACCGCATTCATCAATCAGATAGATACTTTTCCGACTGACAATCGCCATGTCACGATCATCCAAATATGCAACTTCTTCGGCTCGTTCACCGAATGCCAATATGTCCGACGCGATTAGAACTTCATTTCTATTCACTGCGATCGCAAGTGGACAGTCTTTCCGAGCCGCGATCAATCTGCCGGGCAGTTCGTCCGACATCGCTACAATTGCATACTGGCCTTCCAAGCGTTTCAAAGCCTCAGACACGGCTTCGACGCATGTTTGGCCATGTCTCATGAGGTAGCCGATTAGCTTGGGTATTACCTCACTGTCGGTTTCGCTTTCAAAACTGACACCTTTAGCCTCTAGCTCAGCGCGAATGATTGTGAAATTCTCGATGATTCCGTTGTGCACTACAGCGAGGCCATCTGCCACATGAGGATGTGCGTTTTCGAGCGTCGGGGACCCATGTGTCGCCCAACGTGTATGGCCAATCCCGACGGTGCCGTCGATCGGCGTTATTGAGAGCTGATGTACTAGATTTTCGAGTTTTCCTGTTGCACGGCTGCGCGATATTTCACCCCTCCGCAGAATGGCGATTCCAGCCGAATCGTAGCCCCGGTATTCAAGGTTCCTGAGCCCATCAATCAAGGGACCAATAACCGATTTACCGTTGATAACTCCGACAATTCCGCACATCGCTGATCTCCCTTGCTCAAAACCTACCACCTAAACACTCAGCAAGTTTCGGGCCATTGAGGTGGTCCCAGAAAATCGGACAGGTCGCTAAGGTGTATTCCACCGGCTAACGGAGGAATACGAGATGACGGC
>SMVA01326904.1_pt1 | contig 12222 bp, 10 predicted proteins | sample 2456451 | NCBI WGS metagenome assembly SMVA01 (sample SAMN11095933, study PRJNA526329) | marine sediment metagenome | biome: Marine sediment; feature: Surficial sediment; material: Deep marine sediment; isolation source: Hadal surficial sediment | place: Pacific Ocean | collected 2014-05 | depth...
AACGCTGGATTGATCGGTTGGGATTCGACCAAGCCGAGCGGGTTTGCCAACAAACCATTGGCATTCCTCCGTTGACGGTTCGGACCAACACGCTTCGCTGTTCACGGGAGATGCTCAAAGAACGACTACAAAAAGAGGGGTATGGCGTGACACCAACAGAGGTGAGCCCTCTCGGCCTGACGGTGGATAAATGTGGATCGCTGACCACACTAGCACCTTTGCAAGATGGGTGGTGCTATGTCGAGGACGAAGCCGCTCAGTTGGTTCCATTTCTCTTGGATGTTCAGCCCGGACATCGGGTTTTGGACGCTTGTGCTGCACCAGGTGGGAAATCCACCCATATCGCGGCACTCATGGGCAATCAGGGGGAAATTGTGGCTGTTGATCGGAGCGCCAATCGGTTACAGGCCCTGCAAGAAAACGTGGATCGATTGGGCATCACCTGCATTCGTGCTATGGTTGGGACCTGGTCCGAGGGCTTTGGGTCCTCATCCCCGGTTGCTCCAATGCTGGAGAATGGTTTCGATCGTATCCTTGTCGATACTCCTTGCTCTGGCTTGGGTATTCTACGACGGCATCCTGAAGCCAAGTGGCAAAGGTCGGCAGAACAGTTGCCCCAACACCAAAAAATACAGATAGAAATCCTCCATCAGGTGTGTACTTACTTGAGACCTGGCGGAATCTTGGTCTATAGTGCCTGCTCGGTAGAACCGGAGGAGAGCACACAGGTCATCTCACGGTTTTGTTTAGACCATCCAGAGTTTCAGCATGAAAGCTCGGCCCCGTTTCTTCCTCCTGGGAGCCAAACCCTGACAAGTCCGGAGGGAGATCTTTTGACACTTGGCTCAATCTATGACATGGATGGATTTTTTGCAGCACGTCTTCGAAAGGCCTAACTCATGAGTGCTCGCCCGGTAAAAATTGCTCCGTCTATTCTCTCAGCGGACTTTGCTCGCCTTGCCGATGAAGTCGCGGCCGTGGAGGCCGCTGGGGCCGACTTCCTTCACGTCGATGTGATGGATGGCCATTTCGTGCCCAACCTGACGGTCGGGCCACCTATCGTGGAATCACTCCGCAAAGTGACGTCGCTACCACTTGACGTTCATCTCATGATCACGAATCCTGATTCCTTTATTCAGGAGTTTGCGGAAGCCGGCGCAAGTTATCTCACGGTTCACACGGAAACGTGCCCGCACCTGCATCGCACGATCCAATTGATCAAAGAACATGGGGTGAAGGCCGGGATCACACTCAATCCGTCAACCTCTTTAACCACACTTGAAGAAGTGATCGCCGATGTCGATCTGGTGTTGATTATGTCGGTTAATCCAGGCTTTGGAGGTCAAACATTTATCCCGGCGATCTTTGATAAAATCACTCGAACCCGGGAACTTATCACTCGAACGGGTAGTAAGGCGCTCCTCGAAGTAGACGGCGGCGTCAAAATCGATAACGCCGCGGAGGTGGTCAAAGCCGGGGCAGAAGTATTGGTGGCCGGATCGGCAATTTTCAACAGCCCAAATTATGCCGACACCATTCAAGCGTTTCGATCAGCCGCCCACGTTCTTTCAGCCCCGTTGTAACCCATGAGCGCTAGGGACCTGTATGACAGCCTGCATCCCCTCGAAGTCCATCTCCTTGCGGCGTTGTTTTCACAATCGACTGCGCTGTCTGACAGCACCCTCGCGGAACTGACACCCCTTGATCCTTCGCAAATCAGCATGGCGCTGGGCTGGCTCCAAGCCAAAGCCTGCATCCAAATCGAATCCGAAACCATCACCTACCTGGTTGGGTTAACCGATGTAGGCCGGGGATATCTGTCGAGCGGGTCTCCCGCGGAATGGATTCTTCAATCCTGTGGGGAAGCAACACAAAATGGGAATTCGCTCACGGTCAAGGACTTGCAAGCCAAAGAACAATTTCAACCCACTGAATTGAGCCGGGCCATCGGGCTGTTGAAAAAAGAAGGTGCCATCCAAATGGTCGCTGGTGGCGCCATTGAAACGACCGGCACACCAAGCCCAACCACGGAAACACTCAAAGGTTTACTTCGGCAACTCGAGTCCTCCACCGTGGAGCTTCCCTCCTTTTCAGCAGACAACCAAAGCCTAGTAAAACAATACTCCGTGAAACGCGGGAATGCCAAGGAACCTTTCCGGATCGAAGAACGAGTGGAGCGAGCCTACACGCTCACCTCCGAAGGACAACGCGTGGCCAAACTTTGTCGTCCTGGTGCGATTGAGGAAATCTCTCAACTCACCCCTGATATGCTCAAGGATGGCACGTGGCGCAACAAACCGTTTAGAAAATACACCATCAATCTTCGACCACCCCGAGTGGCGCCTGGCCGACGGCATCCTTATCGAGAGTTTCTCGATCTCGTAAAACGCCGGTTGGTGAGCATGGGATTTCAGGAGATGCGCGGTCCCTTGGTGGAAACCGAATTTTGGAACATGGATGCGCTCTACATGCCTCAGTTTCATCCGGCTCGCGCGATTCACGACGTGTACTTCGTGAAAAATCCCAGGCATGCTGATAAGATCCCGGAACCCTTTCTTTCTCGCGTTGCAGAAGCCCACGAACATGGCGGGTCTACGGGATCCACCGGTTGGGGCTATCAATACGATCGAGAACGGGCTAGCCGACTGGTTTTACGAAGCCAGGGCACCGCGGTATCGGCCCGAACGTTAGCGGCCAATCCCTTGGTGCCTGGAAAGTATTTTTCGATTGCCCGGTGCTTTCGATACGACCAGGTGGATGCGACACATGCCACGGACTTTTTTCAGGTGGAAGGAATTGTTCTTGGCGAAGACATAAATTTTCGCACGCTTCTCGGCCTTCTCACTCTTTTTGCCAAAGAGATGGCCCAGGCTAAAGAGAGCAAGTTTTTGCCTGCTTACTTTCCCTTTACAGAACCGTCCGTTGAATTGCATGTCCGCCACCCCAAACTTGGATGGATGGAGTTGGGAGGGGCAGGTTTGTTTCGACCCGAAGTCACTCACCCCCTCGGCGTGACGGTACCTGTTATTGCCTGGGGATTAGGTCTGGATCGAATGGCCATGATGGCGCTCGGACTTCATGATATCCGAGATCTATTCTCTGTCGATCTGGAAAAAGTCAGAACCATGCGTGGACGCTTTTCCTAGCCGGACGCTGAAAAAGTCCGCCAGCGGCGTTCTCGGCCCCTTGTCGTGCTCACGTACTATGAGTACGCTCCGCGCGCCAAGGCGCCTGCGGCTTTGCTGGACAGCCTTTTTCAGCATCCTGCTTTTATTAAGGAGTTCAGAAACTTTTTAAACCATCAAAAATTTTGTTAACGGCATGCCGACTATTTCCATTTACCACAAAGATTTTGAATCGCTCATTGGCCGGGCTTCGACCATTGATCAAATCGAGGCTTGGTTGACTCTGGTGAAAGGAGAGCTCAAGGACCATACACCGGACACGGGCGAAATTCGAGTTGAATTGCAAGACAGCAATCGCCCCGATCTTTGGTGTGTGGAAGGCATCGCCAGACAAATTCGCATCAAATTGCAGGAAGCTCCCGCTTCCTACCCATTCCTACAAACCAAGTCTCGTCCCAAACGCAAGATTACCGTGGCCAAAGGCATGGAGGAGGTTCGGCCCTTTGTCGCCGCCTGTTGCTCAACAGGGTATCGGGTCACGGAAGAGGGATTGACGCAGTTAATCCAAGTTCAAGAAAAACTCTCTGATATTTTTGGACACAAACGCCAGACGGTCTCGATTGGCTTGTACCGCCTGAACAAGATTCATTTTCCGGTAACCTATGGATTGGTCAAGCCGGAAGAAGCCCGATTCACGCCTCTCGGTTTTTCGGAAAAGATGACCCTCAAAGAAATTCTGACGGTTCATCCCAAAGGGATCGAATACAGTTCCATCTTGGCGGATCATCCCTCGCTTCCTCTGTTGTGGGATAAGGAAGGCCAGATTCTTTCGTTTCCTCCGATCATCAATAGCCGTGAGATTGGAGAAATCCAAGTTGGCGATTCCGACCTGCTGGTTGAGGTAACGGGAACGGACCTGAGGATGGTGCTGTTGACCTTGAATATCTTTGCCGCAAATTTGGCTGATCGTGGAGCCGCCATCCAGCCCATTGAGATCGTCTATCCCTATGCGACCGAATGGGGCAAAACGATTCGGACACCCTGTGATATTAGCGAAATTCAAAAAGTTCCGGTTCATGTCATAGAATCGGCATTGGGGCTCCCGATGGGTGTGGAAACAATCCAAAAAGCGTTGACCGCCTATGGCTATCAGGTCAAAACCAGCCGACATACCCTGGCGGTACGATTACCCAGTTACCGAAGTGATGTGATGCATCCCATTGATGTGGCCGAAGACGTGGCGATTTCCCGAGGATATGAATCCTTTGCGCCTATCATGCCGGCGCAATTTACGGTCGGTTCACTTTCAGCTCTTGAACTGACGTCGGACTACGTTCGCGATCAAATGGTGGGCATGGGTTTTCAGGAAATGTTTTCCAATATTCTCATGTCACATGAAGACTTAGTGGAGCGCATGCAACTGACTCCGTCGGACCACCCCGTTGTGGAAGTCGATAACGTGATGTCTTTGAGTTTTTCCTGCCTTCGGTCCTGGATCCTTCCCTCGCTCCTTCGCATTGAAACCGCATCCCCGCGAGCGTTTTATCCCCATCGTCTGTTTGAAATCGGCGAAGTGGCTGTCCCGAATCTCAGCCTCGAATTGGGATCGAAAACCGTCATTAAAATAGCTGGATTGATCGCCCATCCCCACGCCAACTTTTCTGAGATTCATACCAGCCTTGATGTACTGATGTATTATCTCGTCCAGGATTATACTCTAGAACCCACCACTCACGGATCGTTCCTGGAAGGACGTGTGGGAAAGATTATGGTCGGCGGACAATCATTAGGACTGATCGGTGAACTCCACCCCGAGGTCCTGGAAGCCTGGCAAATTTCCATGCCCATCTCGGTTTTCGAACTCGAAGTGGATGCCCTGTGTCGTGAAGATCGTGAAGCGTAATCCGAATTCGTACCTGCGCGCTGTGCTGACTCCGCGCTTGCCGCCGAAGCCAGCTTTGGTGCGCAAGCGTGAAGGGTCCTGCCTGAAGAATTAAAACTAATAATTTATGCGGGGTTTCGCCCCCGCAATTAACAAAATCAAAAACCATATGAACTTGAAGAGGTTGTTTTTTGGAGAAAGAGACGGGAGGAATCTACCTCCCCTCACCCCTCCTTACACAAGGAGGGGGAGAAGAGATGGAGTTTTTTATAAAGGTCGAGGTATTAGAGGATAAGGCTCCTAAGGTAGAAGCTTAATCGTCGTCATCATCGTCGTCGTCATCATCTTCTGCTTCCAACGCCTCCTGCCGCATTTGCTCTTCCATTGCATTGTGAATTAACAAACGGAAGAACATCGAAATGACTGACCCTTTTTCCAAAGTGCCACCAGGTGGGACAGCAATCCGGCCTTCTTCCACCATTTTATCCAGCCACTTTTTTTGGTCTGGTGTCACGTGGACCGGTATTTCAATTAAGGGAATTCTCCCAAACATATCCATGACAAAACCCTCCTTAAATATTCCGTAACAAAGAAATTAAATTTTATAATCCCAGAACATCAGCCATGCCGTACAATCCTGGCGGCTGCTTCACTACCCATTCTGCCGCGCGCAGGGCCCCGCGCGCAAATGGGTCTCGATTATGGGCGCGATGCGTAATTTCAATCCGTTCCCCAGGCCCCCCATACAGCACGGTATGATCGCCCACGATATCCCCGGCTCGAACAGTTTGAATGCCGATTTCTTTTCGCGAACGCTCACCAATGATGCCATGGCGTGAATATACGCCGGTTTCTTGCAAATCCCAGCCCTTGGCCGCAGCCAAGGCTTCTGCGAGTATCAGAGCGGTTCCGCTTGGGGCATCCTTCTTCTTGTTGTGATGAATATCGATAATTTCGAGGTCATAGTCATCCCCGAGTGCTTGCGCCACTTTTCCAATGATCTGGAGCAGCACATTAATCCCCACGCTCATGTTGGGAGCTTGCACACAGGAGATTGACTCGGCATGTTTCTGAAGCTGATTCATTTCATCTGGAGAAAATCCTGTGGTGCCGATGACCATGGCGCGTTTGTGCTGGACGGCTTGAGCAAGATGGTTCAGCGAAGCAGCCGGTGAGGTGAAATCGACTATGACATTGGCCTGTGGCAACGCCTTGGCTAGATCGTCTATTAAAGATACATCGAGGTGTCCGCACCCAGCCAAGTCCCCGGCATCTTTTCCAAGGTCCGGGTGTCCTTTCCTCTCCGTGGCTCCGACCAGTTGTAGGCTCTTCGATTCTTGGACCAGGGAAACCAAACGTTTTCCCATTCGCCCAGCAGCTCCGGTGATGATGACTTTGGTTGGAGAAGCCATAATGGTTTTAGATCAGCCCCGAATCTTTCATGACCTGACGGAGTCGTTCTCGATTGTCTGATGAAAGCGGTGTGAGGGGAAGGCGAAGTTCTGGATCGATTTTGTTCATCATGCCCAAGGCTTCTTTGACAGGGATGGGGTTGGTCTCATAGAACAAGGCGCTGAACAATGGCGCGAGTTTAAAATGATACGTGCGCGCTTCGGCGAAATTCCCAGCCAGAGCGGCATTCACCAAGTTCGCCATGTCTTTTGGCGCCACATTGGCGGTCACCGTAATCACCCCTTTGGCGCCAAGCGCCATCATCGGAAGGGTCAGCGGATCATCCCCAGAAAGAATTAAAAAATCTTCCCCGCATTGGTGAATAATCTCGGAGACTTGTCCGAGTGAGCCACTGCCTTCTTTAATACCGACCACATTGGGGATTTTGGCGGTACGTGCAATGGTGGCTGGAGTCATGTTCACGCTGGTTCGACTCTGAATGTTGTAAAGAATTAAGGGAAGGTCTACGGCTTTGGCCACGGCCGCATAATGTTGATATAGGCCTTCCTGTGTGGGCTTGTTGTAATAGGGCGTAATCAGCAATGCGCCATCCGCTCCGGCCTGTTTCGCATGTTTGGTGAACGCAATCGCTTCATCGGTCGCATTTGATCCGGTGCCGGCGATAACCGAGACCCGTCGATTCACGACCTCCACGGTACATGCCACCACGCGTTCGTGCTCCTCGTGCGAGAGCGTGGCGGATTCGCCGGTGGTTCCGCAGGGGACAATGCCATGCGTGCCGTTGGTAATTTGCCACTCAATTAAATCGGCGTATGCTTGTTCATCGAATTTCCCGTTTTTAAACGGGGTGACGATGGCGACGAGTGATCCGGTAAACATAGTTTTTATCCTTGTTAGTTCGTTCTTGGACCGTGATTCGTCATTTGTGATGTGTAAGTTCGTAAACCGTGATGCGTGAAGCGTAATAATGAGGAAGCGTTTGTTATCTCCGAATCACACATGACGGTTTACGTATTACGATTTGAGAAACTCAGGAATCTGCTCTCCGAGTATCAGGTCTTCATAACTTTCACGCTTACGAACAACAAAACTTTCTCCCTCTTTCACCAAAATCTCCGGGACCCGTGGTCTCGAATTATAATTGGAAGCCATGGTGAAGGCATAGGCTCCAGCGCTCATAACCGCTAAGAGATCTCCGGCTTTGACCAAGGGCATAGTTCGGTTTTGGGCAAGAAAGTCACCGGATTCGCAAATTGGCCCGACCACGTCATACACGTCTTCAGGCGCATTGGGTACTTGGTGCACCGGCAAGATATCATGGTGCGCGTCGTACAGGCTTGGGCGAATTAAATCGTTCATCGCCGCATCGACAATGGCAAACTTTTTTGCGTCCGTATCTTTGATATACAGCACACGGGTTAGCAGGATACCGGCATTGCCAACAATCACCCGCCCCGGTTCCAGAATAATTTCACATTGCGATTCTCGAAGCAGGGGCATAATGGCTTCGGCCAAATCCTTGGGATGAGGTGGCGTTTCGTCTGAATACGTAATCCCTAATCCTCCACCAATGTTGAGATATTGAATCGGAATTCCCTTGCCCTTCAGGGTGTGGAGTAACCCCAATACTTTGGTTAATGAATCGACGAAAGGACTAATTTTCGTCAGTTGTGACCCAATGTGTGCATGGAGGCCCACGACTTGGATGTTGGAAAGAGACGCAGCTTTTTGGAATTCCTCTAATGCCCGGTCTGCACCGATCCCAAATTTACTTTTTTTCATCCCAGTCGAAATGTAGGGATGGGTGTGTGGATCGATATCCGGATTGACCCGAAGGGCCACTCGCGCGTGCATTCCCATTCCCATGGCCACCTCGTTGATGGCCTGTAGTTCTGCCGACGATTCCACGTTAAAAAACAGGATGTTGGATTCCAGAGCATATTTGATTTCTTCGTGACTTTTCCCCACTCCCGCAAAGACGATCTTGTTGGGAGGAATGCCGGCTTTTAAGGCGCGAAACAGCTCCCCGCCCGAAACAATGTCCGCCCCGCTTCCCAGAGAGGACATGAGTCGCAAGACGGCTAAATTGGAATTGGCCTTCATGGCGAAGGCGATGATATGCGGTACCGATGCAAAGGCTTGGTCATACGCTTGGAAGTGCCGAGTCAACGTGGCATGGCTATAGATGTAGCAGGGCGTGCCCTGTTCCTTGGCAATTCGTTCGAGCGGAATGTCTTCACAGAAAAGTGAATCGTTGTGATAGTGAAAATGATGCATCGTGTGGAAACTCTTCTCAATAATAGTTTGCGGTCAGAATTGCTTAGGGTCCGTAAAGAAATAAGTAGTACATTTATCCATCTCATCTTCAGGCCATCTTTGGCCGATCTTCAATCGAGAAACCCTCAAAATAGCACAACTATTCCTCCGGTTCCTCTCATTCAGATCGACCAAATCTGACCTAAATCTAAGCGTCTTAATGTACCACTTATTTCTTTACGGACCCCTATTGTGTACCTAGGGGTTGGAGTGATGGCAACGATACATTCTCCTGGTCGAGGGGAACTATTTCTTGTTCACCGTTTTCTATGGTGTGTGCCTCAGCTTTTTCTTGCGAACGGATTTTGGCTTCGATCCCAATGTCTTCGGGGGCAAGCGGTGGCCCCACTACACCACAACTTTGCACCAAGAACATTATCCCGCCAAGGAGCAGGGAAAAAGGGATACGTGGGAATGTTGAAAAAAGCCGCCAGCGGCGTTCTCGCCCTTTTGCCGTGCTCACGTACTGAGAGTACGCTCCGCGCGTCAAAAGGGCTGCGGCCTTGCTGGACGGACTTTTTTGAACATTCCCTCTCACTGATGTTGGTCGCATTTCCTGGTGCATTTATGGGATCTGGGCATGAAAATATTCAACAGGCCCATACGTCTCATGGTTAAGGATGTTCGTTTCATAGTCAATGGAAATGTTACATAGAGGCTTTTTTCTTCAGACGCTGTTCCCATAATTTCAACTGTCGAGCCACTTGTTTTCGAGCGGTTCCGCCAATTTGTGCTTTTCGATCAACGGCCCCCTCAACCGTCAAAAATGTCAAGGCCTTCTTCGTAAAGCGAGGAGAAATAACCTGAAGATCCTCAAGAGAAAGGTCCCCAAGTTCTCGCTTATTTGTAATGCAGGTTTGCACCAGCCGTCCGACAATGCTATGCGCTTCTCGAAAAGGCACGCCTTGTTGAGCTAAATAGTCGGCTAATTCCGTGGCCAGCAGGAAGCCCGATTCTGTCGCCTTCTTCACCACGTCCTGACGCACACGAATTCGTTGAATCAACTCCGCGTAAATCGTGAGCGAATCTACCACAGTTTGGAGGGCATCAAAAAGAGGTTCTTTGTCCTCTTGGAGATCGCGATTATAACTCAAAGGCAATCCCTTGAGAGTCGTCAGGACCGTGATGAGCTGACCGTACACTCTCCCGGTTTTGCCGCGGATGAGCTCAGGCACGTCCGGGTTTTTCTTTTGTGGCATCATGCTGCTACCGGTACAAAATGCGTCCGGCAATTCCACAAAGGAAAATTCTTGAGACGACCACAAGATCAGTTCTTCACTGAGGCGAGAAAGATGCATCATAATCAAGGAGAGGACGCTCAGAGTCTCAGCCACATAGTCGCGGTCGGAAACCGCATCGAGGCTGTTCTGACTCAATGCGGGAAAGTCCAACAGTTTGGCGGTGAACGTTCGATCAATCGGATAATTTGTCCCCGCAAGAGCCCCGGAACCTAATGGCATGACATTCACACGACGCAAGGCATCGCTAACCCGGGTCTTATCTCGTTCAAGCATTTCCACATAGGCTAGGAAATGATGAGCCAAGGACACTGGTTGGGCACGTTGGAGATGGGTATAGCCAGGAATGATGACGTTGATATGCTGATTGGCCTGTTGAACAAATGCCGATTGCACGGCCTGTAAATGGCCTTGCAGCACTTGAAGCTGATCCCGCAGATACAAACGCAAATCCAGGGTGACTTGGTCGTTCCGACTGCGTCCTGTGTGGAGCTTTCCGCCTAATGGCCCAATAAGTTCCGTTAAACGTCGCTCCACCGCCATATGAATATCTTCATCGCTGTCGGCAAAGGAAAAGCGATCTTCTCGTAATTCGGTTCGAACGCGGGTCAGGCCACGAGTCAATTTTTGACATTCAATACGAGACAGAACTTTGGCCTTCTCAAGAGTCTGACAGTGAGCAATACTCCCTTGAATGTCGTATTCAAAGAGTTTTTTGTCCACAGGCAGAGAAGTGGTAAACCGCTCAACGAGCGCATTGGTGGCCTCGGTGAATCGGCCTCCCCATGCTTTGGATGCCGTTGCCTTTGGTGTGCTGGGTGACAGCGAGGAAGACTTTTTCCGTGAAATCCGTTTGCCCTTGGAAGAAGTTGACGCTTTCGTTCGACGCATCTGATTGGGTGATTTCATTTTGGCCGCGAGACCTTCTTTTTTCCCGAGGCTGGTGGGCGAGCCTTGTGATGCGTCTTGCCGATGGCTAATCGCAGGGCATTGAGACGAATAAACCCATTGGCATCGCGTTGATCAAATCCTTCATCTTCCTCAAAAGTCGCGAGTTTTTCCCGGTACAAAGAGAGAGGCGACTGACGTCCGGTAAGAATGCAATTGCCTTTATATAACTTCAGGCGGACCGTGCCGCTCACTTGTCGTTGGGCCTCATCCATAGCCTTTTGCAACATCACGCGTTCCGGAGCAAACCAGTATCCGTAGTAGACCAGTTCTGCAAACCGTGGGATGAGACTATCTCGTACATGCAGCACTTCCCGGTCCATCGTTAAAGATTCAATGCCTCGATGGGCTACATGAAGGATGGTGCCACCCGGCGTTTCGTACACGCCGCGTGACTTGATCCCTACATACCGATTTTCCACTAAATCGACACGGCCAATACCGTGCTTTCCCCCGAGTTGATTGAGATGAGCCAACAAAGTGGCCGGCGACATCCGCTTGCCATTCACTGCGACTGGATCGCCTCGTTCATAGGTAATTTCGATGGTCTGCGGTTTATTTGGCGCGTGCTCTGGGGAGACCGTCATTTGAAACATGGATTCAGGTGGCGCTTTCCAGGGGTCCTCTAAAATGCCCCCCTCGTAACTTATATGAAATAGATTGAGGTCCATGCTGTAGGGTTTCGCTTTGGTGGCCGTGACCGGGATATGGTGTTGTCTGGCATACCGAATCAGATCCTGCCGTGAACGGAACGACCATTCTCGCCACGGGGCAATGATTTGTATAGTGGGATCGACAGTCACATAGGTCAATTCGAACCGAACCTGATCATTTCCTTTGCCCGTCGCACCGTGGCTTACCGCCTGCGCGCCTTCTTGTTTGGCAATTTCCATTTGCCGTCGTGCAATGAGCGGGCGAGCAATGGAGGTACCCAACAAATAGTATCCCTCGTAGACGGCGTTCGCACGAAGCATGGGGAACACGTAATCTTTGACAAAGGTCTCTCGAAGGTCTTCAACAAAGACTTTCGTAGCCCCTACCGCGATCGCTTTCTCTTTGATGGCCTTGAGATCCTCCCCTTGTCCAAGGTCCGCACAAAAGGCAATGACCTGACACTGATACTCCTCGCGAAGCCACTGCAGAATGACCGAGGTATCCAGACCCCCGGAGTAGGCGAGCACCACTTTTTTAATAGGGTTGCCCTCAGATGCGGATGAAGGCTTTTTTTTTGACCCTGATTTCTGCAGAGCACTCATGACCAGGGTCTTCCCAACCATTCCGTGAGAATGGCTTTTTGAAC
>SMVA01360458.1_pt1 | contig 12221 bp, 13 predicted proteins | sample 2456451 | NCBI WGS metagenome assembly SMVA01 (sample SAMN11095933, study PRJNA526329) | marine sediment metagenome | biome: Marine sediment; feature: Surficial sediment; material: Deep marine sediment; isolation source: Hadal surficial sediment | place: Pacific Ocean | collected 2014-05 | depth...
ATCACCCTCCACATCGCCAGCATCCTGGGCAGTTGGGGCGCTACCTCACCGACGTACTTCCCCTCGCCTGCGGACCTCGACTACGCCAACCGGTGGCTGCTCGATCTTCAGCGGACCAGTGCCGGCCGAATCGCCGGGTACGTTGCCGTCAATCCCAATTTCCAGAAGCACGCACTGGAACAGATCGACCACTATCTCGGGGAGGGAATGGTGGGCGTCAAGCTCGCCGCCAGCCGGCGGGCCGACGACCGGTTGCTCGATCCGGTGTGTCGGGCGGCGGCCGATCATCACGTTCCCATCCTGCACCACGTGTGGCAGCATCGCGGGCGCGATCGGCCCGGGCAGGAGGCCTCCGACGCGGTGGAATTGGTGGCCCTCGCCGAGCGCCACCCCGACACCAATTTCATCCTGGCGCATATCGCCGGTGGGGGCGACTGGCTCCATTCGCTCAGGGCCGTCCGGGGAGTGGGCAACGTCCACGTCGATCTGTCCGGCAGCGGTGTCGACGGCGGTATGCTGGAAGCGTGTCTGGAGGCGGTCGGCGTCGGGCGGTTGGTGTGGGGCGCAGACATCACCCTCGACACCGGTCTGGCAAAGTTGCGACATCTCGAACACCTGCTGAGTGCCGAGGACATGGCACGCATCCGCTGGCAAAACGCCGCGGCACTGTTTGGCCTTCCCCCGGCAACGGAAACAGCGTCGTGATCGTCGACGTGAATGTGTTCGTGGGATCCTATCCCTTCAGACGCGTGCCCGGATCCGCCTTGGGCCACGTGGCCGAGTCGATGGCCCGGCTCGGCATCGACCAGGGGTGGGTCAGCCACCTCCCCTCGGTCTTCTGGCGCGATCCCATGGAGGGCAACGACTGGTTGCTGAAGGCGACCAAGGATGTGATGACCATGGTGCCGGTGCCGGCCATTCATCCCGGCTTGCCGGGCTGGCAAGCCGAATTGGACCGGGTGGTGCGGCTCCCGATACCCGCCGTGCGATGCGATGCCACATTCTACGGACTCGATCCCATGGGCGACGAAATGCACGCCCTGGTCCGGGCTTGTGCCGGTCACGATATCCCGCTCCTGGCGGCGGTGCGCTTGGAAGACGGCCGGCAGCGCCACCCGCACGACCGGGCGCCCGAACTGGCGGCGGCCGATGTTCGCTCGTGGCTCCGGGCCGACGCTGGACTTCGCCTGGTGGTATCGCACGCGGATCGAGCGTTCATCGAGGAGGTCCACTTCGGATCCACCCCGAGCGAAGCCTCACGAGTGTGGTGGGATGTCAGTTGGGTTTGGGGGCCGCCGGAAGATCACCTGCAGCTCTTGTTGGAAACAGTCGGCGTCGACCGTTTCGTGTTCGGCACCGGCCAACCGCTGCGACTCCCCGAGGCAGCCTTCGCCAAACTCGACTTGCTCGATTTTTCCGTCGACGATCGCGACAGGCTAATGGCAGGCAACGTGCACGCCTGCCTCAGCCGTACCATCGAGCGGCAGTGAGGGAAACGCCACTTCGACGCCTCCCCCTTACTCGATTCCCCTACTCACTACGTCCTACGCCCTTCTCTCTACCCCTTGTTGTAATAATACCTCTCCGACGCCACCTGGCCGTCCTTCCACCGGCGCACCGAAGTCTGTGCCATCTGAACCCGGCCGACGCCCTTGAACGTTACGTCCATGGCCCACTCGGAGAAGCTGACGTCGCCGCTCACCGCGCTGGCGAGCAACTCCGCGCCGTGGAACTCCTCGATGGAATCCAGCCACGCCTTCTCATACTCCCGGTTGGTGTCCTTGCCGACACGGGGTTCGTCACTGTTTTCGCGCAGGCTACAGTCCTCGGCATAGAATTTCTCGAACCCCTCGAGGATCTGGCCCGAGAGGATCATGGTGTTGAGTTCCTTGTCGAGGGTTCTGATGTCGAGTTGCGTGGTGCTCATGGGTACTGCCTCCGTTCGAGAGTGTGATGCTATCGGTGTGATTGCCGGGGGATGCAATGATTGATATGTCAACCACCGGCTCGCTGTTTGCGAAACCACGCTGCCCCACCCACGAGCGCAATGACGGCAAAGGAAAACCACTGGAGGGCGTAGCTCAAATGGGGACCGTCGTCGAGCGGGGCCGGTGCCAGGGCCCTGGGGTAGCCGCCCGCTGAATCTCCAGGGGTTCTGCTGATGATGACGGGAAGGACGGGGTAGGGCAAGCGCGCTGTGACCGCCGCCAACTCGATGTGGCGCCAGGCAGTATCGCCGCGGCTGACCATCGGCCGGCCCCATCCGGGATCGAGTGGGATGGCCTGTGCCAGCCCGACGACCGAATCCTCCGCCGGGAGGCGGACGATGGCCGGGTCGAAGTGGACCGCGTCGGCCGCCGGCACGAACCCCAGGTTTACCAGCACGGCCGTATCGCTGCCGGTGAGCCGCAGCGGCACCACAAGCTGCACCCCGGGAGAGCCCCGGTAGGGCCGGCCCCAGAGCACAAACAGCCTCTCCCGGTCGAATTGCCCCGTGGCCGTGACCCGCCGTTGATCGAGGTCGTCCGGGCGCTCCCGCTCTGCCGCCAGGTGGACAAGCGGTGCGCTTCTGGCCCGCCCGGTCTCGACATTGGCGGCGCGCCGCTGCGCCAGCCGGTCGAGTTGCCATATTCCGAGCCCCACGCAGGCTCCTGCCACCACGGCGATCATCCCGCCGAACCCGATGGTCTGAACTCTGGACATCAGTTGTCTTTCGCTGAGGACACTGGGCCTGGTGGGTGGCGCTGCCCCGCCGGTGGTCCAGGCCTACAACTCGGTATCACTGAATAAGATAGCCGCATTGCTCCGCGGTGGTCCGGGGCTTGCCCTCTAGCCGGGCATTTCCAGCGTGGAGCCGTTATGCGATACCGTGGTGTGGGTCCGTTTCCTCGTCTTTCCCAGTTGATCGTCCTTACCACAGCAGTCCTGCTGGTCCTACCATCCGCCCTCGACGCCCAGCGCCGGCGGGGCATCCGTGAGTCCGGCCGCGATGCATCGCGCGCGGGGTTCTGGGGTTCGGTGGGAGTGGGAATGGGGGCTCAGTCCTTCCGCTTCGCCGGCGATGAGGGCTTCGGCCCCGTCCTGTACCAGCCGACCGCGGCGTTGGCCTTGGGTGGTACCATCAATTCCAGTTTCCGGGTCGGCGCCGAGGGGCAGGCCTGGATCAATGCCATGGGCAGCGACGTGGAGTCAATGGCTAGTGCCATGCTGATCGCCCAGTGGTATCCCATCAAGACGGCTGGTGTGTTCTTGAAGGGCGGGGCAGGTATCGGCCGCACCGGGTTGGACCGTGCCGATGGGACCTCGTCGGCCGACATTGGATTTGCCACCACCCTGGGCGTGGGTGCCGAACTGCGCATGGGCGGGACGATGTTCATGGTGCCATCGATCACTTGGGTGTATCACGTCTACCAGAACCCGGGGGAAGCTGCCTATCGGGCCCGGGTGGTCAACTTCGGCCTGGCGCTGTTATTCCAAGGTTGAACGTTAGTCGCTCTCCCAGTGTCCGAATATCATGAAACGGCCGGAAACTCCGGTCGTTTCGTTGTTTTTGGCCCCGTCGCCGGCCGTCTCCGAGCGGCCTCACCAGGGCGCGTTCGACACACCTAAAAGCTTATGCCACAATGCATTGGAGCACCGAGAGGGAGGCTTGACCCCCTCCCGGGGCGCGAGTAGCTTTACCAACGCTGTTGCCCTGGTGGTGAAATCGGTAGACACGCTATCTTGAGGGGGTAGTGCTCGAAAGGGCGTCGCGGTTCGAATCCGCGCCAGGGCACTGGGCAGCACGAGTTCCCGCCGGTGTAGCTCAGTGGTAGAGCACCTCACTCGTAATGAGGTGGCCGTCGGTTCGATCCCGACCACCGGCTTCCTTGCCGCTGGTCCCACCGGGCCTTCCACGGCCCGGTGTCGGCCGGTTCAGTGCCTCCATTGGCCCACGGGCCATGGAGGTCACCTCGACTACGAGCTGCCCATCGTCGAGGGCTACACCATCTTCACCGAAGCCAATCGTCTGGTGTCGGGATTGGCCAAGCGGGCCCGCTTCGTCATGTCACACGCCACGGGCAAGATCGAGATCTGCGGCCTCGATGATCGTTACATCTACATGCGCTACCACCGCGCCCATCTTCCCGAAGACTACGGCAAGATGATCATCGCCCTGCGGGACGAAGACGCCTACTGGTTCGACCAGCTCACCGTCGTGTCGGGGCCGGCCAGTGCCATCGAGTACGCGGCGGACTACCAGCCGGCGGCTCGCGGATACTGACCCTATGGTACGGGGGTGGGTGCCCGAACCGCCTGTCTGCCGGTCAGGTATCGATGCGCGCCGGCTCCCCTTTGCCGTCACGCCGCAGGCAGAAGCCGACGCCGCGGACAGTGGAGAAAAGCGGTTCGCCGGCGGCGGTCGTGAGCTTGCGCCGGAGGTTGCCCACGTGCACGTCGACCACGTTGCTCTCGGGGTCGAAGTGCATGTCCCAGACCTTCTCCAGGAGCGTGGTACGACGGACCACTTCTTCCGGGTGGAGGAGGAAATACTCCAACAGTTGAAATTCCTTCGGCGTCAGATCGAGGACCTGATCGTCGACCGTGGCAACGTGCTTCAGCCGGTCGAGTGATATGGGTCCGTATCGGAGGATCTCCAGGCGTTCGGCGCCGCCGCGCCGGCACAGTGCCCGGATGCGCGCCAGTAACTCCTCGAATCGGAACGGCTTGGCCAGGTAGTCGTCGGCGCCGGCGTCGAGTCCCCTGACGACGTCTTCGACTGCGTCCCGGGACGTCAACATGAGGATGGGGGTGTTGCGTCCCTCGCGCCGGAGCTCCATGGCAACCTGGAAGCCGTTTTTCTTGGGTAGCACCAGATCGAGCAGGATCACGTCGTAGTCGTAAACGTGTCCCAGCAGGGTCGCTTCCTCGCCGTCCGTGGCGACATCGACCACATAGCCCTCTTCCTTGAGGCCCTGTTCGATGAAGCCGGCGACTTTGCGGTCGTCTTCTACGATGAGAATCTTCATGGTTACTAATCTGGCCAATGCCGTATGAACGATAGCGTAACCTCTCCTGAAGGAATCTTCATAATCAAGTGGGCTGGACCCCCCTGGGCAGTTTCAATGTGAAACGAGCGCCGCTGTTCGGTCTGTTGCCGGCGCTCAACTCTCCGCCCAGCAGTCGGGCCAAGCGCCGAGACAGTGGCAGACCGAGTCCCGATCCGCCCCCCCCGCTTCCCGCCTGGGTGTAGTAGATGTCGAAGATGCGTTCGATGTCTTCCTCGGGGATGCCTGGGCCCTGGTCGTCGACCAGCACCACGAACGAGTCGTCGGTAGTGAATGCCGTGACGGTGATCGGAGCGCCTTCGGGGGAATGGCGCACGGCGTTCCCCAGGAGATTGACCAGTATCTGTTCCACCCGGTGGGCGTCGGTGTAACAGGTTGCCAGGTTCTCGTGGACGCTGAACACGATCTCGATGTGCTTGGCCACGGCCGACGGTGTGACCAGTCGGATGGAGCGGTCGATCACCCTGGTACCCTCGACCTCCTCCATGCGTGGTTTGAGCCGGTTCTCGTCCAGCCGGCTGAGATCCAGGAGGTCGTTGATCAGGGTGATGGCCTGTTCGGCCGACTCCAGTACTTCGAACGCCGCTTTCGGCACCGTCTCCGGATCCTTTTTTCGCACCAGCATTTCGGCCCAGCCGAATACGCCGGCGATGGCGTTGCGCATTTCGTGATTGACGGTGGCGAAGAAGCGCTCTCGCGAGCGATGGAGTTGCTGAACTTCTTCGAGCAACCGGGCCGACTCTTCGTGCAGGCGGGCGTTGTCCACGGCCGCGGCCGCCTGCGCCGCCAGCATGGTGGCGATGCGTTCGTCTTCCTCGGTGAACTCGGTTCCCGAGAGACGCTCCGCCACGTAGAGATTTCCGAAAATGCCTTGGCGCCCGATGATGGGCACGCCGAGGAACGTGTGCATGGCCGGGTGGTTGGGTGGGAGCCCGTGTGCCTCCGGGTGCTGGGCGATGTCTTTGAGCCGTATGGGCCGGGCTTCCCGGATGACCAATCCCAGGATGCCCCGGCCCTCTGGCGGGGCACCGATGCCTTCGGCGGTCTCGCGGGACACACCGGAGGTGATGAAACTGGAGAGGGTTCGGCCGTCTTCCGCCAAGACGCCTATGGCTGAGTAGCGGGCGGACAGCAGCTCTCGCGCCAGGTCGGTCACTTGCTGCAGCACACCCTCGAGCGACAACTCAGACGTGAGGAGTAGTCCGGCCTCGATCACCTGCTCCAATCGGTTCCGGGACTTGCCGTGATCGTCCGTCATGGTTGGAGTCTATCATCTCCCCGCGGTTTTCGCTGCGACCCTTTCGTGCCAGATTCATCATCTCTTCATATAGCAGCGGCCAAGTTTGTGGTCAGCCATGAGACTCTCGACCCGCCAGTGGCATATCCTCGTCGCCACGGATTACACGGAAGCCGCCCGCTACGGGATCAAGGCCGCCGCCGCCCTCGCCAGCGCCGTCGACGGGCGGATCAGCGTCGTTGCGGTCGAACCCCACGGCGAGGCGGCCGCCACTGGTGTTGCGGCTGCGGCCGACGCTCCGACGTCGGAGGAGTTGAACCGGCTGCGCCGCTGGGCAGCCCCCGAGTTGGGCACCCATCCCTCGTCATTCGCCATCAAGTACGGACTGCCGGGCATCGAGATCAGCCGCTACGCTGAACAATCGGAAGCGGACCTGGTCATCATGGTGCGGAAGCGGCGGAGCAAGATGTCCCGCGCCCTCTCCGGGGACACGGTGGATTCCGTGGTGCGGAGGAGCGTAGTGCCGTGCCTGCTCGTTCCGCCGGAGACGGTGCAGTTGACCGGGGTGGTGGCGGCACTAGACGGCACCGACCGCGGCATGGTCGTGTTCCGGGAGGCGCTGGAGTTGGCCACGGCTACGGGTCAGCCGCTGGCCGCGCTCACCGTCGAACCGCTGCGCGCCAACGAGCCGGCCGTGCTCGCGGCCCAGGTACCCACCGGACGGAGTCTCCTGCTACAGGAATCGGTGCAGGGGATTATGGGCGGCGAGGCTGCGGCGCCGGTAATCATCCGCCGGGGCGATATCGTCGAACAAGTACTTGCGGAGATGCGGGATCGTGTGGGGAGCGTGCTGGCCGTGGGGTACCATCGAGGTGGGCCACCGGGGCTGATCGAGGCCGGCAGTTCCGGTCGGCGGCTGCTGCAACAATCTCCGGGCCCGGTTCTGACGGTGCCGCTATAGTTCGGGGCTCAGGTCGTGGGGTCGTCCTCGTTGGGCTCGCGGAACAGCCAGGGCTCGGCGTCGGTCGACGTGTCGCTATCCCACTGCCAGGCGTCCGGGTCTTCCTCGTCCAGGTACAGATCGTCGTCCCACTCGTCATCTTGGCTGGAACGCCAGGTCTCTTCTTCCGACGCGTGCTGATCGCCGCGCCACGACTCGTCGGTCGTGAACAGTCGGTCGATCTCGTTGTCCGGCTCGTACGGCTCGGACATCCATGCGTCAGACATGTGGCTAAGTCCTCCTGGTCGTGACCGCGGACTCGCGGCGGGCAGCCATCACCGGATTCCGAGTAGTGCAAATGGGGGGCCACTTGAACGGCACTTCGGATCGTCCCGCGGTCTAATACCGTAAACCGTTATGTCGCAAGGAGTAATGGCTAGCGGTGGAGATCAGGACACAGTTGGCCGTGGTCGGCCTTCATGAACCGAATTGCCGGACATTGCGCCGATGTGCCCAAGCCGGGTGCTCGGTTCAGGGCTCGCCGGGCAAGGGGACCGGGGCTTCCGCAACCCACGGCAGGAGGCTACCATTCGCTCCGCGGAGGCGGAGGTTGTCTCCCACGGGACGTGGCGCAGTCCGGTAGCGCACTGCAATGGGGTTGCAGGGGTCGCGGGTTCAAATCCCGCCGTCCCGACTGAGAACGAGCGGGCCAACTGGCCCGCTCGTTCTCTTTCGGGACGGCGGGATTTAGCCGTCGCCCCTCGCCGGGGGCTCGGGGCATTCCGGTCAAATCCTGGTGTTGCTCGCCGGGGGGCTTGGGACGTTCCGGTCAAATCCTGGTGTTGCTCGCCGGGGGGCTTGGGGCGTTCCGGTCAAATCCTGGTGTCGCTCACAGGGGAGGCTTGGGGCGTTTGGATCAAGTGTCGCTGGTTCCGAAGAGCGATGGGATAGGGGACGATTTGGTCGGGCGCGCTTGGTTTTTCTGGGCGCCGTGGCCAAGCCGGCTGGGCGGTATTAGTGGCGGGTCTGCTGGTTGCGCCTCTCGGTGATGGGCGATAGGTTGAGCACCGTGGAAGCTGAGCCTGGCCGGGCCCGGACTCCGCAGGCGTTATTGTCAACCAAATTGTCAAACGGATTAGAGGAGGCGGGAATGTCAAGTCGGCGTTTGTTGGGAGTACTCACCGGATGGCTAACGCTTGCGACGATCGTGTCGGGGTGCGGTATGTCCAAGAAGAACCACGATGCGGATATGACCGCACTGCGTACGGAAATGCAGTCGGAGATGGCTCGTCGCGATACCCTGGCGGTCGTGGGTCTGGCGGTGGCGATTGCACTCAACGTCGAACAAGAGCGTCGTCTCGCCGACCTCGAGTCCGGCATGGCAGCACTCGACGTGCGCATGCTCGAGGTCGAAGAACTGGCAGTGGGTGCCATCCGCTACAATGCGCCAGTGCACTTTGCCTTCGACAGCTATGACGTGGTCGACGAGGAATCCCTGATCGCGCTCGATCGGTTCGCCGCGGTGGTTGGCAGATTCTATACTGATGCCTTGATCACGGTCGAGGGATTTGCCGATCCGGCCGGCGACGCCGACTACAACAAGTGGCTCGGTCAGAAGCGGGCCGAGACCGTCATGCAGTACTTGGTCGATGCCGGCGTAGACGCGGGGCAGCTGCGGGCCGTGAGCTACGGCGACGCCGACAACCGGCAGGTCGAGCCCGGCGCCTGGGGCGAGAACGGCATGGCCAACCGCCGCGTGGCGTTCGTTATCGATTATCGCGAATTTATGTAGCAGAGACTGGGCTGACGCCCGGCACCGGCATTACTTGATTGTCTACGGGGCCCCGCCGCATGTCATGCGCGGGGCTTCGTGCAACATCCTCCCACATGAATAAACGTCTCCGAATCATGTTCTGGATCTCGTTCATCGCCTCGGTCACACTGTATCTGTGGTTCGGCATGGATCGCGTCGACCCCAGTCGTCTGCGGTTGCCACCGGGATTCTACATCGCCGAATTCGGCCGGGCCGAGGGCGCCCGCTCGCTGGCTCTGGGCGCCGACGGCACCGTGTTCGTCGCCGCCCGGCGCCAGGGCCGGGTGTACGCCATGGTCGACCGCGACGGTGACGGCACCGCCGACGTGGTTCATACCATCGCCACCGGGCTGACGCAGCCGAACGGGGTGGCGTTCCGGGACGGGTCGCTGTACGTGGCGGAAGTGAGCCGCATCCTCCGGTACGATGACATCGAGGCCCGGCTCGATGATCCCCCCGACCCGGTCGTGATCCTGGACGGCCTCCCGACCGAAACCTATCACGGGTGGAAATTCATCCGCTTCGGCCCCGACGGATGGCTGTACTTTCAGGTGGATGCCCCGTGCAACATCTGTAAGTCGGCCGACGAGCGGTTCGCCAGCATCCTCCGGGTTCGGCCCGATGGATCGGACCTCGAGGTCTTTGCCCACGGCGTCCGCAACTCGGTCGGTTTCGACTGGCATCCGGAGACCGGCGTGCTGTGGTTCACCGACAACGGGCGGGACAACCTGGGTGAGGATGTCCCGCCCGACGAGCTCAACCGGGCGCCCGAGGCCGGCCTCCACTTCGGCTATCCGTACTGCCACGGTGGGTCGATCCCCGATCCCGAGTATGGTGCCGAGCGCGACTGTGAGGAATTCGTGGGCCCGGAACTGCGAATGGGGGCCCACGTGGCAGGCCTGGGGATGCGGTTCTACACCGGGGACATGTTTCCGACCGAGTACCGGCAGCGGATCTTCATCGCCCAGCACGGCAGCTGGAACCGCACGGTACCCGATGGGTACCGGGTGATCGTGGTTCAGGTCGAGGACGGTGCGGTGGTGGATTCAGAGGTGTTCATCGACGGGTGGTTGGAGGATGGAAGTGCCTGGGGCCGGCCGGTTGATGTCGCGGTAATGCCCGATGGTTCCTTGCTGGTCTCGGACGACAAGGGAGGCATCGTCTATCGGGTTACCTACGACGGCTGATCCGGCACGGTACGGTCCCAATGCCAACGCGGCCCTGTCCTCCATGTGGAGGCAGGGCCGCGCGGGTTGGTGCCGGACCTGGGCCTACGACTTGTTGATTCGAATGGAGCCGTTCACCGTTTCGAGTTTCAGCTTGCGGCCGCCGTCTCCGATGGTGCCGGTAATCTTCCGGGGGCCGAACTTGCCCTGCACTGTCAGAGGGAAGTCCGAGTAGAAGTCGCCGTTGACCGTGGAGGCTTCGACTTCGGCGTTGAATCCCTCGGGTAGCGTCAACTCGATACTCCCGTTGACCGTGGAGAAGTGGGCGCTCCCCTGCCAATCCGCCCGCCCCGCGGTGACCTTGATGTTGCCGTTCACCGTCGATGCCTCGGCCCAGCCCTGGGTAGTGACGCTGACGTTGCCGTTGACGGTGCTGGCCTCGGCGTCGGCTATCAGGCCGCTGGCGGTCACGTTGCCGTTCACCGTCTTGCCGACGAACAGGACGCCGCTGGGGACGCGTACCTCGAAATGGGCCGCGGCCTTGGTATACTCGGTGTTCATCCGGCCATCGTTACCCGGCGCGCACTCGTTGGGCTTGTTCGAGCGCCCGGGGTACATGGCGCAGATGGTCACCCCACCGCTGTGCTCGACCACCTCGAACGTGAGCTCGTCCCTGTCAGGGCCTTCTTTATCGGCGGTGATCTCGACTTCAGCACCGTCGGTGTGGACCGCCCGGATGTTGCCGCTGATGCCCTTGATTTCGATGCTGTTGCCGGCTGAGACCCGGCCACTCCAACTGAAGTCCTGGGCCGTGAGCGAGCCGCCGGCCAGGAAGGCCAGAGCAGTCAGGATACCCAAGGTACTTGAACGCTTCATGATTGGTGTCTCCCTGTGTGGTTCATGATCAGTTCTGGCCGTCGCCGCGGCGCAGCTTGATGGTGCCGTCGAACGCTTCGAGGATGATCTCGGCGGACCCGCTGCCGAGGGTGAAACTGAATCGTCGGGAATTGCCGCCGATCCTGGAGATGGTGAACGGGAAGTCCGACTCGAATTCCCCGCTGAAGGTCGAGATCTTGACCGTGGCGTCGACCTCGTCGGAGATGTAGAAGGTGATGTCGCCATCGTGGGTGGACAAGTGGTACCGGCCGTTCGGGCTGACCGTCCCGGAGTAATACACGTCCCCATCGATCGTGCTGGCCTCGACCGATTCCGAGGTGACGCGTTCGAGGATGATGTCGCCGTCGACCGTGGTGGCCTTGATCGAGCCGGCGATGTCCGCTGCGGTCACGTCCCCGTCGATGGATTCGATGTGGATCCGGCCGGTGGCGTGCTCCAGACTGACGTCACCGTTGATCGACCGGACGGACACCAGGCCCTGGCCGCCGAGCACCCAGATGTCGCCGTTGACCGTGGTGCCGCGCACGGACGCTTCCGTCCCGCGGATGGTGACGTCGGTATTGACTCCGTTGAACGCGAACGGCAGCCAGGCCGGAACCATGATCTGGTAGTCGGCCCCGTGGGTGGCGTGGCGTCCCCGGCGGCTGATCCGGACTTCGTTGCCGCTACGCTCGACCTTGATGGCGGTGTGCTCGTCCTCGTCGGTGACGATGCGGACCGCATCCCGGTCCCACACTTCCACCGTGATCGATCCGGCGTGGTGGTCGATGATGAGGCGGTCCTCCGCAGCCACCGCGAACGTGGTGTCCGCCTGCATGACGGCCGCGAGTGCCAGGAATCCTGAACAAACCGTGAACATGAATACTCCCTTTCGTTAGCTCGCCGTCACGATGAGGTCGGCCGCCTGCCTCATGAGCGCGAGTTTTTGTCGCGTCGTCGCTGCCACGTGATCCTGCAAGTACCCATTGGCAGGGTCCGCCGCGACAGCTCGTTGCGCCTGTTCGATGGCCCGGTCGATGATGGCCAGGTTCATCTCGAGAACACCAATCGTGGTGCTGTCCAATTGCCCTCGGCCGGCCTCGAGGATTTGCTGCAACTCCAGGAGTGCCTGATCGACGGC
>SMVA01087052.1_pt1 | contig 12220 bp, 7 predicted proteins | sample 2456451 | NCBI WGS metagenome assembly SMVA01 (sample SAMN11095933, study PRJNA526329) | marine sediment metagenome | biome: Marine sediment; feature: Surficial sediment; material: Deep marine sediment; isolation source: Hadal surficial sediment | place: Pacific Ocean | collected 2014-05 | depth 0-1...
CCCCAAACCATGACCCTTGAAAAATGCATTCTTCATGACTGCCCCTGTAAGAATGGTTGACCTGAATGAGATCTACCCGCAACTGCGTTTTGCCAGCCGTTGAATCCGTAAGTGACCAGAATTGTTGGATTATTGAAGGAATGCCTTACCGGCATCCTATGAGATTTTCTCAAAGATAATTAAAAGCGAGGTCAAATTACAACGAGGGAAGATCGGCGGGGAACATTTTGACAAAAATGTGGGGTGAAAGCCTAACCGTGATCAGGCCGGTCAGTTAGTGTTGAATGGCTTGGGCGCGAGTTTGCCCATACGCGTCACGGACCGCCGCATATACATCTAGCGTACCCTTCTTCGATGCCTTCAAAGGTTGCAAGGCTCTGGGCACGAGTATTGACAGTTTCACTGCCCCGTTTAGAAGTCTGAGCCACAAACGGCAACACGTAATTCAAAGGATCCAGGGCTAAGTCTGCAAGCGTTCCGATGCCATCTCGAACCGTCGTTGGAGGCAAAAATGGCAACACCAAGTAGGGTCCTGATTCCATGCCCAGCTTGGCCAGCGTTTGACCGGCATCTTCTTCAGCAGGCGCGGTGAGACCAAACTGCGCTTCGGCCACATCGAAAAACCCTGCCAGACCGATGGTGCTATTGATCAAAAACCGGCTGACGACCACGCCGGCCTCAGAGACCTTGCCCTGAAGCAGATTGTTGGTCAGGCGCGGTATAATGCGGATGTTTGAAAAGGCATTCCCCAAAGCCTCTTCAGCCACATCAGGCATGATGGCATGATATCCTTGCGCTACAGGCCGGATGAAATTTCGATCCAAGCTAAGATTAAAATCAAACACCGGGGAATTGAATCCTTCCCAGGGATCCGGTACGACTTCCGAAAGACCTTCATCAAAGGGGTCCAAATAGGTATCCTCCACCGTATACTCTTCGAGCGTGAGTACCTCATCGTCCTGGCTTCTCACATTCCCATCGTTATTGCCGTCAATAAGCAGGGCCATCAGAGGGTTTGGTGTCTCCGAGCGGAACGGTCGTTGTTGAACCTCCAAGATCCTCTGCTCGACTTGACCAATCTGATGATCAAGCTGCCCTTGTTGTAGGAGAAGAGCCACCATGACCGAACTTTCATCATTGGAATCGGCTAAGGCCAAAGACCCTCCAAATGTAAGGCCGACGATCAATGTTGAAAGGGAGGCGAGTGCGTGAAACTTTGATCTTGGTGACATCGGGCTCCCCTTAAAAATCTTTCTGAAAGAATTTTCCATTTCGTCCTCTTGCAGTCTCTATTGCAGACCTAATGCCAAAAAGAATGATTGCTTTTCTCGGGAAAGTTCTCTTGGTTTTTCAACGAGTTTTGAAAAGCCTCATATTTAAAGCCATGTGTTTCTCCATTCCCCCGACTGTGTTATTTCACGGGCAAACGACATATCGTGGCTAATTTCTTGTCCTTTCAGCCTTGAACAAGAAGGCTTCTCTCCATGGTCCTGTCAGTTTTCATCCTGTTACATCTTTGCAATCTCGTTTCTTTCCCCACTGACTCAGAATATGCTACATCCCTGTAAAGTGTGGAGCCAACTGCTGTTTCTAGGTTCAACACAGGACAACCCATGATATGATGATGACCCAAAAACAGGACCCTTCTAAGAAGCACCTGTGTCTCGTGGATGGCTCAAGTTTTTTGTTTCGAGCGTTCCACGCCCTACCGGTTCTGACTCGACCAGATGGGACACCGGTGAATGCAGTCCTGGGTTTCACCAACATGTTGATGAAACTACTGGATGACCTGCACGCTACCCACCTAGCCGTGATTTTTGATTCGGCTCGGAAGACCTTTCGCAATGAAATTTTTCCGGAGTACAAGGCGAACCGACCCGAACCTCCAGATGAACTGATTCCCCAGTTTCCCTTGGTTCGGGATGCCACGCGTGCGTTAAATGTGGAATGTATTGAAAAGCCAGGCTTCGAAGCCGATGACCTGATTGCCACCTATGCGCGACAAGCGGAGGCCGAGGGGATAGACGTGACCATTGTATCGTCGGATAAAGATATGATGCAGTTGGTCACGGATCGCGTCAGCATGTTCGACGCGATGAAAAACCGAAAGATTGGCCCTGCGGAAGTCAAAGAGAAATTCGGCGTTGGCCCGGAAAAAGTTGTGGATGTGCAAGCCCTGGCTGGCGATTCAACAGACAATGTGCCAGGGGTCCCTGGCATTGGCGTGAAAACCGCGGCGCAACTCATTCAGGAATATGGTGACCTGGACTCTCTTCTCGCTCGGGCTTCAGAGATTAAGCAACCGAAGCGACGCCAAAGCCTCATCGATTTTGCGGATCAAGCCAGACTCTCACGAGAACTGGTTCGTCTACGAGACGACGTGCCGACCGACCTCACAGTGGACCAGTTGCAACGCCAAAATCCAGACCCACAACAATTACTCAACTTCCTCAATGAACAAGGCTTCAAATCCCTCATAGCCAAAATCCAAAGCCGCTTAGCGGCTTCCGGTCAAGACATTCCTGAGATCGAAGGTGCCTTGCCAACTAGGCTGACGGCTCCAGTCACTCGACACTATGAACTCGTCCAATCCATCTCAGTTCTGCAAGATTGGGTGACCCAAGCGCGCTATGCTGGCGCGGTCGCGGTCGATACCGAAACCACGTCATTGGATGAAAGCCGAGCGGAATTGGTCGGCATTTCTCTGTGCGTGAATCCCGGCCATGCGTGCTATATCCCACTCGCACACCGCTATCCTGAGGCTGTATCAGAATTGGATTTCTCCGAATCATCTACCAAAGAACACTCATCCCAACAACACGAACCTCTCGTTCAAATTCCCCTCAATGAGGCGCTTGATATCCTGCGTCCCCTTTTAGCGGACCCCTCGGTGCTCAAAATCGGTCATAACCTGAAATACGACATGGTGGTGCTTCGTCGATACGACATTACCATCTCACCTGTCGACGATACCATGTTGATGTCCTACATCCTGGACGGAGGCAGCCATGGCCATGGTATGGATGAATTAGCCGAACTTCATTTGGGCCACACCACGATCAAGTTCAAAGAAGTCGCGGGAACCGGGAAATCGAAAATTACCTTCGACCTGGTTCCGCTGGATAAAGCCTTGGACTATGCCGCTGAAGATGCAGACATCACACTTCAGTTTCACCACTTATTCAAACCCCGCCTGTTGGCCGAACGGATGATCACGCCCTATGAGACATTAGAACGCCCGCTTATTCCTGTTCTGGTGGAGATGGAAGCCGAAGGCATAAAAGTCGATCGCGTTCAGTTGGAATCACTCAGCCAAGACTTTGCTGAACGCCAAGCCATCTTAGAGAAAGACATTTACCAACTGGCCGGGCATGAATTTAATGTCGGCTCGCCCAAACAACTTGGTGAAGTCTTGTTTGAAGAAATGCAACTCGTGGGCGGACAAAAGGGGAAATCCGGCGCGTATTCCACGGGTGCTGATGTATTGGAATCCCTTGTCGCCGAGGGCCACGAGCTGCCAGCCAAAATGTTGGAGTGGCGACAGCTCGATAAATTGAAAAGCACCTACAGCGATGCTTTGGTGGAACAGATCAATCCACGAACGGGGCGAGTCCACACCTCCTATTCCATGGCGGCTGCCTCAACAGGTCGCCTGTCGTCGACGGATCCCAATCTTCAAAATATTCCCATACGTACCGAAGATGGTCGAAAAATTCGCCACGCCTTTGTCGCCAAGTCTGGGTGGACCTTGCTGTCACTGGATTATTCCCAAATTGAACTCCGCCTGCTCGCACACATTGCCAATATCGATGTGTTGAAACAGGCGTTCCACAAAGGCCAAGACATTCACGCCCTCACCGCCAGCCAAATTTTTGGAGTTGAAGCAGAAGATTTAGATCCTGCTATGCGCCGCAAAGCCAAAGCGATCAATTTTGGCATCATTTACGGGATCAGCGCGTTTGGACTCAGTCGCCAGCTCGGCATATCCAATGAAGAGGCCGCCGCCTATATGAAAGCCTATTTCGAACGCTACCCTGGCATTCAAGAATACATGGACCGCACCAAACAATTCTGCCGCGAACAGGGATACGTGGAAACACTCTTTGGCCGGCGGTGCCATGTGCCAGACATCCATGAAAAAAATGCCGCCCGCCGAAATTTTTCTGAGCGCGCCGCCATCAATGCCCCCATCCAAGGTGCCGCCGCTGACATTTTGAAACGCGCCATGATTCGCGTACCCAGTGCTTTGGCACAACACAACCTCACCACAAAAGCCAAAATGCTTTTAACCGTCCACGACGAATTGTTGTTTGAAGTTGAAGAAGATGCTGTCGATCGAACAGGCGAGGTTGTGAAGAAAGTGATGGAATCAGCTTCTTTGCCAGCGGTACAATTGTCGGTGCCACTCACCGTCGATGTGGGGAAGGGGGCTTCCTGGGGGGAAGCGCATTGAATTTTCCCCTTGGTCGTTCCGGGCTATTTCACAGACAGGTTTCATTGGCATCATTTAAACCACTATATTTTTTTGGCAAGCATCGCCAGATGTAAGAGCATGGCCAAAGTCATATAGGTTTTTCCCCCGCCGGTTTCCCAATTCTCATAGTGCATACCGTGGTCTGAGGTTTCTTTGTATAAAGGGTTCCGCAAAAAATCTATAACTTTCCTCATCGCATCCTCATGAGTGAGGGTGATTTCCTTAATCTCCTTGATTCTAGAGGTTACTGAATTCATTAATCCTCCGTACTAACCATCGGGTGATCTTGAGGATTGGTGCCCTGTCATTCGTAGTCCCAGTTCGTGATAATTATCCTTATGGCCTAAGGCCTCCTACACTGTTGTGATTATCTGCATCCTTGGCTACGGTAGCCATCCTTTGGATCCTACGCATTCCTTCTGACTTTTCAAAATCCCTCTATGGTTTGTCATTTATCAAGATAACCCTTTAGAATCTAGCCTATGAAAATCGCGACGTGGAATGTGAATTCCATTAAATCAAGGTTGCCGCATGTGGGAGCTTATCTGAAAGAGGTGAGCCCGGATGTGTTGTTGCTTCAGGAGCTGAAATCTCAAGAGGAAAATGTTCCGCGAACCGAAATTGAGGATCTCGGGTATAACCTCGCCGTGGTTGGACAAAAAACCTACAACGGCGTGGCGATTGTGTCGAAACACCCGATCGAAATAGAACAGCGAGGTCTTCCTGGTGATTCAAGTGATGAACAGGCTCGCTATGTGGAAGCTATTGTTGGAAACGTCCGCATAGCCTCGATCTATCTTCCCAATGGTAATCCTATCGACACTGAAAAGTTTACATACAAACTCGCCTGGCTGGACCGTCTGATCTCCCATGTCCGAACGCTCCTCACCTATGAAGAAACTTTAGTTTTGGGTGGCGATTATAATGTGTGTCCAACGGATGACGATGTGTATGACCCTGATGGATTTGCCGGTGATGCACTGTGTCACCCGGAAACTCGGACTCGGTTTCGCACCTTGTGTTATCTTGGCCTGACTGATGCGCTTCGAGCCCAGCATCCGCAAGTAGGTTTGTACACCTTTTGGGATTACCAAGCCGGATGCTGGAATAAAGACCAGGGATTGCGCATTGATCATTTGATGCTGTCTCCCCAAGCTGCAGATCGACTTGTGGCTTCTGGGGTGGATACGGGTCCACGTGGGAAAGAGAAACCTTCTGATCATACACCTGTGTGGTGTGAGCTAAAGGATGACTGATAAATCGAAATCTAATCCCAGTGATCGCGATGCGCGGTTGGCGCAGTTTACGATTGAGCGGGCGTCGGACCCTATCTTCTGGGTCGATACGAAGGGTCGATTTTATGGGGTGAATGAAGCAGCCTGCATACTCTATGGCTATTCCCGAGATGAATTTCTCGCCCTGAAGGTATTCGATATTAATCCTGGCTTGTCACCTAAAGAATGGCCCGAACTATGGGATGAGATTCGCACAGAACAAGCCTTTACCATTGAATCCGAACATCGTCGAAAAAATGGTGACCTATTCCCAGTAGAGGTATCGGTCAATTATGTCGAGTTTGAAGGCGAATCCTACCATTGTAGTTTTATTCGCGATATTACCGAACGAAAGCAAGCGCAGGAAAAAATCGCCAGCATTTCTAAGTTTCCGGATGAAAACCCGAACCCTATCCTTCGCCTGTCGCAGGACGGAACCATTCTGTATCACAACAAAGCTAGCGCTCCCTTATTAAACCTTTGGGACTGTCGGGCCGGTGAATCAATTTCTGGGCCTTGGGGCCCTATTGTCGAACAAGCCTTTCAATCCGGAGAGCCACAACAGACGGAAGTCACGGTAGGCGAACGAATTTATTCTTTGAATCTCGCGCCAATTGTTGATTCAGGGTACCTCAACATATATGCCTTGGATATCACCGAACGCAAACACATTGAATCCGAACAAAAACGTTCGCGGGACCGGACCATTCAGCATCAAGCCGCCCTGCTCAGCCTGGTTCGTGGGATATTTCAAACACGGGAAGCGGCTTGTCAGCGGGTGACGCAACTGGTGGCCGACACATTAGAGGTTGAGCGGGTCAGTATTTGGATGCTTGATGAAGATAAAACTCATCTCACCTGCCTTGATGTCTATGAACGCAGCAAGGGGACCCATGATCATGGCACCCAACTCTCTATTGAACACTATCCTCGCTATTTTTCGGCATTGAGCCAGAACCTCACTATTGCCACACACGATGCTCGCACTGATCTGCGAACGAGCGAATTTGCCGTTGGCTATCTGGATGTCCTGGGCATTACGTCCATGATGGATTCTCCCATCTTTAAGCAAGGGCAAACGGTTGGAGTCCTCTGCCACGAGCATATTGGCCCAGCCCGGGTCTGGAGTTTAGATGAACAACAATTTGGCAGTTCGATTGCGGACTTTGTTTCGCATACCTTTGAATCTCTCGAACGACAGCGTATCCAAGAAGAAGCGTATGGGCTCATGCAAGCCTTGGGAAGCCGCGTCAAGGAACTCACCGTTCTGCATCATACGGCCCGACTCGCTCAGGGTCTCGTGGCTACGCCTCAAGAGGTGGTGCAGGAACTCCTTCCCCTCTTGCGTGAAGCCTGGCAATACCCACAGATCACTGAGGCTCGCATCTCGTATGCGGACATCGACATGGCCACGACACACTTTCAGCACACGGACTGGATGCAGCGTGCTGAGTTTGCCACCGATGATGGCACACCGGGCCTTTTGGAAATTTGTTACTTGGAAGAACGTCCGGTAATTGATGAAGGTCCTTTCACCAATGAAGAACGGAACCTCATTAATTCGTTATCAGAAATGTTGCGAAACTATTTCGAACGAAAACGGATTCAGGGAGCCCTTGAAGAACGTTTACTTTTTGAAGATTTGATCACCACGATCTCCACCGAACTTATCAACCTCCCCATTTCCGAAATGGATCATCACATTACCGAGGCACTGAAAACCATAGGCCTTTTTGTGGAAATCGAACGCAGCTTTGTATTTTTAATCTCGGAAGATGGGACGACCTTTAGCGCCACTCATGAATGGTATGCTAAGGGATACACCCCTCTTCGGGACCAATACCAGCGCATTCCCATGGATGCCGTTCCATGGGTTATGGAACAGTTACGACGACTAAAACCCCTTCATATCCCACGGATTATTGAATTGCCACCTGAAGCCATAGTTGAACGCGAATTGTTTTTGAAATTTGATCCCGTCCAATCAGCGATCTTTATTCCTCTTGTCCGTCGAGGAGAACTTGTTGGGTTTTTGGGACTTGATTCCATTCAAAAAGAGAAAACGTGGGAGGAAGATATTGTGTCGCTCCTCCGCATCGTTGGAGAAATCTTTGCGAATGCCTTTGAACGAAAGGCTGCAGAGGAAGCTTTACATGAAGCCCACACCTATCTTGAACAACGGGTACAAGACCGGACGTCCGAACTGTCCGACACGAACACTCGATTACAAGAAGAAATTACCGAACGCCAACGCGGTGAAAAAGCTCTTGGGGTCGCCGAGCAAAAGTATCACAGTATCGTCGAAAACGCTGTCGAGGGGATTTACCAAAGCACACCGGAGGGACGTTTTTTGAGCGTCAACCCGGCGCTGGCAAGAATGTATGGGTATGCCTCCCCTGACGAACTCCTGCATTCAATCGAAAGTATTGGCAAACAAATTTATGTTGACCCACATTATCGTGATCGGTTTGTTCGGCATTTAAAACAGCATGGAACCGTTCAGGGGTTTGAATGTCAGGTGTATCACCGTGATGGGACCATATTCTGGATCTCTGAACATGCTCGAGCCGTCACAAAGGACAATGGTTCTTTACTGTATTACGAAGGCACCATCCAAGACATTAGCTCTCGAAAAGAAGCGGAGGAAGCTTTGCTACTTGCCAAAGAAGCTGCGGAATCAGCCAACCGGGCCAAAAGCGAGTTCTTAGCCAACATGAGTCATGAACTGCGCACGCCTCTCAATGGCATCTTGGGGTTTGCCCAAATTCTGAAAGGGGATGCGAACCTTTCCGAAGACCAACGGTCCGGGCTTGATGTGATTCATCGCAGCGGCGAACACTTGCTCACGCTCATCAATGACATCCTTGATCTTTCAAAAATCGAGGCTCAAAAACTAGAGTTGAGTCCCACGGCATTTCACTTTCCCGAATTTTTGAAAACGATTGTGGAGATCATAAAAGTTCGGGTCGACCAAGCTGGGCTATCGTTTCGCTATGAATTTCCTGACTCTCTTCCCACAGAAGTCGAAGGTGACGAAAAGCGTTTGCGACAAGTGCTCTTAAACTTGTTGGGCAATGCGGTGAAATTTACCGACGCTGGTCAGGTAACCCTCTCCATTACCGCCGATGACACCACCGATGTCCCTCATACCTTGCGATTTCACATTGAAGACACGGGCATCGGGATTGCGCCGCAACACCTCAAAGACATTTTTCTCCCCTTTCAGCAAGTCGCTGATCCCAATCGTCAGGTAGAAGGAACGGGGTTGGGCTTGACCATCACGAACAAGTTGGTCACGTTGATGGGAGGAACGTTAGAAGTTCAAAGCACTCAAGGACAAGGGAGCTGTTTTTGGTTTACCATTCCGCTGCCGTCTATTGCCCAACGAGTACCGGCCAAGACACTGCGCCGCATTATCGGCGTCAAACATGGTCAGAAACGGGTCCTGATCATCGACGACAAGTGGGAGAATCGATCCGTTCTCGCCCATATGCTCAAACACAAGGGCTTGACGATAGACGAAGCCTCGAATGGTCAAGAAGGTTTGGAGATGGCAACGCGTCATCGCCCCGACGTCATATTCATGGATCTGGTCATGCCCGTGATGGATGGGTTTGCTGCCACCAGAGCCTTGCGTGCCATGCCTGAGTTTGCAGACACCGTGATCATTGCCCTGTCAGCGAGCGTGTTTGACTATAGTCGTCAGGAGAGTCTCAACGTTGGATGTAATGAATTTTTGTCGAAGCCTATTCGAGAACTTGAATTACTTCAGGCTCTTGAAACCCATGCCGGAATTGAATGGGAATATGAAGTGACGACGCAAGATGGACACGCTGCTTTTGATGATATGGAGGTCATGCCGACTCCTCCCTTAGACGTATTACAACCTCTGTATGAACTCGCCATAAAGGGGCAGATCTTGGAAGTCCGAAAACAGATAGACGCCATTGACCAGATGGGCCAACAATACGCACCGTTTACACAAGAACTTCGGGGTTTTGCCCAGGCTTTTCATATGAAACAACTCAGCGAATTCTTGAAACCCCATCTTGGTGAGAAGGTATGAGCCTCCTGCCGTCTTCCAAACCTTCCATCCTCTTAGTTGACGATACCCCGACGAATCTCGAAATTTTGGTCCAGGTGTTCGATAAACAAGGCTATGATGTCTTTGTGGCCACGGATGGGGAGAGTGCCTTAGAACAAATCTCAGCCACTCGTCCCGACTTGATCTTATTAGATGTCATGATGCCAGGGCTGGACGGGTTTGAGACCTGTCAACGATTGAAGGCCAATCCTGCTACTGCCGACATTCCTGTGATCTTTATGACCGCCCTGACAGAAACACTAGATAAGGTGAAAGGTTTTCAAGTGGGCGCCGTAGATTACGTCACCAAACCTATTCAACATGAAGAAGTGTTAGCCCGAGTGACCACACATCTGAAACTTCGTTCGCTTCAGCAACATCTCGAACAACGCGTCACCGAGCGCACCGCGGAACTCCAGAAAGCTCTCGATGAAGTCGAACACTTAAAAGGTCAGCTCCAAGCAGAAAACACATACCTCCGAGAAGAAATTCAACTCGAACACAACTTTGACAACATTATTAGCCGAGGGAAAGCGCTGAGCGCGGTGTTAGCACAGGTCGAGCAAGTCGCACCGACTGACGCGTCGGTTCTTATTCTTGGTGAGTCGGGAACTGGCAAAGAACTGCTGGCTCGGGCAGTCCATAGTCGAAGCCGGCGAAGTGATCGTCCTTTAGTCAAAGTGAATTGCGCCTCGCTCCCAAGCAATTTGATTGAAAGCGAATTATTTGGACATGAGAAGGGGGCCTTCACTGGGGCAGTGGCAAAAAAAATTGGGCGCTTTGAATTGGCGGATAAAGGAACCATCTTCCTGGATGAAATCGGTGAGATGCCCATTGAACTTCAAGCCAAATTGCTCCGGGTTTTGCAAGAAGGCGAATTTGAACGTGTGGGCAATCCACACACAACCAAAGTGGATGTGCGAGTGATTGCTGCCACCAATCGAGCGTTAGAGCAAGCGGTCAGGGCCGGAAGTTTTCGTGAAGATTTGTATTACCGGCTCAACGTCTTTCCTATAACAAGTCCGCCCCTTCGAGATCGAAAGGAAGATATCGGCGTATTGATCATGCATTTCCTGAAAAAGTTTTCGAGTAAAATCGGAAAAAATATTGAGAAAATCTCTCAAGAAGCCATGACTGCGCTGGAGGCCTATCCTTGGCCAGGCAATGTCCGGGAACTCGAAAACACCATCGAGCGTGCCGTGATTTTGGCCCAGAATGAAGCACTTACCCTCAACAACCTCCCCGAACTCCGTGCCCTCTCGTCTGAAAAGTCGAAGCCCCTTGATGTTGCAGCCCCTACCTTTCACACCCTTGAAGAAGTCGAGCGTACTCATATCCAGCAGGTGCTCAAAGAAACCAAATGGGTCATCGAAGGTGAACGCGGCGCGGCGGCCATTTTAGGCCTGAACCCCAGCACTCTCCGTTCACGCATGCAGAAATTGAAAATAAAAAAGCCACCTCTTTAGTCGTAAAATAATCTGAATTACATTAAATCTTTTTAGGGAAAGGCCCTTCAGTATATGGGATTGAGAAAACTCATTATTTGATTTTTCCCATGACAAAAAGACACAATCATCTTATTCAACCTTTTCGGATGGGACAATCTTACAAAGGTTTAAAGGGTAAGCAACTGAACGATATTTTAACATGAAAGTGCGTGAGGTAATCGAACGACTTGAAGGCGATGGGTGGTTTTTGGTTGACACCCGTGGGAGTCACCGGCAATACAAACATCCCACGAAACCTGGCCGAGTCACCGTTGCAGGTAAACCATCGGATGATCTGGCTCCGGGAACCTTGAATAGCATTTGGAAACAAGCCCAACTGAAAGGCAGGTAACCCCATGCGATATGGCATTGTAATCGAAAAGACGGAAAACAATTTATCTGCCTATGTCCCAGACCTTCCAGGGTGCGTAGCGACAGGTTCAACACCTGAGGAAGTCGAATCCAATATTCGAGATGCGATTCGATTTCACCTAGATGGTTTCAGACAAGACGGGCTTCCTATCCCAGAACCCACAAGCATCTGCGAGTACGTTGAGACCTGATTGAACCTGGTGTTGTTGGTGCACTATTGCCCTGTTTTAGAAATTCCTTCCCATTCTGTTTGTAGTGAGCCCTTTGACATACAGGCAAATTAGCTCCACGATCTTGCCTGCTTCTGCCGAGCCTCCTTCGCCGTAGTGGCTAGGAAGGCTGAAAGCGGCGCCACGCAGGAAGGTCGTGCTTCTTCACCCCCACTAATCACCACCGCCCGGAAAAGGCAGCACCTGGTTCCGCCGACGCGGCTTCGCGTTTACACGCTGTAGCCACTACAACGCGCAAGTGCCCAGGCGAGTGAGATGATGCTGCTACAACCGAATTATCTTAAAAAGGCCAGTGGGAA